>Ga0209415_10001148_pt1 | contig 50295 bp, 39 predicted proteins | sample PeaSoiSIISIP2007_FD_187696 | JGI IMG/M metagenome (GOLD analysis project Ga0209415, IMG submission 187696) | Peat soil microbial communities from Weissenstadt, Germany - SII-SIP-2007 (SPAdes) (version 2) | ecosystem: Environmental > Terrestrial > Soil > Wetlands > Peat | place: Germany... | reverse complement strand
CGTACCTGCCTTTGGGATAGCAGAACATCCGAACCTGGGATCCGAGGATGTCTTCAAGGATCGGCTTACAAGGACCTATTTCCTTGGACAATTCCTCTCTGGACTGCTTCCAGAGCAGCTTGTGAGAGAAGCCGTGAGCTCCTATTTCGAAGCCCTCGGACAACAGGTCCCTCAAGTCGCCAGGGCCAAGCGCGGGATGTTCCTTGTGGGGAGTTATCGGAACATAGAAAGTGCCTGCGACTTGCCGGGATCGTAGGATCTCGGCGATTTTGAGATCGTAACGGTCGCCGTCATCCCAGCTAGTCGTTACGATGGTTGGTCTTTCCATGTTGTTGAACTGGGCTAAGCGCCCGACCGAGGGTGTCTCACTGCTTACGGGAGTTTTGACGGTCACTTCCGTTTCAAGTTCCATAGTGTGTCCCAATGCACCTTGAGTGGTAAAGCGAGATTTGAGGTTCCAGTTCAAGTTATGCGATCCTACCCAGCGCTCAGACTGTCTCCGCAGTATTTACGAGCACAGCCAGTTGACGTTCGTTCTTGCTCTTGGGGGACAAATGCCACCGCATCAAACCGAGCGCGAAACCAGTCCAGAAATAGAATGGGACAGCGCCGGAGGGAAACTCGAAAGGCGGCTCTACAAAACTAGCGATCATAAAGAGTACGTAAAAGAGGAAAAACCACAAAAGAAAGGCGTACACCCGTTGGTCGCATGAGTGTCGTTGCCGAAAGACGTACACAAATCGTTTCATCAGAGAGAAATGAAATGCGATCCAGAGAGCGAGTCCAACTGCACCGAGTCTTGCTAGGTAAGTGAGACTCGAGTTATGGGGTACGCGTCCGGCAGCGCCGGTGGATTGCTCAATATCGCTAAGCAGCGGCTCACCGAACCCTACGCCAAACACCGGATGCGAGTAAAAATGTCCTAGCGCTTCGTCGACCATGCTGAAGCGACTCTCGATGCTGCTTCCCGGGGTTCCCTCAGAGGTCTCAATGCTTCGAATGTGGTCCTTGAAAAATGCGAGGTTCACCGGACCGATGCGGCCGGATATTTCCAAGCCGCCGATAGTGGTCGCCACCAGGATCACCAAGATAGCCACCGGAAGCAGGATAAAGAGTTTCGCGAATTTCTTTACTTCACCCAAGAGCACCAGAAGGATCAGAACAATCACCGCGCCCACATACATCCGCCTGACCTGCGTGATCGCGACTCCAAGAAATTGAGCCGCGGCGAGAAACAGCATCAGCCAGGCAGGGCGCTTGACCACAAAGCTACCGACGCAAATACAAAATATCGCGCCCGCCAGCAACAGGTCGCCGGTGCCGTTGTAATTTCCCAGAATCGGCACCTTAAGAAAGACACCGCTTTCCGGAGACCAGGACCAGAGCTTCTCGCCCCAGGGAAGTGTAAAGCCGTACAGCATGTTCAGGGCGAAAACGACGGTCATCCACCTGGTTATAAAAACAAGGCTATCGCGCTTCATCGCCCAGGCTAGCCCCAGCAGCATAAAAACCGCGTCGAGACACATGGTGCTGTCCCGCAGGGCCCACACTCCATACTGGGGAATTTCTAGAACAAGATGGCAGAATGCCAAGACCAGCAAGGCCAGCGCGCAAAGAACTGGAGGTTCCTTCAGTGCTTTTGCAATCAGATGCCGCCGGGAAAGAACGGCCAACGCCAGGGCGGCATACATCAAGCCATAACTGATGATGATTGGGAACCCGCCTACGTGAAGAGAAAGATTCTCAAATCCGTAGTTCAATAGCAGGTAGCCCGACAGAGCAATCAGCGCAAGGCCTTGCCAGAGCTCCAGATCTACGCGTCGCAGGTATTTAGCTGCCAGCCAGACGAGGACCAACGTGATTGCAGCAGCAAGGCAACCAAGCAAAATGAGGGGATTCAAGACGCCCAGGCAGCCCACTAATACGAAGAGCGCAAAGCACGCCAGAGCGCCCAGATTAGCTCTGGTTAGGCGAGGGCTCGATTTGAGGCTGGCGTCCGTCTGAGGCGCCATTTCAGTCGTGTTCATGGAATGCTTAGTTGTCGTGTATGGAATGTAAGTACTTCCTGCCGCAGACTCCTCGATCCTCGAGGATCTTACGTCGTTAAGACAGGCTGCTCCACGAGGCCAGGCTCATAGCCCACAGCTGCAAGCGTTTCGCCGGCGTACTGCTCGATGAGTTTCACCTGGGCAGGCGTCAGCTTGCTTCGCCACCCACCGACGGATCCGGTGCGGACGAAGCGGCTTTCTTCCTCGACGCTCTTGCGTCTTCCCAGCAGGATTGACTGTTCTCCGGCTTCTTTGGCCCGATCTTCTTTTGCCCGCATGCGCTGCAACGTATTATCCTCGATCGCCTTGCGAATTACCTGATAGTTGGGCTTGAGGCCGACAAATTCCAGCAACTCTCCCAGCATCGGTTCGGGATTCTTGCGCAGATCTTCATATCGGATAACCATCAAATTGCCGTTCTTCGCCAGCGGCGATTCCAGCCAAGACCGTGAGTGTTCCTGCCAGGAACCCATTTGAAGCGCTTTGCCCTCCAGGAAGGATGTTAAGAAGCTGTCCAGATCGCCCTTAGACACCAGTGGAGTCAAGCCGACCGAGGCAAAGCCAGCATAAGCCGACAATAAAACGTCTCTGGCATCGCGGACCAGGAAGACCGCTCTCGTGTATTCCTTGCGATATTTCTCGTGGGTTTTGATCAATCGGCCGCCGTTGGGCAAAATCGCCGGAACGCCGCGGTGCCATTGGATCTCGGGCAGGCGCGATTCGATCTTTCGAAACCCCGGATCCTCGCCACACATGATTTCGAAAAGCATAAAGCGCAGCCAGGTGCTGCCCGAACGGGGATAGGATGCCAGAAATACGTCCTGGGGTTTTAACCCAAAGTGCCAGGACCACACAAATGGAACGCGGATACTGCTTCTTGCTGCCTTGGCTCGAATTCGTCGATAGGTCTGCGTCAGCATAGATGTATTTTCCTCAAAAAGCGGATTCTTACGATATCAACACCAAAGAGTTACGGGGGTTAATATGTGGCTTCCTCGAAGAGTGAGCCGGAAATATTCGGCGTTCTTAATCAGAGACCGACAGCGGCAACAAAGTGGATGTCGCCTCCAGGGATCTACGAGCCTTGCGACGCAGCAGAACAACGGCTGCCGCAAAGGCCAGTGATTCTGATAATGCAATGCTCCATACCGCGCCCCCAACGCCGAGAGCGCGAGTGAGGGGAATGCCGACTGCGAGCGAGACACCGCTCGAGATGGTGACCGCGGCAAAGACCAGGCCGGGAGACTCCAGGGAGCGCAACACAATGGACGGACCGAAAAATGCGCTGCCGGCGATAGATGCCAATGCAACCACCGGCAGGAGGTGAGCGACCTCGGTGTAGCGGCCAGAGTAAAGCATGCGGAAAGCAGGTCCTTTAAACAAAAGCAGCACAACCCAGTAAGGAACTGCACAAGCTATGCAAAGCAAAGTCATCCGCTTCAGAACGATGTTAACGCCGGCGCCGCCTCTCTGCTCCAGCACGCGCGCTGAATAAGGAAGCATGAGCGAGGAAAGTGCCGCGCAAGTTTGCAGCATGGGCGAGGCGAAATTCATCAGGGCCTTCAGTTCGCCCGCCTGCGCCATGCCCGAGAACCTGCTCAGCAGCGGGTAAAACAGGTTGATCGGAACCCACATCATGGCGTTGGCCCCTAAGGCCCAGCGCCCATAGCGCCAATGCCGACTCCCAATGTCCAGCACGCTGGGCGCATCATGGCTCGACGAGAGCCGCAATTTCAGATAGATCAGCAGGCCGGCACTGCCTCCCAAGCTCCCCGCTCCCATCAGTAGTAAAGCCGAAAACACGGAGAGGAGGCCATGCTTATAAACGAACGCTAGTCCGCCCATGGTCAGAATGCAATAGAGAACAGCTGCGCCAGCTGAGGGCGCTGGGGAAAGCTTCAAATAGAAGGTCCGCTTAAGTACCCAGAATAACAAGATCGAAGGTGCTGCGAAGGCGACACCGACGAGCGCGCTGGGCATGCTGCTCGCTGGTCCCAACTTAAACGCAACACCGGCTGAGACACCCAGAAGGAGGACAATCACCAAGGACACGCCCAGATGAAGCTGGAGCAAAGCCTTCAGATAACCACGAAGACAATTGCGATAAACCGAACCGCCAAACACCAGCATGGGTTCCAGCAGCAAGGCTTGGTAAAAAGTCAGAATGAACAGGAAGATCGCGAACGCAACCGCGTAACTGCCATATTGCTCGGGCGACAACCACCGGGCCAGCAGGATGCTGATAACGAAATTAGATCCTGCGAAAACACCCTGGTCGAGAATCGCCAGCCCGCCCTTCATCGCCCACGGAACCAGCTTTTCCCGCACACCGGCAGGATCGAAGGATAGGATCTCTCTCAGAGCAAATCGCCCGAAAAAGTTCGCGCCTTCTCCTGCTGCAGGCTTATCTGGTGCTATTGGTTCCTGAAGTCTCGATGCGGTCACCTGACCGTCCTCTCTGATTGGAACAAATTTTGTGAGCGAGGTCGCTAACGTCACACGTTCAGGAGGTGACCCGAAACACGGGCTGCTTCCTCTTCCAGACAAATTCTTAGTTGCTCGGCTACCGATCGAACTTGGGGCTCGAGAAGAATGTTCTCGTGATTGCCCTTGATTTCGTAAATCTCGAGTCCAGGACGAGCGTAGGTGCTCCAGCCCGCGCGCGGATCACTAATCTCGCCCAGCCGCTTGTGGCTCGACCGAAACAGAATGACCCGCCCTGGGTAAGGCCGCCGCCTGTAGTCTTTTTCAGCCTGCAGACAAGCTTTTCGGACCTTCTTGACGTTGCGCGGCAATCTCGCCACGTGCAGCCACCTGTCAATGCTCCGAATTGGGGCCGTGGCGATTCGCCAAAGATAAGTCAGCCTCTCCCGTGCCGGGATGTGGAAGAGTTCGGCTAATGCGGACGAGGCGGACGCAACCTCCGGAGAAACCGCAGTTCCTTGCGGAGCGGCGCAGAGAGTGTCAAACAGAACCACTACTGCCCGCTCCTGACCTTGGGCGGTCAACTGTTGGGCCATCTCAAAAGCTACCGACCCGCCCATTGAGTAGCCTCCAAGAAGATACGGGCCCTGCGGTTGAACGCTGCGGATTTCCTTGATGTAGCGAGCAGCCATGACTTCAGTTTGCGTGTCACACGGATTTCTCTCGTCCAACCCACGTGCCTGTAGGCCGTGAAAAGGTTGATCCGAACCGAGGTATCGCGCCAGATCGTAAAACCGTACTACCGCGCCGTTCGCTCCATGAACACAGAAGAAAGGCGTCCTTGAACCTCCAGTCTGAATCGGTACCAGACAGGACGACGAAGGCTCCCATCCCTCCTGACGCAGAATCGCGGCCAATTGCTCGATGGTCGGAGCCTGAAGAAGTGTGGCGATCGGCAGGTTCTTTTCGAATGCCTGCTCGATACGGTGCATCAACCTCACCGCCACCAGTGAATGTCCGCCGAGCTCAAAGAAGTTATGCCTGACGCCGATCGGTCGCACACCTAAGACGGCTTCCCAGATCTGGACCAGTCGCGATTCGATGAGGTCTTTGGGCGCGGCAAACTTTGCGGTTGGCGCAAGCTCCGCCTGATCCGGTGCCGGAAGCGCCCGCCGGTTGACTTTGCCGTTCGGCGTCAGCGGCATGGCTTTCAGCGGGACGAAAGCGGACGGCACCATATACTCCGGCAACTTCGCCTTCAGAAACTCGCGCAATTCGCTGGTGATTGAAGCCGCTTCCTGCGCGGGCACGAAATATGCCACCAGGCGCTGGTTGCCCGGCGTGTCCTCGCGCACTACGACCACCGTTTCGTTCACCGCGGCATGCTGTCTCAGCACGGCCTCGATCTCTCCCATTTCGATGCGGAAGCCGCGAACTTTTATCTGATGGTCGATGCGTCCAAGAAACTCAATGTCTCCGCTAGGTAGATAGCGCACCAGGTCCCCGGTTTTGTACAAACGCGCTTCGGGGTCCGGGCTGAATGGATCGGGGATGAACTTCTCGGCCGTGAGTTCGGGACGATGGAGGTAGCCCCGGGCCAGTCCGTCGCCGCCAATATGCAATTCGCCTGCAACCCCGACGGGGACCGGTTGCAGCACCTTGTCGAGGATGAAAAGCTGGGTGTTCGCGATCGGTTGTCCAATCGACACTGCATTCTGGCCGGGCTCAACCTTGGCGGTTGTCGACCAGATCGTGGTCTCCGTCGGACCATACATGTTCCACAAAGAACTGGACCTTTGCAGCAACTGATCGGCGAGCTTGCGCGATATAGCTTCGCCCCCGCACAGAATCTTCAAGCGAGGGTTGCCTTCCCATCCCGCTTCGAGCAGCATGCGCCACGTGGCTGGCGTGGCTTGCATCGCCGTCGGATTGGACTTAGCGAGCTTTCGCAGCAACTGGCTTCCATCCGACGACACCTCGCGGCTGACGATCTCGAAAGATGCTCCAACGCTCAGCGGCAGATAAATCTCAAGCCCGGCGATGTCAAATGAAAGTGTAGTTACAGCCAGCAGCCGATCCTCTGCTGTCAGGCCGGGTTTCTGACTCATCGAGGTCAGGAAGTTGACCACCGCGCGATGCGGAATCTGCACTCCCTTGGGCTTTCCGGTCGACCCCGATGTGTAGATCACGTAGGCAAGGTTCTTCGGGCCAGTTTTGTTGACTGGATTCCCGGCTTCCTCTTTCGCAATTTCGCGCCAGTCGCTGTCCAGAACCACGACCTTCGCGCGGCTGTCAGGAACGCTCCCGAGCAAGTGGCGCTGCGTGAGCAACACCGCCACCTCGGAGTCCTCCAGCATGAAGGCGACCCGCTCGCGCGGATAGGCGGGATCCAGAGGCACGTAGGCGCCGCCGGCCTTGAGAATTCCCAGCAACCCCACGACCATGTCCAGCGAGCGTTCCACCAGAATGCCCACTAACACGTCCGGGCCTACACCGAGCTTCGTCAGATAGTGCGCCAGCTGATTGGCTCGCCGATTCAACTCGCCGTAGGTCAGGCGCTCGTTCTCAAACACCACCGCAGTCGCGTTCGGAGTGCGCTCCACCTGCGATTCGAAGAGTTGATGAACACACCGGTCGCTCGGATAGTCGGTTGGCTTGCTATTCCATTCCACAAGCAGCTCGTGTCGCTCGGCCTGGCTGAGGAGAGGCAATCTTGAAAGGCGTTGATCGGGATTGGCGACGATGCCCTGCAGCAATATCTGAAAATGGCCTGCCATGCGGCCAATCGTGGCCGCGTCAAAAATCTCAGTATTGTAGATAAAGCGACCTGAGATGCCCTCCGGCCGGTCGGAGAGTTGGAGCTGCAAGTCGACCTTCGTGGCACCGCTGTCCACTTCGAGATTGGCCGTCTCCCAACTCAGTTGAGCTGCCGACGCCGACGGCGTCAGTGAAAACAGCACCTGAAACAGAGGATTCCGGCTTGGTTCGCGCTCCGGTTGGAGCTCGCTGACCAGGCGGTCGAACGGCATACTCTGATACTCGCAGTCGCGCCGCGAGAGATCTCTGACCCGCCACAGCAACTCCCGGAAAGTAGGATCGCTCTCCACGTCGGTGCGAATGAGAACAGTGTGGGCAAAGAGACCAATCAAACTATCGGCGCCAACTTTTTCGCGGCCCTGGACAATCGCCCCCACCACAATGTCGGGCTGCCCCGTGCAGCGTGAGAGCAGAGTCTGGAAAGCGGCGAGGAGCGTCTCAAACAGCGTTGCTCCCTCACGCTCGCCCATTTCCCTCAGTGATTCGCTCAGGCCGTTCGACAGCGCCAGGGATTCACGCGCACCCCGGAATCCCTGAATCGGTGGCCGCGGCCGATCAGTCGGGAGCTCGAGAACCGCCGGAATGCCTGCGAGTCGCTCTCGCCAGTAGGCGATGTGTTGCTCGAGAACGTCCCCTTCAAACCAGCTCCGGTGCCAATAGACGCAGTCCGCATACTGTCGTGGCAATTCGGAGAGAGGAGAGGGTTCACCAGCCGAGTACGCCTGGTAGAGGGCATCGAGTTCGCGCGCAAGGACGCTTAGGGACCACTCGTCGGCAACCAGGTTATGGAGCGTCACCAGCAGAACGTAATTCTTTTCGGATAAACCCAGCAGGCGGACCCGCATCAAGGGACCGGTCGCCAGGTCGAACGGCTGCCGCACTTCTTCCGTGGCGATCCGCAAGAGCTCAGCCGCGCGCTGGCGCTCCGGCAACGCACTCAGTTCCGTGAGGGGAAGCTCCACGCGTTGGTGCTCGGCGACTGCCGGAACCACCGTCCCGTCTACGTCCGGAAAAGTTGTACGCAGGATCTCGTGACGGCGAGTGATCTCGCTGAAGCTCCGCTCCAAAGCGACTCGGTCAAGCGGACCAGTGTGTTCAAGAATCAATATCTCATGGTAAAGGGGAACGTCTGTCGCCAGCTGTGCGTGCAGCCAAACCTGTTGCTGCGCGAACGACAAGGAAGGCGCGACCCCCGCCGGCCGGCCTGGGATGCGCGGCTCGTCAGGCCCTTGCGAACCGTCCGTGTACCCGCCGCCCACAAGCTGGTTGGCTGTTGGTTCGGAAATCTGCGCCAAGCGTGGCAAAGTGTTAGTCCCTTCACTCATAAAAAGCGGTCAGTAATCTGCGCGGGGGGGCGCTCCCGGCACAGGATGCATCTCGCAGAGCCGGAGAGAAACGGTCTTTAGGTGCCCACCGCTCCTACCAGCAATGGGTCAGCGACGGTCTGCTTCGTCTGGAAGAATCGGGTCCACTGAAGCCAGTGAAACAACCGGTAACGGACGATTCGATACTGAGGAAGGAAGCCTTGACTCCCAAGTACCTTCCGGAATGTCGCCTGATCCGGACCGCAGCGGATGATCAGGTCAAGCTTCTTGCTGACGGCTTCATGCCGCAGAACAGATAGAAACCGCCGGTATATCGCACCGTCGCTCGGACCCGGCTCGGTCCAGGAGTCGTACATCACCAGCGCCGGCCTTTCAGGGCTGATCGCTTGGCTGAGTTTGCGGGTCAAAGCGTCATCTGCGTTGCCGGTCGATGTCCAGGCAAGAAGCACCAGACGGGTTGACTTCCGGCCAATATACAATCGGTCGCCTTTTTTCAGACGTTGTCGAAATCCTGGAAGCTCGTTTGCGACGACAGCGTCTGGGCGTTCCGTCGCGAGGTCAACCAAGTCGCCAAACCCTCCCATGGTGATTTCTACTTCGTTATCGCCGGGACAGTTGTTGTTGAGAGCGCCACCGTCAGGTCCCACAAATCTCTCCCAGGGAAACACGTCCAGTTCCTCGTGACCCCAGACGGCGCTGCGAATCAGTCGCGCGGTCCAGCGAAGCCCGTGCTGCAGCAGCGTGCCTTCTTTCCTGGCGTGCCGAATACGGCCCATGACCCCGCTGGTCGATATTCGAATCCAGCGGAACAATCGAAACATTCCGCTGTGAGTCTTGGCTCTTTGCTTGAGATCACTTACGGCAGGATACAAATAACTCTGTCCCGCACGGAACCATCCCCGGCACCTTCCCTTGAGACTGGGTGGTTCCACATAGAGCGAGAATGTCTCTCGCGTGTGCCGGGCAAACCGGCCCTTGTAGGCTTCGTCACCCGACCCGAAATCGAATTCCCGCGTAACGTTTTCCTGGGCGAATTGCAGCAGGTGGGAAAGCAGCACCTCGCCGGGAGCATAATCCCAGCTGTCCAAGTCAAATGTGTGCTGATAGAGCAGAAACTTTCCGTTTACCAGGAAACTGAAGTGCCACGCGAAAGGACGGCCATCCAGTTCCAGGACCTCGAAACGCAAACTGCCGTGGTTCGGATCAAGCTCCTCAACGATGGCTCGCAGGAACTGACGAAACTGAGGTGAGGCGCAAGTGCTTTCCCTTCCCAGCAAAGCACAGCGTCGAATGTGATGGAGAAAGAAATAGTCAAGATGCAGCTGGGCTTCGGACTTGCTGAGAAGGCGGCGAAGGGTTACCTGGCCGGCCTTCTTCAACTTATTGTTGCGCCGCCGGGTATGGTGCTTCCCGAGCAATGAGTTGAATATCTCCTCGCGGTTTTCCTGGAGAAGGATCGTCTGATAGCGGCCAGCCGGGACCAGCTTCATCCGCCGGCGCAAGTCGCGAGGCAACTTATGACAATGGCGTACGACACGACCGTCTTCAGCAAGGTGCTGGAGGATGCACTCGTCCCAATGCTTGACCGACTGAACCAGAGCTCCCAGCGCGGCCGAGAGAACTTCTTCCTCTCGCCCTTCCTCACACAGCAGGTCCGTGTAGTCGGCTTCCGGCGTCCCGAGAAACTGCACAATATTGCCGCGCTTCACCAGGGGAAGAATGCCGACGACCTTATTCCCTTCAAGAACGATTGGAGAACAAAGCGTGAAGTCCAGCCCGTAGGATTGCCACCAGGCTCGGGCCCAAGCAAACGTCTGAAAAATCTCCGCCCGGCGGTCCGTTTGCCACAAACGCTCCCAATCCGCCGAAATCTTCTCCAGTTCGCTGAAATCGGTTGCGACTTCGCAGCGTACCGCGCTCCCGGGGTTCGTGTTGTTCACTTGAAGGAAAGGCCAGCTCCGACGTGAAGGATGATCGGAGGAAACGAGGCGAAAATGATTACGTTGTTGCATCCGTTCAGACAGGGAGAAAAGCGGAAACTCTATCGCGGTTGGTTGCACCAGAAATCGGAAACTCAGGCTAAGGCTAGACAGCGCCCGAGCCCTTGAGCACAGCCGGGATGGTTTGCAGCAGAATTTGGAGATCCAGCCAGAAGGACCACTTATCGATGTACTGAAGATCCAACTCCATCCACTTTTCAAACGAGATAGAGCTTCTGCCCTGAACTTGCCATAAGCAGGTGATTCCCGGCTTCACGCTGAAGCGCCGGCGCTGCCAGTCTTCGTTGAAGCCTTCGTAGTCGCGGATGGGGAGTGGCCGCGGCCCCACCAGGCTCATATCACCCCTCAGCACGCTGAACAACTGCGGCACCTCGTCAAGACTCGTCTTTCGCAGGAATTTCCCGATCGGAGTAACCCGTGGATCATTCTTGATCTTGAACACCGGCCCACTGACCTCGTTCAGGTGTTGCAGTTGCTCCATTTGCTTTTCCGCATCCACGACCATGGTCCGGAACTTATACATGGTGAACTTTCTTTTATTATGGCCAACCCTCTTCTGGGCGAAAAGAACGGGGCCGGGCGACGTACGCTTAATCACTAACGCCACCAAAAGCATGACCGGGAGGATGACGATGACGGCCACGAGCGCGACCACGAAATCAACGACTCGTTTCGCTACCAGCGGCCAGCCTTCGCTGACTCCATTGTGATGCGTAATCCACGAGTCGCCTTCCAGGTCTTCGGCGTGCGAGCGCGTCATCTTCAGGTTGAAGATGTTGGTCAAGACCCGGGAGAGAATGCCTTGCTCCTCACAGAGAGCGGCGATTCGAGAGGCGTCATCGTGGAATGATCGTATCGGCAAAGCAATCACAACCTCGTCCACGACGCTTCTCCGGAGAAAGTCGGGAAGGCTGTCGAGGTTGCAGGCTAGCGAGTAACCTCTTTCGCTGACTTGGCCGATTCCATCCCATGGTTGATCAGCGAATCCGATTACCCGGTAGCCAAGTTCGGGCCGGGACTGAATTTTATCGGCAAACTGCACTGCACGCGCATTGCTGCCTACGATCAGCATGTGGCGAAGATTTCGTCCATGCAGCCGGGTTTGCGCCAGCACCGCCCGCATCATCAGTCTGCTGCAAACCAGCATCAGGGTGCTGAGGGCCCAGAAGACCACCACGAAAGGAAGGGACGCCATCCGGATGTGAAAGAGCAAGGACACGCCCGCCAGGCACAAGGTGCCAAGCGCGGTTGCCTTCACAATGTCGGCGACTTCGGCAGCGCGACCGGAGAGACGGCGCGAAGCATATAAACCACACATCGAAAACAAAACGTGCCACAGAACTATCAGGCCAAGGAAAATGAAGCAGTTCCCCACCTTCACCCGCATGGAGAAAAAATCAGCAATCGAGATGGTGTGACCCACTCCTGAGGTGGGCACAGCGGCCAGTCCAAAGCAGAGAACCACCACCGCCAGGTCGAACAACTTGAGTGCATTTAAGAGAATGTCACGTCTACGGCTAATCATGCTAGCTCCTCACGGCAGGGCCAAATCAGTTTCACAGACAGAGCCGCCACACAGCAGTTGCAGGGAAATCTGAAGTATCGGTTTCTGATCGAAACAGGGGGAGAAGCGACGGTTTACTGTTTTAGAGCCGGTTGTAAATTTTGTCCGGGATAGGAAATGTCCGCTGGTTCAAGACTGCTCCAAGAACCGGTATGTTGGCGGCCTTAAGCTCTTGCAAGGCTTTCCGGGCAATATCCCGCCGGGTGGAGTTCGCCTTCAGAACCAGCACAACACCATCCGACGAACTGCCCAGAACTACGCCATCGTTGCAAGTGTTCGTTGCCGCTACATCCATGAGCACGTAGTCGAACTGAGTGCGCAGCTCAGTCAGGCGGAGGCGCAGACTTCCTGACGCCACTTTTTCCTGCCAGTTCTCGGTGGTCGACCCGGAGCTCAAAAGCCACAGGTTCTTTCGCGATAACTGGCGCACATACTGGGTCAGAGGGTCCGATCGAAGTAGAGCGTCGGACAGCCCGAAGTGGTTATCAACCGCGAATTGTTGATGCAAACCTGGAGAGCGCAAATTGCAGTCCACAACACAGACCGACCCGCGGACCTGAGAGGCGAGGACTTCACCGACACGAGCGCACATCCAACTACATCCAGCGCCCGCTTCCGCACCTGCAAAAATCACTTGCCGCCGGCCCTGCGCTCCCGGCAACAGGAATAGATTGAGTACCAGTTTGGCGATTTCCTCCCGCACACTTCCCGCAACATCCAGCGCGGGAGTGGACGGTCCCGTCTCGACTGCGGGCATACTCAGTGGCTCCGCAACTTCCTCCGGTGCCACGTGCAACTCCAGCATGCCGCCAGCTTGTTGTAACAGCTCGAAATTTCTGCTCAACCTAGCCTCCTGAATTTCTTAGAGCTTTCCCTGCTTCTCGTAAACGGTCGACTCATACTCTGTGGCTTCGGCCTCGCCGGCTTTCTCCCCGCGAGAACTCGCTTCATTTCTACCGTTGCCGTTACCGTTCCAACCGCCGTGGGAGCCGCTCTGTTTCAGCGAAATTGCCCCCAACACCGGGACGTTCAATTCGGTGAGCACCTCTGCCGGTGTTCGGAAAGAAGTATCCATGTAATCCAAAGTAAATGCCGTCCCCAGACTGACCATAACCGCAAGCAGACCACCCACGGTCAACGCCGTCCACGGAGAATTCGAGGGGAGCGTCGGCGCAACGGGCTGTTCCGCGATCGCCACATTGAGGATGCGGGTCTGATCCAACGCATTCGTCATGCGAGCTTCCTCGCGTTTGCGCTGGTACATCAGGTAGTTTTCCTCGTCGGTCTTCATCGTGCGCAGCAGGTCTTGCTGGACGATCCCCTTCTGGTCCAACTCTCGGGTCTTCGTCTCATAGTTGGAGACAGTCGCCTGGATCGCGGCGGCACGGGCCTGCAAACCGCTGTAGTCGGCCTTCGCTTTGGCCAGTTCCTCATTGATCCAGCCGTAGGTTGGGTTGCGGTCCGTCGTTTCGGCGCGGATGGGTTTGCTTTCCTCAGCCACAATCGAGGCGCGCGCGTCCGCAATTTCCTTATCCACCTCCTGCACTAGAGCATAAGTTGGCTGATACTTGGTCAACAGCTCGGTGCGCTTCATTTCCAGGGTCATCAATGTGTTCTTAAGGCCCTGCAGAACCTGCGCATCGTCGGTCTGGCTTGACTGCGTGGTCAAGCGTTGCGGAGTCGTGTTCGCCTGTTTCTCCAGAGCCCGAATCCGCTCTTCGGTGCTGGCGATCTCGGCTCGGGTCTGCTGCAAGCTGGCACGAAACTCACTCAGCTTCTGCAGCGTGATGTCCCTGGCCATTTGGGGAGCCACGCCACCCTCCTCGTTGGAGAAAGTCTTAAGTTTCCCCTCGGCGTCGGCAAGACTCTTCTGGTAGGCCTCGGTCTCCTGATCAAAAAATTCGAATTGCCCGGGCGGCCGATGGACCGCCACATTCTTTTTCAGGTAAGCCTCCCCCAGGGTGCCTAGTACCCGGGCCGCCAACTGGGGATCGTCAGCCACATAACTGACTGCGATGATGTTGCTCTTGCGAACCACCTCGATTTTCAAGTCAGTCTGCAGGCCCTTGACGGCCTTTGCAATTCGCGTCGACTCATTTCCCCCGCCAAACAGAGAGGTCAGAAGCGACTTGCCCTGATCCAATCCGCAGGAAACCACCACCTGGCGAAGCACGTCCGCGCTCTTGATCAATTCCACTTCCGAGTTCAACTCTTCTTCTGTGACCTCGCCGCGACTCTCCGCAGGAGTGCTCTGTCCAGGACTGATGACGGGATCCAGTCGTTCGCGTTCGATCAAGAACTGGGTAGAGGCTCGATACTCCGTGGGACGTAACACCGCCGCCAGAACCGCGCCCGTCATAATTCCGAGGAAAGAGAGAACCACGACACGTTTATGACGAAATACGATCGTCAGCACGTCCCGCAGATTAAAACTGAAGGTGGACTGGCTGTTGACTGGATCTAGGTCGTTGCTATTCATCCTGTCCTCGCTTGTTAATAAGTTTTTGCAAAGGCGCCCATCGATGAAGACGGTATGAAGGATCTGATCTTCGAGAAGCGGTTCTTGGGCACGAACAACATGTCTCCGGGATGCAGGTAGGGATCCTCATGCAGGTTCCCTTTCTTTTCCATTTCTTTCACATTGATAATCTTGGCGGAGAGCCAATCGCTATTGACGCGGCGGAACAGCAACACTTGGGAGTGCTTGGCCGTGTCCTGGAAGCCGCCGGCGATGGCGATCGCCTGGGTCAAGGTGGTCTCCCCTCGCAATTCATACTTGCCGGGTTTGCCAACCTGCCCGTCGGCAATGAAATAAGGCTTCTCAAAGTCCTTCAGAACAACCGAGATCACCGGATCCTTCAGGATCTTCGCGTACGCCTGCCTCAGCGTTTCCGTCAATTGCGGCACCGTCTGACCAGCCACCTGGACGTCGCCCGCTCCTCGAAGCGTAATGTAGCCATCCGGTTGGACGGTCACAGTCTGGTTGAATTCCGGGCTTAGTTCGAAGGAAACGTCGAACTGGTCGCCGAACTCGAGCTTGTACCTGGGGTAGCGCTGCTGAAAGCTGGGTCCGACTGTAGTGTTAGCGGCGTTCTCGGACAGGACCGCCTTTGTCTCCGCCCCGCCCGAAGCGGGCGGTCGGCTTGTACCCTCCTGCGCGAGGCACAGCGCGCTCGCAGTCACCCCCAGCAATAACAGTTCTACGTATCTCTTGTTCATTGCCCTCTTCTTCATTGCCCTATCTCCTCAACCAGCGCCGACAAACCCGGGCTGCTTTCAATTCTATTCCTGCCGCATGTAGAATGATTGTCCCTGACGCCTGCTTTTGTCCGGAACTTCTCATGGTCGTCCTGGTAATCGGTGGCGCCGGCTACATCGGTAGTCATACTGCCCGTGAACTGAACCGCTTGGGCCACACCCCACTGATCTACGACAACCTCTCTACCGGTCATGACTTCCTGGCGAGAGGGTTTAAACTCGTCAAAGGCGACATCCTCGATCAATCAACGCTGCTCCCGGTCTTGCGCCGGGTCGATGCCGTTATGCATTTCGCGGCTCACGCCTACGTAGGCGAATCGGTCACGAACCCGCGAAAATATTTCCGCAACAACGTCGAAGGTGGGCTTTCACTGCTCAACGCCGCCGTCGACGCCGGAGTGAAAAAGATAATCTTTTCCTCCACTTGTGCGGTTTACGGCGAACCATCCTGCGTTCCTATTTCCGAGAACACGCCCCGGCAGCCGGTGAATCCCTACGGCGTTTCCAAACTTTTTTTCGAGCACGCACTCGAAGCTTATGATCGTGCCTACGGGTTGCGCTTCGCCAGTCTGCGCTACTTCAATGCCGCGGGAGCGGACGAGAGCGGAGAAATCGGCGAACTGCACCAGCCCGAGACTCACCTCATCCCTCTCGCTCTCCGCGCGGCAGCAGGCGCCGGACCGGAACTGCAGGTCTTCGGCTCCGACTATCCCACCCCCGACGGCACCTGCATTCGAGACTACGTTCATGTCACCGATCTCGCTCAGGCGCACGTGAAGGCCCTCGAGCATCTGCAAGCCGGCAAAGAATCCTTCGCGGCGAACTTGGGTACGGGCCAAGGCCGTTCGGTGCGCGAAGTCATCACTGCGGTCGAAGAAGTGACTGGCAGCCCAGTCCCGATACGCCTGGTCCCTCGCCGTCCTGGTGATCCACCGGCGTTGGTGGCCGACCCTAGCCGGGCCGAGAGTCTTTTACAGTGGAAAGCCAGGCGCTCATTACGAGAGTCGGTCTCCACCGCCTGGAACTGGATGAAACGCTGCCGCACCACTACAGGCATCCTGTAAACTTTCAGTACTGTCAGCGATTGCAGCCTGAATCGTTCCTGATTCAGCAGAGGCAAAGTTATGGAAGATGAACTCCGGAAAACGCGAGTTGCAGTACTGGGCGCCGGCAAGATGGGTGGAATCATTCTCCAGGCACTGCTCAAGAACAACCTGCTTTCACCAAAACTTACCTGCGCTACCGTGCAGCATGAAGAGCGGGCGAAGCTGCTCGCCGCGAAACTGAATGTGAAAGTCGGAACCGATAACGCAGCTGCAGTCAAAGGAGCGGATATCGTTCTGATCGCCGTGAAACCGCAAGTCGTCCAGGAGGTCATTCGCGAAATTCGTGGGGAACTCACCCCCGGCCAGTTGATCATCTCAGTCGCAGCGTCGGTGCCGACATCGATGATCGAGAGCGGCCTTCCCGAAAAGATCCCGGTCATTCGGGCAATGCCCAACACGCCTTGTTCCATCGGCAGCGGCATGACGGCCGTGTGCAAAGGCAAATACGCTGACGCTAAACACGTTGCCATGACTTGCAGAATGTTCGACGTAGTCGGCCGAACCGTGGTGGTCGATGAAAAGCATATGGATGCGGTCACGGGTCTTTCGGCAAGCGGTCCAGCGTACATTTACATCATCCTCGAATCGCTGGCGGAAGCCGGCGTTAAAGTCGGTCTTCCCCGTGACGTTGCTACCCTGCTGGCTGCGCAAACCACGCTCGGCGCCGCCAGAGTCGTGCTCGAAACCGGCGACCACCCGGCCCTGCTCAAGGATGCCGTAACTACGCCCGCGGGCTGTACCATTGACGGCATCATGGAACTGGAGGAAGGCAAATTACGCGTGACCCTTATAAAAGCCGTAGTGCGAGCAGCACAGAGAGCGAAGGAATTGGCATTCTCCTAGCCGGTTCGGGTAATCGAGATTCCGCTATCCGGGTCCCGCTTCCAGTTTCTCAGCTGAACAGCCAGTTGTTGCATGTAAGCCTTGGCCTGCGCTGAGGTAAGCGGGTCGTCGGCTTCGCCTTCGGCCGAGTACGAGATGCCACGCGACGCAGCGGCGTTGGCCGCGACGAACTTCGGATCCGACGATGCGCGGGGAAGTTCAGTGACATGTTTGGTGATATCGAGATCCGAAATTACTTCTTCTACCACTGCAGCGCTGACCACCCGTTCGCGCAGAACGCAACCCAGCGAAAGCGCATTAAAGCAGAAGTTGTTGATGCTGCGCGGAATCCCTTCGGTAAATTCTGCGATGGTATGCATCGCTTCCGGCGCAAACAGCGGAGCGCCGGAATACCCGGCAACGCGCAGACGATGCTGAATGTAGTTGCTGCTCTCCGCCACCGAGAGCGGCGACAGGCCGCTCAGCAGCGAGATCCTCTGCCGCAGCTGAGAAAGCTTGCGGCCGGCCAGCTTGTCGGCCAATTCCGGTTGTCCGGCGAGAATGATCTGCAACAACTTCGCCTTGGGAGTTTCGAAATCCGAAAGCAATCGAATCGTCTCCAGCACCGAGGGCTGCAGATTCTGCGCCTCGTCTACGACAATAATCATCCGCCTTCCGGCACGAGCCTCCTGCAACAGGAGCTTGTTAAATTCATCGTGCATGCGGACAAAATCCTGCTCATAGGCTTCGGAACCAAGTTCGGCCAGCAGGAAGCGCATGAACTCGCGGGAACTGCACTGCGTCTGAAATAGAAATGCCGTATGTGCCGTGCTGCGGAACTTCTCCAGCAGCTGAAACAGTAGCGTCGTCTTTCCCATGCCGGGCTTGGCAATCAACGCCATGAAGCCCCGTCCGGACTCGATCCCGTAGTAAAGGGACGCCAGGGCCTCGCGATGCGCCGGACTCAGATACAAAAACCGGGGATCGGGCGTGACCCCAAAGGGCTGTTCCCGTAAGCCATAAAATTCTAGAAACATTGTTTTCTCGTCCTTGTCTGTCTCTACTAGAAGGAAAGGAAACGTACCGAGGGAGAGACCACCGTGCCGGAAGCTGTTGATGCCATCTCTTCCGCCATGTGCAACCTGGTCTAACCGTGCTCGACGGTAGGCGTGATGTTGTGCTGGCGAATCTTGTACAAGAGAGAACGGTAGCTGATGCTCAACAACTTGGCAGCTCGCTTCCGATTCCCGCCGGTCTGCCGCAGAGCACTACTGATGGCGTGAACTTCCGCTTCGTTGCGATGGCTGCGAAGCGACAGGTCAGCCGCCGGCTCCGGACTTGCGACCACTGCGATCTCGTGGCGGTTCGGCTGCCACGCATCGGAGCGTGCGGCATTTTCATTACCGCTGTTCTCGCTCTTGACTTCGGTGTCATTCATAAATTAACCCCACAGAACGTGAATTTCGACAACCCGGCCCCAGGACATCTGTTGCGTTCCACTCTGAAACGCGCTTGCTTAAGTAGATATCGAATTTTTGGATTTAGATCGGTTCGAAGCAGTATCCATCGATGCAGACTGACAACGAGCGATGGATGGGCTCAACCGAGATGACCAGATTGCGATCATCCTGGGCGGCGAGGATCCCCTCAATTCCATCCAGAGCCCCTCCCCGGATGCGTACCCGCTGACCAATTTGCAGAAAAGGGCGATCTTTCATCGGGATTTGATTTGCCAGCAGAGTTCTCAGACTCTCAATCTGTCCCTCTGGAACCGGAATCCCCAGCCCCCGCACCCCGACGAAACCTGCAACCCCATGAGTCCGCAGGACGCGCAGGCGGTCCGGGGAGTGCAGCGCTAGGCGCGCAAAGGTGTAACCGGAGAACAGCGGGAGTTCCACTTCTTTTTTCCGGTCGCTCCACTTGCGAGTCCTCTTCACCAATGGAAGAAAGCTCTCGATGCTTTGCGTCTGCAGTTGTTCGGCGACCATCTTTTCGTGGCGAGACCTCGTACGGATCGCGTACCACTGGCGAATCTCGAGAAGCGGGACCGCATCGACATGACCCAGACTCATATGCAGTGCTTGACCGCCGCTCATAGCTTCGCCCTCTGAGTCACATTCAGTGACTCCCGGAAAAAGATCTCCGACACCGTCGTCTGGCTGCAAGCCAGTCGCCCGGTTTACAAACTCTTAGTGGGGGGGGACACTTATCTGAAGATTGAAAATCGGGGATTCAAGATCCCCTAAACATTGCGGCGATTCTAGCCACCTGCGCAAAAACGTGCAAGTGGTGGAAAGTAGAGAGAAGAAAGACCCCTCCGGCCTCGCGCGTTTGCTCAAGTAACCATCAGTAACCTTCTGTAAACAAAATAGATGCCAGCATCAATCTCTATCGAAACAGTAGGCAATTCTCAGTGGTTTGCGCCCCCAAAGGCACCTCTGTGTGGATCGTTCTGGACACTATGGCTCAAGCGCCGCGGCCTAGGAATTTACTCCGCCGACAGCAGGCTCCGACTCGCCGCACCATGGCGAGATGGCAAGAAAGGTACTGCCGACAGGTATTAGGGTGAGATGAGGTCTGCTAAGAGTGCAAGAAATTGCAACTTTTGTGGCTTCTCCTAACCGGCCAAGGGCCGGCCTCAGCTCGGATTTCACCGTTACCGACCTACACGATAGTGCTATTTACTGTGGCTCTTACTTCCTATACGCTCTAACCAAATCCTGTGGACCGAGGCTTTGAGAACCGGCTGCCGGCTCTCGCCAAGATTCATTTAAGGTTTCGGTTTGCAGTTCCCCACGGGTGTTTACGCCAGCGTTATGCCGGCTGCCACTTTGTCTATCTTTCTGTCCAAGATGCGCTCGCTGTAGTTTCAAGCTTCACCAGCATATGGCTCATTTGATGGCTCTTCCCAAACAAGACCGGCTCCGCGTTCTAGCTGCGGACAGCACTGCCATGGGCACGCAACTTCTGGTCGAGGCCCTGGCTCGAGATGCGCAGTTTCAGATGATCGAGTCTCCGTCCGATGCTGCGGCAATCCTCAGTTTGGTTCAACGCGAGAAACCGCAGGTGGTGGTGATCAGTGCGCGGCTCGGAGAAGAGCATGCGGGAGGGCTCGATCTGCTTCGCGAGCTCCGGGCGCAGTCGCCTTCGCCGCGCGTGATCATGCTGCTCGACTCTTCCGAGCGGGCAGCAGTCATTGAAGCGTTCCGGGCTGGCGCCCAGGGCGTGTTTTGCCGGACCGAACCATTCCGCCTGCTGGCCAAGTGCATCCAGTGCGTCGACGCGGGTCAAGTATGGGCGAGCAGCAGCGAACTGCAGTTCGTGCTCGAAGCTTTGACTCAACCTGCGCTGGCCCACCTCAGCAGCAATGGCGGATCGCTGCTTTCGGCGCGTGAAATCGATGTCGTTCGATGTTTGGCCGAAGGTCTCACCAACCGCGAAATCGCCCGCCGCCTCAAGCTTACCGAGCATACGGTCAAAAATTATCTGTTTCGCATTTTCGACAAGTTGGGTGTGTCCAGTCGCGTAGAAGTAGTGCTCTACGCTTTGGGCGGAGGCGCCGCGCACCATTCGAGGACCTCGTCCACCACTAAACGGTCTCGGCCTGCCCCTTTCGGTTCCTCCAAACCTGGAGTGATGTCTGTCGCCATCCGAAAAGACAAACACGATTAAATAATCGCCAGACGGATTTCTTACTGAGGCAATCGGAAGTTGAGGGTGATTCTCGTCTGCATTTCCGCCGGACGCCCACTCACCAGCCGGGGCTTGAATCGCCATTGCTTCACAGCATCGGTCGCAGCCTGCGCAAGCAGCGGTGGCCCACTCACCACGGTGACCTCCCGCACGCTGCCATCCTGGGCGATGTGGACCTCTAGCACCAGCGCCCCTTGGATCCGCTGCTGGCGGGCTTCTTCCGGATAATCCGGCTCAACGCGATGAAGCAGGCTGCCTTCTGCCACCTCGGCCGGCACCTCGAGAACGTCCGCCGGCTCAACCGCGGAAGCACGCTGCACGCCGGTTCCATGTGCGCTGCTTGCATCGCCTGGATTTGCACCCGCTGCCTCTGTCGCCTCACCTCGTTCCCGCGTGGGCTTCATGCGGAAAACTTCTTTTCCATTCTCATAAACCAGCAAGCCGCCTGTTGGCACAGATGTATCAGTCGCGCGAGATGCGCCCGCAGCGGGAACCGTACTCACGGTTCCGGAGCGCGGTGCTGGGCTGGACCCAGCAGATCGGCTTCCGGAAGGGGAATCTCCAGTTTGTACAGCCCCTGCCGGCCGACTCGCTGCTCCGGCTAAGGTCGCGGAGAGCGCCGCTGGCGGACGTACACGCGCCGTAGATTTCCGTCCGCCCAGACGCTGAGCCACCAGCACGGTCAGTAACACGGCGTACGCCAATACCACGGCGCCCAGCGCCCACGTCATGAGATTCGCTCCTCGACCGAAGGCAGTCCACGGCGCCGATGGTTGCTGCGGTCGATCCAGTACATCGTGATTCCCAGAAGCCGCCTCGGAAGTTGCGGCGGGAGCTGCGGTGAAAACCGCAACCACATCCTGGGCGACTGTCTGCGCACCTTCCGAAGGTTCCGCAGCAGCAGACACGGGTTCAGATGCCTGCCGCAGATTCTTAAGCACTCGCTGCGAGAGCGCCTGCAGCGTGCGCTCGTCGCGCTCCCCGAACGCCGACGGCAACGTCGAAAACGCCTCGAAGACGCCTGCCAGTTCGTTGTTCTGCAGCAGGGGAAGAATGATTACCGAGCGCACTCCGAGAAGCCGGCAAGCCTCGGCATCAGCGCGTGGGTCGTTCTCCGCATCGTCACAGCGCTGCACCGTCCGCGTCTTCATGCACGCACCCGAAAGCCCCGACGCAGCATCCAGTCTGGCTCCCAATTGTGGAGCATTGCTGCCCGCTCTTGCCCGGCAAACCCACTCCCCGCCGCGCTCCAGCACAATCGCTGCGCCGCTGGCCCCGGTCGCCAGGCAGGCTTGTTCCACAATCTCGTTCAGCACAATCTGCAGCGCCAGGTCCGCCGAAATTTCCGGCGACACCCGCCCACCCCCGTGCTCCGCAAGCTTCGCCGCCAGTTCCCCCAGGTCCCATTCGCCTGTCGGCCTCGCCGTTTCCGAAACCACTCCATCTTCTTGGCTCCTTTCGGCCGAAGAAGAAGCTGGCTTCGCGGGATCAGACCCGAAAATGGGATTGTGTGCCATGCGAGAGGAAGATTTGATGAAAAATTCTGCTTCTGTAGCGGAGTTTCGCCCCAAATCCGGGGGTTGTCAATACGCATTCAGGCTCTCTTTTCCTCAACGGAAGTTTTTCCACGAGATTCGCAATCTCGGATTCATTCTGAGATTCAGTTCGCCTCTCGGAAGCAGCCTTCTGTTGAAGAGCGTTCGCAAAATGTCGTCTGTGATGCCGCCCTTTCTGTCCCAAAATGACAAAAAACGTCAATCGGACACTTGTCCTGGAGTCCTTTCTTTCCTTCCCCTTCGTGCAAGAGAATGTTAGAATTGTCAAATCTTGGGGTAAGTGAGAATGCTTCTCCGAGGCAGTTTTCGTGACCTCCTCCCCGTGGCTTTTCTTTGAAACACCCAAAAAACAAAGCCGTTCCAAGACCTTTAACCCAGGGAGTTTGAACATGCGGATCGCTGTCGTTGGTTCCGGATACGTAGGATTAGTTGCTGGCGCTTGCTTTGCCGACCTCGGTCATGACGTCATTCTCGTCGACAACGACGAACGCAAGTTATCCGCACTCACCAACGGACAAGTTCCCATCCACGAGAACTTTCTTCCCGAGCTCTTAAGCCGTCACCGCGGTCACCGCCTTACTTTCTCAGACGATCTGCAGGAAGCCGTACGTGCCAGTTCCGTCATCTTCGTTGCGGTGGGCACGCCGCCGACGGAACGCGGCGAGGCTGATCTGTCATACGTCGAGTCCGTCGCCCGTGAAATCACTGGCGCCATCAACGGATACAAAGTGATCGTCGAGAAAAGCACGGTCCCGGTCTATACCAGCGAGTGGGTTCGCAAGATTATTTTGCGTAACGGTGCCGACCCCGAATCCTTCGACGTCGCCTCCAACCCCGAATTCCTGCGCGAAGGCACCGCCGTCACCGATTTTCTCTTCCCCGACCGCATCGTCATCGGCTGCGATTCTGAGCGCGCCGCCGAAGTCCTCCGCCAGGTCTACGAACCGCTCACCAGCGGCAGCTATTACGAGCGCACGGACGCCATCCCGCAACCTGACCGCGCGTCGATTCCTGCTCCCATCATCGTGACCAGCACCAAGAGTGCGGAGCTGATCAAGCACGCCTCCAACGCGTTTCTGGCCATGAAGATTTCCTTCATCAACGCAGTCGCTTCCATCTGCGAGTCCGTGGGCGCCAATGTGAACCAGGTTTGCCACGGCATCGGCACCGACTCCCGCATCGGCCCGCGGTTCCTGAACCCCGGAATCGGCTACGGCGGCTCCTGTTTCCCCAAAGATGTGATGGCGTTCCGCGCCGTAGCCCGCGAATGTGGTTACGACTTCCGTCTGCTCGATGAAGTCATGCGCATTAACGAAGACCAGCGCGAGCGTTTCCTGCGCAAAGTGCGCAGCGCACTGTGGACTCTCCGCGGCAAGCACCTCGGCGTCCTCGGCCTCGCCTTCAAGGGCGGCACCGACGACATTCGCGAGTCGCCCGCTCTTTTTCTAGTACAGGCTCTGATGCAGGAGGGTTGCAAAATCACGGCGTACGATCCGGCGGCAATGGAACGCACCCAGGAAACGATAAGCTCGAATCTTAAGTACGCCAACTCCGCCTACGAAGCGGCCACCGGCGCCGACGCTCTGCTGATCCTCACCGAGTGGGAAGAGTTTGCCAACCTCGATCTCCGCCGCCTCAACCAGGAACTCAAATATCCCATCGTGATCGACGGCCGCAACCTGTATGATCCCGAAGTGATGGCGGCACACGGCTTCACCTATTACAGCGTGGGACGCGCCGCCTCTCATCCGGACGGCGTGCCCGCCGCTACCCTGAAAAACGGGACAATGAAGAACGGCGCCAAGAAAGCATGAGCCCACAACGCGCCCTGGTGACCGGTGGCGGCGGTTTCCTGGGATCCCATCTCTGCGATGCCCTGCTCGGCGAAGGCTGGAGCGTGGTTGTAGTCGACAACCTGCTCACGGGCCGCCGCGCGAATCTCGCCCATCTGAGCAATGATTCCCGATTCGATTTTGTAGAACAAGACATCTGCGAGCCCTTCGACGTGGGCCAGGTCGATTACGTCTTCCACTTCGCCAGCCCCGCCAGCCCGGTCGATTACACCATCCACGGAATCCCGACGCTGAAGGTGGGCTCGCTTGGAACCTTTCACGCCCTCGAAGTCGCTCTCAAATACAGCGCAAGATATCTCGTCTCATCTACCTCCGAGTGCTACGGCGACCCGCTGGAACATCCTCAAAAAGAAACCTACTGGGGCAACGTGAATTCCATCGGCCCGCGTTCGGTCTACGATGAAGCCAAGCGCTTCACCGAAGCCGTCACCATGGCCTTCCACCGCTATCACAAAGTGGATACGCGCATCGTGCGCATCTTCAACACCTACGGCCCTCGCATGCAGCTCAACGACGGCCGCGTCGTCCCCAATTTTATGAAGCAGGCTCTGCGCGGCGAAGACCTCACCGTCTACGGCGACGGCAGCCAGACTCGCAGCTTCTGCTATGTCAGCGACGAAATCGACGGCTTCATCCGTTTATCGAAGTCCTCGGAACATCTGCCCGTAAACATCGGCAATCCGAACGAGTTCACGATCCTCGAGTGCGCGCAGCACGTAATAAAAGTGACAGGATCGAAAAGCAAGATCGCCTACGAACCGCTGCCGCAAGACGACCCTAAACAGCGCCGTCCCGACATCACCAAAGCCAGACAGTTGCTGGGCTGGGAACCGAAGATTCAATTGGAAGCCGGACTGCGAATGTCGCTGGATTATTTCCGGAAAGCCGTTGCGGAAGAAGCCACCGCAGCCAAGTAACGACAACTGCCCATGTGGGGACAGCCGCCTCGGCCGTCCAAGGCCAAAGACCCGAACCTAGCGAGGCTGCCTTACTGTTCCCACCCTGCGAACGCAATAAGCACTCCAATGTCGGAACGTGATAAATTGACCTTCGCAATTTAAAGCAGGAAAATCCATTCTGTTTCCACCCATGGAGAAACGCTCGATGCGAACGCTCATCTCAAGGATCGTCTTATTGAGGATCGTGCTACTAACGATCGCAATCCTAGTGCTACCGATTATCCTGATTCACGCGCAGGCAAAAGACGAAACCTCAACCGTCAAGATCGAAGCTACAAAGACCGATACGGCCAAGCCCGAACAATTCAAGGCCGAACAGCAGGCCAGCAAGGGCTCAGTCACGATCGGCGGAGGTGCCATTAATTACGACGCATTTGCCGGCACGCTTGTCGTGCATCCCAAGGGCTGGGACGACGTCCCGCAGAATGCCGACCCGGATCCCAAGAACAAAGGTCCGGAAGCCAGCATGTTCTACGTTGCCTACTTCAAATCCGACAACAAAGGCGCGCCCCGTCCGATCACTTTTCTCTATAACGGCGGTCCGGGTTCCTCCACCGTGTGGCTTCACATGGGGGCGTTTGGCCCGAGGCGCGTCGTCACTGCCGATGATACCCATACTCCGGCCGCGCCCTACTCGGTCGTCAACAACGAATACAGCCTGCTCGATGTGAGCGATCTGGTGTTTGTGGATGCGCCCGGAACCGGCTTCGGCCGCCTCAGCGGCAAAGACCGCGAGAAGGCCTTCTACGGCGTCGACCAGGACGGGCAGGCCTTTGCCGATTTCATCTCGCAGTTCCTGGCGAAGTACGGGCGCTGGAATTCGCCGAAGTATTTGTTTGGCGAAAGCTACGGAACCACGCGATCCGCCGTGCTGGCCAATATCCTCGAGACCGAACGCGATTTCGACCTCAACGGTGTGATCCTTCTATCTCAAATATTGAACTTCTCTCTCGATTCCGACATTCCCGAGTTCAATCCCGGCGTCGATATCGCGTACCAGCTCGCGCTCCCCACCTATGCTGCATCCGCCTGGTATCACCACAAGCTGCCGGAACCCCGTCCGGAACTTGCGCCGCTGCTGGCCGACGTCGAGCACTTTGCCATGAACGATTACGCGCTGGCCCTCGGAGCAGGCTCGACGCTCGCCCCCGACCAACGGCACGCTATCGCAGCCAAGCTTCATCAGTACACCGGCCTTCCGGTTGCATACATCGAGAAGGCGGACCTGCGCATCAACGGCGGAGAATTCGAAAAGAATCTGCAGGACGACAGCAACTTGACCACCGGCCGGCTCGACACCCGCTTTTCCGGGCCGACGATTGATCCGCTCAGCAAAGAGGCCGACTACGATCCGCAGTCGGCGGCGATCTCGTCAGCCTATGTTTCCGCTTTCAACGACTATGTGCGAAAGGAACTGAAGTTCGGCGAGAACCGGGAATACAAGCCTGAAATCGACGTCTTTAAATGGTGGAGTTTTGCGCACCAGTCTCCCGGGCTTCCCTTTCCCCTGCACGCCGCGCCGAACGTGATGCTCCACCTGGCGGTCGCGATGAAATATAACCCGACTCTCAAAGTCCTTTTGAACGCCGGTTATTTTGATCTCGCAACCCCGTTCTATGAGGGCGTTTATGAAATGCAACACCTGCCGATTCCGGCTGAGTTGCAAGAAAATATTGAATTTCAGTTTTATGAATCCGGCCACATGGTCTATGCCCACGAGGCCTCACTGAAGGCGATCCACGACAACGTGGCAGCTTTCATCCTCAAAAGCTACAACTCCAAGGCGAAGTGAGTCCCTGGCCGGAGGAGCAATGTGCTGCGAGGTAAGAGGAAACTGAGAACTGAGAACTGCTCTTAAGAGCTTTCGGCCATAGTCGCCGCGAAGTCGATCAACTGCTGCACTCCGTGGCGTTCGTCCTTGGTGTTCAGCTTGAACGAGATGCCCATCCCGTAGCCAGGATGCGAGGCTTTGACTTCACCGCTCAGGCGCAACTTCATATCCTCGGTGCGCACCGTGATCTCCACTGGTGTGCCGGCTGGAAAGGCTAGCGGCATCTCGAGGTAGCATCCTCCGGGGCTTAGATCGCTCAGGTGGCAGTAGTTCCGCACCGAACTTCCCCTCTGGTAAACCTCCGCTCCCAGACGGCACGCGTATCGCGTCTGCCCGCGGCGATTATCCGGCTTGGAACGCAGTCGAGCTCCAGCCTCCCCGTCGCGGCCCTTCGCCTCTTGCCTCTCAACCTGACGCTCCGTCGTAATCGAATCATCCCCCGGCGCGGCGGAAGGTTCCGCAGCCTCCGCTGCCGACTCGCGCTTCGGCGTGTCGTCGACGTTTACCTTCAACCACTCTTGCAGCACCCGCCGCGAAGCTTGCGGCACATCCACAAACTGGATTCCCGCTCGCCCGTTCCAATCCTGCCACGCTACCTGCCCCGAGAGCCGCACATTCGCCATCTGGCCTGGCAACTGAAACTGAAAATAAACCTTGCAGGTCGGCGGCAGTTTCTTGCCGAAGTTCACTCCCATGCCATCTTCCGCCAGGTTCACCAGCGTAGCTTTCGCTCGCTCTTCCCCGGCATAGTCGATCGTCGCGTGCGTATGCACGGCCGCGCGCATCTTGCGACGTTTGTCCCGGTGCAGCACAGTTTGCGCTGCCCGCAGCGTGCTCAACGCCCGCTCGTGCGACACCGGCTTGTACAGCACGAAGTTCACGCCCAGAGAAAACATCTCCCGGATGCTCTCCTGCCCCGCCACCACCACCACCGTCAGGGTCGCATCGTTCACCCGCGAAGACCGGCTCTCGTGCAATAACGCCACAACTCCCGCCTGCGTTTCGCAGTCAAGAATGATCAGGTCATAGCGTTCCTGCGCCAGCCTCACCGCCGCGCGCGCGTTGTCCGAGCACAGCTCCACCTGAATGCCGAGTTCTTGCAGGACGTGCCGCAGCACTTCCACTGCTGCTTTGTCCGCGCAGACTAAGAGCGATGTGAGAGTCATACCTTCATGCATCCTAGGATCACTCCAGTTCTTCCGACAAGTTACCGCGGTCATGCCCATCGCCCCGGTCTTCCAGGGAAGCTCGCTTAACTCCACTGCCATCAACTCGGTGACCTCAGTCACCACTGCTATTACAAAAGACCAATAGTCCTCCGTTGCACCGTGGTGCTTTGACGCCATCACCCCACCTTCCTAGGATGAAGACTGCCCCACCGTAGGCAGTGCCGGTTGGCCTGCTCCCCGAACGGTCGCAGGTTTTCTCTGTCCGGTTGGGTTCTTCGAAATTCTTGGGATGAGGGTGGGTTGATTGACATCACCAGACGATATGAGGTTCGCAACCGGTAAGGAACTTATGCCATCGCGCAAAAGCAACGGGTTCTCGATGCTGGAACTGATGATAACCGTCAGCCTCGCCCTGGTTATGTGCGGGGTCACATTCATCTACCTGAAGCCCCAGCTCAATCAGAACCACATGAACTCGTCCTATGACACCACCTTGATGGCCCTGCGCAACACCCGCAACCTGGCGATTACCCAGAGCCACGAGTACTTCGTCAATTTCAATCCGGCCGGGTTTCCCGCCGGCACCATCCAGGTCCAGTACCAGCCGCCTCTCGTGCCTCCCGCCTTAGCCGCGCCGCCACTGGAGCAAGTCATCACCTACACCATTCAGCCAGATACCAGTTTTAACGTGCAGGCGGGATTCCCCGCCACTACGCCCGATGGCTTTGGCACCGGTGCCACTGCGATTGACTTCGAAACCACGGCGGGCGTCCCCCTGCCTTGTCAATGTGTGGTCTTCATGCCCGACGGCTCATCGCAGGACAGCCTCGGCAACTACAACAGCGGCGTCGTTTACCTGACGCGGGTCGGCGACAGTGTCTACACTTCGCGCGCGGTCACGGTGTGGGGCGCCACCGGCAGAATCCGGGGATGGCGGCTTAATCAGGTGGCAGGCGTGGCCGAATGGGTACAACAATGACACAGAAAAACAAATCCGTCAGAAAGCTTGGAACTCAGCGCGGTTTCACGCTGATCGAAGTTATGATCGCCATCGTCATCATGACCATCGGCATCCTCGCCGTGATGGCTAGCTTCGGCACGGCGATCGCCGCCACGGAATCGGCGCAGGAAGATCTCATCGCCCGTCACAAGGCATTGGATGCCATGGAAAGCATCTACACGGCCCGCAACAGCCAGCAGTTGCCTTTTTCAGCTATCAACAACGTCGCTGCCGGCGGAATTTTCTTGCCCGGCGCTCTCCCTCTGCTTTGTGCCGGACCCGATGGCCTCGTCGGCACTGGCGATGACGTGGCCTGCACCGCTCCTGACACTGGCGCGGCTTGCCCGCCGCCCGGAGTGGAATGCCTGATCCTGCCCGGTCCCGATGGCATTCTCGGCGAAGGTCCGCCCAACGATGACGTCACCCAGAGTCTCAGCAACTTCACCCGCAGCATCACCTTCAGTCAGGTGACGCTGCCCAGCGGCAACATCAACGCCAATCTCATTGCCGTCAACATTACTGTTGCCTACACCAAACCAGGCTGGCCCAAACGCTCCTACACGGTGAATGGGCTGATCTCCAGCTACCACTGAGCCGGAATAAAACCATGAAGATGCCCATCTCAAAATCGCAACGCGGCTTCAGTCTCTTGGAATTGCTCGTCGCCTCTACCATCGGCCTGATCGCCATTATGGCTATGACCCAATTGTTCAACATGGGCATGAACGCCACTCTTGCCGTGACCCAGCGCGTTGATACTCAGGAGAACATGCGCGCGGCTGTCGAGTTAATGACCAAGGACATCAGCATGGCCGGCGCCGGCTTGCCCTCAGGCGGTCTGCAGCTGGCTAACGGCAGCGGTGCAATCAAGGTCGCCTGCAACCAGACCGGCACCTGCTATGTTCCAGCCGACAGTTACCCGAATAGCGGCACCGGCGCTCAAAACTATATGTACGGCATCTTGCCCGGTTTCAATAACGGCGTGCAGGGCTCCGCGGTCATCGCCGCCGCTCCCGCAGCCGTGAATGACAGCATCACCTCGATCTATTGCGACTACAACTTTCCCCTGACCAATTTCACGTTCTCTTTTCCCAGCTCGACCCAAGCTACTGTGGGCGTGGTGAACGGGGCGATTACCCCGAATAACATCCTGGCGCCTGGCGGCCTCAACGTAGGCGATCTAATGCTGTTCATTGTGAGCTCGCCAGGCAATGGCAAGACCGCCCAGGGTACCAGCTCCGCTGAAAGCGCCGCGGCTGTCGGCGAAATCACCGGCATACCCAACAACACCACCATCGATTTCAACGCCGCCGACGCACTCAACTTCAACCAGAGCGGCGCCAACAGTCTCGCCACGGTTGCGGCCAGCTATGTCGCCGGCTCCACCATTACCGTCTGTCGTCTCTACGCCGTCACCTATTTCTTGCAGGTTCCCCCCGCGGGCGGAACCGTGCAATCTCCGCGCCTGATGCGCCAGGTCAACGGACTCACTGCCGTTCCCGTTGCCGATGACATCATCAACGTTCAGTTCAGCTATGACGTGGTCAATAGCGCGCTCGGCACCATCAGCGCCAATCAGTCCAATCCCATCGGTGGTGGACTTTCCCCCGCCTTGATTCAGAAGGTCAACATGTGGGTCATGGGAGAAAGCATCGTTCAGAGCGGCAAGAAGTCCCAGAGCATGTATCTGGCGAGTTCCGTCAGCGCTCGCAACATGAGTTTTTGCAATTCCTATAGTGCCCAAACCACAGCCTGCCAATGATTGGCGGTCTGCGGTTCCGGCGGTTGAGCTTGGAGGGAGAAACATATATGGGGAAGAGTACACGAGATTCGCGGGGCTTCACTCTGGTCGCCGCATTGTTGTTGACCGTCCTGTTGTCGGCCGTCGCCGTGGGACTCTTGTACATGGTCAGCAATGAGGAGCGCATGGGCGGCAACGATCTGGAAGGCAGCCTCGCTTTCTACGGCGCCGAGTCTGGCATCGAAAACCTGACCGCCCAACTCTCCCAGCTGTACCAGACCTCGCAGACCCCGAGTGCCGCGGCCATCACTGCCCTCACTGTTCCGGCCAATTATCCGACTCAGGTGACTGGTTCCAACATCACCAACATGAATTACTCGGAATGCATCACCTGGCCGCCTAACACAACCTGTCCTGCTCCCGCCACGAACCCGACCGGCGCGTGGGACATCGTCGGTTCCGGTTCCGACCAGGGCATGGTGGCAACTCTTATCCCTTACACGCTGAGTGTAACTGCGACCCGCGCCTCCACCGCCGGTGAAGCCACCAACAACGCGGCGCTCACCAATATCACAGGCGCATCCGTCAACTTGTCGCGCACCGTGGAAGTTGCTCTGCTTCCCGCCTTCGAGTTCGGCGTCTTCTGCGATGGGGACTGCGATTACTTTGCCGGTCCAAACTTTAATTTCGGCGGCCGGGTTCACACCAACGGAAATCTTTTTCTCGCTTCCGGTTCTGCCTTAACCTTTACAGACAAGATCGCGGCCGTGGGCCAGGTCATTATGGACCAGCTCGAGAATGGATGGCCAACCGCCAACGGCTATGGTGGAAACACCTTCGTGCCCAACGCTGCGGGTGGCTGTCCCGCAGCCCCGGCCTCCGGACCAGCCGCGAATTGCTTAGCCCTTCCCGCCGGTAGTTGGACGGGCGGCTTCCCACCCACCGGCGCGGCGAACGCTGGCTGGAAGGGAATTTCCACGACGACCTTCAACAGCTTCATCATTAATGGATTGACCGGCGCCACCAAGCTGCAGTTACCTTTTGTGCAGGCGGACAAGGTTGGAGCCATCGAAATCATTCGCCGCCAACAAGCAACCGATACCCCGCTTTTGCAACAGTCCCGTCTCTTTAGCGAAGCTTCGATCCGGATCCTGATCGCCGACGCCGAACGCGATCTGCACCCGGAGCGCGGGGCCGGCCCTATCGACGCCGACGACGTGGAGCTTGGCATCACACCCAACGCCGTTGGCGGTGGTGGTACGAGCACCTCCGCCCAATTAACCACCGTCGCGGGCAACCCCTACGAGTATTTTGGCATGGCCACAGCCGGCGTGAATGGATGGGTCGCCCCCACCAACCCGGCAACCGGCACCCCCTACTCCTGGACTTCTTGGCCGCTTCTCGGCCAGGTTACCACCATCCCTAATAACGTCGCTGGCCCCGCCCCTAACGCCGCCGGCGGTAATGATCCGTACATATGGCTGCGCATCGAGTACCTGAACAATGCCGGCAACTGGGTCGGCATCACGCGGCAGTGGCTGTCATACGGCTTTGGCCGCGGCTACGACGTGCCCCCGACCGCTCCCTATCTCCCCGGAGGCGCGAATCCACCTTGCCCAACTTTTGGCGGTGCCGGATACCCGCCAGCCGGGCAGTGTTACAACCCCATCAGCCCGGCGATCCTGATCTTTCAGCAGCTCCAGCAGGGGGTCGCAACGGCTAGCGCTACCGAAGCCGATATCCTCGACACCAGCGGAACCGCCAACAACTGGATTCCCATTAACTTCTACGACTCGCGCGAGGGCGAGCCGCGGGATATCAACACCCGGCCTACCAACACCACCGCCGTCAAGGGCACGACCGTTTACACTCCGTGCAGTCCCATCGGAGTCATGAACTCGGTCGAGCTCGATGTGGGCAACTTGTGGCTCTGGCTGCAAGGCGCCGCGGGCCCGGCCGGTACGCCGTACGGCGCGGGCAGTGGCGCGGCGGTGAATAACACCAACTTTAATGGTTACATCGTGTATTTCTCGGATCGTCGCGGCATGGTCGCCGATCCCTTCCCGGTTGCTGCAACTCTCTACAACAACCTCACCGGAATGTCCGGCCTGGAAGACGTCGTCAACGGGGCCTCCGCGGCCGGTGTACCGGACAACGTGCTGGAACCGGCGTCGTACTACACGTTCTCTCCTGAGGATCTGAACGCGGACGGCAACCTCGATAAGTATGGCGAGACCTACTTGGGTGCTGGATTCGGCCTGACCGGAGCCTTCACCAGTACGCCTTATTACCCCATTCCGGCCAACCCCGTCGCTGCCAGCGCGAACCAGGTGAACTGTAATTCTTATACTTTGACCGCGGGCAACGTAGTCGAGACCTATCCCCCCGGCACCGGAAACCTGGGCGCCACGCCGACACCCGGATCACCCCAAAACAACCTGGTCACTGGGCCTCGTCACTCGCTGCGGCTGGTTGATGGCGGCATGAGTGCTGGAGCGGTTAGTTACTTGCCGCATCCCATAGCTCCAGCGACCGCTGGAGACGGTTTCACGGTCGGGTCGGAAGAACCGGTTTACGTGTACGGAGACTACAACACCGGCAAGTCCGATCCTTACTGGCCTAGTGGCGGAACTCCCAACACTCCACACTCTGCCGCCTCGATTATTTCGGACTCGGTTACTTTGCTCTCGAACCCTCCGTCAGGCGCAACCGCTCCAACCGTAAACGTAGGCTGGACGGACGCCGAAAGCTTCCTCCAGCCCGGGGTAGCCGCCAATCGGCCGGGAAACACCAGCTATTACCGCATGGCCATTGCCGCCGGTAAAAGCATTCCGTTCCCCGAACCAGGCTGGGCCACCGCTGCCGGCTTGAAAGATTTCGGCACCGATGGCGGTATGCACAACTTCATGCGCTATCTCGAGGACCGGGGCGCAGCAGGAGCGACAGTGAACTATACGGGCTCGCTGATCAGCATGTACTATTCGCAGTACCACACGGGCGTGTTTAAGTGCTGCAACACCGTGTACGGCGCTCCTACGCGAAACTATTTCTTCGACACGCAGTTCTTGAATCCCACTCAGCTGCCTCCCGGAACTCCCATGTTCCAGGACGTGGTCAGTCTGAGCTATCACCAAAACTTCACACCACAATAAGACTCACAAAACGTCAACCAGCACCCCGGTCCTCGCGGACCGGGGTCTTTTTTTGTACTATTCCATCGCCTCCGCTCCTTCCCGTACCATTGCGGATTAAAATCGCTCAAGCCTTAGCCCAATCCATCCATGAGCACATCTTCGCCATCCGCGCAGCTACCACAGAACCAGCCTGACCGCCGCCAACCCGATCGCCAAACCTCACGCTGGATCTGGATTCTGTTCTTCCTCTGCGCCGTCGCGGCCATCGGCCTGTTTTTTATTCCAGCTTTCATCATTCGCCCTTTCCGCTACCAGGCGCCGCGCGCGCTCCTGCTTGCCATGGCTCTGCGCCAGCGCGCCCCGCTGGGCACGTTAATCGCGGGCGTTGCGTGTTTCGTCCTCGCCTTCGTGCTGTGGAGAACTGCCGGCCGCTGGCGTAAAGCCCTTCTTGTACTGGCTCTGCTCGTAGTCACCTTCTCAACCATCATGGCGTGGCAAAACTATTTCGAATGGATGTTCCATCCCATCGCCGGCCCTCAATTCCTGGCGCAATCCGAGAGCAACCTCGATCCCAAAGAAATGATCCTGGCTGTCCGCTTCGGCAGCGATGACCGCGCCTATCCCATCAGCCAGATGGCCTACCATCACGTCCTCAACGATGTGGTTGGCGGCGTTCCGATCGCCGTCACCTATTGAACGCTATGTCACACCGGTCTGGTGTGGACACGAACCGTGAACGGCAGAGTGCTACACTTCTATCTGGCCGGCATCAACAACCAGAATTTCCTGATGCGCGACAAGGAAACCGGAACCTGGTGGCAGCAGATCACCGGCAAGGCCATCTATGGCCCGCTGCAAGGCGCAGCGCTCGAACTCGTCCTCAGCGACGAACTGACTTTCGGCGAGTGGAGAACCGAATCCCCTACCGGCCAGGTCCTCGCGCCCGTCACTAAATACGCGAAAAAATACGACATCAACTGGGAGCCGGACGTAGCCAAGCTCCCAGTAGTTATCAGCTTTCCTGGCTCCGAACTGAAGTCGCGCGACGTAGTCATCGGACTCACCATCGCCGACGCCGCGCGCGCCTATCCCTGGGAGACTTTCGCCAAGCAGTCTCCCGTTCTAGATCGCGTCAACGGGACGCCGCTGCTTCTAGTCTTAGGACCCGATGGCAAATCGTTCCGTGTCTTCGTCAGCCGCATCGACAACCACGACGCCGAATTCTTTCTCCAGGGCGATGACACCGCCGACGCACCAGCCGAGAAAAAAGCGTGGACGTTGCTTGACGCCACCACGGCCAGCCAGTGGAACTTCCAGGGCTGCGCAACCTCTGGCCCCGCGCAAGGAAAATGCTTGGACCGTGTCCCTGCGCTGAAGGATTATTGGTTCGACTGGCGCAACTACCATCCCGACACTACGGTCTACAAACACTAGACGTCCGATAAATAGCTTTGAAAGGGCGCGGCTTCAAGCCGCGCCGCCCAGGCCCACCCCTCCCCAACAAGGATGTCATCCACAAACAGGCTGAAAGCAAGGGACGTCATTCCGAACCGGACCGAAAGCAAGGGATGTCATTCCGAACTGGGCTGAAAGCCCGGCGAGGAACCTGCTTTTCCTTGCCCGTGTGGGACGGACACTCCTGTCCGTCGCTCTTGACGTTCGCTTTTGACGTTAGATCTTGACTTCATCCGTGTCGTCCAGCCGGGTTCGCTAGCATCCTGCAAGAGCAAAAATAGGAACTGGGCACCAGACGCTCCAAGTATCGAAACGATTTCCCTTGACTTCAACGTCCGGATAACTGATCCTATTCTCTAGAAGCATTAGCTCTTTCAAAATAAAATAGCACTGAGATAATGAAGTTCTGGCTCGCTTTTGCGCAGATTCCCACGGAATTGAACCGCTTCGAACGCGAACCAGCCCAGAGCATCGCCTGATTCCAAACAACTTGCGACCCCAGCAATCCGCTAAGTCCCTTACCCGCAAGATTTTGCCTGCAACTCGCTGATTCCAGAGATTTTGCCCCGCATTTTCCCGCTAACTCGATGATTCCAAAGATCCAGGGGGGAGGGGGGTGGTGTAACTAAAAGGTAAACTCGTTCCAAAACGGAGCGCCTCCCGCCGCCCACTCATTCGCCCGCCACCCTAATCCTCAACATTCACCTTCCATAAATTGATCTACACTGACAGTTCTCTCACTTGTCGGCTTTCAGCCCAAAGCAAACTAGCGTCAGACTGAGAACCAAGAACTGCTTTGCTAGGAGATTTCATCAGTGTCGGAAATCCACGCCATCTTCTGGGACGTTGGAGGAGTGCTGCTCAGCAACGCCTGGGACCACACGCAGCGCATGGCCGCGCTCGAACACTTTCGTCTCGACGAAGAAGAGTTTCACTCGCGGCACGAGATGGTGGTCTCGTCATTTGAGCGCGGCAAGATCACGCTCGACGAATATCTGGATCGCACCGTGTTTTACCGCAACCGTCCCTTCACCCGCGACGAGTTTCGGGACTACATGTTCTCGTTGTCGAAGCCAATGCCGGAAGTTCTCTCCTTCGCGCGCTCCCTCGCCGATTCGGGCAAGTATTTCATGGGCACGATCAACAACGAGTCCCGCGAGTTGAACTTGCACCGCATCGAGAAGTATGGCTTGCGGAAAATCTTCCGGCTGTTTGTGAGTTCTTGCTTTGTCGGGCTGCGCAAGCCGGAGAGCGGCATTTACCGTTTGGCGATTGAGATCACGCAGTTCAATCCGGAAGAGTGCTGCTTCATCGACGACCGCGAGCTGAATCTGGAATGCGCCGCCAAGCTCGGCATGCGCACAATCCAGATGCAAACGCTCGAACAGTTGCGGAAAGAGTTGGGAAAGTTGGGAGTGAAGGCGTAAAGGTGTTCGGCTAGAAGGTAGCAGCTAAGCTGAGAGCTGAGAGCTTTCAAGCTAGCTCTTGCGCGGCTGCGGCTTTGCCAGAGGAATCACAGCCTTCGGCACGTCCGACTCTGCGCCGGAAAGCGTCAGGTCGCTCGACCAGCACTCTGAGATCAGTTTCCAGTCTCCGCTCGACTGTTTGGCAAAGACCCAGAGATACTTGCCGCGCTCTTCGCGGCGCTTGCCGGCTGTTCCCGGGACCAGCGCGCTGTAGCGCCCCACTTCGTGAGCCAGATCTCCCAGAACCTCGACACGGATGGGATCGACGGCCACTTCTCCCAGACCGGCCTCGAGCGAGGCGAAGAAGAACTCACGCACCGCCAGAGCACCACGAATGGGAGCGAGGTTCGAGCGCAGCACCAGCGCGTCAGGGGCGTAGAGTTCCATCAGTTCCTCGAGTTGCCGGGTATTGCAGGCCAAAACCCACTCTTGCGTGAGACGGCGGACGGCCGCCTCGCTGCGGCTCATGGGTTCACCCTTGGCAGCGGCGGCAACTCTCATCCGGTCGGCTTCCCGTGCGCTTTCAGGCGCGTTGGGACGCGGCCCTGAGGAAGCGTCATGTCCGCCCTGGAAATAGTGGTGATGGTAATGATGGTGGTAATGATGCGTGCCGGCCGGAGCGCCTGGCTGCGGGTGAACCTCATCGCTGGCCTCCCGCGCTGATAGCGGAGATTGGGACAAGTCTTCAAAGTCAAGAGCGGGTGAGGCGTGCACGGGCGATCTGGGATCGGACGACTGAGACGGCGCGTTTCCGAGGGGAAGGCCGCACATGCCGCAGAACTTGTTGCCTTCGCGATTGTGACGTCCGCAGACGTGGCAGGCATGGTGAGGGTTGGAAGTGGGTTCGAGAGTGATGTCCTCGGCAGCGGTTTCAGAATCCGCTTCCATGGTGAGGCGCTGCATGGCTTGCAGCGCGGCGGCAATCGCTTCCTGATTCGGCTTGGGGCGCCGCATTTCCGGATAGAGACGCTGGTAGATCTCGCCCAGAGCGGGATTGTGCGGACCGATGACCGGCATCGCGTCTTCGGAATCCTGCGATGCATTGGATGGCTTGGCGAGTTTCTTGTCTCTATCTCTGTCCACGATTCATACCGCTTCGCTTTGGGTCATTTTAGCTCAAGCCGGTCAGCCCACGCGGGGGAATCTCAACGGCGGGAAAACTCGATCTTCCCTTCTGCCTCGGTGGGCACGCCGTTGCAAGTTGCGGGACGATAACGCCAGGCGCGAACGGTTTGCAGCACGTTGCGGTCGCCCGCGGGACCGACGCTCTGCAGAATCAGAGGACTATGCACGCGGCCGTCAGCACCGATGATGAAGCTTACTTTGACTTTGAGACCGCCTTCGATTGGAACCAGCAGAGGATCGGGCGTGGTCAAGGCCTGGGGCGGCCGGGTGTCGGCGCAGCGCGAGCGCGCGCTCACGTGCGGAATGTCGCTGAACTCAGCGGCGCGAGTGGGAGTCTTGAAGACCTGGTGTTCGCGATCGGTTAGGACTGCTTGACTCAGACGCGGAGGTGGAACCTGCACGGAAGCCGTGCTGGAAGCGGGAACTGCGACGATCAAAAACCAAGGCCAGATGCGAAGCATATGTCAACCTTCAGTCGAACGGAGGCTGCTCCTGTTGCCCCTTTTACCGGCATGTCCGATGCCAGGTGGAGAGGGATTTAAGTATATTGCTATCAATCCATTGAGGGAAGTTCGGCGGACTCCGTGTGAAGGCGATTGCATATTTTGTCCTGAGCAGCGTTGGCAATGCCGGCCACAGCCTCGTCCCTATTAGACTTAATGCTTCGGAGGCCGCAGGGTCAGCAGTGTGATTTCGGGGGGGCAATTCAGCCGCATCGGAACGACTATCGTGCCCAGGCCGGCGTTGGTGTACAGGGTAAGCGGACCTACGTGGTACGTGCCCCAGACATACTTCTTCCCCAGGTATGGCAGGTAAAGCGGGGGGAGAAGGGGAATTCTGACCTGGCCTCCGTGAGAGTGCCCTGAAAGCTGGAGGTCGATGGGAAATTGTGAGGCTTCGTCGGCGAAGTCTGGTTCATGCGCGAGCAGAATGACGGCTTCGCCGGTGGGGACGCGGCGCAACGTCTTCGACAAGTCGGCGGTTCCGCTGATTACATCATTCACGCCGGCCAGCCAGAAACGTACGCCATCTTGCTCGATTGGTTCCGACTGGTTGGCCAAGACATGGATGTTCTCAGCCTGAAGGACGCGCGTCACGTGTTCGGGGTCGGTTCCGTCATCGTGGTTTCCCATGACAGCCCAGAGGCCGTGAGGCGCGCTCATCTGGCGCAGCAAGCGTGCGCAGGGCTCGGCGGCGAACGCGGCTTTCTTTTCGTCACCGACCGAGGGCACGGTAACGAAGTCTCCGGTGAGCGCGATCAGATCGGGATGAAGGCGGTTGACCATGGCGATGGCCGCGTGCAGGGGATGGATCGAGAAATACGGGTCGTAGTGGAAATCACTGAGCACGGCGACGGTGAAGCCGTTCAGCCGTTCGGGCCAGCGCTGCAGGAAAAACTCCTGGCGCACAATGCGAGGAAGGTTCGGAGCCAAAAAGATCGCGTCACCGGCAATCGCGACTGTGCCGATGGCGGCGGCGCGGAGAAACTGGCGTCTTGTGGTGGGAATCAACGGCAAACGAAAATCACTCTGTAGACATCGACGGGATGCGCATGCGTACCTCCAGAATAACCGAACGGAGGGATTAAAAGTTAAAGGTAGCGAATAGGTCGATGCGGCGAACGGCCGTGCCACTGGAAAACGGACCGCCCTGAATGCTATTCGGCGTATCGAAGAAACGCGAGCCCAAAACACCGGCGGGATTCGCCAGATTTACATTATTAAGCGCGTTGCGGGCAGAGACTCCAAAAGTCAGGGTGTAACGACGGTCAGAGCCGCCGCCTCCGCCCATTTGGGGTGCGGTGCCGAATACAGTACCGCGTGGACCGCCGCCGTGACCACCGCCACCGCCCGGACCGCCCTGTCCCTGCCCCTGATTACCGGAGCCACTCTTCACTTTGGGTCCGAATCCGATGGACTTGGTGATCCGCAAATTCAGCACGAAGTGCGCTGCGCCGGTGCCGTAGTTAATGGGAACCACCTTCTGACCAGCGACTGGAAGTGCGTCTTTGAAAGTACCGAGCGGAGTGCAGTAAATTGGTGCGCTCGCTCCGGGGGGGCAAGTCGGAAGCAGAACGGGACGATCGTTAAAGATTGTGTCAGCGTTCAGATCATCGGGGGTAGCAATGTTGAAAGGTGTGCCGGAACTGGCGATCAGAAATGGGCTCAGACGAAAAGAGTAAGGCAGGCCAAGACTCCCGCCAAGAAACAGACGATGGCGCACATCGAAAGAAGCCCGGCCGTAGTCTTGGCTGATGTCGGAGGAGTTCGAAGGAAAGTTGATGACGCCGGAGGCCGAGTTAGAGGACAAGCTGGGAGCACCAGTGTCGCTATTGGCATAGTTCAAAGTGTAGAAGCCAAAGAGCTGCACCTTCGAGCCGACGCGCACGTTGCTGTTCACGATGAGCTGGTTCTGGCGGAACACGGCTTCGGAAGCGTACTGGTAGATCTGCGGCCCGCCGGCGGTCGCGGGGTTGAGGCTGAGCGAGAGCAATTGGTCGAAGCCCCGGGAATTGAGGTAGGTCACGGCCAGCGTGGCAGCTTTGGTGAGCTGCCGCTCAACGCTAATCGCCGACTGCAGGGTGTAGGGCGCGTACAGTGAGGGGCTGACCTGGTAGATGTTGGGGGTGCTGGCGGCGCCGCAACTGGAGAGGGGCACGGTTAGAGGCTGGTCCAGCCCAGGAAAGCAAGTGGGATTCTTGATGATGAACTGCTGCTGGGTGATGCCGTTGAGACGCTCGGCTTGAAGAATCTGCGGTTCCTGGAAGCGGTCATAGAAAATACCAAGGCCGCCGCGAATTACCACCTTGGGCGGAGCATTTCTGCCGCCCACTCCCCAAGCAATGCCCAGACGCGGCGCCAGGTCGGCGTGATCGCGAATGTGATTCTGGGTTTCGAAACGCAGGCCGTAGCTGAGCGTAATGTTGCTGCGGAGGCGCCAATCGTCCTGGAGGTAGAGACCGGCGTCAAAAACGGAAACCTCTGCGGAAGGCGAGCCTTGAGTAATGACGAACTGATCCGGCGTGGCGGGCGGCAGGCCCACGCATGACGGGGGCAACGGGTTGAAGGTGGCGCACTGGAATTCGTTAAGGGAAGAGAACGTAAAGGTGCCGTTAAATCCCGCCGTCGACTCGTTGGCGTCGCGCAGGTCGCGCAGGCGCGCTCCAAACTTGACTGTGTGGTTGCCGTGAATCACCGAAGTATAGTTCTGGAATTCGTAGTGGTCCTGGTGATCTGTACTCGTGCCCTGGTTATCGCCACCACCGATGAAATTTGACGGGACATTGACGGTGGGATTGGAGTCCACCACGCCCAGGGTATCGTTTTCCCGCAGATACTGAAAGCGCGTTTCGTTGACGACCTTGGAACCGAATACTTGGGTATCGCTGATCTGCACAGTGTGTTCCGTGGATCCTTGCGTGTATGCCTGCGTGGCCAGGTTGAACTGGGTCAGCTCATCGTTGGTCTCAGTGTCTCGATAGTATTGGTAGCGGACGGTCAGCGTATTGTTCTTGCTAAGCGCGTAATCGAGACGCGGGCCGATATTGGTGCGTTCATGCGGATTCGGAAGTGTGGAGCTAAACGGGAGCAAGGTATCAGGATCGATGGCGTTGATAGCGGAGAGGTTATTGATATCCCTGCGCTGGCCGCTGACAAAGAACGACGAACTCTTATTGATCGCCCCTCCGATACTGCCGTTGAACAGGATGGAGTCGTAACTTGGCGTCGTGCTTGGGACGAAGGGATCCTGCGTATTGAAGGCGGAGGCGTTTCCGTCCAAGAGAATCTGGCCGTGCAGTTTGTCGGTGCCGGGCTTGGTGAATACCTCGATGCGACCGTAACCAAGTTTGTCGTACTCCGAGGAAAACGGATTCTGGTTGACACGGATTTCTCGGATGGATGACTTGGGGGGGAGCTCACCTGCGGTGAAACCATCGATGTAAAGCTGGCCGCCGTTCGGTCCCGCAGAAGGACCGGCTAGCGCCTGCAAGTCCGTGAGCAGTTCGTCGGGATCGTCGGGCAGGGCCTCAAGTTCCTTGCCTGAGATGGTGATTGCTCCGGCATTGTTTGAGGGATTGACATCGACGGTGGGCGCGGTATCGGAGACTTGAATCTTCTGCTGCTCCACTTCAATGGCCATCGCAACGTTGAGGCGCAGCGGCTGATCGGCGGTGATGACTACGTTGTCGTTTTCGTAGACCGCGAATCCCGGGGCGACGACGGTCAGCGTGTACTGGCCTGCGGCCAGCCCTTTGAATTCGTAGAAGCCCTGTCCGTTGGCTTGCGTCGTAATGGGCGTCGAAGAAATGGCAGCCGGCGTCATGACGACGTTGGCGTTGGCGATGGCGGCTCCGGAAGGGTCGGTTACCTGGCCGCGCAGAGTACCGGCGGCGGGCGGCGTCGCCGCAGTCTGAGACGCGGCGAGGGTTGCGCACAACTGCAGCGACGAGAGGATAAGTGCTAGAAACAAGTACTTCCGAACCTTCATTCCATCATTCCATTCTGCTAAGAGTTTTCGAATATGACTTCGATAAAGCATCAGGCCGCGGCGGGAGTCAATGCTATGGACCGCCGACGTCGCCGGAGGGCGCGCTCATGTTCCACGGTGAAAGCAACGCGGCGCTGCTGGCGCTCGGAGCGGCCTGTAGAAGCGGCTCCACACCGCTGACCAGCGTGATCACCGTCCCTACGCCCGCGGTGCCTTCGGTCGAGAGAATGATCACAGCATCGCCCTTATGCAGATCGGTCAGTGCGGCTGCTGGCGCGCGGCTGAGTAAACGCTGAACATCCGGCGTGCCGCCTGGGCGCCCACTCGCCCCGCCATTTCCTCCTGTACCTGTGCCGCCGGGAGGGGAGGCTGGAGGTGCAGTTTGACCGTTCGTCACGGAACCGGATGCGGCACCGGGCGCCGCTCCGGCGGCCGCTCCTTTTAAACGCGTGGCAATCATCAGCGCCATCTCGGGAGGCAGATGGCGAAGTTGGGAGTCCGGCGTGACCTTGATTACCACGGTTTTCTTCGACAACAGATCGTGAACGCTAAGCGTCGACGAACTTGCATCGACGGAGTCGACAGTGCCTGCAATGCCGGGAAACAAGCCGGAAACAATTTCTTCGGCGGCAAGTTCGCTGCCATCGGCGCTGCGATCACCCCGCGCCCGCACCTGATCGCCGGGATGAATTTGCTGAAGGGAGCTCGCCTTGGCGTCGTCGAATTTAACGGAGTCGGGCGCGTAGCGGCGAATCACGGTGGTGGTGGAGCTGTGAATGATGACGTCCTTACTTCGCACGGAGATGGTGAGGGTTCCGGCCGCTGGATCCACAGCCTTGGCGAGCCCGTCCACTCCACGCTTTTGCCAATCCTGCAGATCCTGCTGGTGCCGCGCGTCGAGGTCGGAGCGCTTCATGACGACCAGAGTGGAAGCTGCGAGCGAGAGGTTATCGTCAGAGGCCTTGCCGGCCACAAGAATGCGGTCGCCGACCTGAAGATCCTGTAACGTGATGGGCGTGGCGTTCTTCAAATCCTTTTCGCCGGGAGCGATGCGAAGGATGCGGGTTGTGGCCTGCAGCGTGACGTTGAGGTCTGGACCGGAGTCTGGCGTCAGCGTGACAACGGTTCCGTTGATGGTTTTGATGGCTCCGATGCGCCGGCTGGCAGTGCTCGTTCCTGTAGCTTGCTGAGCTTGCGGGCCCGCGTACGTAGCATGGCCGGTGGGCAATAGACGCATGCCGGACGCGCTTGCGGCACAGAGTACGGTCACCAGAAGCCGGTTTATGTTTGGGTTCATACGCCTCTTACTAATTTACATTGCAGATTGCACAAAACCGAAGGATTTACAAAGTTTTACTTCGAGATGAACAACGTGTTACACGCGTGAAGGGCAGGAACGGGAAAGGCGTGCGCGATCAAACATCGTCGAGGATTGGAAAAAAGACTATGCCGCAATCAGGAGGTTCTCGGCGAAAGGCCATTGCTCGTCGATCCATTGGGCTTCACAGCGGAAACCGGCGCTGTGGGCCATGGGAAACACTTCTCGGGATGAATATTTGTGGCTGCTTTCGGTCCAGATAGTTTCGCCCTCAAGAAAATCGACGGTAAGCTCGGCGGCGGGAACATTGACGGTCTGGCGGCACATGGACCGCAGATGCATCTCGACGCTGCGGTCCTGGTGATTGATTTTGGCCACGTGCTCGAACTGGGCTAGTTCGAAATCGGCGTCGAGTTCGCGATTGATGCGAGCCAGCAGGTTCAAGTTGAAGGCGGCGGTCACTCCCAGGTCGTCGTCGTAGGCGTGAAGCAGTTGAGCAGTGGATTTCTCGAGGTCGGTGCCGAGCAGAAGGGAATCTCCGGGCTGAAGAATGCGGCGTACTTCGGTCAGGAAGCGAACGCCGGCGGGGCGATCGAAATTCCCGATGGTGCTTCCCAGGAACAATACAAGGAGACGCTGGCCGGTCGAGCGGTGCGCCGCCACTTCGAGCAGCCCATCGAGATACTCACGCTCGAAACCCAGGATGCTGATGGACTCGATGTCGCGGAGCTCGCGCTCACACATGGCGAGAGCAGAGGGAGAAATCTCAATGGGATAGTAAGCGGTGCGCTGGCGGCGGCAAAGAGCCTCCAGAATGTGGCGAGTCTTGCGGCCGCTGCCGCTGCCGAGTTCGGCCACGGAGACTGGGGTAGCCAGACGCTCGACGATGTCGTGACCATGCCGCCGCAGCAGGCGCTCATCGGCGCGCGTGAGGCCGTACTCGGGCAGATGGCTGATCACTTCGAACAATGCGGAACCGACATCGTCATACAAATATTTCGACAGCAACTCTTTCTGGCCTGGCTTGGTGAGCCCGGCGCGCACGTCCGCTGCGAATTCGTAGCTTGCGTTTGGGGTGATGGTTTGAACCAGCATATTGGAACTCCCTTGATGGCCAGCGCCGTTAAGAGCGACTTCGTGGGATCAATTCCCGTAACGATCAGTCTGCGTAACGATCAGCGGCTTACGCAGCGAAATCCGGTGTAAGCGAATTGGTAGTGCGCCTGGAACCAGTTGCGGAACGTACGCCGCAACATGCAGGCAGCGGTGCGCGCCGATCCGCCTTTCATGACGAAGTGTTTGCCATCGAAGAAATCGGCGGAGTAGCCGCGGTAGAAAGGGAACGGCTGGAATCCGGGGAACGCAGCGAACTTGGTGGAAGTCCACTCCCAACCGTTGCCCAGCATATCGTGAACACCGAAGGCGCTCTGGCCTCGGGGAAATGCATTCACCGGGACTGGACTCCAGTGGGAGAAATCAAAGTTGCCGAAGCTGTGAGCAGGCGCTTCGTTCCCCCATGGGTACGCTCGTTCTTCCCCGTGCGGCGTAGCGTATGCGGCGCGCTGCCACTCGGCTTCGGTGGGCAACGACTTCCCTGCCCACTTGGCATATGCCTTCGCTTCCGCCAGACTCACGTAGACCGGCCAATCCCGCGGCAGGGGGACATCTTCGAACATAGTGCGATAGAGCCACTGCTCGCCTTCCCGCTTCCAGAAAGCCGGATGTGAAATTCCTTGACGAGACTTCCAGGTCCAGTCTTCGTTACTGTCGTTGTCAGTGCTACTGTTATTGTCGGCGTCACTCCAGAACGCGCGCGTTTCGTAGCCCCCGGCGGCGATGAAGTCTAAATACTGACGGTTCGTCACCTTGTACTGATCGATGGCAAACGGCGGGACGCTGACGGTGTGGGCTACATACTCGTTGTCCCAGCCAAACGACTCGCTGCCACGCCGGAGACCGAGCGTGACGACACCAGCGGGGATTTCAATGCTGCGGTGAGCCACGGGCGGAGCGCTAAGTCTTAGCGATTCTTCGTGCCGAACTTCTTGCGGAACTTTGCGATCAAGCGGCAACTGATGCAGCATGTAAGCGAGCGTCTCCGCGTGCATGAGGCGGTGCTCGATGGCTACGTTGAGCAGAGTAGCGAGGGAAAACCCGTCGCTTGTGGGAAGGTTGGAATCGAGAAGTGCGTGGGCAAGTTTCTCGTCCAGGATGGCTCGGCTTTTTCTGACGTAGTCCTGTACCGCAGCGATCGAAGGCCAGTCTGCAGGCTGATCGGTGGGAAGTCTGCCGCCGACTGGATCGATGCCGAAGGCGAACAGCCGGTCGAATTCGGGATGAAAACTCTTCAGTGCAAGAACGCGTTCGTGGAACAGATTCCAATCAAACGCCTCCAAATGCCCGACATAGAAGATGATGCGGTGACGCTCGGCAATTGGACGTTCATAGAGAGAATCAGGCTTGACCACGGCGAACAAGTCGTCGGTGCGTTTACGGGCTTCCTCGAGTTGCTCGATCAGATCGTGACGGATGGTGGAGTCGCTCTGCGTGGCAAGCATTCAGACCTCGTGATCTCGTGGTGCGCGGACGAAGTAACTTAGCGGCGACTGGCGCGAGAAAATCAGTGCGGGGATTTTATGCCCACAGCGGCCCCGAGTACCATAGGGTAATGTCCCTACCGGTATTTCACGTCGATGCCTTCACCGCTGAACCTTTCGCGGGCACCCCGCCGCAGTGTGTCCTCTCGCAGGGTGGTTAGATGACGGTTTGTTGCAGGCGGTCGCAGCCGAAAACAATCTTTCGGAGACCGTTTTTTTCGTTCCTATCGGCGATGGTTACGAGTTGTGCTGGTTTATGCCGCGTGGCGAAGGGGGAAAGCGCTAGAGCGCCTCGCTGCGCGCTCGGCGGGACAGCCGAGGCGGCTGTCCCCACATAAACTTAAGGGAAACTTATTGGAGCAATCCCTTGCTTCGCAAGAACTCGTGGGCTACATCTTTCACGTCGCGGTGCTGGCCGTCGAGAGCGTAGTTCAACTGCTGCATCTCCTGATCGGAAATCCTGCCGCCTAATTCGGCAATTGCCTGGGCAACTTCTGGGTGCTGCTGTTCGGCTTTCAGCCGGACGACTGCGATTGCCTCGTAGGGCGGGAAGTAGTGGCGGTCATCCTCGAGTACCAATAAATCGAAGGCTGGAATCAGCCCGTCGGTGGCGTTGCCGGCGGCGATGTCAATCTGATGTTCTTTTAATGCCGGGGCGAGCAAGCCCAAGTCCATGATGCGGGGTGGCGCGGCAAAGTGCAGACCGTAGGCGGCGGCCAGCCCGGCGTATCCGTCGGGACGCTCCATGAATTCGTAGCCGAATCCGGCTCGCCATTGAGGAGCGAATGCGGCGGCCTGCGATAAGGCCTTGAGATTCAGGCGGCGCGCGTCTTCCCCGCGAATCTCCATGGCAAAGGTGTTGTTGAAGCCGAACGGCGGGCCGAGTGTAAGGCCGAGGTTCGCTTCGTACTGAGTCTTGACCTGCTGGTAAACCTCCGACTTATCGCCGCCAACCTTCTGCTTAAGGATGGCGGTCAACGCGGTTCCAGTGTATTCGGGATAGATGTCGATACGCCCGGCCAGCAGGGCCTGCTGGCAGATGTAGGTTCCGGCGAGATAGAAACGGCGCTCGACTTTCAGGTGCGTATGCGCTTCGATCTGTTGGGCCAGAAGTTCGCCCAGGATCAGCGATTCGGTAAAGTTCTTGGAGCCTATCACGATGCGATCGGAGTGCGAAGGAGAGCACGCGGACAAGCCCGAAGCTACGAGAATCAAGCAGAGCGAACTCCAGCACCACGCTTCGAAGCCGCGAAGCCGTCCATGGCGATCTGGTTTCATTGTGGCCGCAAACGTTTCTCCAGCCATCCCAGGCCGAAATCCGCCGACAGCGCCAGAACCGCGGCGGGAATGGCTCCCGCGAGAATGAGCTGATTGTTGACCATGGCGAGACCGCGAAAGATGAACTCGCCCAGTCCGCCGGCGCCAATCGCGGCAGCAATGGTGGCCAGCCCCACTGAGACCACGACCGCGACGCGCACTCCGGAAAGAATCACACTGAGCGCCAGGGGCAACTCCACCTGGAACAAGAGCTGGCGGCCGGTAAGGCCCATGCCGCGCCCGGCTTCGACCACTGCTGGATCGACGCCGCGGATGCCGGTGTAGGTGTTGCGAATGACGGGCAGCAGGGCGTAGAGAGTCAGCGCCAGGATCGCCAGGCGATCGGCACGATCGCCGAGCCAAGGCACCGGCAACAGGAAGCCAAAGAGGGCGAGACTCGGAATCGTCTGAATGATGTTTGCCGTTCCGAGCACCGGCTTGTTCCATACCGGCCAGTGTGCGCTCAGTATGCCTAACGGTATGCCAACCACTACCGCGAGCAAGGTGGAGATTCCCACCAGCCAGAGATGCTCCAGCGTGAGTTCCACAACCTGATCGTGGTTCTGCAAGAGAAAGTGCAAAAGGTTCATGAAGCGCCTCGATTTGCTGACGAATCCAGTCCATCTGCGAAAGCGCGCACGTAGGCGGCGGCCAAGGGATCGCTCGATCTCAGGAAATCCTCCGGAGAAAGAACCGTAACCAGGTGGCCGGCTTCCACGAGAGCGATGCGCGAGGCGAGCCGTAACGCCTCCCGCAGGTCGTGCGTTACGAAGACTACTGTCTTATTGAGCCGCTGCTGAAGCGAAAGAAACTCGCGCTGCAATTGATCGCGAGTGAGAGCATCGAGCGCGCCGAAGGGTTCATCCATCAGGAGAATTGCAGGATCGGCGGCCAGCGCCCGAGCCACACCCACGCGCTGCCTCTGCCCGCCGGAGAGCTGGTGGGGATAACGCGAAGCCATTTGCGGGCCGAGCCCGACTAGTTGCAACAATTCCTCGACGCGGAGATGGATCCGTTCGGGCGTCCAGCCCTCGAGGCGCGGGACGAGGCCAATGTTTCGTTCCACTGTGAAGTGCGGAAACAAGCCCACTTCCTGAATGACGTAGCCGATGCTGCGACGCAAGCGAATGACGTCACTTTCGGCAGCGGGCGTGCCATTCACACGCACGTCCCCGCCGCTGGGGATTAACAGCCGATTGACCAGCTTCAGCGTGGTGGTTTTCCCGGAACCGCTGCGCCCCAGCAAGACCAGGGTCTCGCCCCGTTGCACTTGCAGATTCAGCCCCGAGAGCAACGGCTGGCCGCTGGGCAGCGCGTAGTCCACGTTGCTGAATTCGATCACGGGGTCGCCAGCGGAAGTTTGTTCCATTTCTGCCAAACCAATTGTTCTGCTAAACCGATGTTCTGTTGAACCAATGTTCTGTTAAACCGCTTTCCGCAAACCTTGGTTCTGTCGGAGCATGTTCGCCAAGCATACCGGAGTTCCCGAGCCAGGCGCAGCTAAAGCAGGCCAGTGCGTCCCACGCCGCTCGTGTAACGGGCATCCAGAGAGCTAATAGACGATCAGTCACGGTGCCGCTACGATTCTTATGAGATCTGTGGAAATTGCCTTTGGTTATGAGTGTGTCTGCTTTACGCAAATTTGTTGGCTGGATGATGGTGATCCTGTGCCCGCTTTCGCTCACGGCGGCGGACACGGGCTCCGCCGTATTGCATAGTGAGGGAGGGGTTTGGGTTAACGGCTTCGAGATATCGGGATCCACGGTGGTCTTTTCCGGAGACCTGCTTGAGACTAAACCCGGATTTGTCGCCAACATCGATGCCGAGGGATCGTCCGTGCTGATTCAGTCGGAATCGGTGGTGAAGTTCCAAGGCACCTTACTGAGCCTGGAGCACGGAAGCGTGTCGGTGGGAACCTCCACCTCGATGAGCGTGCATGTGAACTGCATCAAGGTAGAGCCGGTTTCCGGTGAGCGTACGCAGTACGATGTGGCTGACGTCAGCGGCTCGGTGCAGGTCGCCGCTCGCAAGAACGATGTGAACATCACTGTAGGCGGCGCGAGCGGCATCCTACAAAAAACACATCCTCAGGGCACTTCATCTCTATCAACCATCGTGCACGAGGGACAGCAAGCAACCCGCGAGGAGTCGGTTGCTTGCGGAGCCGCACCTCGGCCTGGAAGTGCCGGCAACGGTCTGAATACAAAATGGCTCGAGATTGGCGGCGGC
>Ga0209415_10001147_pt1 | contig 50303 bp, 46 predicted proteins | sample PeaSoiSIISIP2007_FD_187696 | JGI IMG/M metagenome (GOLD analysis project Ga0209415, IMG submission 187696) | Peat soil microbial communities from Weissenstadt, Germany - SII-SIP-2007 (SPAdes) (version 2) | ecosystem: Environmental > Terrestrial > Soil > Wetlands > Peat | place: Germany... | reverse complement strand
ATCCCGGCCACGTTTGACCCGGCGCTCGTCGACCGCTGGGTCCGCGTCTCCGACCGGGACGCGTTCGAGGCGGCGCGGCGGCTCACGCGCGAGGAAGGGATCCTCGCGGGCGAGTCGTGCGGGACGGCGCTGGTGGCGGCCCTGCAGGTCGGGCGCGAGCTGGCGGCGTCTCCGGGCGGCCGCGATGCCGTGATGGTCGTCCTGCTCCCCGACTCGGGCCGCAACTATCTTTCGAAACTCTACTCGGACGAATGGATGCGGCAGCGTGGCCTGCTGCCAACGGCCGGAGCCACGGTCCCCGTCGAGGCCCTCCTGCGGGAGCGTCCGCCGGGTGCCGGTCTCCCGCCGCTGGTTATCGCTCGAACGACCGACACGGTCGGCGAGGCGATCGAACGGCTGCAGGCGTTCGGGATCAGCCAGATGCCGGTCTCCGAGGCGAACGGCGACGCGATCGGCGGCATGGTCGGCTCCATTTCCGAGAAGGGGCTGCTGGAGCGCGCGTTCCGCGACCCGGGCCTCATCGAGCGGATGGTTGGCGAGGTCATGGACGAGCCGCTGCCGGCGGTCGCCCGGACGGCGGCGCTCGACGAGGCGTTCGGCCTGCTGTCGGCCGGCGCGACGGCCGTGCTGGCCGAGTCGGGCGGTCACGCCGTCGGCGTGATCACGAAGCTCGACGTGCTCGAGTTCATCGCACGCCGGGCACGCGAGGCCTGACGGTCGTCCTCGTCCGTCACGTCCGCCCGCTCGACACGGACGCCCCGCCCGGGCGCGACCCGCACCGCGTCCCGCGCAGCGCCGGCATTGGGTACACTCGGACCTCACGCAGTCCCCGTTCACGGCCGGGCCGCGGAGCCGACCGGCCCGCATGCGCACAGCGCAGGAGCTCGATGTGACGGACGTGCTCATTCCCAGCTCTCCGCTCGTGCACGCCAACCTTTCCGTGCCCGCCCTCTACGAGGCCGCGGTGCGAAACCGGGAGGGCATGGTCTCCGCGGGAGGCGCGCTCGTCGTCGAAACAGGGAAGCACACGGGCCGCTCGCCGAAGGACAAGTTCGTCGTGGACGAGCCGAGCAGCTCCGCACACGTCTGGTGGGGCGAGATCAACCAGCCCATCAGCGAGGCGCGGTACGAGGCGCTGCGGGCACGTGTGATGGCGCACCTCGCCGAACGGGAGGTGTACGTGCAGGACTGCTTCGTCGGCGCCGACCCCGCCCACCGCAGGGCGCTGCGCGTGACCACGGAGACGGCGTGGGCCAGCCTGTTCGCTGAGAACCTGTTCATCCGACCGGCCGCGGAGGATCTCGCGCGCTTCCGGCCCGACTTCGAGGTGTTCAACGCCGCGACGCTGCGTGCAGACCCGGGACGCGACGGGACCCGCTCGGAGACCTTCATCCTGGTGCATCTTCGGCGCCGCGAGGTCCTGATCGGCGGCACGAGCTACGCCGGCGAGATCAAGAAGAGTGTCTTCTCGGTGATGAACTACCTGCTCCCCGACGAGGGCGTGCTCCCCATGCACTGCTCGGCCAACGTGGGCGGGAAGGGCGACGTCGCGATTTTCTTCGGGCTCTCCGGCACGGGGAAGACCAGCCTGTCGGCGGACCCGGAGCGGACGCTCGTGGGCGACGACGAACACGGCTGGGGCGAGACAGGCGTCTTCAACTTCGAGGGCGGCTGCTACGCGAAGATGATCCGCCTCTCGCCCACGGCAGAGCCGGACATCTACGCCGCGACCCGCAGATTCGGCACCATCCTCGAGAACGTGGTGATCGACCCTGACTCGCGCGAACTCGACCTCGATTCGGACGGGCTCACCGAGAACACGCGCGGGGCCTACCCGCTCGACTTCATCCGGAACGCATCGGATACCGGGCAGGCGGGCCAGCCGGCCAACGTCGTGTTCCTGACGGCCGACGCGTTCGGGGTCCTGCCGCCCATCTCGCGGATCAATCCCGCGCAGGCCATGTACCACTTCATCTCGGGGTACACCGCCAAGGTGGCCGGCACCGAGATGGGTGTGACCGAACCGTCCGCGACGTTCTCGACCTGCTTCGGCGCGCCGTTCATGCCGCGCCACCCCGGCGTCTACGCGAGGCTGCTCGGAGAGCGGATCGAGCGGTACCGCGTCGGGACATGGCTCATCAACACGGGATGGACCGGCGGCCCGTACGGGGTCGGCCACCGGATCAGCATCGCCCACACCCGCGCAATGGTTCGCGCCGCGCTCGGGGGCGATCTCGAGGGCGTCCCGGTGGTCGCGGATCCCGTGTTCGGGCTGCAGGTTCCGACGGCCTGCCCCGGGGTGCCGGCGGACGTGCTCCAGCCTCGTTCGACGTGGGCCGACCCCGCCGCGTACGACGAGCAGGCCCGCAGACTCGCCCGGATGTTCGTCGCGAACTTCCGGACCTTCGCGGATGGCGTGTCGCCGGAGATCCTGGCGGCCGCCCCCAGGATCGAGTGAGGACGCGATGAGCGAGACGGCACACCTCGAGGTGGCGAACGCGACGCTGACGGTCGACGGCGCCGCTCTGCAGCTGCGAATCGAGGAGGGCACGGAGGGAGAACGGGGCGTCGAGATCGGCAGCCTGCTGAGGGATGCCCATGTCACCACGCTCGACTACGGCTTCGCCAACACGGCCGTGGCGAGGAGCGCGATCACCTTCATCGACGGTGACGCGGGGATCGTGCGCTACCGTGGGTATCCCATCGAGCAGCTGTGCGAGGGGTCGAACTTCCTCGAGGTCGCGTACCTGCTGATCTACGGTGAGCTGCCGACCGCCGACCAGTGCGCGGCGTGGACCCGGGAACTCAAGCGGCACACCCTGCTCCACGAGGACCTGCGCCGCTTCTTCGACGCCTTTCCCCGCGACGCGCACCCGATGGCGGTGCTCGCCTCGGCCGTCGCGGCGCTGGGGACCTTCTACCAGGACACCGAGGACCCCTACGATCCCGACGATGTCGAGATCAGCACCATCCGCTTGCTGGCCAAGGTGCCGACCATTCTCGCGTTCGCGTACAAGCGCTCGGTCGGCCAGTCCCCCGTGTACCCCAACAACAGGCTCGAGTATGTCGAGAACTTCCTGCGCATGATGTTCGCGGTCCCCGCGGAGGACTACGAGGTCGACCCCGACGTGGCCGACGTGCTGCGCCAGCTGCTGATCCTGCACGCGGACCACGAGCAGAACTGCTCGACCTCCACCGTGCGCATGGTGGGGTCCTCCCGCGCCAACCTCTACGCGTCCGTGTCCGCCGGCGTCTCGGCCCTGTGGGGACCCCTGCACGGCGGGGCGAACCAGGAGGTCGTGGAGATGCTCGAGCAGATCGCGGCCGACGGCGGCAACGTCAGGAAGTACATCGATCGGGCGAAGGACCACAACGATCACTTCCGCCTGATGGGTTTCGGGCACCGCGTCTACCGCAACTACGATCCGCGGGCGCGGATCATCAAGCTGGCCGCCCAGCGCATGCTGACGAAGCTCGGCGCGGACGACCACCTGCTGCAGACCGCCCTCCGGCTGGAGGAGGCGGCGCTGGCCGACGACTACTTCATCGAGCGCAAGCTGTTCCCCAACCTCGACTTCTACAGCGGCATCATCTATCGCGCCCTCGGGTTCCCCACCCAGATGTATCCCGCGCTCTTCGCGATGGGCCGCATGCCCGGCTGGATCGCCCAGTGGCGAGAGATGATGGCGGACCCCGACACCAAGATCGGCCGTCCGCGCCAGATCTACGTCGGCCACACAAAGCGCGACTTCGTGCCGATGGGCGGCCGAGGCGATGGTGGGGTCGCGGAGTGCGGAGACACCGTTCCGACGCCGGGTTGATCCCGCAAGCGCACCCGCACGCGCGACCACGTGCCCGTCGGCGCCGATCAGGCGGCGCAGGACCGCGGGGTCGGCCCGCAGCCCGAACTGCTCGAACGCCGCCGTCTCTGCGTCAGGCCTCGTCCAGGGCGCGGCGCACGTCCTCCACGAGATCGTCGGGGTGCTCGATCCCCACGGACAGCCGCACGAGGGCCGAGGGGACCTGAACGGCCGAGCCCGCGGATGCCGCGTGGGTCATGATCGCGGGAACCTCCACGAGCGACTCCACGCCGCCGAGCGACTCTGCGAGCGCGAAGATCGAGGTGCGCTCGACGAACCGCCGGGCGCGTTCCTCGGCCGTCCGGCCGCCCCGGGCCGAGGGCACGAAGCTCACCATGCCGCCTGCGAAGCGCATCTGCGACGCGGCCAGGGCGGCCTGTGGGTGGGCGTGCGGACCGGTGAAGAGACCGGGATAGCGCACGAGCGAGACGTCGGCGCGGGCAGCCAGTGCCTGGGCCACCCGCAGCGCGTTTGACGTGTGTCGCTCCACCCGCAGGGCGAGTGTTCGCAGGCCCCGGAGCACCAGGAAGCAGTCGAAGGGGCCGGGGACCGCACCGACCGCGTTCTGCAGGAACGCCAGCCGCTCGGAGAGGTCCTCGCGGGAGGTGACGAGCACGCCGCTGACGACGTCGGAGTGACCCGCGAGGTACTTGGTCGCACTGTGCACCACGATGTCCGCCCCGAGTTCGAGTGGCCGCTGCGACAGCGGCGTGGCGAAGGTGTTGTCGACGACCAGCAGTGGGCGCTCCGCTCGCGGGCCGGTGCGCGAGGCCAGGGCGCGGGCCACCGAACGGATGTCGACGAGCTTCAACAGAGGGTTCGACGGGGTCTCCACCCACACCATGCGGGTCCGGGGGGTGCAAGCCCGTTCGATGGCGCGAGCGGCGTCGCCGGAGAGGTCCGCGTAGTGCGTGACGACCCCGGTCGGGGCGAGCACGCGCTCGAAGTAGCGGAAGGTTCCCCCATACACGTCGTCGGCGACCACCAGCTCTTCGCCCGGCATCACGAGCTCTCCGACGGTCGCGGTGGCAGCCGACCCGCTGGCGAACGCGAGCCCGCGCGAGCCGCCCTCGAGCTCCGCCACCGCGCGCTCGAGGCGGGCGCGCGTGGGGTTGCCGGTCCGCGCGTACTCCCAGCCCCCGCGCGGGCGCCCCAGGCCGTCCTGCACAAACGTGCTCGTCTGGTAGATGGGGGGCGCGACCGCCCCGGTCTCGGCGTCGGCCTCGAAGCCGGCGTGCACGGCCACCGTGTCGGGCCGACGCGGTTCGCGGTGCCCGTCGTCTGCAGTGTCGGTCATGTCGTCCTCGTCGGCGGGCCGCCTCGCGAGCGCTCGTCGCGGCAGCGTCTCAGCCCAGGGGAGTATGCGGGACGCCGCGCGTAGAATTCGCGCGACCAGCATTCCAGCACGAGGTGAACAGGTGCCGCGTTCGCGCACGCCACGCAGGAAGGTCACCATCGTCGGCGCCGGCAACGTGGGCGCGACCGTCGCGCAGCGTGTCGTCGAGGCCGGGCTCGCCGACGTGGTGCTGCTGGACATCGTCCCCGGGCTGCCGCAGGGCAAGGCCCTCGACCTCGCCGAAGCGGCCCCGATCCTGGCCCACGACGTCTCGGTGATCGGGACGAACGACTACCTCGACACGGCCGACTCGACCGTCGTGGTGATCACGTCCGGCCTGGCGCGCCAGCCGGGCATGAGCCGCGACGACCTGCTCATGAAGAATGCCCAGATCGTCAGCGGCGTGGTCGAGCAGGCGGCCAAGCACTCTCCCAACGCGGTCCTGATCGTGGTCACGAACCCGCTCGACGCCATGTGCCACGTGGCGCTCAAGGCCAGCGGGTTTCCCCGCTGGCGCGTGATCGGCATGGCGGGCGTGCTCGACGCGGCCCGCTTCCGAACGTTCCTGTCGATGGAACTCGGCGTGTCGCCGGCCAACACGTCGGCGTTCGTGCTCGGCGGCCACGGCGACACGATGGTCCCCCTGCCGCGCTACTCCACCGTTGGCGGTGTCCCGATCACCCAGCTCATGGGCAGTGAGCAGATCGACAGGCTGATCGATCGCACGCGGAACGGCGGCGCGGAGATCGTGGCTCTCCTCAAGACAGGGAGCGCCTACTACGCTCCGGGCGCCGCGACTGCCGAAATGGTCGATGCGATCATCGAAGACCGCCACAAGATCCTGCCCTGCTCGGCCTACCTCAAGGGCGAGTACGGGGTGGAGGGGCTGTTCGTGGGCGTCCCGGTCCGACTGAGCCGGGTCGGGGTGGACGAGGTCGTAGAGGTCGAGCTCACCGACGAGGAGCGGGTTGCGTTCCAGAAGTCGGCGGAGGCGGTGAAGGAGCTGGTCGAGAAGCTCGGCGCCTACGCGTAGCCGCCGCTATGCTCGCCCGAGGTCTCCGAAGACTGTCCGCCCGTCCACGAGGGTCGCGAGGACCTCGATCCCGTCGCGCGCAGTCCCCCATCGCTTCGGGGCGACGGTCGCAGGGTCCGCCGACAGCACGACCAGATCCGCCGCAAGGCCGGCCGCGAGCCGACCTGCCCGCGCCTCGTCACGGGCGGCCCACGCGGCTCCGCTGGTCCATGCGTGGAGCGCTTCCGCGACGGTCGGCCCCGGGTCCGAGTGCATTCGCCGCCCCGACGGTCCGGCGAGGCGGAACGCGGCGCGGATCCCGTCGAGTGGCGCCCCCGGGGAAAACGGCCGGTCGCTGGCGAACGCCACACGCAGTCCCGCGTCGAGCCACGTCCGGCAGGCGTACAGATCGCGGGTCCGATCTCCCAGGCGCGTCGTGTACACGTCGCCCGCGCCGGTCACGAACTCGGGCTGGAGCACGGCGACCACCTCGAGCTCGATCGCCGCACGGAGCAGGTCCGGCGCCAGGACCATGGCGTGTTCGATGCGGTGGCGGTGGTCGGGTCTCGGGTGAGCCGCCAGGACGCGCCGGTAGACGTCCAACGTGAGCGCGATGCCGGCATCGCCGATGGCGTGCGTCGCGAGCTGCCAGCCCGACAGGTGGGCCCGCCGCAGCCGCTCGGCGAGCGCCTCCGGCTCGTGCGCGGGCCGTCCCAGCGCGAGGTCGGCGGGCCGATCCGCCGCATCCGCGTACGGCGCGCGCAGCCACGCGTCTCCGGTGCTCAGCGCGCCGTCGGCGAAGAACTTCGCGGGGCCCACGCGCACGCGATCGCGGACGTCGAGCGGCACGAGCGCGGCGACGTCGCCAGGGGTCGGCGGATCCTCGTCAGCGGTGGCCAGGTGCGCCAGCCCTGGCATGAGCGTGAGCCGCTGCGGGAGATCCTCGTCGAGGACCGCACCGGCATAGGCGGCGATCTCCGAGAGCGGATCTCCGAGCCAGCCCACGTGCGCGTCGGCGACCGCCGTGACGCCGGCGGCCGACAGCCGCGAGCCGGCACGCCGGGCGGCGGCGCGGAGCGCTTCCGGGGTAAGCGGCGGCAGCGCGGCCGCGAATGGCGCCACGGGATCGGAGCCGCGAACCATCCCCGTGGGCTCGCCGGACGCGTCGCGCTCGATGGTGGCGCCCGGCGGGTCGGACCGCTCGGCGGTGATGTGGGCATATGCCAGGGCCAGCGAGTTGCCGAGGGCCGCGTGCCCGCTGCCGTGATGCAGGAGCACGGGGACGTCCGGGACGATCCGGTCGAGCTCGTCCCGGGTGGGATGTCGCCCCTCGCGCCACGCGGACGGGTGGTACCACGCCTCCACCCAGCGCTCAACCTCGAACGATGCGCGAGCGTCGGCGGCCGCCCCGGCGAGCATCCGGAGCGCCGAGGCCACGTCGGCCGCGCGCGTCAGGTCCACCCAGCCGGCCTGCAAGCCCTCGACGAGCGGGTGTGCGTGCTGGTCCTGGAAGCCGGGCAGCACCGCCGCACCGTCCAGGTGCACCAGCCTCGTCCCGGCCCCGGCAAGGGCGAGGACGTCGCTGTCCCTGCCCACGGCCATGATGCCGGCCCCGCGGATGGCGATCGCCTGCCCGCCCGAGGGGACTGGGCCCGATGCGTCCGCGCCGGCCGCGGCGCCGTCCATGGTCAGGATCGGCCCGCCGTGCAGGATCAGGTCGGGCGCCGCTGGGCCGGTCATGGTCCTCCGTTCGCCCACTACACTACCGCCAATGCCCGTGCCGACGCCGCCCGGCGCTTCCGTACATCGTGGCCAGGCCGCCTGACGCCACCGTGCCGATCACGGTCATCACCCTCGGGTTCGATCCAGCGGTTCGCGTCGGCCCCTTCGACGTTCGCTGGGAAACGCTCGGGCTCGCCGTCGCCCTGTTCGTGGCGGTGCTCCTGGCCGCTGTCTTCGCCCGAGGCGGCGGCCGCGCACGCGGCCTCTCGCCGCTCCGCATGGACGACCTCTTCTTCCTGGCGGTGGCGGTCGTCCCGGGCGCCGTCGTCGGCGGGCGCGCGGCGATCGCGCTCGTGTACCTCGACTACTACCGAGCCCATCCCGGCGCTCTCCTCGATCCGACGCACGGAAGCCTCTCGCTGCTCGGAGCCGTCGTCGGCGGAACGGCGACGGCGGCGTACATGTGCCGGCTGCTGGAGGTTCCGGCCCGCCGCTGGCTGGATGCCGCCGCGGTGCCGCTGCTGGTGGCCATCGGCCTCGGCAAGCTCGCGTACCTGCTCGGCGGGGGCGGGCAGGGCGCGCCGTGGGCCGGCCGGTGGGCCGTCGCGTTCGCCGGGCCGGGGCCGTGGCTCTCCCCGCTCCCCGCTGTTCCTGCCTACCCGAGCCAGGTCTTGGAGGCGGTCTGGACGTTGTTCGGCGCCCTCGTCGTGATCGCCCTGTCGGTGCCGAGCGTCCATCGGTGGCTGCCGCGCCGCTTCCGCCAGCCCGACCGGATGCCGGGCGCGGCGGACGAACCGGCCGGCGAGACGGTTCCGGGCGCGCTGCGGTTCGGGTCTCTCTGGGTGGTGGCCCTCGCCTGGTGGCTGGTGGGGCGGGTGCTGGTCGGTTTCACCTGGGCCGACCCGCCGGTGGTCGCGGGGCTCCGGGCGGAACAGGCCGGGGCGCTCGTCGTCCTCGTCGGGCTCCTGGTCTCCGCGACCTGGTGGACCCGGCCGCGCCGGCACCGCGGGCCGCACGCGCAGCTTCCTCGGGGATCGGGCGCTCCACCGGCCGACGACGCGTCCGCGCGCCCATGAGCGTGGCCCGATGGGCCGCCCGCAGGTCGTCGTCCGGTATCGTGTGCACCCTGCCCTCGATCACCGTGGGCAGCTCGGAGTGTCGAGCGACGGGAGACGTGAGCAATGGCGCAGGTGAGCGAGCGAGCCTCGGAGGGCGCGGTGTCCGACCGCGAGACGGTCGGCCACTGGATCGGCGGCAGGCCCGCGGCCGGGTCGTCGGAGCGGAGCGGCCCGGTGTACGACCCCGCCACCGGTCGGGTGGCGCGACAGGTCGCCTTTGCCTCCACCGAGGAGGTCGATGCCGCCGTCGGCGCCGCGAAGGCCGCGTTCCCCGCCTGGCGATCGACCTCCCTGTCCCGGCGCACGGAGATCCTGTTCGGGATCCGCAACCTCGTGGAGGCGCACCGGCACGAGATCGCGGCGGCGCTGACGGCGGAGCACGGCAAGGTCACCGCCGACGCGCTCGGCGAAGTCGCGCGCGGCCTCGAGAACCTCGAGTTCGCGTGCGGGATCCCGAACCTGCTCAAGGGCGGGTTCAGCGAGCAGGTGTCGACCGGGGTCGACGTCTACCAGATCCGTCAGCCGCTCGGCGTCGCGGTCGGGATCACGCCGTTCAACTTCCCCGCCATGGTCCCGATGTGGATGTTCGGGAACGCCATCGCGTGCGGCAACACGTTCGTGCTGAAGCCGTCCGAGAAGGACCCGTCGGCGTCGCTCATCGTCGCCCGGCTCCTCAGTGAGGCCGGACTCCCGGACGGCGTCTTCAACGTGGTGCAGGGCGACAGGGTCGCGGTCGACCGGCTGCTGGAGCACCCCGATGTCGCGTCCGTCAGCTTCGTCGGTTCGACGCCGATTGCGCGCCACGTGTATGAGAAGGCGACGGCGGGCGGGAAACGCTGCCAGGCGCTAGGCGGGGCGAAGAACCACATGGTGGTGCTGCCCGACGCGGACATCGACATGGCGGCCGATGCCGCCGTCTCGGCGGGATACGGATCTGCCGGCGAGCGGTGCATGGCCATCGCAACGGTCGTCGCCGTCGGCGACGTCGCGGAGCCGCTCATCGACGCGATCCGCGCCCGCCTGACGCAGGTGAAGATCGGCCCCGGCTCGGATCCCGCCTGCCAGATGGGGCCGCTCATTACGCGGGAGCACCGGGACCGCGTCGCCGGGTACCTCGACTCGGCCGCGCTCCAGGGAGCCGAAGTCGTCGCGGACGGCCGCGAGCACCCGCGCTACCACTCCGATGGGTTCTTCCTCGGCGCGTCGCTCATCGACCACGTGTCGCCCGCGATGGACTGCTACCGGGACGAGATCTTCGGCCCCGTGCTGACCGTGGTTCGCGTGCCGACATACGCTGCCGCGGTCCGGCTGATCAACGACAACCCGTACGGCAACGGCGCGGCCATCTTCACGCGCGACGGGGGCGCGTCGCGGCAGTTCCAGTTCGACGTCAACGTCGGGATGGTCGGCATCAACGTGCCGATCCCGGTGCCGGTCTCCTACTACTCGTTCGGCGGGTGGAAGGCCTCGCTCTTCGGCGACCTGCACATGTACGGGCCCGAGGGCATCCAGTTCTTCACGCGCGCGAAGGTGGTCACGGCGCGGTGGCCCGATCCGGGCACCTCGAGCGTCGACCTGGGCTTCCCCCGCACGCGATAACCGCTTACCGCGTCTGCGCCGCCAGCGCGGCGCCCGTCGCCTCGCGCTTCAGGAAGCGTCCGTGCCCCTTCGTTCCCGTGTACCGGCCGTCCTCGACGATCACGGTGCCGCGGCTCAGCACAACGTCCGACCCGCCCTGGACCGTGCGTCCCTCGTAGCACGAGTAGTCCACGTTCATGTGGTGCGTGGTCGCGGAGATCGTGTGCTTCCGGTTTGGGTCGTACACCACCAGGTCTGCGTCGGCCCCCGGCGCCACCACGCCCTTGCGCCCCGCCAGCCCGAACATGCGGGCGGGCGACGCGGCGCACACGTCGATCCACCGCTCGGGCGAGATCCTGCCGCCCACCACGCCGCCGTCGTGCATCAGGTCGAGCCGGTCCTCGACGGCAGGCAGCCCATTCGGGATCCGCCTGAAGTCGCCGAGGCCCATCTCCTTCTGGCCGTGGAAGTCGAACGGGCAGTGATCGGTCGCGACGATCTGCAGGTCGTCGGCCTGGAGGCCCTTCCACAGCTCCGGCCAGTGGTCCCTGGGGCGCAGCGGCGGCGAGCAGACGAACTTGGCGCCCTCGAAGCCGTTGCCGAGGTCGTCGAGCGAGAGGAACAGGTACTGCGGGCACGTCTCCGCGTACACCGGCGTGCCCCGGTCGCGGCCCGCCCGCACCGCCTCGAGCGCGTCGCGCGACGACAGGTGGACGATGTACACCGCCGAGCCGGCCGCCTCGGCGAGCCGGATCACGCGGTTGGCGGCCTCGCCCTCGAACACCGGGTACCGCGACGCTCCGTGGTACCAGGGAGCGGTGTGGCCGGATTCGGCGTTCTGGTTGGCCACCACGTCGATGGCGATCCCGTTCTCGGCGTGCATCATGATCAGGGCGCCGTTGCGGGTGGCTCGCTGCATGGCCCGGAAAATGGCGCCGTCGTCGCTGTAGAGCACGCCCGGGTACGCGGTGAACAGCTTGAACTCGGGGATGCCCTCCGCGATCACCTGGTCCATCTCGGCCAGCACGGCGTCGGTCACGTCCGCCACGATCATGTGGAACCCGTAGTCGATCGCGCAGTTCCCCTCGGCCTTCGCGTGCCACGCATCGATGCCCTCGCGCAGCGAATGGCCCTTCTGCTGGTTCGCGAAATCGATGATGGTGGTGGTGCCGCCGAACGCCGCGGCCCGCGTGCCGGTCTCGAACGTGTCCTTGGACATGGTTCCCCCGAAGGGCATGTCGAAGTGCGTGTGCACGTCGATCGCGCCGGGGATCACGTACCGGCCGCGTGCGTCGATCGTGCGGTCGGCACGCAGGCCCTGCGCCGCGAGGTCTCGACCGACCAGCGCGATGGTCTCGCCGTCGACCAGGACGTCAGCCCTCGTCGACCCGTCCGCGTTGACGACCATGCCGTTCGCGATGAGGATCCTCACAGCTCCGTCTCCCTCGTTTCGTGCGCCGACAGGCGCGTGGGTCAGCCTCGATTCGCCGCGACGTCGCGCATCGCCGGGATGATCTCCTTCCCGTAAACCTCCAGCATGCGCTCCTCGTCGCCGTTCATCAGGTAGAGGTTGAACTGGTCGACACCGGCCTCCGCCAGCGCGCGGAGTCTCGCGAGGTGGTCGTCCGCCGAGCCGACCACGCAGAACCTGTCGACGATCTCGTCGGAGACGAACTCGGCGTTTGACGATCCCACTTCCGCGTGGTGCAGGTAGTCGTACCCCGAGCGCCCCCGGATGTACGTCGTGAGCGCCGGGGGCAGCTCGTCGCCTTCGTAGCGGTTCACCAGGTCCACCACGTGGTTGCCGACGAGCGCGGGGAACCAGCGCACGCGGTCGCGGCACTCGGCCAGGTCCCCGACGTGTGCCGGGGCCGCGGCCATGACCCGCACCGCGCCGGGATCCCGCCCGGCCTCGCCGGCGGACGCGCGGACCTGCGCAACGAACCAGCGGACCAGGTCCGGGTCGCCGATCTGGAGCATCGCGCCGTCTGCCACGCGCCCGGTCAGGCGAAGTGCCACCGGCCCGTACCCGGCCACCCACACGGGCAGGCGGTGGCCGGGCGACCACGACAGCTGGAGCAGCGATCCTTCGTACTCGATCGGGCGGCCTTCGACGAGGGCCCGGATGACGTGGATCGCCTCCTCGAGCTGCGCGATCGTGGTGGGCTGCTTGCCCAGCACCCGGCGCGCCGAATCGCCGCGCCCGATGCCCAGGTCCATGCGGCCTCCGCTCAGCTCGTCGAGGACGGCGAGCGCCGACGCCGTGACGCTCGGCTCGCGAGTGGCCGGGTTGGTGACGCACGTCCCGAGGCGCATGGTCGTGGTGGCCTGCGCCATCAGCGTGAGGAGCGGGTAGGGCTCCCGCCACAGGACATGGCTGTCGAAGAGCCAGCCATAGGTGAAGCCGCACGCCTCCGCCCGGCGAGTCAGGCTGACCACCCGTTCGAGCGAGTGGTCGGGCTTGAGGGTGAACCCGAACTCCATGGCCGTGCTCCTCGACAGGCGCCCGGGGTCAGGGCCGGACGAGGTCCTGGTAGGCATCGGGACGGCGGTCCCGGTACCACTGCCAAGTGTTGCGAACCTCCATGATCTTCTCCAGGTCGAGGTCGCGGACGATCAGCTCAGGGTTGTGGGCGTCCCCCACCGCTCCGACGAACTGCCCCCGCGGGTCGACGAAGTAGCTCTGCCCGTAGAAGTCGTCGTCGCCGAGCGGTTCGATCCCCACCCTGTTGATGGTTCCCACGAAGTAGCCGTTGGCGACGGCGTGGCTCACCTGCTCGATCCGCCAGAGGTACTCGGAGAGCCCGCGGCTCGTGGCGGACGGGATGAAGACGATTTCCGCGCCGTTCAGACCGAGCGCCCGGGCGCCTTCCGGGAAATGACGGTCATAGCAGATGTAGACGCCGACCCTGCCCACGGCCGTCTCGAAGACCGGGTACCCGAGGTTGCCGGGCCGGAAGTAGAACTTCTCCCAGAACCCCTGCACGTGTGGAATGTGCGTCTTCCGGTACTTGCCGAGATAGTGCCCGTCGGCGTCGATCACCGCCGCCGTGTTGTAGTACAGGCCGAGGGTCCGCTCGTCCTCCTCGTACATCGGCACCACCAGCACCAGGCCGGTCTCCTTCGCAAGGTCCTGCATGCGCCGCGTCGTCGGTCCGTCCGGGATCTTCTCGGTGTAGGCGTAGTACTGCGCGTCCTGCACCTGGCAGAAGTAGGGGCCGTAGAAGAGCTCCTGGAAGCACATCACCTGCGCGCCCTGGCGGCGGGCGTCGTGCGCAGCCTCCTCGTGCTTGCGGATCATCGACTCCTTGTCGCCGGACCAGTCGGTCTGCAACAGGGCCCCGCGAACGATCCTCGGCATCGCGAGCCACCTCCAGCGTGCTCGGAGAGGAGCCGGCCTCGCCGTCGCCGCGGCGTCCGTCGCCGACGACCTCGGGTCGGATCAGGGGGCTGATGCTACGACGAAAGGGCCGGCACATGCCGCGCGCGGTCCGCCGTAGGCACGCGCACGACTTCGTGGCATAGTCGCCTCCACGGACCATCTCCCGCAGGCCAGGCCGAATACCACACACGACGAGGTGCCGGGAACATGCGAGTCGACGTCGCGACGGAGGCGCTGACAGCCGAGGAGATCGTGCGGCTGTCGAGGCAGTACACGCTGTACGAGTGGTCGGCGCAGTCGGCCGTCGACCCCATCCCCGTCGCCACCGCGTCCGGCGTCTACTTCTACACGCCGGACGGCAAGCGCTTCATCGACTTCAACAGCCAGCTGATGAGCGTGAACATCGGACACGGCGACCGCCGCGTGGTGGACGCGATCAAGGCGCAGGCCGAGAAGCTCTGCTACGTCAACCCGTTCATGGCCACCGAGCCGCGCGCGCTGCTCGGACGCAAGCTCGCGGAGCTCCTCCCCGGCGATCTCGACAAGGTCTTCTTCACCAACGGAGGGGCGGAGGCGAACGAGAACGCGATCAAGCTCGCGCGCCAGTTCAGCGGGCGCCACAAGATCGCGGCGCGATACCGCAGCTACCACGGCGCGACGGCCGGCGTGATGACGCTCACCGGGGACCCGCGGCGCTGGGCGAACGAGCCCGGAATCCCCGGGGTCGTCCGCATCCCCGACACGCATCCATGGGGCGAGGCCGAGCCGCGCCCGGCGGACGAGGTGCTCCGCGAGACGGAGCGGATCCTCGTCTACGAGGGGCCGCAGACGATCGCGGCGATCATGATCGAGCCGGTGGTGGGCACCAACGGCATCCTGGTGCCGCCCGACGGCTACCTGCAGGGCCTCCGGGAACTGTGCGACAGGTACGGCATCCTGCTGATCGACGACGAGGTCATGTCGGGGTTCGGGCGGACCGGCGCCTGGTTCGCCGTCGACCACTGGGGCGTGGTGCCCGACATCGTGACGATGGCCAAGGGGCTGACCGCCAGCTACCTGCCTCTGGGAGCCGTCGGCATGCGCCACGACATCGCGGCCTACTTCGAGTCGAACGTCTTCTACGGCGGGCTCACGTACAACAGTCACCCCATGGGGTGCGCCGCCGCGCTCGCGACCATCGACGTCTACGAGCAGGACGGCCTGATCGAGCGCGCGCGGGTCATGGGCGAGCGGATGCGCGAGCACCACCTGGCGCTGCGTGCGAAGCATCCCAGCGTCGGTTCGGTGCGGAACATCGGGCTTTTTGGGGTCATCGAGCTGGCCCGCAGCCGGGACCCATACGTGCCCATGGCGCCGTACAACGGGACGAGCGACGAGATGAAGGCCGTGGCCCGGTCGTTGCGCGAGCAGGGTCTGTACACGTTCGTGCGCTGGAACGCGATCTCGACCAACCCACCGCTGACCATTACTGAGGACGAGCTGGCCGAGGGTTTCGCGATCCTCGACCGCGCCCTCGACCTGGCCGACTCCGCCGTCGAGGGATAGCGAGCCCGCCGATCGGAAAGCTGGCCCGGCCGATCGTCGGCCTCGCCCGGGGCGTCAGCCCCCGCGCTCGTCAGCCTCCGCAGGGCAGGAGCCCGAGAGCCTCCTTGGCCCGGAGGATGCGCAGGACCGCGTCGTCCACGCGCTGCCGAAGGGCCGCGTCGGTCGTCGCCAGCGAGACCAGGCGACGCGCCATCGCGATCGCCGGCGCGGGCGTCTGCGAGACGATCAGGTCTCCGCCGGCGTCCAGGAACTCGAGCGCCCTCGTGGGCGGAGACGTCGAGGCAATCGCCGCCGCCACGCCGAGGTCGTCGGAGACGACGACGCCGGCGAAGTGGAGGTCGCGACGCAGCATGCCGTCGATCACACGGGACGAGAACGCGGCCAGGTGCGCGGGATCGATGCGCTCGTACGTCGCCAGCGACACCATCACGAACGGAACGCCGGCGGCGATCGCCATGTTGAACGGCTCGAGGTAGGGGTCCCGGGGCGTGGTCACGGTGTCGGTGACTCCGCCGGTGAAATCCGTGTTCCCGCGGACCCTCCCGAGCCCCGGGAAGTGCTTGACCGTGGTCGCGACGCCGGCCTGCGCCATGCCGCGGCTGAAGGCAAACACGTGGCTGCCGGCCGTGGCCGGGTCGTGCCCGTATTCCCGCTGCAGCTGCCCGATCGGCTCGTTCTCCGCGTCGGTGCCGGGTGGCACCACGTCGGCAACCGGCGCCAAGTCGAGGTTGACGCCTGCGGCGCGCAGCTGCAGGCCCCATCGCTCGGCGCTGACCTGGAGCACGGCGGGCGTCAGCGCGCCCTGGCCGAGCGCGCTCGGGATCGTGCTGAATCCCGGCCCAGACAGGGCCTGCACGAGGCCGCCCTCCTGGTTCGCCGCGACCAGGAAGCCCACCCCGCCGGTCGTGGCCTGCGATGCCAGCGCCTGGACCGCGTCGGCGACCGAGCGCACCGCCGCGACTCCGACGGCCCACGGCGTCGTGAACCACGCCGACCCGAAGTGCCAGGCGGCGATGTCGGCGCGCTCGGACGCCCCCAGGCGATCACCGGTCAGGCCCAGCAGGAAGAGCTGTCCGATGCGCTGTGGCTCGGTCAGTGACGCCAGTACGCGCGCGGGGCAGGTTGCCGCCGTGGCCCGCGGAGGCGACGAAGACGGCGCTGCGGACTCCGATGTCGCGACCGACGAAGTCGGAGCCGCGGTCGGCGAGGGCGCGACCGACGAGGACAGGCCGTCCGGGCTTGCGGGAGCCGTGAGGGACGAGGTCGGTCGGCCCGCGACGGTGGACGGTGCGACGGGCGTCGCGCCCAGGCAGCCTGCGCACAGCGCGACCAGCAGCGCCAGCATCCCGGTGCGCGGGGCGCGGCGGTTCCCACGAACCGTGACCACATCACTCCTTCGCGTTGGTCGGGCCGCTCCCACTATAGGGGCGCCACCGGCCGGCCCCGCGACGGGGGATTCCGGGGCTCGTGCGTGTTCGGAGCTGGCAACTTCGCGGAACGCGCCGTCCGGTGGACGCTCTTGTCGGCGATGCCGCAGAATGCGGGCGCATGACCGATCCTCGAAGGGTGCTGCCGGGCCGGAAGCCCGGCGATCGGCGGGTGCGCGTCGAGCGTCCGCAGGCCCGTTATTTCCGCTACCAGGCTCCCGGGGTACTGAGCGCCAAGCTGGCCGTCGAGGAGCCCGCCACGCCGCTCGGCGCCGCTCTGGCCCGAACGCGGCGTGTCCTGTTTGGGCGGCCGCTGTCGACCGAGGAGGAGATCCTCGAGCGCCTGCCCAAGTGGAAGGCGCTGCCCGTCTTCTCCTCCGACGTGATGTCGTCGGTGGCGTACGCGACGGAGGCCAGCCTCTACACCCTGCTCGGGGTGGGCACGCTGGCGTTCGCCTGGCTCCTGCCGATCTCGGTGGCGATCGTGGGCGTCCTCGCGCTCGTCACGCTCTCGTACCGGCAGACCATCCGGGCCTATCCCAACGGCGGAGGCAGCTACATCGTGGCCCACGCCAACCTCGGAGTCCTCCCCGGCCTGGTCGCCGCCGCGGCGCTGCTGACGGACTACGTGCTCACCGTCGCCGTGAGCGTCTCCTCGGGGGTGCAGGCGCTGTACTCGCTGTTCCCGCCGCTGCTCCCACTGGCCGTCCCGATCATCGTCGTGTCCATCCTGCTCGTGATGACGGTCAACCTGCGCGGCATCCGGGAGAGCGGCACGATCTTCGCCGCACCGACCTACATCTTCCTGGGCAGCGCCCTGTTCATGATCGGCCTCGGCGTACTGCGCACACTGCTCGGCCAGGCACCCCACGTCACCGGCGTCGTGCCGGCGCACGTCCCCGCCGAGACGTTCGGGCTGCTCCTGCTGATGCGGGCCTTCGCCGACGGCTGCTCGGCCATGACGGGGACCGAGGCCGTGGCGAACGGCGTGCCGGCCTTCGAGCCCCCGGAATGGCGAAATGCCCGCACGACCATGCTCGCCATGTCGCTGCTGCTCGGGACGATGTTCCTGGGCACGTCGCTCCTCGCCCACGTGAGCGGCGCGCTCCCCTCGGCCAGCGGCGAGTCCGTGCTCTCGCAGATCGGGCGGTCGGTGTACGGAGCGGGCCCACTGTGGTACGTCCTGCAGCTCTCGACGATGGGCATCCTGATCCTCGCCGCGCAGACGAGCTTCGCCGACTTCCCGCGCGTCGCATCGATCCTGGCCAAGGACGGGTACTTCCCCCGCCAGTTTGCCTTCCGGGGCGAACGCCTGGCGTTCAACGCCGGCATCATGGCCCTCGCCGCCGTGTCGATCGCGCTCGTCATCGCCTTTCGCGGCCAGGTCGAGGCGCTCATCCCGCTCTACGCGATCGGCGTCTTCACGGCCTTCACCCTGTCGCAGGCCGGCATGGTCCGGCACTGGTTCCGGGAGGGCGGCTCGGGCTGGCGCCGGAGCGCCTTCTTCAACGGGCTCGGGGCAACGACCACGGCGATCGTGGTGGTCATCTTCGCGATCGCGAAGTTCGCCCTGGGGGCCTGGATCATCCTCGTGGTCGTGCCGATCCTCGTCGCGCTGATGCTCTTCGTTCACCACGAGTACTCCGCGGAGGGGGCCGGTCTCGAGGTCAGCCGCCGGGAGGTCATCCCGCCGCCTCACCGTCCGCAGCGGGTCGTCGTTGTGGCGCCCGCCTTCAACCGCGCCGTGGTGCAGGCGATCCGGGTGGGCCAGACGATGACCCGAGACGTGGACGTCGTGCACGTCACGGCCGACCTCGACGAGGGCGAACGGTTCCGCGAGCGCGTCGAGCAGCAGGTGCCTTCCTGCAAGGTCGTGATCGTCGAGTCGCCGTACCGCTCCCTGGTCAAGCCGTTCGTCCGCTTCCTCGAGACGTCACAGGCCGAGAAGCCCAACGAGGTCGCCGTGGTGCTCATCCCCGAGTACGTGCCCCTTCACTGGTGGGACCGCATCCTCTACAACCAGAACTCGCACCTCATCCGGGCGGCGCTCGTCGGCCGCCGCGACATCGTGGTGCTCGACGTGCCGTATCGCCGGGCGGAGCCGGCAGGGACAGGCGACGGGGAGTAGGCGATGTCCGAGTGGATCTGCCTGCTCCACCCGCCTCGTACCGACTTCGCGGCAACGATGACCGCCGAGGAGTCCCGTGTCTGGGATGTCCACTTCGAGCGACTGCGTCGCCTGCTCGGCGACGGCGTGCTGATCCTTGCCGGTCCGACCCTCGGCTCCGTCAACACCGGCATCGTCGTGTTCGAGGCCGATACGGAAGACGAGGCGCGGCGGGTCGTGGAGGAGGATCCGGTGGTCGCCGGAGGCTATGCCCGCGGAGAGCTGCGTCAGTTCCGGGTGTCGCTGCTGCGCGGGCGAGACGAACCCCCGCGGAGTGGTCCGGCCGTCTGACGGTCGGGCCGGTGCCGCGTCGCCGCGCCACCGGCGCGGCGTGCTCCCGTGGCCGCGGCTCGCGCATTCAGCCGCTCCGGCCCGTCCCGAACTGCCGGTCGCCGGCGTCGCCGAGGCCGGGCAGGATGTACCCCCGGTCGTTCAGTTGCCGGTCCACCGCCGCGCAGTGGATGTCAACGTCGGGATGTGCCCGGGTGACCGCCCGGATGCCCTCCGGCGCCGCGATCAGGTTGAGGAGCTTGATGCGCACGGCGCCCCAGCGCTTCAGGACCTCGATCGCGGCCGTTGCCGACCCGCCCGTCGCCAGCATCGGGTCGAGGATCAGGCACACGTCGACAGTCGCCGAGTCCGGGAGCTTGTTGTAGTACTCGACGGGCCGCAGCGTTCGCTCGTCTCGGAACAGCCCCAGGTGCCACACCTGGGCCGTCGGCATCAGCTCGAGCATCGCGTCCACCATGCCCAGGCCGGCTCTCAGGATCGGCACCAGGCCGATCCGGTCGGCCAGCTCATCCCCTACCGTGTCCTCCATCGGCGTGGTGACCCGAAGCTGCCGAAGCCGTGCGTCGGCGAGCGCCTCGTACCCCAGCAGCCAGCTGATCTCGCGCACCAGCTCGCGGAACTTCTTCGGGTCGGTGCGAGCGTCGCGGAGCAGGGCGAGCTTGTGCAGGATGGCGGGATGGCGGGACGCCCGGACGGTGGGCGGGAGCCAGGCGAGATCGCCGTCGGCTGGAGTGGGCTCGGAACCGGCCACGCGATGCTCCTCGGGGTGTCGCGGTGAAGTCGCGGCCGATCCTAGCACCGCCGGGTGGCGCGCCGATGGCCCGCCCGGGGTGGCGCGGCGGCGGTCCGCCCTGGGCGTCCCGCAGGGCCCGAGTTGGTCGAGGCCCGTGTCAACGACGGCCGTCCGGGCGGCGTCCCCGCCCGGACGCGCTACCATCCACCAATGCCCAACCGCCGACCCGCTCCGGCGACCATCTCTCGCGATCTCCCGGCGCCGGGAGCGGCGACGCAGCGGGGGGCGCCGAGGGGGCGGACGGGGACCCAGCCACCGGCACGCCGGGAGCCACCGACCGCGTGGCCTCGCGCAGGAGGGGTCCGCGCGGGCCGGCCGACGGTGGCGCCTCTCCTGGTCGAGGTCAGGCGGGGCGGGATCGTCGAAAGCCGCCATCGCGGCCACGTCGTCCAGGTCGGTCTCGACGGCGCCATCGAGCGCGTGATCGGCGACCCGCAGGTCGTCGTCGCCCTCCGCTCGGCGGCGAAACCCCTCGGGCTTGTCGCCTTCGTCGAGGCCGGCGCGGCCGACGCGTTCGAGCTGTCGCCTCCCGAGCTTGCCGTGCTCGCGTCCTCACATTCCGGGGAGGACCTCCACGTCCGGACCATCCAGGCGATGCTGCGTCGCGCGAGCATCAGCCAGTCCCTGCTGGGGTGCGGCACGGAGAATGCGCCGCTGGACCAGGTCACCGCGCAACGCCTCGCGGGTGACGGTGAGCGGCCCGGACCAATCCGCCACCAGTGCTCCGGGCAGCATGCCTCGTTCCTGCTGTTCGCGAAACATGCCGGCTGGCCGCTCGAGGAGTACTGGCGACCAGAGCATCCCACGCAGGTCGCGTTCCGGGATGCGCTGGCGCGGGTGCTCGGCCTGCACCCGGCGCACCTCGTGACGTCCGTGGACGCGTGCGGGATCCTGACCTACCACGTGACTCTCGCCGACGTGGCCCGCGCCTACCTGCGGCTGGCCGACCCTGCGGGCGCCGCCTCCGACCCGGCCGGGCGCGCCCTCGTGCCTGCGCTGACCCGGATCCGCGACGCCATGCTCACCGCACCCGACCTGGTTGCAGGCACCCGCGACCGGTTCGACACCGCGCTGATGCGTACGCTCCCGGGCCGGGCGTGCGCGAAGAGCGGAACCGAAGCGTTGCAGGCTATCGCCCTCCTGCCGCTGGCAGCGAAGGGCCGGCCGCCCGCGGGGTTCGCCGCCAAGATCGACGACGGCGACGGCAGGGGACGGGCCCGGCCCGCCGTGAGCGTCGAGGCGCTGCGCCAGATGGGCGTGCTCGGAGAGGCTGAACTACGACGGCTGGCGCCATATCACCGGCCGTTGCTGCGCGATCCTCGGGGCGCCCCGGTGGGGGAGGTCGTGCCCACGTTCGAGCTGGCTCCGCTGGCCGAGCTTCGCTGACCGGGCGGTTCCCATGTCCGACGTCACCGATCCGTACCGCGTGCTCGGCGTCCGCCGCGCAGCCACGCTGGCCGACATCAAGTCGGCGCACCGACGGCTGGCGAAGGCTCACCACCCTGACGCAGGCGGCGACAGGGCTCGCTTCCTCGCCGTTCAGGCGGCATACCAGATCCTCTCCGATCCCGACCAGCGCCGGCGTTGGGACACCGCTCACGGTCCCGGCCCGGTGGCCCCCGGCGACTCGTACGAGCCCAGGCGCACCGCCGGTCCCGGGCGTCGAGCGGACGGCGCGCGCGAGCGACGAGGGGGCCCGCGGCCACGTCCCGAAGCGGCGCACAGGGAGGACGGACGGCGTGCGGGACGGCCCGACCCGCCCGGAAGCGGGCGCGACCCGTCCCAGACGAGCTGGACGTGGTCGGCGGCTGGCGTCCCCTGGTGGGAGGAAGGAGCGCGGCGACGGGCGACCGGGGCAGGCGACACGGGTGCCGCCCCGCGCGAGGAGGCCGAGGCGGCCGGCGACCAGGCGGGCAGGCGGGCGAGGCGCCGCGCACCCGGCGGGCGGCGCGGTCAGCCGGACCCGCGTCAGGCAGCCGCAGCACAGGGTGCGACCTCGCCCGAACCTCCGTCGGGCGAGGGTGCGCCGGCCGACGTCAGCGGCGGCGACCACGCCGGCGCCGATGGCTCCGCCCACGGCGCAGCCGGTCGCGGGCAGGCCGATCCCGGCGTCGACGTCTATTCCCGGTCGAGCGGCGCGGCATGGTCCGCGGCGTCGCGGGCATACTTCCGGAAGGTTGCGGCGGACATCCCGCGTGGAGCGCGCATGGGCCACAGCAGCTGGACCGGCCGCACGGGGTGGGAGCCGTCCGCGGAGGAGATCGCGCAGGTGGCCGTTCGGCGGACCGGGCGCCGCCGGGCCCGCCCGTCCCGCCGCCCGGTCGCGCCAGTGTGGACCCGTCCAGCTGCGGATCCGGTGTCTCCGCCCGACTCGCGGTCGGTCGGCGACGGTCCGTCCTCCATCCGACGGCTCGCTGACCGGCTCTCTCGCGCGCTGGGGCGGTAGCCGGATCCCGCCCGACACGCCCGAGCCCGATCTCGCCCGACACGCCCGGCAACCGCTGCGGCCGCGCCCTGGCGGTACCATCCCGGCGTGACCGTTCGCTGCCGCATCGCCCCGAGCCCAACGGGCCCCCTCCACATCGGGACGGCGCGGACGGCGCTCTACAACTTCCTGTTTGCCCGCCACGAGGGCGGGACCTTCGTCCTGCGGCTCGAGGACACGGACGTCGCCCGTTCGACGGTCGCGCACGAGCGCGACATCCTGGACGGGCTCCACTGGCTCGGCCTGCACTGGGACGAAGGACCGGAAGTCGCGGGACAGCCGGCGCGAGGGCCGTACGCACCGTACCGGCAGATGGAACGGCTCGCGCTCTACGGCGCTGCCGCCGAAGGGCTGCTGAATCGCGACCTCGCCTATCGCTGCTACTGCACCCGCGAGGAGCTGGACGCCGACCGAGCCGCCCAGGAGGCCGCCCGCCGGCCGCCCCGGTACGTGGGTCGTTGTGCGCACCTCTCGCCGGAGCAGCGTCGGTCGTTCGAGGCCGAGGGCCGGCAGCCCCTCATCCGGTTCCGGGTCCCGAACGGGAACGTCGCGTTCGACGACCTCGTTCGCGGCCACGTTGAGATCGACACGGACACGCTGGGCGGCGACCTCGCGATCGTGCGCTCTGACGGGACGCCCCTCTACCACTTCACCGTGGTCGTCGACGACGCGGAGATGGCGATCACGCATGTCATTCGCGGCGAGGACCACCTGTCGAACACCCCCAAGCACATCCTGCTGTTCCGGGCCCTCGACGCGGACGTGCCCGCGTTTGCGCACCTGCCACTCATCCTGAACCCGGACCGCACCAAGATGAGCAAGCGCAAGGCCGAGACGGCCGTCCAGGACTACCGAGCCCAGGGGTTCGTCCCTGAAGCGATGGTGAACTTCCTGGCTCTGCTCGGGTGGGCGAGCGGGACCGAGGAGGAGCTCTTCTCGATGAACGAGCTGGTCGAGCGGTTCGAGCTGTCGCGCGTGCACTCCGCGGGAGCCATCTTCGACCGCGAGCGGCTGGAGTGGCTGAACGGGCAGTGGCTGCGACGGCTTGCCCCGGACGAACTCGCCGAACGCCTCGCGCCGTTCCTCGCAGCCCACCTCGCGACCCGACGGTCAGCCGGCGCGCACGTCGTTCGTGAAGCGGTGGCGGAGGAGATCGCGCCCATCGTGCCGCTCGTCCGTGAACGGCTGCCGCGCCTGGACGCGATCGGCGACCTGGTCGACTTCCTGTTCGTGGACCCGATCACCATCGACCCTGCGCAGCTCGTGCCCCGCCACTGGGACGTCAGCGCGGCCATCGAGGGCCTCGCGGCCGCCCGCTCGCTGATCGACGCGCAGGGCCGAGTGAGCTTCGAGGCCGACGAGCTCGAGGTACCGCTGCGCGCGCTGGCCGCCCGCCGCGGGTGGAAGGCCGGCGATCTGTTCATGGCGCTCCGCGCGGCCGTCACGGGGCGCACCGTCTCCCCACCCCTCTTCGACTCGATGGTCGCCCTGGGCCCGGGTCGCACGCTGGATCGACTCGACGCGGCCATCGCGGCGCTCCGGGCGGAGATGCCGGCCGCCTAAGGCGCCGGCCCGCAACGGTCGAGGGTCGCATGGCCCTCGAAGCCCGCCGCCGGCGAGACTGCGCTCGCCGTCGACGCGCCGCAGAATTCGTGACCAGCGAGGGCGAAATGGCGAGCCCGGGACGGCGTGATGCGGCATCGAAACGAGAGTGGCAGCGCAGGCCGAATGTGACTATCCTGACCCGATAAAGCGTCATCGAATTGGAGCGCAGACGCCGTGAAGATCCGCAAGACCGATGCATCCGCAATGGCCCCCACGCCGTCCCGGCCGGTACGTGCGTTGAGCCCGGCGGCCCAGGCCCGGCTCGAGCAATCTGAACTCCTCCGGAAGTCCGTGATCGGCAGATTGGAGAGCCCGGACGACGTGTTCAAGGTGGCGCTGGACGAAGGCGAAAAGCCGGCCACGATCCGCCAGCGAATCCTGAAGATCGCACGGGAAGAGCGCAAGGAAATCGTCGTCCAGGTGCGGGGCGATCATCTCCTGGTCGGCCTCATGACCCCTGACCGCAGGCCGAGACGTGGCCGGAAGCCCAGGGCGGCTTCCGCTTCCTGAGCCCGCGCGCCCTCGCTCTCCGGCGCCTCGAAGATCGCCCGTCAGCGCGTCGAAGGCCGCTCGCCAGGCGGCTGCCGGGGCGCGCTGGGGCGCGGCCTGGGCCCTTTCCATAAGTCGTCCGATATCGCGTTTCGCGAGTGAAGGGCGGCCTCGCCGCGGCCGAAAACGCCCTCCCGGTTGATGATGACGCTCTGACGTGAATCACGCTGGATTCAACGACGTGTCGCGCCATCCATGAGACATGGTCTGGCTGTGGCGCGTCACGCGTCTTTCAGCAGGTCGGGCGGCACGAGCCAGCGCAGCACGCCCGCGCCTGCAGCGAGCGGCCGGATGCAGTCGATCCGTGCAATCCCGCCCTTCGCCATGGGCAGCGAGCCCGCGCCAGTAAGATCCTCGACAAGCCCGCTGAAGTCGGGGTCGTGACCGACGATCATCGCGCTGGCCGGGTCGCCGGCGGCCGAGAGGATTCGTTCGAGGTCGGTCAGGCCGAACGGCACGCCGAGCCGGGGCTCGATGGTGAGCGGAACGCCGAGCAAGACCGCGACCGGAGCCGCCGTCTGCGCGGCGCGCTGCTTCGGGCTCGTTAGGATCAGCTCCGGCCGCACCCCCGTGCGCCGCAGGAACGCCGCCACGCGGGCCACCTGGTTCTCGCCGCGTGCGGACAGAGGGCGCGCGTCGTCCGGGCCATGCCACGCGGCCGGATCGCCCGCGTGCGCGTGTCGGAGGACATACAGCTCGATGCCGTCGGTGCGGCCCCGCCCGCCGTGGCGCCGATCCCCATCACTCATGCGAGCGATGGGGGGTAGCGACGGCCCAACCGCGCGAGGACGCCCATCACAGAATGGCCACGGCGCGACCGAGCGCCCGCCGGAACTCGATGGAAGTGACTCGCCGCCACGCCGGCCCGATCGCGCGCCGCAGCCGGGTCATGTCGCGCTCCTTCGCGGCAAGGTATCCCCCGATCGCACTCGCCGACGCCGGCGGGAGCGTCGCGGCATGCTCGACGAGGAACGCACGCGCCAGGCCCGCTGCGACGTCCGCGTCGTGGAGCATCCCGAGCTGGTCCTGCAGCGCGGTCACCCGCTCGACCAGCGTGACCGCGTCCGGCCCCATGGGCTCGCGGACGAACTCGATCGCGTAGCGCAGGCGCTTGCCCGCGATGCGCAGCTGGTGCAGCGTCGTCAGGTCGGCCCATCGCAGGACCCCGTCGTACGCCCTTACGGTCTCGTAGGCCGCCCAGAGCCTGCTCGGGGCCGTCTCGCGGACTCTGCGCGGGTCCGTGGGCCCGCCGACCACGGCGTCCTGGCCGGGCGACTCGACGAAGGTGAGCTGCTCCTCCACGAACCGGAGGTATCCGGTGGAATCGAGGTAGCGAAGGAGGGCGGCCCGCGCGGTCGCACGTTCGGAGCGCCAGGCGTCCTCGAGAGGGGACAGGGCCAGCCGCGCCGCCGCATCCTGGGTTGCGCCGTGCGCCTCGAGTCCGTCCATCAGCACGTCGAGGTCGCGCACGGCACCGAGGTGCGCCGCGAGCGCGCGCAGCGAGCCGACGGACCGCCGGACGCGCCTGGCCCGGAAGCCGTCACCGAAGACCCGCCAGGCCGCCCGCATCCGGCGCGTGGCGACCCGCATCTTGTGCAGGTCCTCCACGTGCTCGCCGGATCGAGCCCCCTCCTCGGTGGCCAGCATGCGCGCCAGGTGGAAGCGGATCACCTTGCGGCCAGCCTCGGCGAAGGTGTCCTCGGCCGACACGCCCGGCGACTTCCCGACGATCAGCGCGGGAGGCGCGGGAGGCGCCAGTGGCCCCGGTTGCGCGGCTTCGGCCGGTTGCGCGGGTTCGGCCCGCCGCGCGGGTTGCCCGGGTTGCCCGGCTGGGGTGGCCGGCGACGGTGCCGCGTTCGCCGAGTCAGCGTCCCCGGCTTCCCCCGGCTGCTCGCCCGCGGACCCCGCCGCGTCTGCCGCGGCGGCGAGCGCCGCGGCCGCCTCGAACTTCGAACGAGAAGAAGGCCGGACCGCCCCGGTCTTCCGGATCGCTCTCGAGAGCCTGCCGAGGATCGCCTCGTCTCCGTCGCGCAGCTCCGCTTCAAGCACCGGGAACATGGCCAGCGGTTTCCCGTCGCGGATGACCTCGACCTCGTCCGCGCTGAGCTCCACGGTCCCCCCCGGGCCCTGGATCACGCGTACGCGACGGTGCTGCCGGACCACGAACAGCTCCTCTAGCGGCTCCCCCGCGCTCGCCTCGAGCAGGAGGGATCGCGCCTCGCTGGGGGGCCACGCGGCGGGGTCCAGGCCACCGGCCGCCGGCGCTTCGAGCTCCTCGCGCCGATGGAGCGCCCCACGAGCGGGCGTCAGCGACTTCAGGCCGAGGATGGTGCGATCGCCTCGCTCGCGGAGCCGGGCCGCGTACCCGTGACGTCCCACGAGGCCGTCTCGAGTGTCGACGTAGCGGTCCTCGACGAACGTCTCGCGCCACTCTCCGCCGCTCAGCCCTGCGATCTCCGGCGAATCGAGCAGCGGCCGGAGGGCCGCCCGATCCGCCACGTCGAACTTCAGCTCGAGCTCGGCGTGGAGGACGTCTGTCGCGCCCGGATCCGGATCCGACGCCGCGGGTCTCGCCGCGCCCGGATCCGGCTCCAGGGACGCCGCGGGCCTCGTGGCAGTTGGATCCGGCGCCAGGGCCGCCTCGGGTCTCGTCGCGCCCGTCGGCCCCACGCTCACTCCGCGCCCCCGGTCATCTCGCGCGAGCGAGCCATCATCGTCTCGAACGTGTCGACGCCGGCGGGCTCGGCCGTCAGCGTCTCGACACGCCGCCAGACGCCGTCCTCGCCGAGCTCCCACGCCCTCCGATCGTCGCGCATCAGGACGTCCAGCGTCTCCCGCAGGCGCTCGCGCAGGGCGGGGTCGTCGACCGGGGTCACCGCCTCGACCCGACGATCCAGGTTCCGTTCCATCATGTCCGCCGACCCGATCGAGAATTCCTCGTCGCCACCGTTGCGGAAATAGAAGATCCGGGAGTGCTCGAGGAAGCGCCCGACGATCGAGCGCACGCGGATCGTCTCGCTGAAGCCGGCGAGTCCGGGGCGCAGCGAGCAGATTCCCCGGACGACCAGGTCGATCTGCACGCCGGCCTGGCTGGCCCGGTACAGCGCGCGGATGACGGACGGATCCACGATCGCGTTGAGCTTGAGCACGATGCGGCCGTCGCCGGCGGCGGCCTGCCGCTCGATCTCACGGTCGATCCGCGAGATGATCCCTTCGCGGAGCCCGAACGGGGCCACCAGCAGGCGCCGGAACGAGCGCTGGCGCGACAGTCCCGTCAGGTAGTTGAAGAGGTCGGTCACGTCGGCGCCCAGCTCGGAGCGGCAGCTCAGGAGCCCGAGGTCGACGTAGATGCGCGCGGTCTCCGTGTTGTAGTTGCCGGTCCCGATGTGGACGTACCGCCGCAGGCCCCGTCCCTCGCGCCGCACCACCAGCATCGTCTTGGAGTGGGTCTTGAGCCCCACCAGCCCGTAGACCACGTGTGCCCCGGCACGTTCGAGCGCACGGGCCCACCCGATGTTGGCCTCCTCGTCGAAGCGCGCCTTGAGCTCGACGAGCACCACGACCTGCTTCCCGCGTTCCGCGGCGCGGATCAGGGCCTGGACGATCGGCGAATCGCCGCTGGTCCGGTACAGGGTCTGCTTGATGGCGAGCACGTCGGGATCGTTGGCGGCCTGCTCGACAAACCGCTGCACGGTCCGCGTGAACGACTCGTACGGATGGTGGAGGAGGATGTCCCCCTGGCGAATGGCCGCGAAGACATCGATCGGCTCGTCGGGGTCGGACGGCGTGAGCCGCGGCGGGGTTACCGAGGTCCAGCGGGGCAGCTGGAGGCTGGGCATGTCCAGGGCGGCCAGCTCGAACAGCGCCGTCAGGTCGAGCGTACCGGAGACCTCGTACACGTCGTCCGGCGAGCACTGCAGCCCGCGCTCCAGGATCGCCTGGGTCTCGGGCGGCGTGGATCGCTCCACCTCCAGGCGCACGACCTCGCCGAAACGGCGGCGGCGAAGCTCCTCCTGGATGGCCAGGAGCAGGTCATCGGCCTCGTCCTCCTCGATCGCCAGGTCGGCGTTGCGCGTGACCCTGAACAGGTGGTGCTCGAGGATCTCCATGCCGGGGAACAGCACGTCGAGGTTCGCGGCGATGATCTGCTCGAGGAGCATGTACGTCCGCACCCCGACCTCGACCAGCCTTGGAAGCACCGGCGGGACCTTGATCCGGGCGAACCCGCGCTCTCCGCTGTCCGGGTCGAGGACGGTCACGGCGAGCGACAGGGACAGGTTGCTGATGTACGGGAACGGGTGACCGGGGTCGACGGCCAGCGGCGTCAGGACGGGGAAGATCTCGTCGATGAACCGCTGGCGCAGCTCCAGGTGCCGCTCCGGCCGCTCCGACCACTCCACGATCCGGACGCCGTGTCCGGCGAGCTCGCGGCGCACCCGTGCCCACGTCTCCGACTGGTCCGCCACCAGGGGCAGGACCTTCGCCCGGATCGCCCGCAGCGTCTCCGCAGCGCTCAGCCCGTCCGGCGTGCGCTGGGCGCCGCCGGCGGCCATCTGCTGCTTCACACCAGCGACGCGTACCTGGAAGAACTCGTCGAGGTTGCTCGAGAAGATGGCCAGGAAGCGGGCGCGTTCGAGCAGCGGGGTGCGCTGGTCGACCGCCTCATGCAGCACGCGAGCGTTGAAGTCCAGCCAGCTCAGTTCGCGGTTGGTGTAGGGCATGGACGGCGCGTGCCGCTCCTTCCGGCCCGCGCGCGGCGCGCCGACTGCGGTGGAGGGGCGGACGGCGGTCACGGCGTCCTCAGGGCTCCGGCAGGTACCGGCGCTCGCCGCTCGCCGGGTCGAACCAGACGCGGAGCCGTCGTCCCGTCGTGGGGTCGTCGAAGACCTCGTCCGTGCGCTGGTAGCGTCCCATGCCCTGGGTCTCGCCGGAGCCGGTCCGCGGCGGGGCCCCTCCGGGGGCGCCCGGAGGGGTCGGGGCCGCGCCGCCCTCGTTGTGGCCCCGGTACCGGGTCTGCTCATAGAGCGCGACCAGGATCACGGCCGCACTCGCGATCAGCAGCCACGCGGCACCGACCGGCTCCCCCGCCGCGATGACCGCAAGGGCGATCACGAATCCCAGCCCGCCGGCGATCCCCAGCGCGCCGCGCAGCACCCGCGAGAGATCGGTGCTGCGCATGGCGCTCACGTGTGCTCCGAACTGCCGCTCAGCGCGGCTGCTCGTAGCCGGACGGGCCCGGCTCGATGACGACGGCGGTCCCGTACGCCACGATCTCGGTCATCGTCGAACCCATCTCGGAGCTGTCGAACCGCATGCTGAGGATGGCGTTGGCGCCCATCGCGGTCGCGTTCGCGACCATCCGGTCGATGGCGTGCTTGCGCGCGTCCTCGAGGAGCTCGGTGTACTCCTTGATCTCTCCGCCGACGATCGAGCGCAGTCCCGCCGCCACGTTGCCGGCCAGCCCGCGGCTGCGCACGACGACACCGAAGCACTGCCCCTTGGTCTCGGCGACCCGGAATCCCGCGACGAAATTGGTCGTGCTGATGATCACGTGAACTCTCCCTGGCGCTCCACGGCCGCGTGCGCCCGCCGGCGCGCCTCGTCCTCCGGGCAGGCGCAATTCGCCCGCAGCTGCTCGAAGGTGTAGTAGCCGGTGTGGTGGCCGTCTGCCCACGTCGGCGCAATCGCGTAGGTGCCCACGAGCTGCACGTCCACCAGGCGGACCTGGTCGGCCGTCAGGGTCGGCGACGAATCGAGCCAGCCGGGCAGGCCGGCCTCGCCGCGGCAGTATGCGCACGGGCAGAGCCAGCGAAGGCTCACCGTGCCGTACTCCGTCTGGTGACCGTCGGCCCACTCGATCTCGAGCCGGCCGGCCGCCCGATCCGCGTGGATGCGGACGGGTGTGAGGTACTCGCCACCGGAGGTGTAGCTCGTGGACATGCCGGGATTGTAGTCTCGCGTGCGCGTGCAACCCGCGGTCGCCGCGGCGCGACGATAGACTCGCCGTGCCGCGCCCGAACCAACCTGCCGCCTGTCGGCCTCACACTCGCATCGAGAAGGATCATGCCGAGACTCCCCGTGCCCTCCGACCTCTACGACCTGCGCGTTCCGACCGACGTCCGCCTGTCACCGGACGGGCGCTGGGTCGCCTTCTCGGTCAAGGCAGTGGGGCCGGACAAGGACGACTACCGGGAGGCGGTCTGGCTGGCCCCCGCCGACGGATCCTCGCCGGCTCGCCAGCTGACGCTCGGTTCGCGACACGACACGCACCCGCGCTGGAGCCCGGACGGCGCGCAGCTGGCGTTTCTCTCCGACAGGGCGGCGGTGCTGGAGGCGGGTGGCGGCGGCTCTCGGTCCGCGTCCCTCGCGCCGGCCTGGACTCTGCGGGAGGCGGCCGGCGGCCGGCCGCGATCGTCCGGCGAGGAAGGGCCCGAGAGCGGCGCGACGCAGGTGTGGCTGCTGCCGATGGCGGGCGGCGAGGCGCGGGAGCTGACGCACCTGCCCCACGACGTGAGCGGCCTGGGCTGGAGCCCGGACGGAACCCGGCTGTGCGTCCTCAGTTCGTCTGAGCGCCCGACCCGCGACAGGCGCTCACGACTGGAGCCCGGCGAGCCGCCAGCGTCGGACTACCGCTACATCGACCGGCTGCAGTACCAGTACAACGGCAGCGGCTTCACCCACGACCGCTTCGTCCACCTCTGGGTTGTCGACGCCGTCTCGGGCGAGGCGCAGCGCATCACCGGCGGCCCGTTCAACGACGGCCCGTTCGACTGGAGTCCCGACGCCCGCCGGATCGTGTTCGAGTCGCGGCGGCATCGCAACAGCGACCTTGACTGGCAGGCGGACCTGTACCTGCTCGACCTCGCGTCGGGTCGGGTCGAGCGGTTGACGGGCGGTCGCGGCAGGCGGGAGTTCACGGCGCCGGCGTGGAGCCCGGACGGACGCTGGGTCGCCGCCGTGGGGCACCGGTACCAGGGCCGCGGCCCAGCCCGGCGCGATGTCTGGAGGTTCGCCGCGGCGCCTGCGCAGCAAGGCGAGGATCTCACGGCGGCCACCGACCTGATGGTCGGGGCCAGCATGGGCAGCGACCTCATCGGTGGTGGCTCGGCCTCCCTGCACTGGGACAGCGATGGCCGCTGGATCACGTTCGCCGCACCCGTCGAGGGCAGCTACGAACTGTGGCGCGTCGAGGCCGATACGCGCCGCGTCGTCCGGCTGACCGCGGGACGCCACTGCCTGACCCGTACGCACCAGGTTTCGCTCGACGGCGGCGTCTCCAGGATCGCGGCCACCGCGGCCGATGCGACCCATGCGCCGGAAGTGGTCGTCCTCGACGTCCCGGTGCGGGAAGAGGCGCCGGTGTCGCCGGAAGGACTGCGCCGCGTGAGCGACCTCATGGCGTCGCGCTGGGGCGACGTCGCGCTGGTCGAGCCGCAGACCCGGTGGCACGAGGCGGACGGCCGCCGCATCCAGGGATGGCTCTTCGCGGCGCCCCCTCGCCAGGACGGTCATCCGAACCCGCTGGTGCTGGAGATCCACGGCGGTCCGGCCACCCTCTACGGGTACTCCCCGTTCTGGGAGTGGCAGGTGCTCGTTGCAGAAGGCATCAGCGTGTACGCCTGCAACCCGCGTGGATCCGAGGGCTACGGGCAGGACTTCGTGCGAGCCAACTTCCGCGACTGGGGCGACGGGCCCATGGTCGATGTGATGGCAGGCGTCTACGCTGTGGTTGCCGACGGCCTGGCGGATCCCGACCGCCTGGGCGTGACGGGTGGCTCGTACGGCGGGTACCTCACCAGCTGGATCGTGGGCCACACCGACCGATTCAAGGCGGCCTTCACGGCGCGTTCCGTGAACGACATGACGTCGCAGATGCTCTCCGGCGACATCGGGGGCCCGATGTTCGGCACGGAGGAGTACGGCGTGAATCCGTGGGAGGACCACGAGCTCTACTGGCAGCAGAGTCCGATCGCCTACGCGGAGAGGGTGCGGACTCCGTTGCTCATCCAGCACGCCGAGAGGGATCTGCGGGTTCCGATCACGCAGGCCGAGGAGTTGTTCGCCGTGCTGCGCTCGTTTCGTCGCCCGGTGCGGCTCATGCGCGTCCCCGACGAGACGCACGAGCTCACGCGCAGCGGCACGCCGTTCCGGCGGGTGGAAAACGCGGTCCAGGTGGCGGCGTGGTTCAGGCACTTCCTGGTGGAGGGCCGCGGCGACCTGCCGCGGCTGCCCAGGAAGACGCGCGTCCGCCCATAGGCGCGCCGCGCCGCCAAGCAACGGAGCGGCCCATCGCGTACCGTGACGCGGACGGGAGGCGATGGGCGCCGTGGTCTCCGAGGAGCTGGTTCGCGACGTGGTCCGCCGGGTGGTGGACGCGATGTACGATGCCGGGACGGAAACGGCTTCCGGAGCGGCCTCTGCCGGAGCCGAGGCCACGACCGCCGCGATCCCCGCGACCGCGGGCCCGCCGGTCGCCATCGCGATCGGGGCCGACCATGGAGGGTTCGAGCTGAAGCAGCTCATCGGCCGGCGCCTCGCCGACGCGGGCTACGTCGTGCACGACTGCGGCACCGCCTCCCCCGACCCGGTCGACTACCCGGACTTCGCCCATGCGGTTGCCCGGCTCGTCGCCGACGGTACCTGCCGCTGGGGGATCGCGGTAGACGGCGCCGGCATCGGCTCGTGCATGGTGGCCAACAAGGTTCCGGGGGTGCGGGCCGCTTCCTGCCATGACGTGACCTCGGCCCGCAACAGCCGGGAGCACAACCATGCGAACGTTCTGACGCTCGGTGCGCGGTTCATCGGTGCCGGCCTCGCCCTGGAGATCGTCGACGCCTGGCTCGCCACCCCGTGGGGGCCGGATCGCCACGCGGCGCGCGTGGCGAAGATCGGCGAGTACGAGCGGCGCTACCTGAAGGCCGGCGCGTGAGCGAACGCGGCGACCGCGCGCAACTGATCGAGGCGATCACGCGCGAAGTGGTCGCCACACTGTCGGGTCCCGGCGGCCCTGGCGCGCCCCGGTCCCCAGGCGACGAGTGCCGCGACTGCCGCGGCGCCTGTGCGGCCCAGTGCGCCGATCGCGTCCGGACGGTGGTCGCCGGCGGGGCCGACCGGATCGCCCATCGCGGCAACCCCGACGACGTCCCGGACGACCTCGCGCGGTTCATCGACCACACCCTCCTGCGACCCGACGCCACGGCCGACGACATCGACCGGCTGTGCCGCGAGGCGAAAGACCACCGTTTCGCCGCCGTCTGCATCAACCCGGCCTGGGTCCGCCGCGCGGCCGTGGCGCTGCGCGGCACGCCAGTGGCGGTCGCCTCGGTCGTGGGCTTCCCGTTCGGCGCCACCACCCCCGATGTCAAGGCCGCGGAGGCCCGGCGCGCGATCCGTGACGGTGCGACCGAGATCGACATGGTCATCAACATCGGCGCGCTCAGGAGCGGCATGCGCGACCTCGTGCGTGAGGACATCGCGAGAGTCTCCGACGCCTGCCACGAGTCCGGCGCCCTCAACAAGGTCATCATCGAGGCGGCCCTGCTGAGCGACGAGGAGAAGGTCGTCGCCTGCCGCCTCGCGCAGCTGGCCCGGGCGGATTTCGTGAAGACCTCAACCGGCTACGCGTCCGGCGGGGCCACGGTGTTCGACGTTGCGCTGATGCGCGAGACCGTGGGGCCCCGCATGGGCGTCAAGGCAGCCGGCGGGATCCGGACCGCGGAAGACGTGCGGGAGATGATCGCGGCCGGCGCGACGCGCATCGGGGCGTCTGCCGGCGTGCGGATCGTGACGGGAGGGGACAGGCAGGCCAGTGAGCAGTATTGACCTTCGGGCGTACGTCTTCCTCGACAGCCTTCAGGCGCAGTACGCCGCGTTCCTTGGCACGGTGGCGCAGGGCTTCCTCCCACTCGCGGGCGACGCGTCCCTGTACGTGGAGGTATCACCGGGCATCGAGATCAACCGGCTGACCGACGTCGCGCTCAAGGCGACCACCGTCAAGCCGGGCATGCAGATCATCGAGCGCTACTTCGGGCTCCTCGAGGTGCATGCGCCCTCGCAGGCCGAGGTTCGAGCGGCCGGCGCGGCGATCCTGGACGCCGTGGAGCTGCGCGAGGCCGATCGGATCAAGCCCCGCGTGCTCTCGAGCCAGATCATCCGCCGCATCGACGACCACCAGGCCCAGCTGATCAACCGCACCCGACACGGGCAGATGCTGATCGGCGGGCAGACGCTCTACGTGCTCGAGCTGGAGCCGGCGGCGTACGCTGCGCTGGCGGCCAACGAGGCCGAGAAGGCCGCGGAGATCAACATCCTCGAGGTGCGATCGTTCGGGTCGATGGGCCGCGTCTACCTGGGCGGCGAGGAGCGGGACATCGACGTCGGCTGGCGGGCCGCGCTGGCGGCCATCGAAGGGCTCACAGGCCGCGAGGCGAAGGCATAGGCGGCAGGGCGGCCGCGGGACGGCGGCCGGACACGGCATGGCATGCAGCGACGAAGGAGATGATCGATGGCTGAAGCGCTTGGGATGATCGAGGCGCGCGGGTTTGCCGCCATGGTCGAGGCCGCCGACGCGATGGTGAAGGCCGCGAAGGTCGAGCTGGTGAGCTACGAGAAGACCGGCGGAGGCTACGTCACCGCGATCGTCCGGGGCGACGTCGCGGCGGTCAAGGCGGCCGTCGAAGCGGGCGTCCGCAATGCCCAGAACGTGGGCGAAGTCGTGGCGAGCCACGTCATCGCGCGGCCGCACGTGAACATCGACCTCGTGCTGCCGCTCGGACGGACCGACGAGGCGCGCGCGGAGATCGGCCAGGATTAGGCTCCCGGCCCGTGCCGGCGGGTGCTCGCCACCGGGCGGGCACCCGTGGACGGGGGGATGGAGGAGCGCGATGCTGCTTGGGCGTGTGACCGGCACGGTGGTCGCCAGCCGCAAGGAACCGCTGATGGAGGGCTGGAAGCTCCTGGTCGTGCGGCAGCTCGACGCCGACAACCACGAGGTCGCCGCGTACGTCGTGGCCGCCGATGCGGTCGGTGCGGGCGTTGGCGAGGTCGTCCTGTACGCCACCGGGAGTTCCGCCCGACAGACGGAGATGACCCGCGATCGGCCGTGCGACGCGGTGATCATGGCCATCGTTGACACGTGGGAAGTGGGCGGTCGGGAGGTCTTCCGCAAGTGAACGGCGTCACGGACGCCGAGGTCCGCGCCATCATCGAGCGCGTCCGCGGCCGGCTCGCAGACGCCGGCGACGTGCGTCCCGGCGCGGCGATGCAGGCGGAGGCGCAGCTCGCGGCTCCGCCCGAGCTGGGGGATGGCCTGCACGCGTCGGTGGACGACGCGGTGGCCGCTGCCGGACGGGCCTTTCGCGCCTACCGATCGATGGGCCTGGACCGCCGCTATGCGATCGTCGATTCGATCCGCCGCGCGATGCTCGAGGCCGGCGACCGCCTGGCCCTCCTTGCGCACCAGGAGACGAAGATCGGGCGGGTCGAGGACAAGGTCGTCAAGAACCGCGTGGTGACCATCAAGGCCCCGGGCCCCGAGGACCTGGAGGTGGAGGCCGTGACCGGCGACCAGGGGATGATGGTCACGGAGTTCGCGCCGTTCGGCGTCGTCGCGGCGATCACCCCGGTCACGAACCCGACGTCCACCGTGATCAACAACACGATCAGCATCGTGTCCGCCGGCAACTCGGTCGTGTTCAACGTCCACCCCAGCGCGAAGCGCTGCTCCGCCGAGACCGTGCGCCTGATCAGCCGGGCGATCGTGGCGGCGGGTGGGCCGGCCGACCTGGTGACGGCGGTGGCCGAGCCCACCATCGACAGTGCGCGCGCCCTGATGAACCACCCGGACGTCCGCCTCCTGCTCGTGACCGGTGGGCCGGGCGTGGTTCGCGAGGCGCTTCGAACGGACAAGCGGGCGATCACCGCCGGGCCGGGCAATCCTCCCGCGGTAGTCGACGAGACGGCCGACCTGGAGCGCGCGGGCCGGGACATCGTTCGCGGGGCATCGTTCGACAACAACGTGGTCTGCACCGACGAGAAGGTAGTCGTGGTCGTCGATTCGGTCGCCGGTCGGCTGATCCGGGCCATGACGCAGAACGGCGCGTATCTCCTGAAGGAGCACGAGCTGCGGCGGCTCGAGCGGGTCATCTTCACCGAGCTCGGTGCGCCGGGGCGGCACGGGGTGATCAACCCGCGATGGATCGGACAGGACGCGTCCAGGATCCTCGCGGAGATCGGTGTGCAGGCGAACCGCGACCTGCGGCTGCTGATCGCTGAGGTGCCGCGCGACCACAGCCTGGTCTGGACCGAGCAGATGATGCCCGTCCTGCCCATCGTCCGAACGACGACGGTGGACCAGGCGATCGAGCTCGCCGCGCGGGTGGAGCATGGCTTCCATCACACGGCGTCGATCCACTCCACGAACGTCGAGACCATCACCCGCATGGCGCGCGCGATGAACTGCAGCATCTTCGTGGCCAACGGCCCGAACGTCGCGGGCCTCGGGGAAGGCGGCGAGGGATTCTCGTCCTTCTCGATCGCGAGTCCGACGGGCGACGGCCTGACGCGGCCGCGGACGTTCTCCCGAGAACGCCGGATCACGGTCGTGGGATCCCTGAGGATCGTGTGAGCGGCAAGCCGGCGGCGGAGCGTGGCACGCGCAACGCGATCGAGCCTGCGCTGGGGCTGCTCGAGTTCGATTCGATCGCGGTGGGAATCGCGGCGGGCGACGCGATGGCGAAACGGGCGCCGGTGGACGTGGTTCGCGCCGGGACGGTCCACCCTGGCCGCTACCTGGTGCTCGTCGGCGGCGCCGTGGCGGACGTCGACGAGGCGCTGCAGGCCGGCCGGGCGGTCGGGCTCGAGGCGCTCGTCGATGCCGTGTTCCTCCCCAACGTGCACCCGGACGTGGCCGCAGCCGTCGGGGGCATCCTGGCGACGGCGTCCGGCGAGGCGCTCGGCATCATCGAGACGCCCACGGTCGCGTCGATCATCGGCGCGGCCGACGCTGGGATGAAGGGCGCCAGGGTGCGGCTTCTCGAGCTGCGGCTCGCGGACGGCCTGGGCGGCAAGGGATACCTGCTGTTCGACGGGCCGGTGTCGGAGGTGGAGGCCGCGGTGCAGCTCGGCAGCGCGGCGATCCCGGCCGCCGAGGGCGCGACGTCGCGGGTGATCGCCAGGCTGCACGTCGAGATGCGGGAGAACCTCGCCGCCGGCGCGCGCTTCCGCGACCGCGTGGCACCTGGGCGCGAGGGGACGCCGCATGGCGACACGAGCCTGCCGGACGGCCCCACGCCCCCTCCGGCCAGGACCCGTCGGGAAGGCCCCACGGCACCTGCGGCCAGGATCCGCCGGCACGGTCCCACACCATCTGCGACAGGGACCCGCCGGCGCGGTCCCACGCCCCCGACACGCCCGACGCTCCCGGGCGACTCGGCTCTCTGATCGCCCCATGCAGCTCGCCCGCGTGATCGGAACCGTCGTCGCGACCGTGAAGAGCCCCGGCCTCGAGGGGATCAGGCTGCTGATCGTCCAGCCGCTGGACGGCCATCGCCAGCCGACGGGCAGCGCTGTCGTGGCGGCGGACGCCGTCCACATGGCCGGACCCGGCGAGCTCGTGTACGTCGTGGCCGCCCGGGAGGCGGCGCAGGCGCTTCCAGAGCCGTTCGTCCCGGTCGATCATGCCGTCGTCGGGATCGTCGACGCGGTCGAGCCGGTCGGGGGGCGCGGGCGCCGATGAAGCTGGCGAGGGTCGTCGAGACCGTCGTGTCGACCATCAACGCACCGGTGTTCGACGGGCGGCGGCTCCTGCGCTGCGACCTGCTCGACCCCGACGGCGAGCCGGCCGGTGGGTACCTGATCGCCGTCGACACGGTCGGCGCCGGGGCGGGCGAGATCGTCCTCCTGCTGGATGAGGGCAACTCGGCGCGGCAGATCCTGGGCGTGGCACAGGGGCCGGTGCGCACGCTGGTGGTGGGAATCGTCGACGAGGTCGCGCTCGGCTGACGGCGGGGAGCAGGCCGGGCCGGCCCTCGACTGACGCCGGGGACCCCGGCCGTGACCGCCGCCGCCGTCTCCTGTCGGCCTGCTGTACTCTGCGCGTGCGCTCCCTGCGCAGGCGTGCACGGCGTCCCCATAGCCAGCAACCGCGGGCCTTCGAGGCTGAGCCCGCTGCGCCCCCGAAAGGAGGTCGAACCTGAGCACCAACCGTCCCACTTCGAACTCGGCCGCGCGCCGGGAACGGCGTGCTGCCGAGCGAACGCGGCGCACGGCGGACGGACGCCAGACGCCCGGCGGCGGTGGGTCCGGGATCCCCGCTGCGCTCCGGTCGCCGGCGGTCCTGATCACGATCGTCGTGCTCGTGCTGGCGGCGCTCGGCCTGGGCGTGGTCCTGGTCCAGAACGCGACGACCGCGCCCGGCAAGGCGCTCGTCACGCCGTCGCAGCCGGTGCCCGCCGGGCTTGCCCACGGCCGGTCGCTCGGCAAGACGACGGCCCCCGTGAAGCTCGACGAGTGGGAAGACTTCCAGTGCCCCTATTGCGACGAATACACGCTCAACGTCGAGCCGCACCTCGTCAGCCAGTACGTGACGAACGGCCAGCTCGAGATCACGTACCACGACTTCTCGTTCATCGGGGCCGAGTCGGTGAGCGCGGCCGTAGCGGCGCGGTGCGCGGGCGACCAGGGGCAGTTCTGGGCCTACATGGAGTACCTGTTCTCGAACCAGGGCTCGGAGAACGGCGGCACCTTCAACCAGACATTCTTCGACCGGGTCGCGGACCAGCTCGGGCTGAACCGGGCGACATTCGACACGTGCCTGTCCGACCCGTCGAAGTCGAGCGCGGTGCAGGCGGAGACGAACCAGGGTCAGCAGCTCGGGATCAAGGGGACGCCCACGTTCTTCCTCGACGGCAAGCAGTACTCGGGGGGACTCGACCTGTCGAGCATCTCCGCGGCGATCGACACCGCGCTCCAGAGCGCGCCGCCGTCCGCGTCCCCGGCCACGAGCTCGACCGCCCCGGCCCCCTCGACATCGCCCGGGGCCTCTCAGCGCGCCGTGCCGTCCGCGTCGTGAGGGCGCCGCCCCGATGAGCGCCAGGCGAGCACCCGCCGCCCGGGTGGCCCCCCGGCCGGGAGGCGCGACCACCCCCCAGTCCCGCGGTCGGCCGCAGGCGGGGACATCGGTCTCGTCTGTCGCGAACGGGTCGTCCGGGGTGGCCGCAGGCGCCGGGGCGCCGTCGTCGGCCGGTGTGCGGGGGGGCGGTGCCGCGTCGCCGGCCCTCGCCACGGTAAACCTTCGCCGCGGCTTGCTGGCCAACGAGCGGACGCGGTTTGCCGCACCCATGGTCGCGCTCGCGCTGATCGCGATAGCCGCGCTCGGCTACCTGGCGATCGTGAAGCTCACGAACGCACACCCCGTGTGCCTCGTGGTCCAGGGTTGCGACACGGTCCAGGCGAGCAAGTACAGCACCTTCATGGGCGTCCCGGTCGCCATCTACGGGCTGGCCATGGCGACGGCCGTTCTCGCCGCCGCCGCCGCCTGGTGGCGCACGGGGGACCGCAGGCTCCTCTACGTCCCGTACGGGCTTGGCCTGGTCGGGCTGTTCGTGATCGCAGGGCTGGTGTACATCGAGCTGTTCGTCATCCACGCGATCTGCATCTGGTGCGCCACCGCCGGGGTCAGCCTCGTTCTCGGGTGGATCGTCAGCCTGATCGCGCTGCGGAGGGCGGGAGCGGCCAGCTGACGTCCGGGAGGATCAGGAACCCAGGAACGGCGGAGATACGTGCGCGGCACCGGCCGTGGCCAGCCGGCGCTGCCGGGACTCGGCTGCCTCGGCCAGCGTCGCCCGGCCGAGCGAGTTGAGCAGCGCGTCGCGCGCGTCCGAGAAGGCGTCGTGGACGTCGCAGCGGCCGTCCGGGTCGCACAGGCCGCCTCGCAGGATGCACGTTCGGACGGCGCGATCGTGCTCGGTCGCCCGGATCACGTCGAGGAGCGAGATGTCCGACGCCGGTTTCGACAGCCGGTAGCCGCCCGATCGTCCCGTCTGGGCGACGACCAGCTCGGCGCGGACCAGGTCGGCCATCACCTGCGGCAGGAACCGCGGCGGGATCCGCATCTCCGCGGCGATGCGGCGAGTGCTGAGCAGGCCGTCGGTGTTCGTCGCCGCCAGTGCCACCGCCGCACGGACGGCGTAATCCCCCCGCCGCGTCAGCTCGAGTCGCATCGTTGGCGGAGTATGCCACGTGCGACCAGAACGGCCCTCGGGACGCAGGGTCGGCTCCGCTCGGCGGCCGGGCGGAGCTGACCGGCGGCGCCTGATCGTGCCGCCTACCATGCCCGTCGTGGGACCCCTGCGCGCCCTGTACCTCGTCGTCGGCGTCCTTGTCGGCGTGCTCCTCCCGTTCGTCCCGGTGATCCTGTCGCAGCGAGGGTTCACGGCCCCTCAGATCGGCCTGGTCATGGCGCTCACCGCGGCCGGGTACGTGGTGGGCATGCCCGCCTGGGGGCACATCGGCGACGTGGTGCTCGGCCGGCGGCGGGCCCTTCAGGCCGCCTCGCTCGGCTCGGTCGCGGCGGCGCTGGCCTTCGGCGCACCTCTTGCGCTGCCGCTCGTGGCCGCGGCGATCGTGGCGTACTACGTCGTGCAGTCGGGCGCGGGCATGCTGACCGACGCGATCGCCATGAACGCGCTGGCGGCACGCCCCGACGGGTACGGTCGGCTCCGCCTGCTGGAGAGTGCCTCGTTCGCCGTCGCGGCGCTGGCCGCTGGCGTGGTGTACGACGTGGTCGGTTACGGCCTCGCGTACGCGCTCGCGGCGGTCGCAGCCGTGCTTGTTGCGATCACGTGCGCCTGGGTCGGTGATGCGCCGCGTGCGAGGCTCGCGGACTACCGGGTTGAGGCACAGGGCGAGCCGGAACGGGCGATCCCGTCGTCTCGGTGGGCCGGGCGCTGGCGGGAAGCGACCGGATCGATCGGGGTGGCCATCGGGGTCGCGCCCCGATTGCTCGGCGTGCTGGCCGCCGTGGTCCTCGTGCACATGGGAGTGCTGGCCAGCTTCACCTTCCTGCCGCTCCGACTGGTCGAACTCGGAGGCGCGCCGTCTGTGATCGCACTGTCGGCGACCGTGTCGGCGCTCTTCGAGATCCCGGCCATGTTCGCGGGGGCGCGGCTCGCCTCCCGGATAGGCCTGCGCGGTCTGTTCGCGTCCGGATGCCTGCTCTACGCGATCGCGTTCGGGGCGTGGATCATCCTGGCCGACCCGCTGTGGATCGTCATCAGCCGGGTCCTGACCGGGCTCGCCTACGGATCGCTCACGGTCGCGATCGTGCTGACAGTCGGCGCCATGCTCCCCGGCCGATTGCAGGCGACCGGCCAGGCGCTGTACGGCATGAGCGCATCCGGGATCGCGTCGATCGTGGGCAACCTCGGCGGGGGGATCCTGTTCGGCGCCCAAGGGCACTCCGCGGTGTTCGCGGCGGGTCTCGTCGGCGCGCTGGCCGCGACCCTGGTCGCCTGGCGGTACTTCCCGGCCCGTGGCCACGTCCGCGTCGATCCCGCGCACCCCTGAGCGCGGTCGCCTTGCGCCTTATGCCCCTCGCCAATCAGTCCGTGTGCGCAACCGTCGCCTACACTGCGACACGAGGAGGGGCGACATGCGCATGTGGGGCGGGCGGTTCAGCGGCGAAACGGATCCGCTCGTCGCGGACACCACGCGGTCGATCGAGGTCGACCGGCTCCTCGCCGTCGACGACCTCGAGGGATCGATCGCCCACGTCCGCGGGCTGGAGCGGGCGGGGCTCCTGACCGCCGACGAGTCGGGCAGCCTGATCGACGGCATCCGCGCGCTGCGCGTCGAGGTCGAGGCTGGATCGTTCGCGTGGGATCCATCCCTCGAAGACGTGCACCTCAACCTCGAGGCCGCCCTTGCGGCGCGCCTCGGCCCGGTGGCCGGGAAGCTGCACACGGGGCGGTCCCGCAACGACCAGGTGGCCCTCGACCTGCGCCTGTGGCTCCGCAGAACGGTGCGGGACCTGGACCGCGAGATGGTCGCGTTCGAGCGGGTGCTGGTCGACCGCGCCGAACGGGACGGCCGGGCGATCCTTCCCGGGATGACCCACGTCCAGCCGGCGCAACCCGTGCTGCTGGCGCACCATCTGCTGGCCTACGTCGAGATGGTCGAGCGGGACCGCGGCCGGCTGGCCGATTGCGCGCGTCGGGCGGATCGCTCGCCGCTCGGCGCCGGTGCCCTGGCCGGGGCAGGGTTCGCCCTGGACCGCGAGGCGATCGCCGCCGACCTGGGCTTCTCGGGCGTCACCGCGAACTCGCTGGACGCCGTGAGCGATCGCGACTTCGTCGTGGAGTTCCTGGCCGCCGCCGCCCTCGCCATGGTGCATCTCTCGCGCCTCGCCGAGGAGCTCGTGTGGTGGTCCAACCCGGCGTTCGGCTGGGTCGTGTTGTCGGACGCGCACGCCACGGGCTCGTCGATGATGCCCAACAAGAAGAACCCCGACCCGTGCGAGCTGGTGCGGGCACGCGCGGCGCGCGTTGCGGGCCACCTGGCGACGATGCTCGGCGTGCTGAAGGGCCTGCCGCTCGCCTACCAGCGGGACCTCCAGGAAGACAAGATGCCGCTGTTCGACGCGGCCGACGTGCTGGACTCGTCGTTGCGCGTGATGGCCGCCGTCCTGGGCGAGCTCGCGTTCGACCCAGTCCGCATGCGCGACGCGGCGCTGCGTGGCCACGTCACCGCGACGTCGGTCGCCGACACGCTGGTTGAGCGCGGCCTGCCCTTCCGCACCGCCCACCACGCGGCCGGGCGGCTCGTCGCCGAGGCGGAGCGCCGCGGCTGCCGCCTCGACCAGCTCGACGACTCCGCGTTCCGCGAGGCGCTGGAAGGGGAGGACGACGCCGAGGCCCGCCGGCTCGCCGGTGAAGTCGGGGCCGAGCTGGGCTCGGAGCTCCGCCGGGCGGCGACGCTGGAAGCCGCGGTTGCGCGCCCGCGGGTCGTCGGTGGCACCGCGCCGGAGCGGGTGTGCGAGGCACTCGAGGCCGCCAGGCGCCGGCTGGACGGCACGGCGGACTAGCACCAGCGCGGCACCGGCTGGGCCGGCACGCAGGACGAGCACCGGCGCGGCGGCCGTTGCTACGAGGGGGAGCGCCGGCCGTTGTCGCGAGGAGGAGCGGCCCTCAGGCCTCCTCGTGGACGAAGACGGGCAGGACCGACAGCCCCGGCCGCTCCGCCATTCCCGGCGCGCGCGGAGGCACCACGTGGGCCACGCGCGCCGCAAGGGCCGGGTCCGGATCGCGCAACCGGACGGCGGCCCCCGGAACCAGCTCGCGCACGACCGCGACCTCGTCGCAGGCCTCGCGTTTCGGGCAGCTCGCGCAGTCTCCCCACACCTTGTGGTACAGGACCGCGCGATCGACTGTCTCGAAGCCGTTCCGGGAGAACCAGCCCGGGATACGCGTCAGCGCGAACAGGTTCCGAACCCCGAACCGCGTGGCCTCCGCGGCCACGGCCTCGACCAGCTTCCCCCCGTGCCCGTGACCCTCGGCGTGGGGCGCCACGGCCAGCGACCGGACCTCGCCAAGGTCGTGCCACCAGATCCGCAGCGCGGCGCAGCCCACCACCTGGCCGCCGTCCACCGCCACCCAGAAGTCGCGGATCCGCTCGTAGATGTCGGTGAGCGGGCGCGGCAGCAGGAGGTCCCTGCCGGCATAGCGGTGGATCAGCGCGTGGATCGCGGGTGCGTCGGATGGACGGGCTCGGCGGATCATGGGCCGCCCATGATGACCCGTCGATCGCGATCCTGCCCGACCACGTCAGGACCCGGCGCCGGTTCCGCGGACGGCCTCCCCGCCCGGGGCCGACACCACCGTCGACGGCAGCCCGTCCAGGAGCGGCGCCGTCCACGCCCAGGCGCTGCCCTGGCGCGCGGCCTCCGTGCGCAGCGGCAGTCCGAAGATCTTGATGAAACCGACCGCGCTGGCGTGGTCGAACGCGTCGTCCGCGTCGTACGTCGCGAGTGCCCGGTCGTACAGCGACAGGCCGCTCCGCCGCCCGACCACCGCGAGCGACCCGTGGTCGAGGCGCAGCCGGACTTCGCCGGTCACGACGCGCTGGGAGGACTTCACGTAGTCACGCAGATCACGGTGCAGCGCGTTGAACCAGAGCCCGTCGTACGTCGCCTGGGCGAGTTCGTCGCTCACTAGCCGGTTGAAGCGCAGCTGCTCCTTGGACAGCGTCAGCCCCTCTAGCGCGCGGTGAGCCGCGAACAGGGCGACCGCGGCGGGCGACTCGTAGATCTCCCGGCTCTTGATCCCGATCAGGCGGTCCTCGACGTGATCGATGCGCCCGACGCCGTGCGCTCCGGCCAGGGCGCCGAGCCGTTCGACCAGCTCGACCGGCGACAGGCGGGACCCGTCGAGGCTGACAGGGATGCCGCCCTCGAACGCGATCGTGATCTCCGCCGGCACGGCGGGGGCATCGCCCGGGGCGACCGTCCACTGGTACACGTCGGCCGGCGGCGCCGTCCATGGGTCCTCCAGCACGCCCGTCTCGATCGACCGCCCCCAGATGTTCTGGTCGATCGAGTAGGGCGACGCCTTCGTGATGGGCACCTCGATGCCGCGCTCCATGGCGTACTCGATCTCCTGGTCGCGCGACAGCCCCATCCCGATCCGCATGGGCGCGATGACCTCGAGCGACTGGTCGAGCGCATGCACGGCGACATCGAAGCGCACCTGGTCGTTGCCCTTGCCGGTGCACCCGTGGGCGACCGCGTCGGCGCCCTCGCGCTGCGCGACCTCGACGAGGAGCTGGGCGATCAGCGGGCGCGCCAGCGCGGTCGCGAGCGGGTAGACGCCCTGGTACAGCGCGTTGGCCTGCATGGACGGGAAGCAGTAGTCGACCACGAAACGCTCCCGTGCGTCCAGGACGTAGGCGCGCGACGCGCCGGCGCTGATGGCGCGCCGCTGGACGCCGTCGCGCAGGGATCCGCCGCCCACGTCGACCGTGAGCGTGACGACGTCGGCGTCCATCGTTTCGCGGAGCCAGGCGACGGCCACCGATGTGTCCAGGCCGCCGGAGTAGGCGAGGATGACCTTGCGCACGGGGTTCTCCTTCGAGCTGCGGCCGGTGCCGCGCTGGCGGGCGCGGATGCCCGGTGGGGAGGGAACGGGTCGGGATCGTGCAGGGCCGCTAGCCGGTCGACTCCGGCGGGAGGCCCTGCAGGCGACGGAAGCGGGTGCGCCAGCGATCCAGGCGATCCTCGTCGGCGAACAGCACGAGGACCGTGTCATCGCCCGCGAGTGTCCCCTCCTGCTCCTGCAGGCTCGACTCGTCGATGGCCCGGGCAAGCGCCTGCGCGCTGCCGGCTTGCCCTCGCAGCACGAGCGTGAGACCGCTCCGCCCGACGGACACCGGGCTCGACTCGATCACGCGCTCCAGCCGCTCGTCGGCGACGGCCAGGTCGAGCCCGAGCGCGCCGGGAGCGACGTAGACGTGGCTCGCGGCGCGCGGCGCCTTGACCAGCCCCAACTCGGCCATGTCGCGCGACACGGTGGCCTGGGTGACCTGGAATCCGCGTTCCGCCAGCAGTTCCACCAGCTCCTCCTGGCTGTGCACCGGGTACTGGCCGACGATCTCCAGGATCAGCCGCTGGCGGACGCGCTTGGCGGCCGGGCTCAACACCGACACGGTAGCCTCCTCACGCTGCGCCCTGGCGCGCCGGGGCGTCGCCGGCCACGATCCGTGTGCCCAGGTCCGCGTCGGCGAGCAGCATGCGCAGCACGTCGGGATCCGACCCGTCGGCGATGATCGCGCTCGCCCCGGTGTCGGGCGCCAGCCCTCGCAGCGCCGCCCGCACCTTCGGGATCATGCCGCCACCGATCACGCCGGTGGCAATGAGCCGCTCGGCCTCGTCGGCCACCATGCGTGGGATGCGAACGCCGTCGATCCCGTGGACTCCGTCGACGTCGGTGAGGAGCACCAGGTACCTCGCGCCCAGGCCCCGGGCCAGGCCGGCCGCGGCATCGTCGGCGTTGACGTTGCAGACGGTGGCGTGCTCGTCGAGGGCGAGGGGCGCGACGACCGGCACGTGGCCCGCTTCCAGCAGCAGCCGGACGAAGTCCGGGCGGACGTCGGCGATCGTCGCGACGAGACCCTTCCCGGCGACCCGCCGGCCGGTGAGGAGCCCGCCGTCGACGCCGGAGACGCCGACCGCGTCGCAGCCGCGCGCCCGGAGGGCGGCCACGAGCTCCACGTTGGCGGCGCCACGAAGGACGGCCGCCGCGACCTCGAGACCCGCCTCGTCGGTGACCCTGAGCCCGTCCTCGAACCTCGTCGGGACGCCGAGGCGATCGAGCCAGGCCGTGACGCGGGCACCTCCGCCGTGCACCACGATGACCGGGCGCGTCCGGGCAAGCTCGGCAAGCTGGTCGAGGACATGCTCCTGCCCGGCGATCGTCGTCCCGCCGAGCTTGACGACGACGAGCCCGGCACCCGCTCCGCCGCCGCCCCGTGAGCGGGTCATGTCGAGTACTCCGCGTTCTCGCGCACGTATGCTTCCGTGAGGTCGCAACCCCACGCCTCCGCCGCCGCTGTCCCCAGGCCGAGGTCGAGGTCGATCGTCACCTCGGGCGCCGTCATCGCCGCGCGCACGGCGGCGGCGTCGAAGGGGAGGGGCTCGCCGCCGAACACCGGCGTACCGCACAGCGAGATCCGCAGCGACGGCACGCTCAGCGCGATGGCCGTGCCGTCCGGACGCCGCGCGCCGCCGGCGGCCGCCGCAGCGCGGCCCCAGTTGGGGTCGCGGCCGTGCACGGCGGCCTTCAGGAGGTTGCTGCCGACGACGGCGCGCGAGATGGCCCGCGCGTCGGCGAGCCGCTCGGCGCCGGTGACGCGGCACGTGATCAGGCACGTCGCGCCCTCACCGTCGGCCGCCTGCTGGCGCGCGAGCGAGCGGCAGACCGCGGCGATGGCCGCCGCCAGCGCGTCCGCGTCGACGGTCCCTGCCTCCACCTGGTCCGTGCCGGCCGCTCCCGACGCCAGCGCGAAGACGGTGTCGTTGGTCGAGACGTCGCCGTCGACCGTGAGCTGGTCGAACGACAGCGCCACGGCCGGCCGTAGCATCGACGCGAGCGTCGCCGGCGCGACCCGGGCATCCGTGAGCACCAGTGCGATCATCGTCGCCATGCCGGGGTGGATCATGCCCACGCCCTTCACGACGCCGGCCACCGTGGCGAGGCGGCGAGCGCCTCCCGCGGGCAGCTCAAGCACGGCGCTCGCCGACTTCAGGCGCGTGTCCGTGGTCATCATGGCGGTCGCGACGGCACCAAGCGCGCCGTCGTCGGCCGCGAGGGAGCCGGGCACGAGCGCCGCGATCCCGGCCGCGACCCGCGCCACCGGCAGGCGCGTGCCGATAAGGCCGGTTGAGGCGAGCAGCGTCTCCTCCGGTGAGCACCCGAGCGCCTCGGCAAGCATCCGCGCGATCTCCGCCTGGTCCTCGTCGCCGGCAGGGCCGGTCGCGGCGTTCGCGCAGCCGGCCGTGACCACGACGGCCCGCGCCCGGCCGTGAGGCGGCAGTACGGCCCCTGCGAGCGCGGCGTTGGCGCCGTCGTCCATTCTCCTGCCCGTTGCGTCGAGGTGCGCGCGGCTGAGCCGCACGGGAGCGGCCTGGACCAGGTTGCGGGTGAACGTGGCCGCGGCCGACGCGGGCCACGGCGCAGTGACCGCCAGGACCGCCAGGTCGGGCCGGCCGCTCGGCTTGATGCCGGCGGCGATCGCTCCCGCTGCGAACCCGAGCGGCATGCGCGGGCGCACTTCGATCGGTACCGCCGCCGCCGACCGCGCCAGCCGCTCCCAGGCCTCCTCGTCATCGGGGCGACGCGGCGCACGCCGGGCCCCCGCCTGCAGGACGCTCACGGGTACAGGGGGAGCTGCTCGAGCCCGGCCGTCTCTGGCAGCCCGAATGCGATGTTCAGCGACTGGACCGCCTGGCCCGCCGCACCCTTGACGAGGTTGTCGGTGACGGCGATGGCCACGATGCGGCCGCTCCGCGCGTCGAGGCGCACGTGGACGCGGCACATGTTGCTGCCCGTGACCGTCTTCGTCGACGGCGGCGCAGGCGCGACCTGCACGAACGGCTCTGCACCGTACGCGTCGGCGTAGAGGGCATCCAGCTCGGCCTGGGTCACGTGCCGGGTGGGCCGCACGTAGCAGGTGGCGAGGAGCCCGCGGGTCATCGGCACAAGGTGTGGCGCGAAGACGAAACCGGCCAGGGCGTCCGGTGACACGCCCAGGGCCGCCAGCTCGCCACGGATCTCGGGCAGATGCCGGTGCCCCCCGAGCCCGTATGCACCGACCGACTCGTTGGCCTCCGGGAAGTGCGTTTCGAGCTTGGGTTCGCGCCCGGCACCGCTCACGCCGCTCTTCGCGTCGACTACGAGATCCCCGATGAGTCCCGCACGCGCCAGCGGAGCCAGCGCGAGGATCGCCGTGGTCGGGTAGCACCCGGGAGAGGCGACGATGCGCGCGCCAGCGATTGCCCGGCGGTGAAGCTCCGGGAGCCCGTAGACGGCCGCAGGGAGCGCCGGTCCGGCGCCGGACGCGGGTCGGCCGGGACCGCCCGGGAGCAACTCGGGCGCCGGATGGTCGAGCGCGTAGAACTCGCGGTAGTCGGCCGGATCGGCCAGCCGGAAGTCGGCTCCAAGGTCGATCACCAGCGGGCCGGCCTGGGCCAGATCGGGCGCGATGGACGCGGCCTGGCCGTGCGGCAGCGCGAGCAGGACTGCGTCGAGGTCGGCCGGGGCGGGAAGCCTCGCCTCGACGTGGTGGCCGGTCTCCGCGAGGTGCGCGAAGGTTTCGCCGAGCGGGGAGCCGTCCCGGTGCCGGGCCGCGAGCGCCACGATCCGGACCTCGGGGTGGCGCTCCAGGAGGCGAACGAGCTCGGCGCCGACGTACCCGGTGGCGCCGAGGATGCCTGCCCGGATCGGCCTGCCGCCAGCTGGTGCGCCGGCCGCGGCACTCCCCGCACGCGCGGCCCGAGACCGCGATCGGATAGCGGCGCGGTGATCCTGGGACGGGGCGGGGCTGGTGACCATGAGTGCATGACTATACACGCCAGCGCATATCGGCGCAGGCACCGCCCGTCGCCGCCGGTTGCCGTCTCGCAGCTGGCCGGGCAATCCGGCGGCCGGCGAGACAGTCAGGTGGTCGAGGCCGGCGGCCCCGTCAAGCGCGAACTAGGCTGCCGCCCCCCGCTCCCCGACGGGAGAGGGCATCGATGGTGACCGCTGCAAGCAGGACCAGGCCCGTGGCGATGTACTGCCATTGGACCGGGAACCCCAGCAGATACAGACCGTTGTAGATGGCCCCGATAACCAGGCCACCGAGCAGACCGTGGATCGCCCTGCCCCGCCCGCCGAAGAGGCTGG
>Ga0209415_10001146_pt1 | contig 50413 bp, 27 predicted proteins | sample PeaSoiSIISIP2007_FD_187696 | JGI IMG/M metagenome (GOLD analysis project Ga0209415, IMG submission 187696) | Peat soil microbial communities from Weissenstadt, Germany - SII-SIP-2007 (SPAdes) (version 2) | ecosystem: Environmental > Terrestrial > Soil > Wetlands > Peat | place: Germany... | reverse complement strand
ACTCACCGTGTGGCCAAAGAAGTCCGTGTCGATCCCCTTGTAGGCAGCGGCTGGTTTCAAATCGCCCTTCACGCTGATCGTGAGTTCGAGTTTGTCCGGATCGAGAGTCGCCGTAATGTCTGCCATGGCTCCATTCATATCCCAGCCGCGCTGTTCACGCCAGGATTTCAGGTTGTCCCACTCCGGCGGCTCAGGCGTCTTCACACGCAGGAATGGTCCGGCGGCGAACGCCGCGAACGGCCCGCCGGCGGGATTGGCATATACGTTGCCGTCCGCATCGTTGCGGGCGTTGGTGAACTCGATGGCCGACCGTCCCATCCGGTAGAAGACGTTGTCGTGGACCATCAGGTTGTGGACGTCGTTGGTGTGCCCCATGACGGGCCGGGGCCCGTTGATGCCGGAGATGGTGTCCACGCCGACTTCCTTGCAGTTGAGGAAGAGGTTGTAGGCGATGATGACGTTGTTGGTGTCGCGGATGAGGATGCCTCCGGTCAGATCCGAAAATATATTGTTGTCGATTTGATTCAGATCCTCGCTGCCTTCGATGTGCACCGCATGTGGATTGACGTCGCCCGGGATGTCGGCAAAAAGATTGCCCGTAATGCGCACGTTGGCGTTTGCGATGTCGAGCCAGATGCCATTGGCGTGGCGGATATGCCGAATGATGTTGTTGCGGAAGAGAAGATCCCTGGCGCCGTGCATCTTGGTGGCCCCGGATTCCGACATCATCGCCGCATCCTGCCAGCCGATCCATTCGAAGAGGTTCTTCTCCACCAGAGTGAATTGAGGACCACCGGTTCCGCCAAGCCCTTCGATTCCGCAGTAGCGGAAGGTATTTCCGCGGATGACGTCGAACCCCACCGGCTGCGGCGGCCTGGAAGCCTGCCAATCCTCATTGCCGATGTCGAGGCCCACGCTATTGGCCCATTCAAAGGTATTGTCCTCAATGATCCAGTGATTGCCGCGGTTGGTTGAAACCATTCCCCGCTGCGGCACGGGAAAACCGTTCCCTGCGTGCTCGAAGGTGATCCCCTTGATGCGGATGTACGCCTGGTACCGGTCTGCCGGTGCAAATACCTGCTCTTCGGTCGTGATCTCGATGGTGTGCTTGGCGGGATCGTCGTCGTTCGCCAAACGGATATGAAGCGTCATCCCGTTCGACTCAACCCACACCTTGCCCGCGTAAGGCGAAAACTCTTGAAACAAGGGCGACCAATGCACATCGCTGAAAAAGTTCAGCGAGCGAGGGGATGGTCCGGCAAGTTGGGTGGACAATTCCACCGGTTCCAGCGGCTTTCCATCCACAAACACGATCCCGCGCCGCCGAAAGTAGGTGGCCATATTGTCCTTGGCGTAGTCGATCCAGTATCGGTTCCCGATCACGTTATCCACTTCGAAAGGGTTGTAGCCATGAAAGAGCGCGGGATCCAGGCGAAGCTCCCATGCCTTCACAGGCTTGCCCGTCGCGGGATCGAAGCCGTAGTTCCAACCCTCCCCTGGGCGCCAGTCCTTGACTACGGCAGAGCCTTTGATCACAACCTTCGCCCCGGCCGCGGCTTCGTAGCTGATCATCGCTTCCGGACCGCTGCCACCGCGAGCCGGCCGGACACACTCGCGATACACACCCTCTGCAATTACCACGCGCTCGCCCGGCTGCAGCACCTGCGCCGCCCGGCCAATGGTGCGGAAGGGGCGCTCCTGCGTGCCAGGCCCGTTGTCATCGGCGTTTCGGGCCTGCCCGTCCACGTAGTAGGTCTTGGAGAAATGGAGCGGCTTTTCCCAGATCGGAAATTCGCTGCCGTCCGGCAGCATTGTGCCGGATGCAATCGCTGACGTGACCACAAGAAGAAGGAATGCAGAACACTTCAATACGTGTTTCATCCTGGCACCTCGAATTTCTCCGCAGCCGTGAAGAATACTCTATCTTCCCCTCAGAAGTTGCACCCAAGTGGGTTGGAGAGACGGGCGGGCGTCGCAGCCTTTGACGTGAGGGTGGCCCTCGGGCCGCGCCCCGCACAGCCCTTCAGGGCCAACGCATCGTACTCCCCAGTGAAAACTAGCCACGGTATCTTCCGCCCGTGGGCGAGGTGAAATAAGAATTGGAAGAAAGCCTTCACCCGTCGCCGTGAAATACCGAAAACTCGCCTCCTGGCAACGGGCAACGCGTCATCACCCAGGCGTTTACTTGCTTCTTGCGGGCCGACCTTCCGACATGGCCAACCACTCTCGGGCAATTGGGTGCAAGAGTCTGCACGCTTCCCATGTAGCGCGCGCCCACGCTTCCACGGCACGCCCATACGCCGCGGGGTCATCGATCCCCGAAACGTCAGCAATCGTCAGTCTTCCGCGGAAGGAAGGCAATTCCGGCTTCGAGAGGTTCGGATTTGTGCTCAACCAATGCTGCAGCCGCTTCAATTTGTCGGGATCGTTGTTCTCTTCCAAGGCCACGCAAAGTCCACACAGGTGTGCGGCCAGCGACTTTGCCGATTCCACGTAGGACGAATGCTGCACGCAATAAGCGTCCACGGCCAGCCGATGATGCTTCCAGTAACGCACGGGCTGCTCGAAATCGCGCGCCAACAAAACGTCACGCAGCGCCGCGCAGTTCAGTTGCCCAGCTCCCGAGCGCATCCCGCATTCCGGGCAGACTTCCCCGTCGTCTATCGAGTTGGTTATCTCCACAGAATCGGTATAAAGGTCTCGTTGATGTGGTTATCAAGGGCGTTTGGCCCGGCCTTTGATTTCCGTGCCTTCATAAGTTATCTCCTGGTCAACCTTGGTTGTCACCTCACCACCAATCCCGTGTCCCTTTCCGACCAGAACGATCCGGAAGACGCGTTTCGCGATCATCCCCGGATAGGAGCCTTCGCGCGCGCCGATCGTAAGGACACCGGCTTGGTCGTTCCAGGTAATCGGAATTACGGAATGCTGACCCTTTTCGTAGTCGTAGCTGTCGCCTGCATCCTCGTACAGATTGAATTCGCCGTCGGCCCCTCGATAGATGCGAAGCTCGATGGGGCCGCCGGAGTCCTGCGTGGCGTATTCGATCTCCGGCCCCATGGGAACGATGGATCCGGCGCGCACGAAGAGGGGCATCCGATCGAGCGGAGCTTCCGCATCGATTTCCTTGCCGCCCGGCACCGAGTCTCCCGTCCAGAAGTCATACCAAGCGGGCGAAGGAGGCAGATACAGGCTGCGATGAGTGGCGTTGGCTTTCAGAACCGGATTGACCAGGATCGCGGGTCCAAACATGAACTGGTCGCCGATGTTCCACGTTTTCTCGTCGGTGCGCCAATCCATGACGAGCGGACGCTCGATGGTGTAATCCTCACTCGTGACTTTCCAAGCGAGTGAATAGATATAGGGCATGAGACGATAGCGGAGCTTGTCGTAGCGAATGAGCGTGGGCTCAACCTTGTCGTAGGTCCACAGCTCATTGTTCGGCCGGTGGCCATGCGTGCGGAAAATAGGACAGAACGTGCCAAATTCAAACCAACGCGCGTAAAGATCCTGATAGCCGGGTTCTTCGGTAGCGCCCGGATACGCAGGCCAGTAGCCCCCGATATCGGTTGTCCAGTACGGATAGCCGCTGAGCGCGAAATTCAGTCCGGCGGGTATCTGGCGCGAGAGCGCCCAATAGTTGGTGTACACATCGCCCGACCACACGGTAGCGCCGACTCGCTGTTGGCCAAAGAACGCGGAGCGCGTGAGCAGAAAGACGCGTTTGCGGTCGGTTTCAGCCCTCCAATGGTCCTGCACTCCGAGTGTATGCAGCAGCGGGAATACGTTCGTGTACTCTGCTCCATTACCGATGGCCAGCTGCTTGTTGCGCAGGATGGCGTCTCCCATGTGCGGCCAAAATTCTTCCGGTTCTGCGCTATCAAGCCAAAAGGCATCCCATCCCTGCGCCAGCAGCACGCCGGGCAGCCGCTGCCAATAAATGTCGCGCGCCGCAGGGTTGCTGGCGTCATACACATGCGCGCCGGGAATCAGGAAGTGTTGCGCATCGAGTGTCTTGAACGTTTCGGCGGCAGGATCGAGCAGCCCCCACACGGAAATCATCGTGTGAACATTCTCGTTGTGCAGGGTTTCGAGGTCCTTCGGCACATCGTGGTAGTTGGTGTTGAATACGGGATCGCCCTCCGTCTTCCACCAGAACCAGTCCTGCACGATCGTGTCCAGCGGGATGTGCTCCTGGCGATAGCGCCCCGCGATGTTGAGAATTTCGTCGAGCGACACATAGCGGTCTTTCGATTGGAAAAAACCGTAGGCCCACTTCGGGAGCAGCGGAGTATGTCCGGTCATGGTCCGGTACTCATGGATGATGGTGTCCATCTCCGGGCCGTAGAGAAAGTAATAGTCAATCGACTTGCCGGCGATGGAGCTGAGCGACAGGTCGCTCGGAAAACGATTGTCGAAATAAGTGAGGGCCGCCGAATTCCACATCAGCGCGTAGCCGCGGCTGGAGACCAGCAGGGGAATCGCCACGTCGGTGTTGTTCTGTCCCAATTCGACGGTGGCGCCGCGGTAGTTGAACATGCCGTTCTGGTGCTGCCCGAGCCCATAAAGCGCTTCCACCGGCGCTGGAGAGAACCGATCGGTGATGCGATACGTGCTCTCACCATTCATTTGCACCGGCTCGTAAGTGCGCGGCACGCTGGATCCCTCACGCAGCAAGGCATCCCCGTTGGCCGTGCGAAAAGAAAGATTGCCGCGCTCAATTCCGAAGGTCACTTCGATCTTGTCCGTTTTGAGCGTGGCGGACTTCGCATCCTGCGCGAACTGAAACGGCGCGCCGGCACAGGATTGGCTGGCATCGAGCATCCAGGGCTTCGGATCAGTCTGCGCCGACGCATCGGGCTTCGCCAGCACGTGGATCACGGAATCGCCACAAACCGTGATATCGATCACCTCGGAGCCCACCGTGGCGCGCATTCCGTGTTCCGAGCGCTCAACGGCTGTTGGTGGCAAACCCGGCCTGTCTTGGCCGGGCATTTGCCCCATGGCGTTGCGGGCGATCGAAAACAGAATCAGTATTGAAATGACTCGAAAGACGACAGAAGGCACAAACGGCGGAAAACCACTGTCAGAAGACCGGAGTCTCATCGCAGTACACCTTTCCGTGCACAAAGAATCCCCAACTTCAGCGTTCGAGAATACAGAGGGAATTCGCACTCTTACATTTCTGAATTCAGTCTGGCCCCATTGGTCCGGCTTTTTTTAAATTGTCTCGCTGCTCCAGAATCCGCTGGTGTGGCCCTCACAATCCTCAAGAGCCATTCGCCAACCTCATCTTGGCTCTCCTACTCAGGCAGCACCTTCGTACCCTTCACGCGAAACGTTCCCGTCGCCGTCGGTAATCCTGTGTTCGGCTGACCTCCGCCAATAGACACGGAATAGACTCCTTCCGCGATCATTGGTTCGCCGGCCTCGCTGACCATGCTGAGGTCGCGATCCCTAACTTCGAAGCGCACCTTCTGCGATTCGCCCGGCTTCAGGTGCACTCGCTCGAAGCCGCGCAGAGCTCGCAGCGGGGCTCCGGGCACATTCGGGAAGCTGAGGTAGAGCTCCGCCACTTCATCGCCCTCGCGCGTTCCGGTATTGGTGACCGTAACCTCTGCCGTAAGCGGATCACCCGCGTGGATCGCCTTCTTCGGGAGTGTCAAATCGCTGTACGAGAACGTTGTGTAGCTCAGGCCATAACCGAACGGATACAGCGGGTGGCCGCTGAAGTAGCGATAGGTGCGGTTTTGCATCGAATAATCCTCGAAGGGCGGCAATTGCTCGATACCGGTGTAGATCGTCACCGGCAAGCGGCCCGCGGGATTATTCCTTCCGGAAAGAGTCTCCGCGACGGCTGCGCCGCCTTCCTCGCCCGGATACCACGACTCGAGAATTGCGTTCACGTGTTCGCTGGCCCAATTCACCGCGAGCGGACTTCCGTTCGCGAGCACCAGGACCACGGGTTTTCCGGTCGCCGTCACGGCTTCCAGCAAAGCCTCTTCCGGTTTTGGAAGATCGAGGCTGGTGCGGTCGCCGCCCTCGAATCCCTCCTCATGGACCGGCATCTGTTCCCCTTCCAGATCGCCGGTAATACCGAGGACTGCAATGACGACGTCCGCGTCTTTCGCCGCCGCTATGGCCTCAGGACTTGGCGCGGGATCGTACTTTTCCCAAATCAACTGGGCCTCGACAGGCCCGGCTTTCGACAGCCGATACGTGACCTGGATAGCCACTTTCTTCCCTTGCTCAAGGTAAACATGTGCGGTCTTTGCCTGTGAATGTTCGCTGTCCAGGTATTGCATCGCAAGTGGTCTACCGCCGACCATGACCATCGCGAAGTCGCCTATGCCTCGCATCCCAATGCTGTATTCGCCGGTCTCGTTTGCCGTGAGAAAACCGCTCCACCCGACCGACAGCGGATATTGGCCTGAGGCCTCTTGAGGAATGTCCTCCGCTTTCAAATCAACGTTGCTCACCTGCCGCGTCGCCAATGTGGTGCCTTGCCCTGGAAACCCATCGCCTTTGGAGAAATGGGCAGTGAGCCCGGGCTGGCCATCCGCCGCTGTCAGCGCGGACGCCGGAACCAGGTCTCCGTCGGTCCGCAGGTACTTCGTTCCGGGCACAAACGTGATCCTGGCATCGGGAAACTCCGCCTTGAGTCCTTCCAGCACCGAGACAGTGTGCGCGGGACTGCCGTTGTAGTTGCCCAGCATATATCTCGTCTGGTCCGCCAGCGGCCCCACCACCGCAATCTTGAGAGCGCCCGATTTCAGCGGCAAGGTGCCGTCATTCTTGAGGAGCACCATGGACTCATTCGCGAGCTTGCGCGCGAGCGCGCGGTGCTCCGCGCTAGCGAGTTGGTTTTCATCGATCTTCGAGTACGGAACCATCTCGGGCGGATCGAACATGCCCAGCTTGATTCGCGCTGTAAAAAGTCGAATCAGCGCCGTATCGATCTCGCTCTCCTTCAAAAAACCTAGCTTGTACGCATCGAGGTACGCCCGGTAATCGTGATCGTCATTTACCTTCGCGAAATCGATGCACTCATTGTCCATGCCGCGCTGCACGGCCAATGCGGAAGCTTCGGGCTGAGTTTTCGTGAAATGATGATCGCGAAAGATGTTAACGACGGCATCGCAATCCGACACTACGTAGCCCTGAAAACCCCACTTGCCTCGCAACTGGTCCTGAAGCAGGAACTCGTTTACGCAGGCAGGCTCGCCATTGACGCTGTTATAGGCGCACATCACGGAACCAGCCTTGCCCTCGGTTACGGCCGCGCGGAACGCCGGCAGGTAGGTGTCCACTTCGTCATGCTTGCTCACCTTCACGTCCGCGGTATGCCGCGTCGGTTCGGGCCCACTGTGTACGGCGAAATGTTTCGGCGTCGAAATGGCGAGATAGTATTTAGGATCATCGCCCTGAATGCCCGTGACAAATGCCACGGCCATGCGCCCGGTCAGGAAGGGATCTTCGCCGTAGGTCTCCTGTCCGCGCCCCCACCGGGGATCACGAAAGATGTTGACGTTAGGCGCCCAAAAGTCGAGGCCTTCGAAGACATTGCTATGCCCGTCGCGCACCGCTTGAGCGTGCTTGATTCTTCCTTCGATCCCGATGTCTGTGGCCATAAGATGAATCGAATCCGGATCGAAGCTCGCGGCCAGACCGATCGGTTCTGGAAATTCAGTGACGCCGGGACGCTGTACGCCGTGCAGCGCCTCGCTCCACCAGTCATAGGCAGGCACGTTCAGCCGCGGCACCGCGCGCGACTGATTGACAAGTTGTGAGACCTTTTCTTCCACGGTCATGCGATGAACTAAATCCGCGGCTCGCTGCTCCGCGGGCAGCGCGGGGTTCAAGTACGCAGGGTGCTCGGAACTCTGGGACCCCAATCTGCCCACGCACAGGAAAGCAAGTATCGCAACGGAAATTCGAAATCTGATTGAACTCACGTCTCTCCTCTCAAGGCCACAGCAGTTGGCACGATTTCGGTGAAACGTCCCGGTTCCTGGACAATTAAATTTTTCTCTCTCCGCAAAGACTCGGATTTCTGTGCGTCGCAGTGCTTTTCCGAAAGAGCCTTGGCGCGAAGTCTTTCAGATCACGACAGACGTTTCTGCTAGCCATGCGCTGTGTCCGGCGATTCGCAGAAGGGCAGGTGGCGCAGCCATTCCCCTCATTCTTGTTTTACGTCGCCGACAGGCGGATGATACCACCGCGAGTGTTCGGCGGGGATTAACATGTGGCCGTTCTGGAGATCGGAGCGAAGCGCGGCAGTGCATCGCACCGGCGCCTCGAACGGATCGTCCGACTCATCGATAGAGTCGATTGGAATAGAGCGACTTATTCTTCTTGTTCTTCCTAAAACGACCTTTGTTGTATAGTGGCGGCGTTTGGATGCAGAGATCATGATCTTGCCGGGTTTGTGAAGAGACCTCATGCAACGTTCTGTGACTCGAGCGTGCCCCGGACTCCGGTGTGCAAAAACTTACAAACAGAATCGTCTGATGCACGGCGGAAGAATCTTCGACGAAGGCGTGTCTTCTTGTCTTAACGCCTTCACAAGTTGTGGGTGTGGATTTGCCGGCCGGCAAACGCCGGCCTTCAAGTGAGCCGATCAACTAACGGAAAGGGAGCCCCCATGTCCAAATCAGATTCTCGCAATGGCGCGCATTTGAACCGTCGCGATGTCCTGCGGTTTTCAGCGACCGCCGGCCTCGCCCTCGCCGTAAGCAAGCCGGGCCTTGCGCTCGATAGCACCAAGACCGCGACGCACCAGGAATCGGGAAACTGCACTACGCCGCGAACCGCGGTGGCCAACACTCAATATGGCAAGGTGCGCGGATTTCTCGATGGGGGCGTTCTCACCTTCAAGGGAATCCCCTACGGCCAGGACACCAGCGGCGCGAATCGCTGGCTGCCGGCACAGCCACCAAAACCTTGGAAGGACGAATACCCCGCTCTCATCTACGGGGCCAACTGTCCTCAGAACCTGCATAACTACACCGCGATCGAGCAGTCCTTCTTGCAGGATTGGGACGACGGCTACATGAGCGAGGACATGCTCAAGCTGAATGTCTGGACCCCGAGCCTGACTGGCTCGCGCGCCGTGATGGTGTACTTCCATGGCGGAGGATTTAGTTTCGGCTCGTCCTATGAGCTGCCCTCGCAGGAAGGCGCGCAGATGGCGCGGTATCACGACGTGGTGCTGGTCACGGTGAATCACCGCCTCAACGTCCTGGGATTCTTCGATGTGTCTGACGTCGGCGGCTCCGCTTACGCGGACTCGGTCAACGTGGGAATGACCGACCTGGTCACCTCGCTGCGCTGGGTGCAGGAGAACATCGCGAACTTCGGCGGCGATCCCAACAAGGTGATGATCTACGGCCAGTCCGGCGGGGGATCCAAAGTGACGTGTCTGTTGGGCATGCCGTCGGCGGTGGGATTGATCCATCGCGCATCCGTGCAGTCGGGTGGCGGAGGAAATATCCCCAGCGGCGAGCAGTCAAAGGATTTCGCCAATCAGGTGATGAAGGAACTTGGGCTTCAGCCCAATGACCTCGCTTCGCTGCAAAAGATGGACTGGTCCCGGCTCGTCGCTGCAGGGAACACTGTGGCGACCAAGATTAACCCGCCGATGCGCGGACTGTTCGGGCCGGGATCGGCTCCCGGTGCGGTTCCGCGCGTGGGCTGGACGCCGACGCTCGACGGCCGAATCATTACGGCCCGATCCTTCTTCGACACTGCTACGGAGCACTCCAAGAATGTGCCGATGCTGATCGGCTCGGTTACCGAGGAAGGCATGCGCTACAGTTCCAATCCTACCGAAGAGGAATGGCATCAGACGCTGGCGGGAGCATTCGGAGAGGCCAAGGCTACCGCCATCATCAGCGCAATGAAGAAAGCGCATCCGGAAAAGAGCATCCGGACTTTGTCCTACGGTGTTCCGGGTTTGAGCGCACGCAACAACGTGCAACGCATGGTCAAGCTGAAGTACGAGCAGGGCGGGGCGCCCGTTTACCAATATCTGTTCAGCTGGCAATCGCCAATGCTGGATGGCGTTGCGGGCGCGTGGCATACGTCCGAGCTCGCTTTCTGCTTCGACAACACGAAACGCTGCGAACAGGGCACGGGCAACACCCCCGAGGCGCTGGCGCTGGCCAGAAAAATGGCCAATACCTGGGCAAACTTTGCCCGCACCGGGAACCCCAGCCAGCCAGGCTTGATCTGGAAGCCGAGCGATCCGGCCCGTTGCCAAACTATGGTCTTCGACAATGAATGCCGCATGGCTGACGACCCTGAAGGGGAAGTGCGCAAGATTCTGTTGAGCTGATGCGACTTTCCTTTCGTGCATAAACTGTTGTCACAGGAGGATTCTGTGGGTCTTCGAATCAGGGTACACGTCTGGCCTGCATTGCTGATCGCGGCGTTTTTTCCCGTCATCGCGTCCGCCCAGACGCCTTGCGAAGCCCTCGCGAATCTCACGCTCACGAATGCTACGATCACCTCCGCCACCTCCTTCCCAGCGGGCGCCTACAAGCCGCCCGCTGGACCTTTTCAGCCCGGCCCCGGGCTCGCGCTGCCAGCGTTCTGCCGCGTCCAAGGAGTGGCCAAGCCGACGAGCGATTCCGAAATCCACTTCGAGGTCTGGCTGCCCGTCTCCGGTTGGAACGGCAAATACGAGCAGGTCGGCAACGGCGGATACGCCGGGACGATTCCGCTTGGATCCATGCCGCAACCCCTGCTGCACGGGTATGCCGTAGCCGGAACCGATGACGGCCACCCGGGCGGACCGGGCGCGACTTGGGCCGTCGGGCATCCGGAAAAAGTAGTGGACTTCGGCTATCGTGCCGTCCATGAAACCTCGGTGCAGGCCAAGGCGCTGATCCGCGCCTTCTACGGCAAGCCAGCGTCTCAATTTTATTTCGTCGGCTGCTCGGAAGGCGGCCGCGAAGGTTTGACCGAAGCGCAACGTTACCCCGGCGATTTTCAGGGCATCATCGCGGGAGCCCCCGCAATCTACTGGGACCAACTGCAGATGCGCGGTCTTTGGGACGAATTGGCGCTGCTGGAAACTCCCGAGAGCTACATCCCGTCGTCGAAACTCTCCATACTGCAGAACGCGGCGATCGCCGCATGCGACACACTCGATGGCGTCAAGGACGGCTTCATCGAAAATCCTTCCGTCTGCCACTTTGATCCCGCGACCGTTCAATGCAAAAGCGGCGATACGTCCGGCTGCCTCACGGCGCCTCAAGTGACGGCCGCGCAGAGAATCTACGGCCCGCTAAACAATCCGCGAACCGGCGCCTTGATCGAGCCAGGCTTTTCGCCCGGAGGCGAGGCCTTTCCAGCGAATTGGGCCATCTGGGTCACCGGTGCGAGCGCGCCGCAACTGGGCATTGGGAAACTATTTGCAAATATGTTTTTTACCGACATGGTCTACGACAATCCGAAATGGGATCCCAAGAGCTTCAACTTCGACAGCGATGTGAAGTTCATTGACGATAAACTGGGCGCGACCCTGAACTCCACCGATCCTGATCTTAGCGAGTTCAAGGCGCACGGTGGAAAGCTCATCCAATTCCACGGATGGAGCGACGCGGCGATTCCCCCGCTGGGCAGCGTGGAGTACTTCGAATCCGTGCAGCAAGCGATGGGCGATACAGAAAGCTTCTATCGCCTGTTCATGGTCCCCACGATGTCGCACTGCGCGGGAGGTCCCGGCGCGACTGTATTTGGCAACGCCGGCGGAGTGGAACCGCCCGAAGAAGACGCCGACCATGATGTATTGCTGGCACTCGATCGGTGGGTGGAAGAAGGCGTGGCGCCCGATCACCTCATCGCCACCGGATTCGTCGACAATAATCCTGCCAAAGGCGTGGCGATGACGCATCCACTGTGTCCGTATCCCCAGGAGGCACACTACAAGGGAACGGGCGATACCAAAGACGCCGCGAATTTTGTTTGTGCAACGCCGTCTGCCGAATCACACCACAGGATTTTCTTCTAGCGGGAGCGCAGCCACGACACAACAGCGCTGCAATCCGTGTCAGAGCCTGGGCCTGATCCAGTGCGCGGGACGAAATGATGATGCAATGGCGCTAAGTCCAGAAAAGCCGGATCATCTGCAAGCATAGATAATCTTGCAGCCTCGAGAGTGCAAGACTTCAACGAGATTAGACAAACTGCATCCACTCTCGCCTGACCCGACCAAATCTATTAAAGACTCACCAGTGTCTCTCACCTGCAGTCCGGGCGCGGACGCACGCCGTTGCTACTGCACTGGAAATGAGTAAATGTTGACGCTGAAAGGCGGCAAGGTGACGGCATCGGGCACCGACGTCAGTTCCAGTTCCTCCACCTTAACTCCCGGCTCTTGTCCCACCGTGATGGTTGCGTCCACGCTCGGCGGGGCCATGCGCCACAGATGACCCTGACTTGAAAGCTTTACCCCGTTGATTGCGAGGTCTAAGTGCTGCTCGGAGTCGGAGGGATTCAGCACGGCAACCGTCAACGTCTTGCGATCCTCGCTGAGCGCCGCGCTGACATCCAACGGATAAGTGTCGCTACCGGGGTTGACCGCGGGCTGGTCGCCGCCGGCCGGATAGATCGGCTTGGGCTGCGGCGAGTCGCCGGAGACTTCGACGGGGATGGTGCCGAAGTGTTCGCGATACATCTTGAACAAGAGGCCGGTCGGATTCAAAACAGCGTCCGTCCTGGTCTCACTCATCATGGCCGTGGCGAAGGTGAAGGCGCCCAGCTGGAATACATCGGAGTGGCGGAACATCTCATGAAAGGCCCATGCGTACGCGGGAACGGTCTTGTAGGAGTTTGGTCCGCCACCGAAGTATGCCCACTCATCGATCGCTATCGGGACTGGCTTTGCGCGGAGTGCGGGGATGCGCTTCAGGTACTCCTGGTAGTGCTCGTACTTGGCGCGGACCTGGACGGCCGGCGCGCGCTCCCACTCGATGAAGGACAGAGGGGGATCGATAGGCACCTTCTTCTGCAGCTTCAAATCGGTATGCTGCGTGCCGGATGCGTAGTAATGCTCGCTGACCATATCGATGTTGTCGAGGCAGTTGAGAAGCATCTGGCCGGTCCAGTCCGCTGCAGAAAGATAGTCGGGAACATATTGGCCGTTGATGCGTCTGGCCTGGTCAGCTCCTTCCATCACGTCGGGCATGGCTCCGCCGGCGATGAGTTTGATAGACGGGTCTACCGTACGCATCTCCTTGGCGAAGAGATTGTGCTTCAACTCGAACTGCGGAAGCGACATCGCTCCCATCTGATAATCACCCCAGGGCTCATTGCCAATCCCCCAAAACTTTACGTTGTAAGGCTTGGGATGGCCGTTGGCCGCGCGCCATTTTCCCATCGGGGTGGCGATCGCGCCGTTGGTATATTCCACCAGTTCTCTCGCTGACCAAGCGTCGCCAAAACCAGCGTTGACGGTAATGTAGGGATCCACGCCGAGCAAACGGCAGAGCGTCAGGAATTCATCCGTACCAACATCGTTGGGCTGAACGGCACGCCAGACTGGATCGTAGATGGGCGGCCGCTTGTCCTGATCGGCGCCGACGCCATAACGCCATTCATACGATGAAACGAAATTGCCTCCGGGAAAGCGATAGACGCCGGAATGCAGTTGCTTGAGCGCGGCAATCACTTCCGCGCGGAAGCCCTCGATGTTGTCCGCCGGCATCAGCGAGACGGCGCCGATGTGAAACGATCCCGCACCAGTTCCCGTGATTTCGAGCTGCGCGGTATCGCTGTCACCCGTAGCCTGGAAGCGCAATGGGAACTTCCGGTACGCGGCACCGATGGGGCCTACAGTCACCGTCTCACGATCATTGGCTTCGCTGCCCCACGCCAGAGTCACCTTCACGACAGCGCCGGGGCTTCCGGCCAGCACGATGCGGCCCGTGTACGCCTTCCCCTTCCGCACGGCAAGGCCGGTTTGCTGGACTCCATGCGGCTCGGTCCGGCTGAGCTTGACCAGCGGCGTGTGATCGCCGGTGTAAGGGTTGCTCGTATCCATCGTCACCACATCGTCGCCGCCGACGGGCATCCAATGGCGCAACGGAGGGCGGAACCGCCGGCCGGGCGCGGTCGGGGGCTCCTCAGGCGGCTTCGAGATCACCGGATTGTAGAACTTGCGGTCTTCCAGCATTTCCGCCCATACACCTTCGTTGACGATGTTTCCGCCGTGCTCCAGAAATTGTCCGTACAAATATTTCGAAATCGGAGGTCCAGTCTTCGAGGCGTCGACCGACGCGTGAACCGTTTGAGCTTGAGCGGCGGATTGAGCTCGCGCAAGAGAGAAAGCCACTGCGAAAAGTAACGCCAGCAGTAAAGCGTGTCTTACAAAAGTTGGAATGTTAGCCTTTGAATTCACGGTACGATGCCTCCTGTCGCAACCCCCGGCACAGCGATTAGGTCTGCCGGATAGAATCCGGCATCCCATCACTGTGCTTGCCTGCTAAACGAACCAGTGCAATCCCGAAGCTTCGGGATTATTGATCCCTGTCTTCCAGGCGTCCTATTGGAACAGTCTTGGCGCAAAATCCTTGAGATCGCGGCGCCACGTCTGCCATTCGTGCGAAGTGCCCGGCGACTCGTAAAAGACATGATTGATGCTGGCCGCCTCGAGCGACTGATGCAGGCCCTGGATTCCCTTACGCATCATGTCCGGCTCCTCTGTCCCGACTCCTAGCCAGAGCAAATGCACTCTCCTCGCGAAAGCGGCCGGGTCAGCTAGCGCGCCATTGTAGGCGGTCTTCACATCCAGACTCTGACCGGTAAGAGCTTGCATTCCGCCTGCCCCGCTGAACCCGCCGATGTAGGAGAACATGTCCAGGTGATCGAAAGTGACCTGAAACGTCTGCATCCCGCCCATCGAAAGGCCCGCCATGGCGCGGTGATCGCGGTCCGCAAGTGTCCGGAAGTGTGAATCGATGTATGGGACCAAGACCTGGGTCAGGTCATCCTCAAATGCCGCAGCCAAATCCTGCATGGCCCGCATCATTTCCGGCGAACCAAAGGGCTTCCCCGTCAAATCGGGGACAGGTTGACCGGCGCGCCGCGCATAACCATAAGCCATGACGATGATCATCGGCTTGCAGCTTCCCGCCGCGATCAAATTGTCGAGAATGAAGTTTGCGTGACCTTGCCTGATCCACCCCGTTTCGTCCTCGCCGCCGCCGTGCTGCAGATAGAGCACCGGATAGCGAGCCTTCGTCTGCGCTTCATAGTCCGGCGGAATATACACCAGTGCGTGACGCCAGGTACCCGTCACCTTCGAGTAGTACCAAATCTCGCGAACTTGCCCGTGCGGCACATCCTGAGGTGAGTAGTACGTGCTCCCCGGCTCCGGAATCTCAATGCCGCTTGCATACTTCCCGCCACCAAAAAACGAGCCGCTGTTGGGGTCGCTGACTTCAAATCCGTCTATCACCAGCGTGTAATAGTGGAAGCCAGGAACAAGAGGTGGGGTGGTGACGGTCCAGGATCCGTCCGCCTGCTTCTCCATGTCCAACTTTGGCCCGCTCCAAAAATTCAGCCGCACCTTGGTGGCGTCCGGAGCATTCACGCGAAACTGCGCCCTACCAGCGCTATCCACGCGGGGATAGGCGGCGCCCCACACGTTGGTGGTCGCCGGCTGAAAACTGTCTGGGGCTTGCGCCAAGCAAAGAGTTGCGGATAGAAGCACAACGATGCTGATGCCAACTAGCTTCATTTCTTGCCTCCTCGTCCACGTCGGGATTCCGACCGCGCCGCACGCCTAAGCGGGGGAGCTTTCCGCCCGCCGATGACGTAAGCACACATTGCTGAGAAATCGATTTCGCGGCCAGATACGCTCGCCGCTAAGTCCGTGGGTCCACTTGCTCTCAAACCACGCATAGTACGCTCACGGAATCTGGAAGTGAAAGTCTGATTTTTGGGTCAAATACATCTAACATCTCGATATAATCTTTAACACAAAATCTCCGCCAGCGATGAACGGAAAATAATCTTTTTGCAAAACGGCCGGACTGGGCGCGGCAGTGATTCTTTGTCGTCAGTGCTGTAGCGTGGCAAACCTGGGATGAGCCGGCGCCGGCAGGAGGCGTGGAACGTCGTCCGATCCGGCCGTGATTGTGCATCGAAGAATTCGACCCATTACCAACACAAATGCCACTTTCATTCCAGGTTTCTTGAGCTTAGTATGCGCTGGACATCGAGGACGCCAGCTCGTTCGTCCGGCTTTCGACGCGTTTTCCGGCAAGAAAACGGCGCTCAGCCGGCCGGAGAATGACCGCTCCGGCAAATGACTGCCCGGCGGAACGCAAAAACTTGGGGAGAACAATGATGATTATGCGACTGAGGATTTTGGGCCCCGTGGCAATTCTGATTCTGCTGCTGGCTGCTAGCCCCCGGCTGAGCGTCGCGCAAGTGCAAACCGAAGTGCCTCCCGTCGTTCCCAATGCCAAGTCCGTGACGGTGGAGCACATCAAAGTTCACAGCACGTCGCTGGAGGGCAACCTGGAAGGCGACGCCGCCGATCGTGACGTGTTCGTATTCTTGCCGCCCAGCTACCAGAAGGACAAGCATCGCCGCTATCCGGTCGTGTACGCGCTGCACGGCTATTCCATCGGCGCCGAGCAATGGACACACGAGATCCATGTGCCCCAGACCATCGAGGGCGCGTTTGCCCTGGGCGCGAATGAAATGATCGTCGTGCTTCCCGATTCCAAGACCGTGCACAACGGTTCGATGTATTCGAGTTCGGTCACCACGGGCGATTTTGAAAAATTTATCGCGCACGATTTGGTCGCCTACATCGACGCTCATTACCGCACCATCCCGGATCGACGCAGCCGCGGCTTGGTCGGCCATTCGATGGGAGGATACGGCGCGACGCGCATCGGCATGAAATATCCCGATGTGTTCGGGAGCCTGTATATCATGAGCCCCTGCTGCTTATCGGCGAGGCCGGCCGGTCCCGCAAATCCGGATTTTGAAAAGGCTGTGGCAGCAATGAAGACGCCCGAAGATTCGGCGAATCTCCCATTCTTCTTCCGCGCCCAGCTTGCCACCGCGGCGGCGTGGTCGCCTGACCCAAAGAACCCGCCACTGTACCTGGACCTTCCATCCAAGGACGGCGTCCCCCAGCCTGACGTGCTCGCAAAATGGGCCGCCAACTCGCCGCTGGCTTTCATCGACCAATACATCGGCAATTTGCGCCAATACCACGGCATCGCCATCGATGTGGGAGACCAGGACGGTCTGAAAACCGATACCGCTACGCTACACAGCGTTCTGGACAAATATGGGATCCCGAACAGCTTCGAGCTTTTTAGCGGTACGCACACGAGCAAGGTGGCCGATCGATTTCAGAATCACGTGTTGCCCTTCTTCAGCCAAAACCTTTGCTTCAAGGCAGGCTGCCAATAGCGATTGGGTTTGGGCCGGCGCTGTACATGAGCTCTGAGCCCCAATCGAGAGGAATTTCCATGGGCCGCACGTTTGCGAGCGCGTCCACGGAAAAAATAAGGCCGCGGAGCGTCGCCCGTGACTCAGCGAAGCATTCGACCAGCGTGGATCGAACAGATATGATGTCGAGCGAAGCCGAACATCCGCCAGGCGAATTGTTTTGACCTATCGGCCGGCTGAAGAGAGGTCTTGAACTCATGTTAAAGAGATGCGCTCTGCTCGCAGTCGCCGCAGCCGGGTTGCTTTTCTCGCCGCACGGCAGTGCCTCTGCGCAAAGTGCCCCCGCAACGATAGTCAAGCCGCTCCCGTTTGTCAGCCCGATCTTTGGCGACAACATGGTAATGCAGCGCGGAAAGGCGAATACCATCTGGGGTTGGTCAGACCCCGGCGACAATGTCCAAGTTGAAATTGCCGGCAAGACCGCATCGGGCGTTGCTGGAGCGGACCACCGCTGGCAGGTGAAGATTCAGCCTCCGCACGTCGGCGGCCCCTACACGATGACGATCAAAGGTCATCAGACGGTGGAGCTTCACAATGTGCTGGTGGGCGATGTCTGGCTGTGCGGTGGCCAATCCAATATGCAAGTAAGCCTGCGCGTCGCGCGCAATGGCGGAGACGAAATTAAGGCCGCCAATTACCCGCAAATTCGTTTCTTCACCGTTGCGCCCCACTCTGCCTACCACCACATCGATAGTGTGGAGGGAACCTGGAAGGTGGTTTCCCCCGAAACGGCGGACATGCTCTCGGCGGTCGCGTACTTTTTTGCGCGCAAGGTCCAACAGGAAATACATGTTCCGATCGGCCTGGTTGTGGATTCCGTCGGCGGAACTCCCGCGGAGGCCTGGACAAGCGTTGCGTCGCTTCGCCCGCTCAAGGACTTCGATATTCCGCTGGCAGAACTCGAACAGCGGGCTGCCGAAGGTGCGCCCGAATACGGGAATTACATCATGCACTGGTACGACCAATATGACGTCGGACTCAAGGAAAACTGGGCCGCCCCAGACTTCGACGATTCAAGCTGGAAGCCCGTCCAGATTCCGGGCGGCTTCTCGGAATTGGGCGTGCCTGACACGCCCGCGGTGGCCTGGTTCCGAAAAGAAATTGTATTGCCCGACCCTCTTCCGGCAGGGCTCTCTTTGCTGTTCCTCGGCTCGATCGAGCGCATGGATACCGCGTACATCAACGGAATCGAAGTCGGTGGCAGCGCTTGGGTCGAAAACCCGCGTGTCTATTTCATCCGTGACGGTGTGCTGAAGCCGGGAAAAAACATCGTGGCGATTCGCGTCTTCAAGACGAAGCCGCAAGGCGGATTTCTCGACAAGGCCGAAGTGCTGCGTCTCATGCTCGGAGACAGGACGAGCGTTCCGCTGGCGGGCGAATGGAAAGGTAACTTGAGTGTCGATGCGCGCCCGCCGCATCCCCTGCCGATCGGCTTTGAAAACTGGCCGGTGATGCCGTCCGTTCTTTACGAAGGAATGCTGGCGCCCATTGCGCCGCTTTCCATTGCGGGCGCCTTGTGGTACCAGGGCGAGCAGAACTCTGATCGCGGATTCCAGTATCGCAAAATTCTTCCCGTGATGATTGCCGATTGGCGAAGTCTCTTCCAGCAGGGCGATTTCCCTTTCTACATCGTTAGCCTGCCGGGCTTTGGGCATCGCAGTCCGACGCCCATCGACGACACGTGGGCAGAATTGCGGGAATCGCAGGCGGTGACGGTCGCGAACGTCCCCAACACCTGCCTCGCGGTGACGATCGACACCGGAGATCCGGACAATCTTCATCCCAAAGACAAGCTCCAGGTAGGCGAGCGACTCGCCTTCTGCGCGTTGGCAAAACACTACGGTAAGCACGTGGTTTATTCGGGGCCAACTCTCGTTTCGGTCAAACGCCTTCCCGGCTCAATCCGGCTGCGCTTTGCGCACACAAACGGCGGCATGGTTGTGAAAGGATCGAAGTTGGAGGAGTTCTCGATCGCCGGAGCGGACAAGAAATGGTACTGGGCCGATGCACGCATCGAGGGTAATACGGTCATTGTCTCGTCGCCCTCGGTGCCCAATCCGCAAGAGGTCCGCTATGCGTGGCAGTCCTATCCGACAGCGACCCTCTTCAACGGCGCCGGATTACCGGCCGCGCCTTTCAGGACAGATACCTGGCCGGGCATCACCGAGGCGCACAGACCCTACTGAACAGTGTAACGGGTTACCGCCATTACGATGACAAACTCCTCGTCGAGTGATTCTGTGGGATCAAAGATCGTTCTCTTTTTGGTTACCCTGGCGCTCAGTCTGAGTAGCTCGGCGCTGATCGCGCAACAATCGGAAGCGCCGCATTCCGGTTGGATCGAGTTCCGTTCTTTTGAATATCGCGGGGAGGACTCGCTGTCGCAGCCAGTCAAGCCCGCAGCGGATGAGTATAGAAACCCCATCCTCGCCGGTTTTTATCCCGATCCCAGCCTGGTGCGAGTCGGCCAGGACTATTACCTGGTCAATTCGAGCTTTGCGTGGTATCCGGGAGTCCCAATCTTCCACAGCCGTGATTTGGTCGATTGGGAACAGATCGGATTTGTGCTTAACCGGCCGGAGCAATTGCCGTTGAGCCATGCCGGTGTTTCAGGCGGGATCTTTGCGCCTAACCTTCGCTATCACAATGGCCGCTATTACATGATTACCACCAACGTCAGCGGGCTTGGCAATTTCTACGTGACGTCTGAAAATCCTGCTGGACCATGGTCGAATCCGATTGCCCTGCCTGAGATTCAAGGGATCGATCCCTCGTTCTTTTTCGACGACAACGGCAAAGCATACATCGTTCACAACGGCGTTCCGCCGGACAATAAGCCGCTGTATCCAGGCCATCGCGCGCTCTATCTGTTCCCTTTCGATGTTGAGTCGGGCAAGGTCAGTGGGCCGGGCAAGGTCCTTGTGAACGGCGGCACAAACATTGCGAAAAATCCGGTGTGGATCGAAGGGCCGCACATTTTCAAACGGAAGGGCTTCTATTACCTGATTGCGGCGGAAGGCGGCACGTCGGAACAACATTCCGAGGTTGTATTCCGCAGCCGATCCGTGGATGGTCCTTATGTGTCGTACCCGGGAAATCCAATCCTGACGCAACGAACGTTGTCACCATCGAGACCGGACCCTATCACCTCCACGGGACATGCTGATTTTGTGGAAACGCAAGATGGGAAATGGTGGGCCGTATTTCTAGGGTGCGAGCCGTATGCGGACGATTTCTACAACACAGGACGGCAAACCTTCCTGCTGCCGGTGCATTGGGTGCATGGTTGGCCGGTAATTCTCGAAGCCAATCGACCTGTCCCACGCGTAGTCCAGCGGCCCAATCTTCCGGCAGCGGCGACGCCGGCACCACCGATGACGGGCCCATTCCAATGGAGTGCGGATTTTACCGGCACGCAACTGCCATATTCGCTGAATTCATTGCGGACGCCGACCAGTCAGTGGTGGACTTTGGATGCAAAGGAAACAGCGCTGTTTCTTGAGCCCCGGCCGGAAGATCTGGACACCACGGACGATCCATCGCTGATTGCTCGCCGCCAACAAAACGCCAACTTCTCTTCGAGCGTACAAGTGCGCTTCAGCGAAAACGACAAGGCTTCGGACGCGGGCCTCGTTGCATTCCAGAACGAGACGCATTCATTCTTCCTGGGAGTACACTTGTCCCCGGAGGGGCAGCGCAGCATATTCTTGGAAAAGCGAAACGGCGACGTCTCGCAGGTTGCTGCCGCGAGTCTTCCCGGCAATGCGCGCGATGTGACCCTGAAAGTCGAAGGCGCTGGGGCACGCTATCGTTTTTTGTATCGCGTTGGCAGCAATACTTGGACACAACTGGGTGACGATCAGGACGGGACGATTCTCAGTACCAAGACTGCCGGTGGGTTCGTGGGGACGTTCATCGGCATGTTCGCGCGATCGCTGCCAGTTTCGAAATAGTACGCAGGACCCGAGTCGCCGTTAATGAATCGCACGTGGCCGCATTGTTGCGGTCTTGTAGCTCGATAAAGGAGGTTCTCCCGTGGAGAAAATGAGTCGCCGTAAGTTCTTCACGACTGCCGCTGCGGCCGCAAGCGTCGCTGCGGTCCTGCCAACCGCCAAATTCGCGCTTCAGGCGCAGACTCCCAGCGTCCCTTCGTCAACCGCCCTGAAGCAGGGCGGCCGCGAGGCGGTGCCGATGCGCGCGGTTCCATTCCCGATGAACGACGTGCGGCTCGGGCCCGGGGCTTTTAGCGCGGCGGCGGAGGCCAATCGTCGGTACTTGAAAACGCTGCCCACGGACCGCTTGCTCCATACATTCCGCCTGACGGCGGGACTCCCCTCCTCGGCGGAGCCGCTGGGCGATTGGGAAAAACCCGATTGTGAGCTGCGTGGCCATTTCGCGGGCGGCCACTATTTGTCGGCGTGCGCGCTCGCGTTTGCCAGCTCGGGTGACGAGGAGTTGAAGGGCAACGCCGATGTGATGGTGCGGGAACTCGCAAAATGCCAGGCGCAGTTGAAAAGCGGCTATCTCAGCGCCTATCCGCAGGAATTGTTCGATCGTTTGCGGGACGGAGTGGGTGTCTGGGCGCCGTTCTATACCATTCACAAGATTATGGCCGGCCACCTCGATATGTACGTCCTAGCCGGAAATGAGCAGGCGCTGGATACGGTCGAGCAGATGGCGCATTGGGTGCGAAGCTGGGCGGATCCGTTAAGCGAAGAAGAAATGCAACGCGTGCTGCTGGTGGAGTATGGCGGCATGGGCGAAGTCCTCGCCAATCTCTATGGCGTGACCGGAAAGCGCCAGTATCTGGATCTTGCGCAGCGCTTCAACAAGAAATGGTTCTACGATCCGCTGGCCGCGCACCGTGACGAGCTGAAGGGGCTGCACGTTAATACGCATGTTCCGCAGGTCATCGCCGCTGCCCGATTGTACGAACTCACCGGCAACGAGCGGTATTGGAACATCGCTGATTACTTCTGGAGCGAGGTTACGAGCGAGCGTTCCTACTGCACGGGCGGGACCAGCAATTTTGAGTTGTGGCGATCGGATCCCGGCGTGCTCTCAACGCAGATTAGTCCCCAGACAGCCGAAGACTGCTGCGTTTACAACATGCTGAAGTTGACGCGGCATTTGTTTGGTTGGTCGCCGCAAGCGCACTACATGGACTATTACGAACGGGTTCTGTTCAATCACCGCATGGGAACGATTGACCCGGAGACCGGCACAACCGTTTATTACCTGCCGTTGGGGAGCGGCTACTCCAAGATTTACGCCAAACCGTTCGATTCGTTCTGGTGCTGCAATGGCACAGGCGCGGAAGAGTTCGCGAAGTTGACGAACAGCATCTACTTTCACGATGACGATTCGATCTTCGTGAATCTCTACATCGCGTCGGATGTGAGCTGGCCGGAAAAAGGCATTCGCCTGACGCAGCAAACTTCATTCCCAGAGGAGCAAGGAACGACCCTGGTTGTGTCGGCGGACAAACCCGTGAATCTCGATCTGAAATTGCGCGTGCCATACTGGACGAAAAGCGGCAGCGTAAAGGTAAATGGGCAAACGTTGCCGGTCTTCGCGGACGGGTCCAGCTACCTCGTCCTACGAGGACCGTGGCGCTCCGGCGATCGCGTGGAATTGAGCCTTCCGATGCATCTGCATGCGGCGCCCACGCCCGATGATGAAACGCTCCAGGCGGCGATGTATGGTCCGCTGGTCCTGGCGGCGAAATTCGAGGAAGAGCCTCGGGGAAATTGGTACCGGCCTTTTGATGCCCAGGCGAAGCAAGCACCCGGGGCGACACTGCAATTCAACGGCAAACTCGACGATCCATCCACCTGGCTCGAGCCTGCCGGCGAGAAACTGGCCTTCCGGCCCATCGCACAAGATAAAAGTGTGCCGTTTGTGCCGTTGTCAAGAATCGTCCACGAACGGTATGCCGTGTACAACCAAATTCACGAAGACGCTTCCTGATGGAAAAAGCGTACAGCGCGCCAAAATCCGTATGTTTCTGCAGATGCTCTTGAAGGGATACGCCCCGGAGAGAATCATCCGATGACTACGCGTGCGATCCGCTATCTGTGGCTCACACTGCTCTGTCTTGCTAGCGCGAATGCTTTTGCTCAAGCCCCGTCCGTCGCGGGCAACGATGTGGCATGGACGACTCTCGGCCACAACGAAAACGCTTCCATGCCCATTGGCAATGGCGATCTTGCCGCGAACGTGTGGACGGAGCAGAACGGCGATCTGGTTTTGCTAGTCTCGAAGGCCGATGCCTGGTCCGAGCTGAACAAACCGCTGAAACTGGGCCGCGTGCGCGTGCAGCTGACGCCGAACCCATTCCTTGGCGCGACAGATTTCAAGCAGACGCTGCATTTGGAAGACGCCACCATCGAGATTCGCAGCGGCAAGAACGTCGTCCAAATCTGGGTTGACGCAAATCATCCCGTCCTGCACGTGAAAGCTGCGCTGGATCAGCCCACCACGATGCGGGCCGTCGTGGAATTATGGCGCACCAAATCGCACCCCTACGATGAGCCATCACCGGATAAAGGCGGCCTATTCGGATTGGGAAATCATGCGATCCCGCTCGACTTTGAAGCCGACACGGTTCTTCCGGCCGGCCCGGCCCAGGTTGCGTGGTTCCATTTCAATCAGGCCAGCGTTTACCCCATCGTTCTTCACGAGCAGCATTTGGAATCTCTGGCGCAGAAATATCCCGATCCCCTGCTGCACCGCTGCTCGGGCGCGGCGCTCACTGGGCATGGACTCGCGAGTGATGGCGATCTCGTTTTGAAGTCGGCAATGCCCGCACAAGATATTCGCCTCGATTTGACGGCCCTCACCACCACGAATACCGAATCGCCTGATTCTTGGCGTTCGCAACTTTCCGCCTTGCTGGAGAAGGAGAGTGCAACCGATCCCGCCGCGGCGCGCGCCGCGCATGAGCAGTGGTGGCGCGAGTTTTGGGACCGCAGCTGGATTCACCTCAGCGGCACTCCCGACGCCGACAAAGTTTCGCAAGGCTTCGCCATCCAGCGGTACATGATGGCGGCTACGTCCCGCGGCTCGCTCCCCACGAAGTACAACGGCGGCTTGTTCACCGTCGGACACGACATGCCGGAAACGGTAGAATCCAATTTCCGCAATCACGGTCCCGATTTTCGCGCTTGGGGCGGCTCGTACTGGAACCAGAACAACCGCCTGCTCTATTGGCCACTGATTCCAACGGGCGACTTCGATCTCATGAAACCTTGGTTCGACATGTATCTCAATGCGCTGCCGCTGGCGAAGGACCGCACGCAGGCGTATTTCCATCATGAGGGAGCATCGTTCATCGAAACCATCGACTTCTGGGGCTTGCCGAACCTCAACGATTTCGGCTGGGACAACCCCACCACCGAGGTGCAAAGCCGCTGGATGCGCTATCACATTCAGGGGGGACTCGAAGTCCTGGGGCAAATGCTGGACGCCTACGCCGTGACGCAGGATGAGAAGTTCGCGCGGGAGGACATCGTCCCCTTCGGCGACGCAATTGTCACTTATTACGGACAGCATTGGCCGCGGGCTGAAAACGGGCAGATTCATATGGCGCCTGCACAATCATTGGAAACGTACCAATTGGACGCAGTGAATCCCACACCGGACATTGCCGGCCTCAAGTTTCTCCTGCCTCGGTTGGTGGATCTGCCGCATGCGATCACATCGAACGACCAGCGCCGCAGGTGGCAGGGGATTCTCGACACTCTGCCACCGATCCCCACCGGCAGAACTGCCAATGGGAAAGTGCCCCCGCTCGGCCACGGCGACGCGGATGGCGCGCAGATCATCCTTCCGGCGGAGAAATATGGGGACACGAAAAACGAAGAAAATCCCGAGCTTTATGCGGTGTTTCCCTATCGCCTTTATGGCTTAGATAAGCCCGATTTGAAGCTTGCCCGCGACACCTTCTCGGCGCGACGTTTTCCGCAGGATACTTGCTGGGGGCAGGATGGGTTTGAAGCCGCTATGCTTGGCCTGACCGAGGTGGCCGAACAAGCTGCCGTTCATGAGTTCACCAACTATGGCGATCAGCGCTTCCTCTGGTTCTGGAAACCGGCGCACGATTGGATTCCCGATCTCGACAACGGCGGCGCGGGCATGATCACTCTGGAATCGATGCTCATGCAGGTTGACGGCAAACGAATTCGGATGCTGCCCGCCTGGCCGAAGGGATGGACGGCAGATTTCAAGCTGCACGCACCTTATCAGACCACCATCTCAGGGCACGTGGAAAACGGCAAAATCACGAATCTGAGTGTTGTGCCTAAGTCCAGGGCCCGGGACGTCGTCATCGAGCAGGAACCATCCGGGCAGTAGTAAACTTCGGCAGCGGCGGCAAGGCGCGGCCCCTCGACGCAGCCACGAGTGTCTTGGAGGCTGGTCATCGCCCGACGGAGTGAAATCACGGTGTTTCTTGTCTCTATGAATCGACGCTGCCGGAGGGTTTTGCAGTTGCGCGTGACGGTTAGACGACTTCTCTAAGTTCAAACGATGTCGACGCATCCAACGCGCCACTTCGCCCCGGTAGCGGGGGGTGATCGCTGCAGATTCTGGGAGAAAAACCGATGGTCATTCCAAATGCTTCAAAGTCGGAACCGAAAAATAGTTTCAGAATGACGGCACGAAGAGCGTCGCTCGGCATGCGTCCCCTTTTGCTTATTCTCACAATTATCGCCATAGCCGTAGCAGCGTCCGCGGTGCCCGCAGACAAGGTCGAATTGTCCGTGGACCTCTCCAAATCCGGCCCGACGATCAGCCGCTACCTTTTCGGCCAGTTCGCCGAACATCTCGGCCACGGAATTTATGAGGGCATCTGGGTCGGGCCGGATTCCGCAATCCCCAATACCCGGGGCATCCGGAATGATGTGGTTGCCGCGCTGAAAGCGATAAAGGTGCCCGACGTTCGCTGGCCGGGCGGCTGCTTCGCCGACGAATACCACTGGCGCAACGGTGTCGGTCCGCAGCGAGTGGTAACCCTCAATCCCAACTGGGGCGGCGTGATTGAGCCGAACACCTTCGGCACGGACGAATTCATGGACTTCCTCAACCAGATTGGCGCCGAGCCGTACATCTCAGTCAACGTGGGCTCCGGCGCTCCGCGCGAGGCGGCCGAGTGGCTGGAGTACATGACCGCTTCGCAGCCGACAACGCTCGAAAAAGAGCGCGCCGCCAACGGCCATCCTGCTCCCTATAAGGTTGGGTTTATGGGCATCGGCAACGAAAGCTGGGCCTGCGGCGGCAACATGACGGAGGACTACTACCTGAGCCAGCTGAAAATCTACAGCCGCTTCGTCAGGAACTTCAACCCCGAACAGCAGGACACGGACCAGATGCTCAAGATTGCGGTGGGCCCGGGAGGCCCCGATACGCGGTGGACCGAAGCCGTCATGAAGGCTTATCAGACGCACGGATGGAGTTGGGACATCAACGGCCTCTCACTGCACTCCTACACCGTGCCACACTGGCCGCCTTCTTTTGCGTCGGTGGGATTCGGGGAGACCGAGTACAGCCAGATTCTGAAATCCACCCTCGAGATGGAAGATCTGATCACCAGACAGTCGGCCGTGATGGACCAGTACGACCCGCAAAAGAAGGTCACCCTTGTCGTGGATGAATGGGGCGCTTGGTACGCGCCGTTACCCGGCAGCAATCCAGGCTTCCTGGTGCAGCAAAACAGCATGCGCGACGCCATCCTGGCCGCTCTCAATCTGAATATCTTTGCCCGCCACGCCGACCGCGTGCGCATGGCCAACATCGCACAAATGGTTAACGTTCTGCAGTCCATGATCTTGACGGACAAGGAAAAGATGGTTCTGACGCCGACCTACTACATATTTAAGATGTACGTGCCGTTCCAAGACGCGACCTTTGTACCGGTTACTTTCGACGCTGGAACCTACACGAACGGCAACATCACCCTGCCACGCGTGGATGCCATCGCAGCGAAGGACAAAAGCGGCAAACTGTGGTTGGAAATCACCAATCTCGATCCCAATCAACCGGTCGATATCGAAGCGAGCTTGGCCGGCATCACGGCCAAATCCGCATCGGGAGAAACCTTGACTGCGCCGATGGTTGACAGCGTCAATACCTTCGACGCGCCCAATACCGTCGTGCCCAAGCCTGTTTCGGCGAAGGTTCAAGGCGGCAAGCTGGTACTGAGGCTGGAGCCCAAGTCGGTGACCGTTATCTCAGTCCAGCAGTGAGCAAGAATGCGAGCGTAGACCTGCAACTCTGGGCGGAACTGTGGGTCTTGACGCGGTTAGATCGAATCCAAGTCGCGCTTGATGCCGAGTATTTCAGCAAGGGCATTGAGTTCCCGGCTGTCGAACCTCAAATCTTTGCAGACAATATTGAGACGAACCTCTCTGTTGCCGCCAACCGGCATGCGCAGCGGAATCAATTCGTCGCTGTCTAGGTAGGCTTTGATGCGGTAAACGGGCAGCCACCCAAAACAAAGCCCGCTGCGAACAGCGTCAATGGCGGTCTCTATCGTAGTGACCGACAAGAATCGCTGAGCCGCACTACGAGGCTGTCGCTTGGGGGTGCTGGCAGCGACCCCTTCGATCGTCACGACCGGGTGCTTAATCAAGTCGATGCGGGACAGCGGCCGGTGAAGCGCGTGGAGGGGGTGATCCAACCGGGCGACTGCGGCCAATCGGATTTCGAGGATCGGTTTGACGTAATACTCGCGAGACATCAGGGCCGCAACGCAGAGGTGGGCGCGGTGCGCGGAGAACTCAGACTCCGGTGAAAGAAAGGTCGCTTGCCGAAGTTTAGGATGGACGTAAGGGAATCGCCGGGTGAATTCGGAGAGGACCGTAAAGAGCCGATCGTTGGGGAAGATGCTGTCCACGGATAAGCGAATCTCGGATTCGCCGCCCGAGGCAAGCGAGCGAGCCCTCTGCTCGAGCTGCTGAAATCCAGTCAAATGGGGTTCGGCGTCCGCGAGGAGCACGCGGCCCACTTCCGTCAACTGGGCCTTTCTGCCCTTCAATTCCAGCAACTTGATTCCTAGCCTCTCCTGGAGCCGTGCCACAGCGTAGCTGATGGTGGATTGAGAGCGATTGAGTTGCTCCGCAGCGGGCGCAAACCCGCCCAATTGCACCACGGCTTGCAGGATCTCCCATTCATCGAGAGTGGTGTTCATGCGTGGGAATATAGCGAACTTTTCGATGTTTTCGACCCCAAATAACTTGAGGGAAGATCCGGCGAGCGCCAATGCCAGTTACGTGCGGCAAACAATTTTGGGTATCGGCGGCGAGCCCGATTGGCTGGGGCAAATGGGCGGCGCAAAAACGCCTGCCAACCGTCAAAATGCAAAACGGTAGCCGGGAACGGGGCTGGAATTCTTACTCTTCTGAAATCGGATGCGAAAGACTCTATCCGAGGATCTCTGTAGCGCGCCCCAGAACAGTGTGGGTAGTTTTGTGGCTGCGAAAGGGCTCCGCCGCAACGAGGTTCAAAAGAGCTCAACAAGCAGACCGCAAACGTTGCAGCCCCAATCGCCTAAAATCAGCAGGACTGCAACTATCCCGAGATGCTGCACATGCCGTCGCGATCACTTCGCGACAACATGACAGAGCGCTTTCGTTACGACGCGTACCCCTTTCGCCGCTCGGTGAGTTCGTTGGCGATCAACCTGGTTCGCTCACGGGACAGCGGATAGAAGAAGAGGCACACGGCAGCGGCAAAAAAGGCAAGGCCCGCATAGACGCTGGCGGTCAGGAGAATGCCCGACCGTGCGTGGGCGCTCTGCTCTGCGGCTTGAGAAACGAAGCCGTAAGCAGAGAGAACCCATCCCGCAATGGCCCCGCCCAGCGCAAGTCCTGCCCACAGAGCGAACACAACGGCCGCAGTAACGGTGCCGCTGGCGCGCCGGCCCGTCTTCCATTCACCGTAATCGGCCACGTCGCCCATCATGGCCCAGAGGATCGGACCGGACAACCCGAACGAGAACTGACGCAGCACTTCAGTTCCAATGATCAGAACCGTGGCCGACGGGGGCAGGACTAGCAGCAGTGTAGTGAACGCGCCAGTCAGGATCATGCTTGCAATAAAGAGTTCGCGCTTTCCCACGCGGACGGAGACGGCTGTGGAGAAAGTAATACCCAAAAGGAGGGCCGCGAGGCCAAACCCGTTGAACCAGGCGAACAGCTTCACATTGCCAGCCACGTACCTGAAATACGGCAGCATGACGTTGCCACGCACGAGAATGGCGATGAAGTAGAACAGCGTGACCAGAAACAGCACGACCCAAGACTTATTGCCGAAGAGGTCCGCGAGATCCTGGCCGAGCGAGGTCTTCTGCTGCGGGTCGGGTTGGATGCGTTCTTTCGTCGCGAAGAAAGCAACGATGAAGAAGACGACGCTGACCAGCGACAGAAGCCCCATGGTCAGTTGGTAGCCGCGAGCATCGTTGCCATGCCCGAAAAACAAGACCATGGGGATGGCGAGACTGGCAATGATGAAGCCCGCGGTGTTGGCGGCGAATTGACGGTAGGATGAGATGCTGGTGCGCTCGTCCGGATCTTCGGTCATGACGGCCGTCAACGTGGCATAGGGCACGTTGTTGACGATGTAGATGACGCGGAGCAGCGCATACGTGACCCAAGCGTAGATGAGTTTTGCGCCCAGACTGAGGTGCGGCGTTGTGAAGGTCAGGATGCCGATGACGCCGAACGGCACGGCAGTCCAGAGGAGCCAGGGGCGGAACTTGCCCCACCGCGTGGTGGTGCGGTCGGCGATCATGCCCATGATTGGATTAAGGGCAGCGGCACTCAGGCCCACCACCAAGAAGAGCCTCGCTGCCTGGGCTGCCGTGAGGCCGAATGTATTGGTGTAGAAGTCCAGTTGCAGGGCAATCATGGCCTGGAAAACGAAATTTGCGGCCATGTCGCCGAGACTGTAGCCGAGCTTTTCCTTGACGGAAAGTTTTCCAATGGCTTGAGTCATGTCAATCCTCGTCTCTTGAGCGCTTACTCTTTGACCAGCAAAGTTGCTTTCTGCAGATCGGCGTCGCGGGAGGAATTGCCAACCATGACCACAAACTCTCCGGGCTCGACGACGTAGTTCATGTTCACGTCGTAGAAAGCGAGGAGTTCCGGCGTGATCTCCATCTCCACCGTCTGCGTTTCGCCCGGGCGCAAGGAGACTTTCTTGAAGCCTTTCAATTCTTTGACCGGCCGCGTCACCGAGCTGACCACATCGCGTATGTACATCTGGACCACTTCCGTGCCCTCGCGCTGGCCGGTGTTCGTGAGGTCGGCGAGGACCCGCGTGGATTCTTTGCGCCGGATCGACTTCTTCGCCAGGCGAACATTCTGGACGGCAAACGTGGTGTAACTCAACCCGTAGCCGAACGCGTACAGCGGCGATACATCGTCAAACAAATAGCCGCGGCGCGCGGAAGGTTTGTAATTGTAAAAAACGGGCAAATGGCCCGCGGAACGGGGGAAACTGATGGGCAACTTTCCGCCGGGATTGAAATCCCCGAACAAAACGTCAGCCGCGGCGCGCCCATTCTCCTGACCGAGGTACCAGCACTCGAAGATGGCGGGGATGTTCTGGCTGACGTAATTGATCGAGAGCGGCCGGCCATTGAACAGGAAAACCACAATCGGTTTGCCGAGCGCGACCATGGCCTTGACGAGTTCTTCCTGCCGCCCGATCAGATCGAGGGCCGTCCGGTCGCCCATGTGGTTCAATCCCCAGGCTTCGCGCGAAGTCTGTTCGTTGCCGCCGATGGCGAGCACGATCACGTCGGCGCCCTTGGCGACCTCCACGGCTTCCGCGATTTGCTTGCGATCTTCCTCAGGATTGCTGGGCACGACTTCGTCCTGATTCCAGTTGCCGCCAATGGTGATTTTGCAGCCTTCGCTGTAGAGCACTTTGGCGCGGCCGCCGACCTTGGCCTTGATGCCGTCGAGGAGCGTGACGTCATGCTTGGGCACGCCGCTATAACCACCGAGCAGACTGCGATGGGCGTTGGGGCCAATGACCGCAAGCGTCTTGATGCGCTTCAGATCGAGCGGCACGGCATTGCCTTCGTTTCGGAGCAGGGTGATCGCTTCACGAGCGGCGCGAAGCGCGAGCTCGCGATTGGCCTCCGAGCCCACCACGCGGTCGGCGGTATCCGGGTTGACGTAGGGATCGTCAAAAAGTCCCATCTCGAATTTCCAATAGAGCATGGGCGCGACGAGCGCATCGAGTTGCGATTCCTTCAGCACGCGCTTGCGGACGAGTTCGACGAGATGCAGGTAGCAGTCTGGGTCCGGCAACTCGATGTTGACGCCCGCCTGCACCGCCAGCGTAGTCGATTCCAACTTGTCCTTGGCGACGAAGTGCCCGTGCGTATCGGGGCGGTAACCCAATTCCCAAATCGCAAAATAATCCGAGACGATAAACCCTCGGAACCCCCACTCCTTTCGTAGGACATCCTGGAGAAGCCACTTATTGGCATGCGAGGGGACGCCATCGAGTTCGTTGTAGGAGGCCATGACGCTGATGGCTCCGCCCTTTTTCAGCGCTTCTTTGAAGGTGTAGAGAAACGTCTCCCGGAGAACCCGCAGCGAGATGTTCGCCGGAGCGCAGTTCATGCCCGACTCCGGCTGGCCGTGCCCCGCAAGATGCTTCAGGGTGGCGATCATGCGTTTCTTATCGTGGAACTTGGCGTCTCCTTGAAACCCGCGCACGGCCGCGATGCCCATTCGCGAAACCAGGTAAGGGTCTTCCCCGTAAGTCTCTTCGACGCGGCCCCAGCGGGGCTCGCGCGCCACGTCCACCACGGGCGTGAGCGCCTGATGCGCCCCGCGGCTGCGCGCTTCTTCGGCAGTCATGGTGAAGAGCGACTCGACCAATTCCGGATTGAACGTGCCTCCCAAGGCGATGGGCTGTGGGAAACTGGTGCCGCCGGGGGCCGCGTGTCCATGCAAACATTCTTCGTGAAAAATAACGGGGATCCCCAAGCGGCTATTCTCGATGAAGAACTTCTGAATGGCATTGGTGAGTTCCGCCATGCCGCGCGCGCCCTGGCCTTTTCCGGCGTCGCTGGGGCGTCCCACCTGCCCAAGTCCGTCTCCTTTCTTAAAGGCCGTCTGCGCTTTTTGAAGGTCGAATTTGCCGTCGGCATCCACCAGCGTCTGGGCTTTCTGCATCCAGATGCAGAGCATCTGCGCGGCTTTCTCTTCCAGCGTCATTCGGGACAAAAGGTCTTTAACGCGTTTCGCGGAAGACAGACCGGGATCCTTGTAAGGCAGTGTCTTGGCCTTTTTATTTCCGCTCTTGCCGGAGGCGGTACGCATAGTCTTTTTCACGCGCGCTACTCCTTCTGAGATGTTGGTGGGGCAAAAAACCTTATCGCACCTTTTCCGTGACCGTCGCATGCAAAACCTGACAGCACGGCCGCACCTTGCTTTACTTCACTGCCAATCATCTCCGCATCGTGCAGGAGCATGGTTCTTCGTGGGCCCAAGGCCCGCAGCAGGCAACCACCGGCGCGACTGTGTGTTAGAGATGACTCCGGAAAAGCGCACGTACTATACCACCGATGATGAGAGTCGGAATGCGACAAGTGTGCGGGGCGCTTGACAGATAGTAATCTTGCGCCGCGCCCCGATTCAAGAGGGGAAAAAGCTAAATCGTGTGTTGGGCCGAATCCACAAGCTGAGACATTTGCCATTGGCCGGTTCCGATTACTTGCGCAAGAGCTTGCTTTCATGGGAGCTGTGCGGCTGATGGCAACTCATGCAGGTCACGGGTTGGGGGCCAGTTTGAAGGGCCGGCAGAAGGTCAAGAAACCGTCCGGACGAATGATGAATGCCCTGCAGGACAGGGTCGACTCTAGGCCCTCGCGAATCGTTTCCGGGCCGCGGCTGTTGATCGCTGCTGGGCTGGCTCGTCCCTCCCGCGAGCCCAGGAGGCGTGTGACACCCCAAACATACCGTGTTGACGTCGGCTCGAAGATGCATGGGAAAGTTGCTGCTGTGCGGATCGTGGCAGGAAACACATCGGCCATTCGCATAGGGGGGATGCAGGTAGTCATCTTCCGATTTCAGATGGCAGGTGAAGCAAATCTGCTCTCTTGGCACGGTCAGATCAACCGTAGTCGTTTTCCCGTGGACATCTACCCGATGGCAGACGGCGCACCCCATGGCCATGGCCGGGTGCACTACCTTGCCACTAGTCTTGTCCCCATGACAGGAGGAACAATTGTCGTCTGCGCGGTGGGTGTACTGTTTGACCGTCTGCGCTTGCGCTCCCCGCGCAAACAAAAACAGGAGGAGGCTGACGATCGCCTTTTGGGCGCACCTCATGTCACGAGGCGCTGGCGCGCTGCATGACATGACACGATTTCGCGGCACTGACGATCCGTAGCAGCCAATCCGACATTGTAATCTGGTTCTCCCAGAGCGAGACGGCGGGGCGAGTTCACCGGTGATGGCGCCCGCCCATCATCGCATTTCACCCGTGGAATCGAAGCGCGCTCCGTCCACGGATTCCCCGGACGCCAGAAACTCCCGGATCTTTCCCCGATTTGCTCCCGAAACCTGCGCGGCTTGCGTAAAAATGCCCACAGCTTCGGAAAACGGTGATCCTTCCGGCAGGCGAAAGACCCACGGAATGTTGGCGGACGTGAGCATCTTGTCCGAGGAAATGCAGAGGACGGGGACAAAAAGTTTGACCCCGATTTGTTCCGCTAAGTGGCTTGAGTCCCGGTCAAGCGCGATGATTCCCAGCGCCTGATCCTGATCCACAGCCTGCACGAGTGCCGTCGATGCTTTCCCCCAAGAGCTTTCCGTGGGAATCGCAACTAGGGAAAAATGATGCCCGGCGCGGTCCAAATTCGAGAGCAGCTGAGTAATTTCCGGCGAGCGCACTACCTCATCCGCGCGAGGTCCGAATACGGCAATTCTCCATGTCGGCGAGGCAATTTCCGGCGTTGCGGGGCCGGAGTAACTTACTCCGCTTTCCCCAACTCGCGCGTAGGGCTTGTCCATCGTAATGCGGCGGTACGAGATGGCGCCGTTGTGGACGGTGGCCAGAAACATCGGGCTAATGTTCTTGCAGTTGGGATCGAACACCATTTTCCCGGTGACACCGTCGTAGTTTTCGATTCCCGTTAGAGCGTCGCGAATCCGGCCACGGTTCAATCCCGCGCGGCAGATCGACTCCAACAAAATCCGCATCGCATCGTAGGCGAGCGCAGCGAAATGATCCGGCATTTCGTGATATTTGGCCTCAAACCGCGCGACGAAATCGAGCCACTGCTGCTTCTGCTGCGTTGGATCGTAAGGGTAGACGGCCTCAAAACCCTCAGCAGCCGGTCCTGCAAGGGACACCAGCTCATCTCCAATCGTCCGGTGACTTCCGAACACGCGCTGCTTCATTCCCAGCTCTTTCATCTGCTGCAAGATCAAGGCGGTGGGATGAATATCGGTCCACAGCACGATTCCATCCACCCGGGAATCCTGGATGATGCGAAGCTGCCGGCGGAAGTCCGTATCGCCCGGCATGAACTTCTGCTCGATCACCACCGGATGCCCGAGGCGGCGCGAAGCGTCGCGGAATTTGAGCACCCCGAAGCGTCCATAGCGATCGTTCACGCGCAATATGGCTATACGCTCGAGGCCCAGTTCCGTGTAGATGTGCCGCGCCAGGGTGTAGCCCTGTACCCGGTCGTCTTGAATATCCGTGAAGTACCAGGGAATAGCAGTTTCCGGAATCGTTGGATCGGTCGACGCGCTATTCACAATGGGCGTTTCCGCCTTGAGCATCAAGCGAAGCGCTATGTGAGTGGATTCCGAGCTGATGGACCCGAAAATTGCCCAAACGTGGTCGTCGTAGATCATCCTGACGGCGTCGTTCGCGGCAGCTCCCCAGATGGCGGAATCCTTTGAGACGCCGCCAGTGGCTGCTTGGCTGATCTGCCAATTGTCATAGTCGTTGTGGAGGACGAGGCGGAAAGGTTTGCCGCAGTAACCCCCAGCAGCATTGGCCTCGTCAATGGCCATCTGCGCGCCATTCAGCATGTGCTTGCCGAACACCTGGTCCGGGTGGTCGTACAGCGGCGCCAGAAGGCCGATGCGAATCTCGCTGAGGCTCTTGAGGTCGGGATCGGGAACATCGCGAGCGGCGCCGTTATATTCGATCAAATCGTTGTAATACTCGTAGTAGGGGACGGTGAATTTTGAGTAAGGACGCAAATCGTCCGGCGCGCCGGTGTACGGCTTGAGGCTGCGCGGCGCGGGGCGACCGGGCGGATTGCTCCCGCACGAGCAAGAGTGAGAGTCCTGCGCCGGCGCTGTGCACGCCAACAGGGACGCGATGGCAACGAGCACGGCGTAGCGCATATCTACTCCTTCGTCTTTTCCCGCCGGAACATGGCGATGGCCTCGATTTCAATCAGCAGTTCGGGGCGGCAGAGAATCGCTTGAATGCCGGTGGAGGCCGGTACGGGATTCAATCCTTGACGGGCGTAGAACGCCACCCGCTCTTCGTTGAACGCTTTATAATCGCGTTCGATATCCCGCAGATAACAAGTAGTTCGGACGATGTCATGCCAGGTCGCTCCCTCCGAGGCCAGGAGACCGGTAATGTTGTCGAACGTGCGCTGGGTTTGTGCGCGAAAGTCCCCCACGTGCACCGTTCTCCCCTGTTCATCGATACTGGCCGTGCCTGAAATTAAAAGTATGACGAACCTGCCTAGATCGATGCGCATGCCCCGGGCGAAGGCGCTGCCGTACTCAGAGGCTTCGTTCAGCACCGCCAAATTGGTGATGGCCCGTTTTTCAATCGGTGCGCTGGCAAGTTCGTGAAGCAGATCCGTAACCGTCATGGTCGTTCCTCCCGAGTATTTTCGTTTCTCTCCCATTGCCTATTTCTGCCGAATCCCGTGGCTCAAGCCCTTTGCTGTGGCGACCCAAAGGTCGTCGCCTTGAAAATCCACGCCGAGGATGTAGTTGTGCGCCGGAGCGGAATTCACCTCGACGCGAGTCGTATTGCCATCCGCATCCCGCACCAACATTTCCGGCTTTGCGGTGTCGAGCGCCGGCCGGTAGACGGCCCAGTTTGTGCCGTCGTAGTACGCAAGGCCTTTGTCCGTGGAGAACCAGGCCCGGTGGGCATCCACTGCTTTAATCTGGTTTAGGAAATTGCTGGGCAGGCCGCTATCTTTGGTGAGGAAGTTGTGCCAATTGCGCCCATCGTACCGGCTGGCCCCAAAATAGGTTGCGACCCAGAGTATTTTGTCGACGTAACTGACGGAGGTCGTGATGTCGTGGATGAGGCCCTGATCCTTGAAAAGAACCAGTTCCGTCTGGTCGTCGGGATCGCGGTAATCTTTCCAGCGTTCGGTTGCGATGTCGTATTCCAGCACGCCGCCACCCCACACGGCGTAATAAACTTTGTCCTGGCCGGGGCTGACACTGTATGTCCAGATTTCGTACATTGGAGTATTGCGGTTGTTGAACAACGACCACTGGCCGGTGTGAGTGTCCAGGCGGCTGGCGCCCGCCGCAGTCGCTGTCCAAATGAATTGCCCCTGCACGCCGACGCCGTAAACGATGTTGTTGCTCAAGCCGGAATTGAGTTGCGTGTAAGTGTCAATCCGCCCAGCCGAGATGTGGCTCAATCCACCCATTGTTCCCGCCCATACGTCGCCGGTACTCCGGTCGAGAGCGAGCGAGAGGACGACACGGTGCCCGAGTCCTTCGGCCGTGCCAAACACTTTCCATTTGCCGTTCTCGTAAAGCGCCAAGCCGTTTTCGGTGCCGGCCCAGATGCGATTGCCGTCGACTAGAACGCAAAACACATGGTTGTCCGGCAAGCCGTTCGCCGTGGTGAAGTTTTCCCAGCGAAACATCGGCATGGAAGGCGGCGCCGCCAAGAGCGGAGCTGCAAGAAGGAGCAGGGAGATCGTCAGAACGAGGCGTCTTTTCATCGGCTCCTCACGTATTCGATCAGGTCGTTCAGCTCGTCTTTCGTTAGATCGTTGGTGACCCCATGAGTGTCCTTCGGATTGAACACGGTCCAGATTTCTTCGAGCGATCGCGCCGAGCCGTCGTGCAAGTACGGCGCTGAATACGCGACGTCCGGCAAATGTGGGGTGTCGAAAAGACCGGAGTCGTCGGTCGGTTTACCCGTGCCTACATCCTCGGAATGGTTGTTCGTGTACTTAGGACCACTGTGGCACGTCGAGCAGCGCTGGCTCATTGGGATCGGCCGGCCGTCCTTGTACTTGGCTCTTTCGAAGATGGCCTTGCCGCGTTCCTGTGCCGGTGTCAGTTCGCCGCCCGGCAGGCGGTAGCGGTTGGGCCGAACCGGGATGGAGAGGACAAACGTCACCAGGTCCGCCAACTCCTGCGGGTTGTAGCTCTGTGATCGATAGATATACTTCGCGGTTCGCGGGCCGCATTCGGTCGCAATGTCCGGATTCCCGCCATTCCACTTGAACGGCTGGGTGCCCATCAAGTCTTCGATAGAACGATTGTCGACGATGTTCATCCCCATGCCATCCGGCTCCAAGTCCCACTGCAATCCGTCGAACGTCGCATCCAGATGGCAATTCGCGCAGCTAAACTGGCCCTGAAATGCGAACTCGGCGTCATTGAAAATCTGTTCACCGCGCCGAAACGGAGTGATCGCGCGCGGGCCGCCCAAATCGACCGTCGAAATGACCTTTTCGGAATCCGTGTCGATGACACTGATTTTGTCGTCCATGCGCGCTGCGACATAAAGCCGTTTGCCGTCCGGCGAGAGAACAATGCCGCGAGGATTCCGGCCGACCGGGATCCTGGCCGTGACATAGTTCGCGGAAGCTGAGAGATCCGTGTCAAAGGAATCGTGCGTCGCGCGAATGAACTTTAGCAGCGCGGGAATATCCACCACCGTGACGCCGTCGGAACCCGCCGTGCTTACAAACAATTTGGACTTGTCGGGTGCGATCGCCACGCTGAAAGGCATGGCAAAATAACGATCGAGTTCGTCCAGCGGGACATGAACAACGCCACCGACATCGTCGCCAAAGACCGCCAGCGAGTCTCCAAACACCCAGCCGTGTTCCACGTGCGCCATGGGAACCAGGTTCTTCGGGCGAAGCTGTGCTGCGACTCCCAGCTTTCCGTCGGACGAGAGTGCGAGGTGAAAAACGCCTGCGGAGTTGTGCAAAGCTTTTCGTTCAACGACCTGGCGGCTGGCCGTATCGATGACCGTTATTTCGGATTCCGGCGGCGTCCGCTGCGCGCCGATATTGGGATAGATGTGGGTGCAAAAAACCCGCGTTCCATCAGCGGAAAGCGCCAGATAGCTGGCGCCCCGGCCGGCCGCGATGCGCTTGGTCTCGAGACCGCTATGCAGATCGATTACCGAGATATCGTTGCTGAGGCGGTTGGCGACGTATAGCGTTTCGCCTCGCGCGTCGGCAACAACGCTGACAGGCTCAAATCCCGCGGGCAAGCTGCCGACAACTTCACGTTTCTCAGCATCAATGACGGAGACGGTGTCCGTCCAAGAGTTCGCTACATAGATTTGCTTGCCGTCAGCTGAAATCCCCAGCCCTCGCGGCACGTGGCCGACGGGAATTCGGCTGGTTACGCTTCCGCTCTGGGTATCTACAACCAGAAGCTCGTCGCTTTTTTCGCAAACCACGTATAGCGAATGCCCGTCAGGCGATACGGCCAATTCTCCCGGCGAAAGATAGGCAGTTTCTTCAGACGCCGGGTTCGCGGCGGCTCCCAGGAAGCATGCGAGCACCAGCAGAGCCACCGCTGCGAGTTGCCGCTTCATTTCGGCTCCGTCACTTTGAGAAACCGATCGACAGCCAGATTCGACAGCACCTGTTCTCGACCGCTTGGCCAATGAATGATGAGTTTGTCGACGCGAGTTGCGGTCCCGAGCCCAAAATGCACGCGTCCATCGTCCTGCGAGAGATAACCCGATCCGGCCACACGCTCCGCCATCTGTTTCCGGCCGCCGGCAACCAACTCCAGGCGCGCGCCAATGCCATCACGATTACTTTTTGTTCCGTGGAGCACCACCGTAATCCAGTGATTGTGGTTCTGCGAAACGTTATGCAGCAGAGTCCCGCGCCCGCCGAGGTTCACCACAAAGGCATCCATTCTGCCGTCGTTGTCGTAATCGGCGAAGCAAGCACCGCGAGCGACGGTTTTCTCATCGAGAACCGCCCCGGCCTGGCGGGAAACGTCGACAAACTTGCCATTTCCCACGCCGCGAAAGAGCGAGTGCTCCTCCGGGATCATGTGAATCAGGCCGCCGTGAAACACCAGGATGTCCAGCCAGCCGTCGTTATCGAAGTCGTAGACTCCACTCCCCCAACTTGTGTACTGGCCATTTGCCGCCGAGATTCCTGAAATCGCCGTGATGTCTTCGAACCCAAGCGATCCGTTATTGCGCATCAGGCGGTCGTAGTTCGAGTCCGTCACCCATAGGTCGAGCACACCTTTGCCTTCGATGTCCGCGGCAATCGGCCCCATGGAGGAGGTCATCTCGCCGTTTTGCCCGTAAGCGACACCTAGGTCTACCGCCATCTCTTTAAACGTTCCGTCGTGGTTGTTATGGAACAGGAAATTCTCGGTCCTGTCGTTGGAGACGTAGATGTCGGGCCAGCCGTCGCCGTCAAAATCCGCGGCGGTCACGCCCATAGCGCGGCCCTTGTAGGCGCCGATGCCCGAGGCGTCCGATACGTCCGTAAACGTGCCGTTACAGTTGTTGTGGTAGAGGCGGTTGGTGGTGGCCTCGTAATCGAGCGGCCCGGGATAATTGTCGGCGGCGTAGTAGGTGCGGTAGGTGGGATCGAACTTCACGTACCGGCCGACGAAGAGATCGACGCAGCCGTCGCGATCGTAATCCAGCCACGCGGCGCCGATCGACCAGCCGTCGACATGGATCCCGGCTTTGGCCGTAACGTCCGTGAAAGTCCCATCGCCGTTGTTGTGGTACAAGATCGAGCGCCCATAGCCGGTCACGAACAAATCCTCGAAGCCGTCGTTGTCGAAGTCAGCGGCGATCGCCGCCATGCCGTAAAGATCCGAAGCGACGCCCGCCTGGTCGGTCACATCCGTGAATGTGCCGTCGCCGTTGTTCCGGTAAAGGTGATTGTGGGGAGCGACCGCCGGGGGGTTCTTCAGCGGGTAGGGATGCATGTCATCGCCCAGCGGCCTCCCACTGAGTACGTAGAGATCCGGCAAGCCGTCGTTGTTGTAATCGAACCAAACGCAGCCTGCTCCCGTGCCTTCGAGCAGGGAGCCGAGCTTCTCCGCGCCGAAACTGTGCGTAAAATTAATCCCGGAAGACGCGGTCGCGTCCTCGAATCGGATCGGCGATGGAGATGGGCTCTCCGGTTGCGAGGACGGCGTCTGTGCCAGCGCGACAGTTGAAGACAACAGAATCACTAGCGTGAGCCGGGCCAGCATGTTAGTGCCCCCCTGGTGACGATCGCTGATTGACCGCAGTCATATCCGCCGGAACAGTCGACCGGAGAAACACTTCCGGGACGGCATTTTCCGGTGCAGCCGCGGGGCCCGCGTGACACCCCACGCAGATTCTCTGCTCGCCCCCGCGCAGCCAAAACCATCCGGCTTCTTTCTTCACAGTATTTCCCGATTCGTCGAGTAGCTCGATTTTCAGCGGCTGGTTTCCGGTGACGCGCACATAGAACGATCCGTCCTTCTCCACCGGCGCGGTCCCCAGCACTTGCGGTGTGCCAGACGGGCCGCGCCCGTAAAACCGCACCGTGGCAATGGAGCCTTTCTCAAATCGCTGCGGCGACCTGTAGGCGTTCAGGCAAAGCACATTTGCGTAAGACCAATTGTGTAGCCCAGAGGGATGGCTGTTGGGTGTCGGTCGCGCCACTACGAGCACCGGTTGAACCACGTTTCCACCCGTTTCGGCCACTACCGGCTGGAGCGCCGGAGCGCCTGGCTCCCATTTCCGCAGTTCAAAATTTTTCTGCGTTCCTGAATGCCAGCTGACGAGCCACTCGCCGGCAGGCGTTTCGATCACGTCTCCCGCGTATGCACCGGCAGGCGCGGAAATCGCGACCTCGTGCGCCAAAGCCGAAGTGAAGCGGGCCAGGCCTCCTTCGTGCGCGAACACGATGTCACCCGAGGAGACTTGTTTTCCGGCATACCGCGAGTCTCCGTGATCGCAGCGATAGGATTCGATCCCGCTGCCGTCGGTGTACACCGTGTACAGTTCGGAAGTGGCTCCTTCGCCCAACGGATACGCCGCCTCGAATAACACGCGGCCGTCTCTCAAAACATCCAGTGGAAGAGAGTTTCCCGGAATGAAGGTGAGTTGTTGCGGCTTCTCATTGCTGGCGCTCAAGGAAGCAATTTTCAGGACGAACCTGCCTGCGGTCTTTTGCGCGAAGACGACCCGGTCGGGCGGCACCGGAAGCGGCCGAACGCAATCGTCGTCGCACTGGGTGACTTGCCGCGCATCGCCGGATTGCGCCGGTATCTCCCAGATCTGCCAGCGATCGAGTCTTCCTCGTTTCCCCGCAAACAGGATGGTTTTCCCATCGAAGGACACACTCGCGTCCGCCGAGGCCGCGAAACCCGGAATTAGCGCGCGCCCTCTCTCGGCGTCTCTGAGGAAGATTGCGGCGCCTTGCGGGAATCGCTCGCCTCCGCGCATCCAAGCCAGCGGACTGTACGCGCGCGCAACCGTGTAGAGCAACGGCACGTCGGACTTCGGTGTCTCTGAAAGCCCGGAGCGCAAAGCCAGCGCGAGGAAAACAAAACAGAATAGAATGGCTGCGCGCGAGCGCATTTAGTCCGCACCCCCGGCCACAAACGCCCTCGCGTGAGCATCTTCGTAACCACGAGAAAGTGGAACGTAACGCCGCAAGTCTGCCATCATTTCGCGGAATTGGCCGAAGGTGAGCGATTGCTCGCCGTCGCTCAACGCCTTTTCGGGAGCCGGGTGCACTTCGATCAGCAGCCCGTCAGCCCCGACGGCAGCGGCGGCCCGGGCCAGCGCCGGCACGATGGAACGCACACCTGCCGCGTGGCTCGGATCCACAATCACAGGGAGGTGCGACACCGTCTTCAACACCGGCACGGCCGCAATGTCCAAGGTGTTGCGCGTCGCGGTTTCAAACGTTCGGATCCCTCGCTCGCAAAGAATAATTTGCGAATTTCCGTTGGCGGCAATCAATTGCGCGGAGCGTAGTAACTCTTCGAGTCGCGAACTCATGCCCCGTTTTAGCAAGACTGGACGCCCACATTTTCCCAACGCCTCGAGCAGTGAATAATTCTCCATGCTCCGAGTCCCCACTTGCATGATGTCGGCGTATTCCGCGACAAGACCGACGTCTTCTGGGCCCATCACCTCCGTGACGATGGCCAGCCCAGTCCGCTCTCGCGCTTTGGCGAGAAGCTTGAGGCCTTCGACGCCGAGGCCCTGGAACGAATACGGAGAAGAGCGCGGCTTAAACGCTCCGCCCCGGAGCACGCGCGCCCCTGCGGCGACCACGGCATCGGCTGTTTGCAGCAACTGGCTTTCGGATTCGACGGCGCAAGGCCCCGCCATGACTACAAAACTGCCGTCGCCGATTGCGAGAGCTCCCACATGGACGATTGTTTGAAATCGTTCGTGCGTCTTCGCAACCAGATCAAAACAGGAGAACTGCCCGTTCCAGATAGGGTTCGCGGTCACCGCATGGAGACTACGTTCTTAGCTGTTTCGGTGCTGTGATAAGCACGACAGAGTGCTGTGATTGGAATCACCAAAGAGTTCTCTTGCTAATATTTTTGTACTACTTCAGATAGGTAAATTCTGCGCTGTAGCGGCTGTCGCTTGCGAAAATCTGTTCTGACTCTCCTTGGAGCGCCGTCCGTTAGCCCGTCTCTTTCTAACAACTAACAATAACGCTTAAGTACTTCTCTGCCAGGGACACCTCCCAATCCCCATGCCCCTGTGGCGTCTTGGCGCCTTGTTTCATCCTCCCCTTCTCGAGCGACACTCTTCTTGCACTCGTCCCTGGTTCACCTTCGTTTCGAACGCGGAAAATATGCGAAGCCATTCGATGGATCCACCCTTTGGATGACTAGGGGAATTTCAGAGTAGACAATCCGGAGTTCGAGTGGGGCTGAACCCATGTTCCAGTTTATCTTCTCGAGTCGCGAAGGGAATTGGAACGCAGATAGACGAAAGGTGAATTCACATTTCCGGCAGAGTATAATTGCGTGGTTTTCGCGCAGGATTGAAGAAACTATCCCCCGCCCTCAGGCGCATTCCGGACGAGGCAGAACTCGTGCAAACACAAAAGACAGAAGAGGAAATGACGGTCAAACCCAGGGCAACCGAACTAGAAACCAAGCGCGGACTCCGTCAAGCGCGGCAAATCTCACGGAGAGAATGGATGCGGAATGCCGCATCGGCGACGGCGGCCTTGGTTTCGGCCGGCTCGCTGAGGGCGTGGGGCGATGCGCGAACGACTCTGTCCGAACTGGCCGCCAAGAGGTCGGCGCAGCAGGCAAATTCGCCGGCCAAAATCCAATTCTCTCTTCAGACCCTTCCGTTTCGCTTGGATTCCGACGAAACTTTGAATTTCCCGCACGCTCCCGCGACGATGGCCGGGGGTGTGGCCGTCTTTGATTACAATAAAGATGGCCGCCCCGACATTTTCTTCACCAATGGCGCCAACATCGAGACACTCAAAAAGGATTCTCCGAGATTCTCTAACCGTCTTTTCCGCAACGACGGCAACGGCTCGTTCACGGATGTGACGCAAGAGGCGGGCCTGGCCGGCACAGGCTATGACATTGCTGCTGCCGTCGGCGATTACGACAACGACGGACACCCGGATCTGTTCGTTGGCGGAGTGCACGGGAGAACGCTCTACCACAATAACGGCGATGGAACGTTTTCCGACGTCACGGCCAAGGCGGGTCTCGACCGCGTCATCGACCCGCAGTACGGCCCACTGTGGATGGCGGCAGCGGCGTGGGTGGACGTGAACAATGACGGGCTGCTGGACCTCGTGGTGATCAACTATTTGCAGTGGGACGCGAAAACCGAAAAGCTCTGTCCGTACGTGGAAGCGAATGATTACTGCACTCCGCGGCTCTACCAGGGCCAGCCGAACCAGCTGTTTCTGAACCGCGGCGACGGGACCTTTGAAGACGTCTCGGAAGAGTGGGGCTTGCGCGCTCACGTCGGCAAGGGAATGGGAGTGGGGGTCGCGGACTACGATCTCGATGGCCGCCCCGACCTCTTTGTCACGAACGACACCGCCTATAATTTTCTATTCCACAATACCGGAAAGAAGTTCGAGGAAGTTGGCTTTCAGGCGGGTGTGGCGCTCGTGGAAACCGGCGATTTCATTTCCGGGATGGGCGTGGACTTTCGCGATTGCAACAACGATGGCTACCCGGACATCATTTTCGTCGCTCTCAATAACCAGACGTTTCCGCTTTTCTTGAACAGCGCAGGAAAGAGCTTCGACGACGCCAGCTACCAGAGCGGCCTGCGCGAGCTAACGCGCTCGATGTCCGGCTACGGCCCCGGCCTCTTCGATTTCGATAACGACGGCTGGAAGGACCTGTTCGTTTCTCGCGGACATGTCGAGTCCATCTCGACCCCCGCCTACCAGGTCGATCAGCAGAACACGGTGTTCCGGAACCTCGGCTCGACCGGCAAATGGCAAGCCCTCACGGCAGAGGCCGGGCTGACGGCTGCACCGCCGGCGCGGCACCGCGGTTGCGCGTTTGGCGATTTCGATGGCGACGGGCGCGTCGACGTCGTCGTGACCGCGCTGGGAAAAGAGGCCGAAATCTGGTGGAATCGCCCGCCAAGCTCCGGGCACTGGCTGGATATCGCGTTGCAAGGGACAAAAAGCAACCGCGATGGAATCGGCGCGCGCATCAAGGTTGTGACTTCGCAAGGAGCGCAATTCAATCACATGACCTCGAGCGTCGGGTACGCTTCTTCAAGCCACGGGCCGGTTCACTTTGGCCTCGGCGCGGATAGCAAAGCCAAGCTGGTCGAAATCCACTGGCCCTCCGGCATCGTTCAGACGCTTCACGACGTCAGCGGAGACCGCGTGCTGAACGTCAAGGAGTCCGCAACCTCGTGACGTGAGTTTCACTGGGAAGGGTTCCTGCGGGCGCGGCGGGTGGAGTTCACGTCGCGAGGATTAGGATTCTACTGGTTCCCATTGGTCTGGTTCCCGTTGGCTAGGTGCTCGCGGGCCTTTTCGGCAAGTTCCTTACTTTCTTTGTCTCGAAGCTCCTGCCCCTTTGCAAACTCTTCTTGGGCGCCCGCAGTGTCACCCAAGATCTGATCGATGCGGCCGATTCGGAAATACGCGTCTGGTTGGTTGGGGTCAAGTTCCACTGCGCGGTGGAGGGCCGTGAGGGCTTCTTGATATTTCTTTTGGTCCATCAAAATGGCGCCGATATCGAGGTAAGCAAAGCGAATGCCGCTCTGGAGTTGCGTCGCCCTGCGCAACAATGGCAAAGCCTTGTCGAAATCGGCCCTCTGCATGGCGATATCCCCGAGATACGCCAGCGACTGCGCGCTCTCGGGATCGATCGCCAGTTCGCCGTTGAAGGCGGTGACGGCGTCATCGAACCTTTGCGCTTCCCAGTACTGACGCCCCAGCATAAAGTGCAGCTCGGGCTGCTGCGGGGCGAGGCTGATCGCCTTCTGAAACTCCGTGATGGCGTCGTCCCCCCTTTGCAGTCCGTCCAATGCCTGTCCCGTCAGCTCGTGCACGGCCCAGGAGTCCGGATCGAGCTGATCGAGTTTCTGGAACTCTTGCAGGGCACAGGGGTAGTTCTTAGCCATGATGCAGCTTCGAGCTAGGGTCTCGAGCAATTCCGTATTGGCCGGATTGGAATCCGCAGCAACGGCGAGATACTTCGCGGCCTCCGCAAAGCGGCCTGCTGCATAGAAGCTTAGGCCCAGAAGCGTGGTGGCCTGCATGTTGCCCGGGTTCGCCTTCAGCTCAGCCTGCAAGGGCGGGATGGCAGCTTCGAAATGGCCCCACTTGAATTCCGCGAGTCCTAAATCCAACTGCAGGCCCGGCAGATTTGGCTTTATGGCGATGGCCCTGTGGTAGGCTGCCACGGCCTCGGCGTACTTCTGCTCTTTAGCGAGTACTACACCTAGGCCCGCGAAGGCCTCCGCGCTATTGGGATTTCGCCGGGTGGCAGCGCGCCACTGCTGCTCAGATTGCTGCAGATCGGCCGGCTGCTGCGAGTTAGCCCCATCTGCGGGGCCCGGGGTCTGGGCGCGGAGACTCGGCAAGATCGCCAGCGCGACGAACAGAATAAACTTTACGCACTCGCGCTTCCAACCGCCGGTGGGGAATGTCAGTTCTCTATTCATACGATCCGAAACCTTGGAGAACACGCATTTTCGTCGCCCCCGCGCCAGCGGCGAGAGCTCTCATCCCGGCCCCTGTGCCTGTTCACCGCGCCTTCAACGAGGCTAAGGCCAGCTTACATCCAACTCCTATTCGAGTGTCAGGCAATTGTGGAACGCCGCGGAAGGGGACGTCAACTGCCCCGGAATGTTCCTGTCAAATTGAGCCGCAAAAAAAAGCCCCGCCAGCACCATCTTCGGTGCTGGCGGGGGTTGAAGAGACGCTAGTCAGCTTGTAAGGCTTACCAGTTTATCTTCGCGCCGAGCTGCAACGTGCGGCCCTCGTAGGCCCCCGTGGCCTTACCGAAGTCCGGGTCGCCCGTTCCAGTATCGACGGCGTTGAATTGTGGATGGTTCCAAATGTTGACGGCGTCGCCACGGACCTCGAGCTTCAACCGTTCCGTGAAGGCGATGTCCTTGACGAGCGATATGTCCCAGTTCTGGCGGCCCGGACCCCAAATCCCGTTATATCCGAGGTCTCCGAAAGTCGCCACCTGATTAGCCAAGACACTGCCAGTGCCGGAAGCCGGTAGGTAGGTGTTTTGGAATGCTGACGTATTGAACACCTGCCTGCTCCCGTGTCCGTTCTGCAAGGCTGTGACAGTATTGGGATACGTGATTGCTCCGACCAGATTCGGGCGGACCGAACATTGAGCTGGCACCACGTTGCAAACCGTATTCACGCCGTTCCCGATACCGATGTTCATCGGGACGCCGGTCTCCACAGTGATGATTCCCGCTATCTGCCAGCCGCCAGCCGCCATTCTCATGAAGGCGTTACGGCCCGCGAAAGTCGGGAGCGTGTAAACGAAGTCGACAAAAAAGATGTTTTGACGATTGATGGCCGCCGGACCGTATTGGTCAATCCAGCCCAGGTACGGGTTGGACGTGGTGCTAAGGTCGCCGCCATCTTCGCTGTTGGATGTGGCATCGTATGCCTTCGCATAAGTATAAGCCGAGTTGATCGTCAGGCTGCGGAACTGCGAACGCAACGAAACCTGCAGGGAGTTATACCTTGACCTGGCAACGTCCGAGGCCATGGTAATGCCGCCATAGCCGGCATACGGCAAATACGTGTTGAGCTGGCCATTCTGGCCGCCATTGCCGTTGAAAATTGAGGCCCACTGAGACGGCAGCGGGTTATTGATTCCCTGCTGCACGTTCTCGTGGCGACCCTGGTTTCCGACGTAGGCAACCTGTAGCACAGTTTGGGAACCGAGTTGCTGCTGAACCCCAATGCTGTACTGGTAGCTAGTTGGAGTCTTATAGTTTTGGGCATCCAGTCCTGTGAGGCCGTTGACCGTCACCGGCAGCGTGCTGGTGCTGTAGGTGACATTGTTGTTGTCGATTCCAGTGTGCGGATTTTGGAAAGAAACGTTGCTAATCGAGGCGTTTCCGCCAAATAGGTTCATCCCTATCTGGTACATGTCGTTACCCTGGAGGCGCTCATAGAACATGCCGAATCCGGCGCGCAGAATGGTCTTGCCATTGCCACTGATGTCATAGGCAAAACCGAGCCGCGGACCGAACGTGTCCCAATAATTCGGCACGAGAGAGCCAGTGGTCGAACAGACGCCCGCCACAGAGGTGGCAGTGCAAATGCCGTTGTCGTATTGCTGGAGGCCGTTGAGGACTGGGTTGGGACCTGTGCCGAGGAACGGATTGGCCCCGAGGCAGCCATTAGTAGCGCCGCTGCACAACTCGCCCGGGTTACCCGGGACGAAACCCATGCCCAACGCTTGCGCGGATGCTTCTCCGCTGGCGTTGTAAAGATTGGGATAGAAGTTGGCCATCTGGTTGTTGATTTCGGCCGTGTGCGGCATGCCGTCCCAGCGCATGCCCAGGTTCACGGTTAGGCGCTTCGTGGCTCGCCAGTCATCTTCGATGTAGGCGCCCCAAGAAACGCTGTTCCACTGCCGTAAGTCCTTGAGAGCGGCTTCGCTGTAGCTGCCCGTCAAGCCGAGGAGGAAATCGGCGTAGGGGACGCCAGTGTATCCCCCGCCGAACTCAAAGTCACCCTGCGGCGTGGTTTGAAGGTCTTGACCTTTGTCGTATTTATACCAGCTAAATCCAAGCTTGACTTGGTGAGTTCCTTTGGTCCAAGAGAGGTCATCGCGGATTTCGTAGCTGGCATCCGTGTTGACCCAAGGCCACCAGTTGGTTTCGAAACGCAGGTTCGAGTTCCCGTCGATATTGATCTGGGGAATAGTGGGCTGCGTGCCGCCGAAGAGTCTGCCCTCGGTGAAGCCGGTTACACCGGCGACAGCGTCGGTAGAGCTCGCGAAGCCCGCAGCACCAAGGGGCGAGATTGTGATGGGGTTTTCCCCGTAGTTAAAGGCGATCTCGTTCAGTAGTGTCGGGCTGATCGTATCCGTCAGATGAACCACGGCGTGGTAGCCCGGATTGCCGAACGTGTCGCTGGCCGTGGGCAAGGTGGCCCAATCCCAGCGGGACGGGATATCATCTTGTACAAACTGCTCCCCGATCCAGTGGCCGAAGATCGACCAGTGGTCGTTAAAGGTGTGGTCGACTCGGACGATCTCTTCCTTCAGAAACGTCGGCGCTTTCGCGGTGTTGATGTAGGTATTCGCAGCAGCGCCGGAAGGGAGACTCGCTGACGGCAACGGAATCATGCCAGCGTTCATCATGGCACGTGCGTTTCCGCTGATCAGCGAGGCCGGAATCGTATTGCTGGGGAATGAGTTGTAGCATTTCTCTCCGGGCGAGGCGGATGCGCACGCTGGAGGATTCTGACCAGCCGGCGGGGCGGTGCCGCATTGGCTGAGGAGTACCCCAGCAGCTGCGAAGTTCGCCGTCACGCTGCCCGTGCCGGTGGAGACCAAGCAGTTGTACGGAGTCTGAAGAGCGCTGTATCCACCGTTCAGACTGAACCCGGGAAGGCTCGTCAGTCCGGTCAGATTTGCCCCGGTGCTGGTTGGATAGTCGGCCGAAGGGACGACCGATAACTCGCCGCCGCCGCCCGCAATAACTCTCCGCCATTCCATGTTGTAAAAGAAGAACGTCTTCGGGTGTTTGGAGGTGAATTCAACAGGCCCGCCGACGTTGAATCCAAACACGTTATAGCGCTCGTACCCCTGTGGGTTGAAGTAGCTGTTGGCACTCCCCAGTCCATTTTGGCGTAGCCATTCCCACCCTGACGCGTGGAACTGGCTGGTGCCGGACTGAATCACCATCGTGGAGGTTTCCCCGGATTCGAGGCCATACTCCGCGCTGTAATTGGAGGTCATCACGCGAACCTCCGAAATGGCTTGCTCCGACGGCATGACATAGGGTCCCTGGCCGCCGCGGTCGGAGTTTTCGCCGCCATCAATCAAGTTCAACTGGTGAGCCTGCCGCTGACCGTTGAAGCTGATGGCAGAGTCGCCCGTATTCGCAGTGGGAACCTGGATGTCTTGGTTGTCAGCGCTGGCCCCCGGCACCAAATCGATGAGGTTGAAGTAGCTTTGCGAGCCGATTTCCAGCGCCTTGAGCTGCTGTCCGG
>Ga0209415_10001145_pt1 | contig 50433 bp, 50 predicted proteins | sample PeaSoiSIISIP2007_FD_187696 | JGI IMG/M metagenome (GOLD analysis project Ga0209415, IMG submission 187696) | Peat soil microbial communities from Weissenstadt, Germany - SII-SIP-2007 (SPAdes) (version 2) | ecosystem: Environmental > Terrestrial > Soil > Wetlands > Peat | place: Germany... | reverse complement strand
CCCGTGCGCCCGAGGACGGCTCGCGCGCCGGCGCCCGAGCGGTCTCCGGCCCCGCTCGGTCTCGCCCGCGCCGCGCCGCCCGTGGTTCACTGCACGGCGTGGGCACCGTGTCGATCGGGTTCTTCTCCTTCACCGAGGTCACCGACGCGCGTGCGCACCGCTCATACAACGAGTGGCACCAGCTCGACCACATGCCCGAGCAGTACCCCCTGCCGGGGGTCATCTACGGCCAGCGCTGGGTCTCGACCCCCGCCTGCCGTGCCCGGCGCGCCGTCGACGGCCCCCTGCTCGCCCCCATCCACTACATGACGCTGTACCTCATGGGCGAGCCCGTGGACCAGACGCTGGTGGAGTTCCGCGCGCTCGGGGAGAAGCTGCACGAGGTGGGTCGGTTCCACGAGCAGCGGCGCTCGCACCTGTCGGGGCCATTCGACGTCGTGGGCGCCCAGGCGGCCCCCCGGGTGCTCGTCTCCGCGCCGGCGGTCCCCTTCCGACCGAACCGTGGCATCTACGTGGTGGTGGAGGACCGCCAGACCGGTGCCGGGGGGCGGGCGTGGGCCGACGCCCTCGGGGCAGCCGAGGGCGTCGCCGGGGTGTGGACGTTCGAGACGAGCGCCCACGCCGCCCGCCACCGCTGGCGGCCCGGCGACCGGAGGATCACCGTGTCCTATCTCGACGAGGACCCGCTGGCGGTGGCCGCCGCGCTGGCCCCGGTGGTCGAGCGTCGTGCGGCGGGGGGTCCACCGCCGCTGTTCGCCGGACCCCTCGAGACGGTCACGCCGTGGGAGTGGGACTGGTTCGACTCGTGACCGGCGTCGCCCGCCGGCTCACAACCTGACGATCACCTTTCCCGTGTTGCCCCCGGTGAACAGCAGGTTGAGGGCGTCCGGCGCGTGCTCGAGTCCGTCCACCACGTGCTCGGCGTGCGTGATCCGCCCCTCGGCCAGCCATCCGGCGATCTCCAGTTGCGCCTCGGGGAAGCGGTCCAGGTAGTCGAGCACCAAGAAGCCCTCCATGCGGGCGCGTTTCACGATCAGGTTGAAGAGGTTGCGGGGACCGGGGGGACGCTCGCGCTCGTTGTACGCCGAGATGGCCCCGCACAGCACGATCCGGCCCCGCAGGGCCAGCGCGCCGAGGCAGACGTCGAGGATCGCTCCCCCCACGTTGTCGAAATAGAGGTCGATGCCCTGCGGACACTGCGCCCGCAGCGCCTGGGCCACGTCGTCGCTGCGGTAGTTGACGGCGGCGTCGAAGCCGAGCTCGTCCACCAGCCAGGCGCATTTCTGCGCGGTGCCGGCGATCCCCACCACGCGCGCCGCCCCCTTGATGGCGGCGATCTGTCCGGCCATCGACCCCGTGGCCCCCGCCGCGCCCGAGACGACCACGGTGTCGCCGGCCTTCACCCGGCCCACGTCGGTCATGCCGAAGTACGCCGTGAGGCCGGTGGGGCCGAACACGTTGAGGGCCAGGAGGGGATCGATGCCCGCCGGGATGACCTGGACCGACGCCGGGCCCTCGTCGACGAGCGTGTAGTCCTGCCACCCGGTCATGCCGAACACGAGATCGCCCTGGGTGTAGCGGTCACTGTTGGAGCTGACCACCTCGCCGATCCCCCCGCCGCGCACCACCTCGCCCAGCCCGATGGGAGGGAGGTACCCCGGGGCGTCGTCCATCCACGTGCGGATCGTGGGGTCGATGGACAGGAACCGGACGCGCACGAGTGCCTCGTTCGGGCCCGGCTCGGGGACGGCGGCCTCCTCCACGCGCACGGTCTGCCCGTGGACCAACCCGGACGGCCGTTCGGCCAGGACGATGCGCCGGTTGCTCAACTGACCCACTCCTTCAACTGCTCGAGGGTGCCCAGGGGGTCGGGCCCCACGGGCGTGACGTTCAGCACGGTCACCCCCGCCTCGCGGTAGGCGGCGACCCGCTCCTGCACGTGGCCCGCCGGCCCCACGAGCGACGTCAGCTCGAGCAGCTCGTCGGGCACGGCGGCGGCGGCCTCGTCCTTCTTCCCGCTCAGGTAGAGCTCCTGGATCCGTTCGGCCTCCGCCTCGAAGCCGTACCTGCGGGCGAGGGTGTTGTAGAAGTTGCGCCCCCGTGCCCCCATGCCGCCCACGTACAGGGCGGTCATGGGCCGGGCGAGTTCGCGCAGCGGCTCGAGGCCCTCGCCGATCGCCGCCAGGCCCCCGCCGGCGATCTCCAGGGGTCCCAGCTCCGCTGCCCGCTTCTGGCGCCCCGCCGCCAGCGCGTCGCCCCACACCTCGGCGGATCGCTCGGGGATGAACAAGAACGGGAACCATCCATTGGCCAGCTCGGCCGTCATGGCCACGTTCTTCGGCCCCATCGACGCCACCCAGATGGGGATGTCGGCGCGCACCGGGTGGTTGATGAGCTTGAGCGCCTTGCCCAGGCCCGTCCCGCGGTCCTCGGGCAACGGGATGGGGTACAGGCCCTCGTTCGTCACCACCTCGCGCCGCCAGACCTTCCGGCAGATGCCGATGATCTCGCGCGTGCGCTCGAGCGGCTCCGTGTAGGGGACGCCGTGCCATCCCTCGATGACCTGGGGGCCCGACGCGCCCAGGCCGAGGATGAACCTCCCCTCGCTCAGGGCGTCGATCCCCGCCGCGGTCTGCGCCAGCAGGACCGGGGTGCGGGAGTAGATGGGCAGGATGGCCGACCCGATCTCGACACGCGTGGTGCGGGCGGCGATGTACCCCATCTGGCTGGGCCCGTCGAGGCCGTAGGCCTCGGCCACCCAGACGATGTCGATGCCGGCCCGCTCGAGTTCGGCGACGTGGTCGGCCGACTCCTTCACGCCCCGGGAGTAGTCGAGCATGGTGCTCAGCCGCACTGGTGTTCCCCTTTTCTCGTCCGGTCGGGTCCGTGCCCGGTGCTCACGGCCCCGGCCTCCGCCCGGGCTGCGTCCCGATGGTGGCGATGCCGCCATCGACGGGGATGATCGCCCCCGTCAGGTAGGCCCCGGCCCGTGAGGCCAGGTAGATGGCGGCCCCGGCCATGTCATCGGGGCGACCGATGCGCCGCATCGGGGCCGAGGCGGCGATGTCGTCACCGAAGGCCTCGAGGGTGGCGGCCATCATCTTCGACTCGAAGGGACCCGGTGCGATGGCGTTGACCGTGATGTCTGGCGCCAGCTTCTTCGCCAGGTGGCGCGTGAGCTGGTGCACCGCAGCCTTGGAGGCGGCATAGGAGTACGTTTCGAGCACCGGGACGTGGATGCCGTCGATGGAACCGATGTTGATCACCCGTGCGGGGTCGTGCGCGCCCGACGCCGCCCGCAGCAGCGGCGTGAGGAACTTTGTGGTGTGGAACACCCCCTTCACGTTCAGCGAGAGCACCCGGTCCCACGCGGCGTCGTCGAACTCCTCGAAGGGGGCGCCCCACGTGTTGCCGGCGTTGTTCACCAGGACGTCGAGGCGCTCCTCTCGGCCGCCGAACGCGTCCGCCAGGGCGCGGCACCCACCCTCGGTGGACAGATCGCCAGCGAGCCAGTCGCATCGGCCAGCGCCGCGCAGCGCGGTGGCCGTCGCCTCGCACGCCTCGGCGTTGCGCGACGACACATACACCTTCGCCCCGGCGGCCACGAACCCGGCGGCGATCATCTTGCCGATGCCGCGCGAGCCGCCGGTGACGAGCGCGGTCTTGCCGGCGATGGAGAACAGGTCGGTCACGCGGCGGTCCCCTTGGACGGCGGGTTCGCGACGCTACCGCCCGGCGCACAGCGGTGCCATGGGCGCCACCTCGAACGCCGCCGCCGTGTCCGCGCGTCGAGCGGACGACGGCCAGGAGACCGGCCTCGCCGGGCCCAAGCACCGAGGCCAGCGCCCGTCGCCCGGCGGCGGTGGGCGCGCGGGCGGCGGTCACCCGCCGGTGGCCGAGAAGTGCTGGTAGTCGGGGCTCGCGCTCCAGCGCCCTCCCCACAACCACCCGACCGAGGCGAAGGCGGCGACGAGCTCGCCGCCGGGCACCGCCATCCCGGGCCGGACGTCGGCGCGGTCGACGAACGCGCCCCCGGCCGCCGGCTGGACCTGGCCACCTTCGAGATAGGGGTTCTCGACGGGGTTGACGTCGATGGCCTCGCCATAGGCGTGGACCGACCACGACGGGGGGCCGGGCGCCACGGCGTAGCGGCAGTTGAAGCCCGACGTGTTGTCCGCGGCCATCGACGCCGGGTCGCTGCCACCGAAGGCGTCCTCGGGCTCCATCTGGCGGATGGGGAAGCGTTCGCCGTAGAGCAGGGCGAAGACGTGCAGGACCGCCGGGGCCACCGACGCGTTGACGATCATGGTGCCCGTCTGCGGCTGCCCGTCGAATCCCCAGTACCCCATGGTGAGCAGGGCGAGCGCCGACGGGCCCACCGGGCACCCCGGACGCCAGGTGGCGGCGACCTCGGCGGCGGTGACGGGGGATACCGTGTCCACGAACGCCGGGCCGCTGCTCGTGGTGGTGCCGTTTCCCGAGGTGGCGGCCGTGGTTCGGGTCGCCGGGCGCGACGGTGGCACGCTGGAGGTCGTGGCGCGCCCGGGGACCGACGCCGCGCTCGCACCGACCGGGCCCTGGCCCCTCGGCGCGTGCGAGGCCGGCGACGACACGGGCGCGTGCGAGGCCGGCGACGGCACGGTGCCGCAGGCGGCGACGAGCACGACGCACAGGAGGCCGGCGGCCAGGGGCGGGGCGGGCGTGCCCGGTGGGCGCGACACGCCGGTCGACGATAGCGGGGCGACGCCCCGCCGTTCGCTGCGAGCCCCGCGCCGCTCGGCGCGTCCCTCGTCGCTGCGCCGGCACGCGCTCGCCGGCGCAGCCGCCGTGATGTGCCTGGCGCTCGGCGCCTGCGGGACGGGGACGCCACGCTCGTCGCCCGACGCGGCACGGCCCGCCGACGCCGCCGGGACCACGGTTGGCGCGTGGCCCGGCGGGGGCCTGTCCCGCCTGCACCCCGCCGCCCGGGCGCCCACCACCACCACCACCACGACCACGGCACCGCCCATCACCACCACGGCGCCTCCTCGGCCCACGGCCACCACCACGGCGCCGGCTCGGCCCCCGACCACCACCACCACGACGCGGCCACCACCCGCGCCGCTGCTCGTCACGCGCCTCGTCGGGGTGGGTTCGGCCACCCAGGTGGTCGCCGTGGTGGCACCGGCCTACGGCGACACGGTGGCCACGTTCACGGCGTACCAGGAGACGAACGGCGCATGGCAGCAGGCGTTCGGACCATGGGCGGCAGACATCGGGTACAACGGGTTCGCGCCGCCGGGACAGAAGCACGAGGGGGACGGCCGCACCCCGTCGGGCTCGTTCGGGTTCTCCTTCGCCTTCGGGGTGGATCCCGACCCCGGCGTGCTCCTGCCGTTCCGTGCCGTCACCGGGCCGAGCATCGTATGGGACGACGACCCGGCGAGCCCGCTCTACAACCAGTGGGTCGACACCACGACGGCCAACGCCGGCGCCGCCCCGGAGCCCATGGACCAGGTGCCCGCCTATGGCTACGGCGCGGTCATCGCCTACAACACGGATCCGGTCGTCCCCGGTGCCGGCAGCGCCATCTTCCTGCACGTGTCCACCGGTGCCCCCACGCTCGGGTGCGTGGCGTTGCCCACCGGGGAACTTCTCGCCGTGCTGCGCTGGCTGGACCCGGCCGCCCAGCCCCGCATCGTCATGGGGATCCCGAGCACGGTCGCGCCGTAGGACGCGGGCACCTATGGTGCAGGCCGTGGCCGATCTCTTCGACGTCGTGCACCGCCAGCGGGCATGCCGCGCCTTCTCGGCGCGGCCCGTGGACGACGCCGTCGTCGAGCGGGTGCTCGACGCCGCCACGTTCGCCCCGAGCGCCGAGAACCGACAGCCCTGGGTGTTCGTCGTCGTCCGCGACCCGACCCGGCGCGGCGTCATCGGCGAGCTCACCCGCCGCGCGTGGGAGCACGGGGCGCGGGCGCACTCCGAGGGGCGGCTGTCCGCGGGGCTCCTCGCCGACGTGGACCACGGTGCCAGCAGGGGGGTGGCCGGCGCCCCCGTGCTCGTGGTGGTGGGCGGCGACACCCGGGTGGCCGATGCCCGGGTCCTCGAGGCGTCGGTGTTCCCCGCCGTCCAGAACCTGCTGCTGGCGGCGACGGCGCTCGGCCTCGGGTCGGCGCTCACCACGCTCCCCCTCGTCTTCGGCGACGAGCTCGCCACCGTGGTGGGGCTGCCCGCCGAGGTGCGGGCGATGGCGGTGGTCCCCCTCGGATGGCCGGCACGCCCGCTGTCGCCTCCGCGCCGGCTGCCGGTGGCCCAAAAGACGCATCGCGACACCTACGGCTCCCCCTGGTGACCCGACGCCGGTGGGTCGCGCTCCGCACCGACGGTGCCGGCGCCCGCGCCCGGCTACGGTCCGGAGCGGGGCACGGCTGCGCAACGGGGGATGCGTGAGCTGATGCAGGAGCACCGCTACGCCGTCGAGGTCGATGGCGCGCCGCGCGAGGTGTGGGAGCTGTTCTGGTACCGCGGGCGGCGCCGACCCACGTCCTCGGGCGTGTCCATCGAGATCCTGCACCCCGGCGACGAGGTGGGCGAAGGCCTGATTCGTCACTGCACCTTCCGCGTCCCGCGCTACCTCTTGTCGGGGGGGACCGGCCAGTCGTGGGAGTGGCTGACCGAGGTGACCCCGTACGAGTCGTGGAAGTACGACGCCATCGGGAAGCCCCTGTGGTCGTGCGCCGAGGGCCGCACCCGGCTCGAGGACATCGGCGACGGGCGCACCCGGATCCATTTCGCCGAGACGTACCACGCGTTCAATCCCGTGCTGCGCGTCCTGCTCGAGCGGCGCGTGCACCGGTTCATCTCCCGGGACAACGACCGCCTGATCACCACGGCGGTCAACGACGGCATCCGCCGCCTGCGCGCCGCTCGCCGGGCCGCCGCCGGGGAGGGGCCCGACGAATCCGCTGGATCCTGAACGCGCCGGCCCGGGTCGCCTCGCTGGCGGGGGGTCCAGGCCCGGCCGGCCCGGCGCCGGGGTCCCCCCTGCGGCCGAAAGGGAACCGATCCGGTCCCCCGGACCTCTTGTGGGCGTGGAGCAGCTCGTCCGGGCCGCCCAGCGGGGCGACCCTGCGGCTATGGACGCGCTCGTGCGCGCCCTTGCTCCCTATGTCGGCCGCATCTGCGGGGCCATTGCCCTGGAGCGGGGAGACGACGCCATGCAGGAGACGTTCATCGCCGTGCTGCGCAACGTCCGGGCCCTGCGCGAGCCCGCCGCCCTCCACGGCTGGGTGCGCCGGATCGCCGTGCGCGAAGCGGTGCGCGCGGCGAGCGGCACCGCCACCCCCTTCCCGGCCGGCGTCGAGCCCCCGCCCCTCGACCCGGTGGACGTGGCCTCCGCACTCGACGTGCGGACGGTGCTGGCGTCGCTCGCGCCCGAGCACCGCGCCGTGCTCGTCCTGCGCGACATCGACGGGCTGAGCGAGCGCGAGGTGGCCGGCGTCCTGGGCGTGCCCGAGGGCACGGTGAAGTCCCGCCTGCACCGGGCCCGCGCCGCCTTCGCCCGGAGGTGGGGGCAGTGACGGTCCCCCCCACGCCGGGCATGCCCCCCGGACCGCCGGGCCATGGCGGCCGCGGCTGGCCCGTGGCGTCGCTCGACCCCATCGGCCGGGCCCGGGTGCTCGCCGCCACGGTCCCGAGCGCGGCATGGACCGAGGGGGTGCTCGACGCCCCCTACGACGCCACGTGGGCGTGGGTGTCGGACCTCGAGCGCTCGGTCCCCCTGTTCGACACCGACGTCCGGCGGCTGCGGGTGACGTCGCGATCCGACGAGGCGGACGCCCTGCGCCTGCGCGTCGTGGCGACGAGCTTCGGCATCCCCGTCCCCTTCGATGTGCGCCTCGAAGACGGCTTCTGTCTGATGCGGGCCGTGGCCCGCATCTTCCTCGTGGTCATGGCGGCGGTGCCCGAGGACGGCGGGCAGCGGACGCGGTTCTTCCACATGGAGGCGGTCCCGTTGCCCGGCACCGCCTCGGTACGGCGACGTCTGCAGCGCGCCGTGGAGGCGGACTTCGCCAACCTCAGTCGGATCGCCGCCGACCTGTGAGCGGCGCCGGTCGTCCCCCGTGCGCGGCGGCCGCTCCTCAGGGGTAGGCGTGCACGGCGATCCGGTAGCGAGACAGCGCCGGGTGCCCGCCGCCGTCCTCCCCGTCGGCTGGAGACCCCCGGCGCCCCCGTGCGGCGCGCCGGGCGCCCGCCGCCGCCTGCCGGAGCGCACTCGGCGGCCCGATGCGGGTCTCGACATGGCGGAAGCCGGCGGCCCGGCACAGCGCGTGCAGCGCCGTCTCGGTGGGAACGAACCAGTTGGTGTGGTCGTGGCGGAGCTCACCGCCGGGATGGAACTCGATGAGCCGGGCCGACTCCAGGCCGAGGATGCGCACGGCCTCGGTCTCGACGACGGCAACCTCCCGGGTGAATGCGCGGATCTGCTCGAGCGCGCTGAGCGGCTCGCGCACGTGGTAGAGGACCCCCAGGAACAGCACGACGTCGAACTGCCCGATGTCGTCGGGTCCGATCTCCATGAAGTCGCCCACGACCGGCTCGACGCCGCTGCCCAGCACCTCCCTGGCGAGATCGAAGCCCCGCCGACCGGGGGTGGCGTCGGGCCGGAAGAAGTCCGTCACGTCCCGGCGGTAGTCGGGCAGCTCACCGACGGCCTCGCACGCCCGCCAGTACTCGAGCCGGGCGTCGAAATCCACGCACCAGGCGTAGTGGTCGAGGGCCACCACCCGTGCCGCGCCCCGGCGCTCCGACAGGAACGAGTAGAAGCCGTCCCACGCGCCGATGTCGAGCACGCTGCGCCCCGCCAGGGGGGGGAGCCCGCGATCGACCATGTGGCGGTTGACCGGATTGCCCGGCGTGACGATGCCGTGCCCGAGGTCGATCGAGTGGTACCACCTGATGTCGGCCACCCGGGCCTGCAGCCCGCGTGGCGCGGCGTCGCCGGGGGTGTCGGGCACCGTGCTCCTTCCCACCGGCCCAACCCGTGGCCGGTGCTCGGTGCGACCTTAGGTCCTCGGCACCGCCAGGCACCCGGTACCGTGCGCAGGTGCCGGTGATGGACGCCGCCGAACTACAGGCATTCCTGGCCCGGGCGTTTCCCGACGCGCCGCCGCCCTACCTCGTCGAGGACGCCGCGCCGTGGGGCGTCCGGCTGCGCCTGCCGATCACGTCGTTGCACGCCCGGCCCGGGGGCACCGTGTCGGGGCCCGCCCTGATGGCGCTGGCCGACAGCGCCGCCTGGCTGGCCGTCCTGGCGCAGATCGGGCCGGTGGCCCTCGCCGTGACGACCAGCCTGCACATCGACTTCCTGCGCAAGCCGGCGCTGGTGGACGTGGTGGGCGAGGGACGCCTGCTCAAGCTGGGGAAGAGCCTGGCCGTCGTGGACGTCGCCATGCGCTCCGACGGCCACGACGACCTGGTCGCCAAGGCCCAGGTCACGTACTCCATCCCCCCGCGCTGAGCCGCCCGTTCGGCGTCGCTCGGTCCCGCCATCGCTCGGACCGGGACTCCTCGCACCCCGGTGCGTATCACGCGCCCCGGTCTCGGACCCATGGCGGACCCTTGGTGACCAAGTGCTCTGTCGACGCGGGGCACCGAGCGCGAGAACGGTGGCAAGGGGTGGGAGTGGCCATGGTCGTCGACACGAGGCAGACCGGATCGCACGAGCCTACGGGCATCCTGGCCCCGCTCGTGGGTCCCCTCTCGCACCGGATCGCCGACGGGGTGGCGGATCCCTCGGTGCACCGAGACGCCGCGTTCATCGAGCGTCAGCTGCGACTCGTGTCCCGCTACACGAGCTACTTCTCGCCCCAGGTGCGCGGCATCGGCAATCTCCCCGAACGGGGCCCCGTGCTCGTGGTGGGGAACCACTCGTGCCTCTTCTACATGCCCGACGCCTGGGTGGTGGGCCAGGCGATCATCGGACGCCGGGGGCTCGACCAGCCGGCGTATGCGCTCGCCTACGACCTGCTGTTCGCCGTGCCGGCCGTGGGCTCCTTCCTGCGACGGATCGGTGCCGTGCCGGCCGGCGGGCCCGAGGCGCAACGGGCGCTGGCCGACGGCGCGCTCGTCCTCGTGTACCCGGGCGGGGATCTCGAAGCGTGCCGGCCCTGGACCGAACGGGACCGGGTCGACCTAGCCGGCCGCACCGGGTTCGTCCGGCTGGCGCTTCGCGCCGGCGTCCCCGTCGTCCCCGTCGTCGCCCACGGATCCCATCACGCGGTGATCGTGGTGTCGCGCGGCCGGGGCGTGGCCCGGGCCCTCGGTCTGCGCCGCCTGCGCATCAACGTGTTCCCGTTCCTCGTCGGGCCACTGGGCGTGACCTCGATCCTGACACCGCCGTTCCCCATGCCCGCCGCCGTGACCGTCGAGTTCCTCCCGGCCCTCGACTGGTCCGGCCACGGTCCGGGCGCGGCGGCCGACGACGCCGTGGTGGCGTCGTGCTACGACGAGATCACCGGGGTCATGCAGGGTGCGCTCGACCGCCTGCGCGCCGAGCGCCCTCATCCCGTCGTCCGGGGCCTCACCCGCCTTCTGGTGCACGGTCCCGCCCCCATGGAGGTGACCCCGTGACGCGCACGGCGGAGGACCCGACGAGCCTGTGGCGTGTCCCCGACGTGGCCGGGCCCGACGTGGCCGATGGGCGTGATCTGCTGGCGCGCACCGCGCCCTACGTTGCCGTGCCCCCTCGGGGACCCGACACCGAGGCCCCGACGGGTCCGGCGGTCCCGTTCCATCACCGGCACCGGGTGGCCCTCAGAGTCTGCGCCGCGCTCCTCGTCGTGCTCGGCGGCGGCGTCGGCGCCTTCGCGTACCTGTGGAACCACAGCGGGCCCCACGAGCTGTCGGTGGCCACCGCCATCCAACGCTTCCGTTCCGGGGCCACCGGCCAGATCACCGACCCGGGGACGTTGCGGCCGGCGGCCGGCGTGTACTCGTACGCGGGCAAGGCCGTGGAGCACGTGTCGTTGCCACCGAAGACCCAGACAGAGGGCCCCGGCTTTCCGGTGACGATCACCTACCAGAGCGACGGCTGCTGGACGCAGCGCATCGACTACAGCGACGCGCACTGGCAGAGCACGACGTACTGCCCGCGCCACGGCAACCTGGTCGAGGTGGGCCGCGCCGGGTGGTACCGGTGGAACTTCGTGGCCCTCGTGATCGCCGACAACTCGACCTACACGTGCAACTCGGAGATGACCATTCCGGCCGTCCTCGCCGTGGGTCAGCGCTTCCCGCTGTCGTGTCGGGGCACGAACGACCCGCTGCACACCGGCCCGGTGACGATGACCGGGACGAACGAGTACATGGGATCCACGACGCTGCACGTCGGGGCGGCGAGCGTGGTGGCCGTGCACTTCCGAGAGGTGGCGCGCATCGGCGGGGGCCAGACCGGCACCAACGTCGCCGACACGTGGTTCTCGACGGTCGACGGCCTCCCCGTGAAGGGCACCTGGCAGACCCAGGTGAGCACCACGTCGCCCCTCGGGATCTCCACCATGACGGCGAACGGGCACTTCGTGGTGGCCTCGCTCACCCCGCTGGCGTAGGAACCGCCCAGCGGGCGCTCAGGCGCCCAGCGAACGGCTCGAGCGCAGCTGCTCGCGCGGCCGCCGGCCGCCGGTGGTCACGACCCGGGCCTTGCCTTCCATCTTCGCCTGGTACATGGCCCGGTCCGCCTCGCGGATGAGCGCGTCGGCGGTGATGTCGGCGTGGGGCATGCAGGTGGCCACGCCGATGCTCACCGAGATCCGCCGCTCGCCGAACTCCGGGGCGAGCGGCAGTCTCAGCTCGTCGAGGATCCGGTCGGCGATGTCCGTCGCCCCTGCACTGCCGGTCAGGTCCTCGCACACGATCACGAACTCGTCACCTCCGAACCGGCCGACGGTGTCCGAGGGGCGCACGCACTCCGAGATACGCTGGGCGATCGCCGAGAGCGCCTGGTCACCCATCTCGTGGCCGAGCTCGTCGTTGACGAGCTTGAAGTTGTCGACGTCGACGAACAGCACGGCGGTGCACAGGTTGGCCCGGGGGCCGCGCTCGAGGGCGTGCTCGAGCCGGTCGGTGACGAGGACCCGGTTGGCCACCCCGGTCAGCGGATCGTGGACCACCTGGTGCGAGAGCTTGGCGCTCAGCGCACGCTCGGCCTCGTAGAGGCGGGCGTTGGCCACGGCAATCGCCGCGTGCTCGGCGAACAGCGACACGGCCCGCAGGTCGTGCTCGCTGTAGGCGCGCTCTGCAGTGCCGTTGAGGTTCAGCACACCGAGGAGCTGTCCCCGGTGCAGCAGCGGGACGCTGACGGCGCTGTCGACCTTGAGGTTGCGGCGCTCCGACACGTTGCCCTGAATGAGGAGGGGCTCCCGGTCCACCGCCACCCGCCCGGCGATGCCCTGGCCGACCTTGATGCGAGCCCCACGTGCCGAGGCGTTGCCCACCTCGCACACCACCACCAGGACGTCGTTGTTCTCGAGGAGCATGATGGATCCGCTCGACGCCTCGAGGAGCTCGAAGGCGCTCGACAAGATGAGCTGGAGCACGTCGTCCACGACCAGCACGGAGTTCATGGCCTTGCCCGCCTCGTAGAGCATGGCCAGCTCCTTGAGGCGGTTCGACAGCGCCGCACCGAGCACCCGCTCGTCCACCAGGAGCCGGGCCAGGCGGCGCAGGTGGCGCTCCTTCTCGACGACGTAGGCGGCCAGGGCGACGACGAGCACGACGGTGCCGACGCGGAATCCCGCACGGTTGGCGAACCCGAGATAGTGCCCGGCGCCCGACGTGAGCAGCGCCACGGCGGCGGCCAGGCACACGAGGCCCGAGAACGCCATCGTCCACAGCTGCGAGCGGCGACGGTCGACGGCTTCCAGCGTGGGGGTGGAAAAGTCCTTGATCCCGACGATGCGGGCCTCCCGCGCCACGAGCCGGGAGACCCCCCCCGTGGGGCGCGGGCTGTGTGATGCGGTCGACGTCATCCCCCGGGTATCGGCGGGTCGCCTCATGGGCTTGAAGTGCCGGGCCTCCGGCGTTGTGTGACCGTTGTGCCGCCCGCTCGGCGAGGCGCTCGACGCCTCGTGGCGGGTCAGCCCCCCGTGTCGTGAGGCGCCATCAGGCGACCGATGCCCACGGGGGCGTCGAATCCCTTGAGCTGGCGGCTTCCCAAGGGTTCCACGCCCGCCGCGCCGGGAAGGCCGCCGAGCGCCTGGGCGACGGTGCCGTCCACGATGAGCTCGTCGGCTCCCGCCTCCTGGACCAGCCGGGCCGCCAGATGGACCACCGGGCCGAAGCAGTCGCCGTCGCGCAGCAGCACCTCGCCGGCGGCCAACCCCCCGCGCAGCCCGGCGAGGACCGGGTGCTGGCGCACCGCGTGGCGTACGTCGATGGCGATGGCACACGCCTCGGCGGCGCTCGGGGTCGTGAACATCACCGCGTCGCCGATCAACTTGACCACCCGACCTCCGTGGTCCACCACGGTGTCGCCGGCCCGCTCCTCGAAGTCGCCGATGGCCTGGGCGAGCTGCGCGAAGGGCAGGTCACGGGTGAGGGCGGTGGAGTCCACCAGATCGAGGAATCCCACCGTCAGGTCCTGCACCTCGAATCCGGTGGCGCTGGACCCGGGCCGCACCGGGCGGGTGGCGGCGGTCATGTGGATCCGCAGCAGCCGGTCCATGACGCCGAGCAGCTGGGGCAGGAGGGAGGTCGAGTCCAGGTTGGCCCGCACCATCTGCAGGCCACTCGGGTCGGCGGCGGCCGCCGGCGCCACGTTGACGAGGAAGAACGACACCAGGGTCTCGGCCAGCCGGGTCATCGAGCCGCCGATGACCCGCGTCAGATGGAGCACGGCGTCCTCGCCGAAGTACGCGCCTGCCACCGCGTAGGCGCGGAAGGTGACCACGTCGCTCTCGTTGGCCACCAGGGCGTCGGGGCCCGGGTCGGGGAAGCCGCTCGCCCGCCACACCTTCGCCACCACGTCATGGGGGAGGCCAGAACGCCGGGCGAGCTCCGAGAGGGTCATGTGGTTGCCGCCGGGCCGCAGCGCCAGCCGACCGGCGAGGGCCCCGAGTTCGTCACCCGCGTCGCGCAGGTCCTGCACGGTGGCACCGCGGGCGACGAGCAGCTCCAGGGCCTCGAGGCGATCCGCGGCCCACGGCACGTCCGGGTCGTAGAGGCCGCAGGCCGTGAGCTCGGCGAGGTCCTCGGGTGACACGCGCTCCACGGTATCGGGACCCGCCGGCGCTCCCGGGCGGCCCCGGCCGGATCCGGGGGAGGCGGGGGTGCTACAAAGACGTGCCCATGGCCCCGCGCCCCGTGCCCGACGACCAACCGCCGCCGCTCGACCTCGGCAGCCGGGCGGCGGCCCAGCCCGACGCGCCGGCCCTCGTCATGGGGCACAGCGGCGAGTCGGTCACCTACGCCCAGCTCGACGCCGCCTCGAACCGGGTGGCCCGGCTGCTGCGCGCCCGCGGCCTGCAGCCGGGGGACCACATCGCCATCTTGATGGAGAACAACCCCCGCTTCTTGGAGGTCGCCTGGGGGGCGCAGCGCACGGGGCTGTACTACACGGCGCTGAACAGCCATCTGCGCAGCGGTGAGGTCCAGTACATCCTGGACGACTGCGGGGCCACCGTGCTCGTGACGTCCCCGGCGATGGCCGAGGCCGTCTCGGGACTCGACCTGGCGCGGGTCCCGGCGCGCCTGGTCGTGGGTGGAGCGCTCGCCGGATTCGAGCGCTACGAGGAGGCGGTGGGGGGTTTCGCGGGGACCCCGGTCCCCGACGAGAGCGAGGGGCGGGAGATGCTGTACTCGTCGGGGACGACGGGGCGCCCCAAGGGGGTGCGCAAGGAACTGCCCCGCACACCCCTCGGCGACCCCGCCGCCGCTCCGGTCCAGATCGCCCTGGGCATGGCCCGCTCCGGGGCCGGGCGGGGCTCCGTCTACCTGTCCCCGGCGCCGCTGTACCACTCGGCCCCGCTCGTCTACTGCATGTCGATGCTGCGCCTCGGTGCCACCGTGGTGGTCATGGAGCACTTCGACGCCCTTCGGTGCCTCGAGCTCATCGAGCGCCACCGGGTGACCCACGCGCAGTTCGTGCCGACCATGTTCGTACGGCTGCTCCAGCTGCCCGAGGACGTGCGCCACGGGCACGATCTGTCGAGCCTGCGCTACGTCCTGCACGCCGCCGCGCCGTGCCCGGTGGCGGTCAAGCGTCGGATGATCGAGTGGTGGGGCCCCATCATCCACGAGTACTACGCCGGCACCGAGGACATCGGCTCGACATGGATCACCGCCGAGGAGTGGCTGGCGCACCCGGGCTCGGTGGGCCGGCCGATGACGCCGGCCCACGTCGTCGGCCCCGACGGCAGGGAGCTCGGCCCCGGGGAGCAGGGCACGGTGTACTTCGAGGGAGGCCGACCCTTCGAGTACCACAACGACCCGGACAAGACGGCGGCGATCGTCGACGACCGGGGGTGGCGGACCCTGGGCGACATCGGGTTCCTCGACGCCGAGGGCTACCTCTACCTGACGGACCGTCAGGCGAACATGATCATCTCCGGCGGCGTCAACATCTACCCCCAGGAGGCCGAGAACGTGCTGGTGGGCCACCCCGCCGTGGCCGACGCCGCCGTGGTCGGGGTCCCGGACCCGGAGATGGGCGAGGCGGTGAAGGCGGTCGTGGTGGCCATCGACCCGTCCGCCGCCGGACCGGCGCTGGCCGAGGAGCTCATGGCCTTCTGCCGGCGCCAGCTGGCCACCTACAAGTGTCCGCGCAGCGTGGATTTCGTGGAGGAGTTGCCCCGGGACCCCAACGGCAAGCTCTTCAAGCGCCTGCTGAAGGACCGCTACTGGAAGGGCCACGACACCCGGGTCCTGTGACCGGGATGGCCCCCCACCCTCCCCGGACAATAGTGCCGGTCGGCCATATCAAGCCGGGGTGTGAGGACGCCGATGACTGAACAATGACGGAGACCATCCTCGCTTCGCCCGGCGGCGCCAACCTGGCCAGGCTCGCCGAGCGAGAGGCGCGGATCGTCGGCATCAAGAACTTCTCGACCCCGACCCTCGAGGCGGTGGACCGGCGGCGCTCGCAGCTGTGGACGATCGCCTTTTCGGGTCTCGTGTGCCTGGCCGCCGCCGTCGCCTTGCTGACTTCGGGCGAGGGTCACCACCTGGGCTTCGCCAACCGATTCGGCTTCCGGGTGGGGACCGTCGTGCTCGTCATCGCCCTCGCCGCCTACGTCATGGAGAAGGAGCGCCACCTGCGCCGCCTGGCCAAGCTGCTGGTGGACGAGCGGGTGCTCGGCGCCGCCCTCTCCAACCGCCTCAAGGAGCTGGCCATGCTCTACGAGGCGGGCAAGGCCATGAACTCCGTGCTGGTCGTGGACGAGGTGCTCCAGCTCATCCTGTCGAGCGCCTTCGAGCTCCTCGACGCCTCGAGCGGCTCCATCCTCCTCCTGCAGCACCCCGATCAACTGGTGGTCGTGTGCCGTGCCGGCGATGTCGACGACCACGGCTCCCGGATCGAGCTGGGCGAAGGGATCGCCGGCCGCGTGGCCAGGGACCGGGAGCCCCTCCTGGTGCAGGGCAGCGTCTCCGAGCAGGGCGTTACCAAGGTGGAGAGCGCCGTGTGCGTGCCCCTGCTCCACCGCAACGAGGTGCTCGGCGTGCTCAGCCTGGTCGGGGCGACAGGCCACGTCTACAGCGAGCACGACCTGCGGGCGGTCTCCCTGTTCGCCGAGCACGCGGCGATCGCCGTGGCCAACGCCCGCCTCTACGAAGCGGAGAAGGAGCTCAGTGCCAAGCTGTCGCACCAGGTGGTCCACGACCCCCTCACCGGTGCGGCCAACCGCGTGCTCATCAGCGACCGGCTGCGCCACGGGGCCGCCCGGGTGCGCCGGACCCAGGCCTCGATGGCCGTGCTCTTCATCGACGTGGACAACTTCAAGATCGTGAACGACGAGCTGGGCCACGCCGCCGGGGACTACACGCTGTCGGCCATCGCCCGGCGCCTCTCGGAATGCGTCCGGCCCGCCGACACCGTCGGTCGCTACGGCGGCGACGAGTTCGTGGTGGTCTGCGAGGACCTGCGCGATGCCGCCCAGGCCACCGAGATCGCCGACCGCGTCCTGCGCGAGCTGCACCTGCCGTTCTCCACCCCCTTCGGCGACCGCACCCTCACCGCCAGCATCGGGGTGGGCGTGTGCAACGCGGACAACCTCATGTCCGGCGACGACCTCATCCGCGAGGCGGACCGGGCCATGTACCGGGCGAAGATGGAAGGCAAGGCCCGGGTGATCACCGCCGTGCCCGGGCCGGCCCACGCCTGAGCGCGATCCGGTCGGCTCGAGCCGCCGCCCGCTGCCGCCTCACCGAGTCTCGGGCACCGAACGCCCGCCCGGAGCGGTGCCGACTGGGCCCCGTCGTCACCTGAAGGCGCCGCGCTTCACAACCGACGATCAAGACCGCACCGCCAGGCTCAAGCATCGGCACTGTTCCTCCGAGACTCCGCGGTGACAGACGCCACGATCCCCTGACGAATCCTCGTTTCGAGGCCGCGCCACGGTCACGGTCGGGCGTGCACCACGGACAGGGGGCGCGTCATGAAGCGCATCATCGTCAGCTCGGTCGTGAGTCTCACGGCTGTCCTCACGCTCGCCGGCGGGGCGTGGGCCGTCCAGGAGCCCACGTACACCTCGACGCAGGTCTCGTTCGCCGTCCCGGCGGGGAACACGGCCACGTTCGTCCTGCGGCTGTGGGCCCACCAGAAGCTGCTGGGGTCGGCCACCGGCTCCAAGGGGACGCTCACCGTCGCCGTGCCCACGACCAAGGACTGCAAGTTCCAGATCGACGTGCGCTCCTCCCGGCCGCCGAACGGGAATTTCGTGTGGTACTCGGGGTTCAAGGCCACCATCGCCGACTGCGGGGTGAACATCAACATCAATTGATGACGGCCCGGCTCCACCGATAGGCCCCGGTCGCCCCAGTGGGCCACCCGTGGCTGCGCCATCCCGAGCCCTAGAGGGCGACGTCGGGCACGCCGTGATGCGGGTCGGCTGCAGCCGGACGAGCAGCTCGCCGGGCACCGCGTCGCGCGAACCGCGTCGGCGGGAACGGTAGGCCTCGGCCTGGTCGGTACCCAAGTGCCGTCCACCGATGACCGCGGCCCGGTGCCGCACGTCGCCCAAGTCGTCGTACACGCGGCCCACCCCCCACGACGACGAACGAGAACGCGGAGGTCGTCGTCGACGCAGGCGGGGATCGCGTCGCAAGGTGCGGCCCTTCACGGTGTCCTGCCCGGTAAGGAACACGATGCTGCGGGAGTCCACCGGGTCCCGCCTGCCGGCACAGCGCACGGGCCCGAGGGCCCCCCGGGCGCGCAACGACCCCCGGACGCGCCGGGGGTCGTTGCCCTTAGGAGGCAGACGTGCGTTCTGCCTTTTCTTTGAGGCGAGACGTGCACCTCGCGCTCAAACCCTGGCCCTTCAGGGGCTCAGTGGAGCCACCTGCTGCAATTGGCTGTCATCGCCCTGCGTACGGCCCGCACGGGCCCAGGGTCAGAAGTTGGTCAGCTTGCCGCTCTTGATCGTCACCTTGGTGAGCCCGGTCGAGCTGGCACAGGACTTGGCCACTGCTGCCGGGGTCTGCGTGAGTAGCCCGCTGCCGCTGGCGCTGCTCGACACGTACGAACCCGACACCGTCCCGGTCAAGTCGAAGGTGATGGTCTTCGTTGTGACGACCTCGCTGCTCGTGGCGTGAAGCACGCTCTTCGGACTGACCGCCGGCGTGTTGGTCAACGTCAGCGTGACCGTCTGGGGGTTGGCCAGGTTGGAGCAGGAGTTGGTGCTGGTCTTGATGGTGGCCTTGCCCGTGACCTTTGTCGGCTTGGGCGAACCGCCGGTGCAGGTCGACGCCGTCGTGGCGATGGTGGTGGTCTCGGCCGAGGTGCCGCCGTTCTTGAGGGCCGGCTTGAAGGTGATGGTGCCGGTGACCTTGGTGCAGCTGTAGTTGCCGGTGCCGGTTACGGCCCATGCCGCACCCACTCCGATGACGGTGCTCATGACGGTGAGCGGCATGCCGACGGCCGCTACCCCGATGATCAATTTGCGCAGACGCACAATTCCTCCTGATGGTCGATGTCCGGTGTCCTGCGAACGAGCAAAGGCTCGTCGAGACGGCGTTGCAGAGCCGAGTATCAGAGCGTTGTCGACATGTGTCGACGGACCCTTCCCCCCACGCAGTAACGCTGCCCCATGTGCGGCCTAACACGCGCCTTGGGCAAAGACAACTGAGGGACCTTGAAGGCCAGCGACGCGGTGACCACCGCGCGCGAGGCACCGAGCGCCGCGCGTCCATTGTTCACGAACTCAGCAATCCTCAGGTAGACGAAGTCGCACGTCCACGCCGTGTCCGTAAACAGCGGGTGCTGTCTTCGGCGCCGATGACGCATCACAAGGGAAGAACAACAACGATGCGCCGTACGCTTCACGGCGGCGAAACCTGTCCATGGGCGCCCGATCACAAGGCGCCCGATCACAAGGCGCCCGAGCACAAGGCAGCAGTGTCTCAATGTGACGGCGGTGTCTCAATGTCGCGGTGTCTCAATGTCTCAATGTCTCAATGTGGCAATGCCCCCGGGGATGGCAGTGCCCCGTTGGCACTCCGTCGTCCCGGGGCTTGGCGGCGCCACGATGACGAGCGGGGACGTCCGTCGCCCAGAAACGACACCGGGCGCCGTCGTCGCCCCCACCGACGTCGAGGGAGCAGAGGTCCGGGGACCGACGGCCACATGGCGGACCGATTCGGCAGCGGCGGGGCCAGGAGCCCGGTCAGCGCCCCCACCTCGACGGTTCTCGCCCAACCCGAAGAGGTGCAATCCCGGGCCGGGCCGCCGGGGCGATTCCGACGTGCTGCGTGGGGTCGCCGGCGGTCCCTCGTCGCACGTTCGGCGACCCATGCCCATGGGGAAGGTGGGCGACCACGAAGGCACCGCCGGGGGCATCGCCCACCGCCCGGGTGTCGTCCGGTACCGGCTGTTGGCCCCGTGTTGACGGCCAGTTGGACGTCCGGTGGGGGGCAGCGGCCATCATGGACTGGCGCGACCGGGGGAGTCGCGCCCATGGACCGGGGGGGATTTCCATGAGACAGCGCCGTGGCTGGATCGCACTCGTGGCGGTGGTGGGCCTGTCGACCGTCGCCGGGTGCTCGGTCCCCCCCGGCGAGGGCTCCAGCGCGCTGGGACTGTTCGTCTCGTCTCAGAGCCCGAGCGACGTGCAGGCCCTCGCCAACCAGCTGGGCGTCCAGGTGCAGGGGTTGAGCGCCTACACCAACGGCACCTCGTGGGCCACCATCGGCAGCTATCAGCCGCCGCCCACGTCGCTGCGCCTGTACCTGTCGGTCAGCATGTCGCCCGACAACGCCACGCCGGCCCAGACCCCCGCCAACCTCGGCGTGTACCAGCAACTCGCCAACAACCTCGTCGCCGGAGGCCAGGCCTACGCCATCGTCCGCATCGGATGGGAATGGTCGACCACCTACTTCTCCTGGGGGACCCAGAACACGACGCCGGCGCAGTACGTCACCGCCTTCGACGACATCGTCACGACCATGCGCAGCGTCCCGGGGCAGCACTTCCTCTTCGACTGGTGCGCAGCGTCGGGGGAAACCCCGGCGAACGGGCCGTACGCCGCCTCCTACCCGGGAGACGCGTACGTCGACTACATCGGCTCCGACATCTACGACAATCCGGGCAGCAGCTTCATCGATGAGCTCGACCAGGTCGGGGGGCTGTCGTACACGGCAGCGTTCGCCCAGGCCCACGGCAAGTACATGAGCATCCCCGAGTGGGGGCTGAACGGTGTGGACGATCCGATCTTCATCGATTTGATGCACGCGTTCATCGTGAACCCCGGCAACAACGTGGCCTACAGCTCGTACTTCTCCTACGCGGGCACCGTCGACTCCGACATCACCCAGTTCCCCGACTCGGAGGCCACGTTCAAGGCGGTCTTCGGAGGCTACGGCGTCTGACGCCCGCCGCGCTCCGCCTCCGGGGCTTCACGCCAGCCCGGCCGTGACCGCCGCGTGGAACGCAGGAGGCGCCTCGAGCATCGGGTAGTGGCCGACGCCGTCGAGGACCGTCAGGCGGGACTCGGGGCGGGCGTGATGGAGCCGGGTCGCCATGGTCGCCACGGCGATGGGGTCGTCGGCGCCCCAGACGATGGTCAGCTCGGAGGGGTGCCGCTCGATGGCGCCCGTATAGCGGGCCTGGCTCCGGCGCCGCTCCTCGATGTAGCGGATCGTCCGGGGCAACAGGAGCTGCCCCTCCTCGTGGGTCACCAGTTCGGCCGCGGCGGCCAGCTCGAGGGGATCGACCGAGGTGCTCGGACTGAACGTCGCGGCCAGGCTGGTGCTGATCGCCGCGGCGTCGATGGTGCCCTCGGGCAGGCGGGCGTCGGGAAGCTCGAGGAGGAGGTTCTGGCCGTCGGTCAGATGGGCCATCTCGATGTAGATGCTGCCGTTCGTGATGACGCGCCTCGTGATCTCGACCGGCCAGCGACCTTCGGTGTTCCGGGCCAGGAGCTCACCGCCGACGGTGTCGCCCATGTCGTGGGTGAGGAGGGCGAGCGTCGACACCCCGGCGTCGGCCACGAAGGCCTCCACCACGTCGGCTTGGAGGTCGATCGTGTACGCGATGTCGGGCTTGGCGGACAGCCCGTAGCCGACCATGTCGAGCAGCAGGACGCGACGGTGCGCGGCGAGATGGTCGACCACCAGATGGAAGTCGAAGGAGCACGTGGGGAACCCGTGCAGCACGAGGAGAGGCTCGCCCCGTTCGTCGCCCTCGGGCGCGATGTCCACGGTGAAGGTCCTCCATCCGGCGCACGTGCGATGGGCCCCGCGACGCTCCCAGTCGGCGACCGGCGCCGACAGGGTCACGACGACAGCCCCGCCGGGGGACCGTGGGTGGAACTCTGGGCGGCGCGGCGCCCGGCGAGGAGGGCGAACCCCCGCCACCGCCACAGGCAATCGACCCCGACGAGGCCGGCGTCGCGCATCCACTGTGTTTGTGTGTCCACGGCGGCCAGCCGGTCCTCGGGGTCGTCGGCCGTTCTGCCGATGGCGTCGAGGAACGCCGCATGGAGCTCCGGGGTGGCCGACGACACCACCTCCAGGTTTGCGAAGAGGCCTCCCGGGGACAGCTGTCGGGCGATCTCCCCGAACAGGGCGCGCTTGCGGCCGTGCTCGAGGTGGTGAATGGCGAAGCCGGACATGATGACGTCGAACGTCCCGAGCGCGTTGATCGGGTCGGCGAGATCCCAGTGGCGCACTTCGACCCGGGGATCGTCGGCGAAGCGTCGCCGGGCCCGGTCGAGCATCGGGGCCGAGACGTCCACGGCGACGACGTGCGTGACCGTGGGGCGGGCCTCCAGGGCCAGGTTGGCCAGGCGCCCGTCACCGCACCCGAGGTCGAGCACGGACCGGGGGTGCTCCGGGAGCAGCTCCCGGAGCATGTCCTCACCGGCGACACGCGGGGGAAGGCCGCCGATGCGCTCCAGGTACCACTCGACCTGCGTGGGATCGTCCCACCCCGCCGTCGGCGTGGACGGGCGACGCTCGCTCCTATCCATGTCGACCATTATGGGCCTCGTACCCCCTGGTCCACCGTGCCCTACGGCCGGTGCTCGCCGGATGCCGGCGGGCGGTGGGGCAGGCTGCGACGTGTGGATGCGATCCTGGTGCCGATGACGACCATCGCCGTCGCCGAGGTCGTCGGCGAGCGATACCCCGATTGGGCGGTCGAGTCCGTCGAGTACCTCGGCGAGGGGGACGTCTGCGTCGCCTACGTCGTTGACCACCGCTGGGTGTTCCGTTTCGCCCGTGACGCTGCGGCCATCGCCGCACTCCGGCGCGAGTCGTGTTTCCTCTCGCACGTCGCGGACCGATTCGACCTTCGGGTCCCCGTGCCGCACGACGTCAGGCTCGACGCCAGCCCGGCGTTCGTGGCCCACCGCCTGCTCCCTGGCCCGGCGCTCACCACCGAGCGCTACCAGGCGCTCGAGGAGCCGGATCGGGAGCACTGTGCCCGCCAGCTCGCCCGTTTTGCCGGCCAGGTGCACGAGATCGAGCTGCAGACTGCTCGCAGCTGCGGCCTCGAGGTGATCGACCCCCGCGCCTATCTCGCCCGGGTCCTGGCCGACGCCCAGGCGCATTTGTTCAAGGAGCTCGCGCCGAGGGACCAGGCGTTCGTGGAGTCGCAGGCCAGTGCCTATCTTGCCTGCATCGACGCATCGGAGGACGGCCCCGCCGTACTCCACGGGGATCTGAGTCCCGACCACGTCCTGTTCGACCCGGCGTCGCGCTCTGTTTCCGCGCTGATCGACTTCAGCGACGTGGTGATCGGCGACCCTGCGTGGGACGTCGTCTACCTGTACGAGGACTACGGACCGGACTTCGTCCGCCGGTTCTTCGGCGCCCACGATGCCCCGCCGCCTCGGTTGTTCCTCGAGCGAGTCCACCGCCTCGCCGCGCTGGAGGCGGTCCAATGGGCGCTGCGGTGCGCGCGGGGCCGGTCCCCCGAGTTCACGGACGCAGTCACCGAGCTCACGCGCATGCGCATCGACGGCGAACGCCGCCTGGAGGAGCTGTTGTCGGCGTGCGCGGGCCCGTGAGGCCGGTCGCACCACCACTACTGCAGGTCGGACCTGATCTGCCGGCCGTCGTTGTAGGCGGCGTGGAGGTCGTTGCGGGCGTTGCTCAGGCTCGTGCGTGCCGCCCCGAAGACCTGCCAGTTGCCCGGGAAGCCCTGCGGCGTCTGTGCCAGCAGCTCGTCGGCCAGCCCGTTGGTCGAGTTCCCGGCCGCGCTCACCTCATTCTTCAAGTCGCTGAAGGCGCTCTGCGCGGCGCTGACGTTCTTGCCACGGTCTGCCGAATTGTCGATCGCCGAGGCGATCGTGGTCTCGAGATTGCCCAGCGTGGCTTCGATAGCGGTCTCGTCGTCCGCCACGATCGCCAGGTGCGTCTGGGGCGTCATGACGTAGTACACGCGGTAGTCGAAGACCATCGACCGTGCCGCCATGCGCAGCTCGGCGCACGTGGTGGCCTGCTGCACCTGCGTCTGGAGGGCCCCGATCCCGGGGAGCTCCACCGCAGAGATGTCGTGCTGCAGGGTCTGTTGGTCAGCGGCGGTCAGGTGGTTGGCGGTGTTCCCCACTGCGCTCAACAGCGAATTGAGCTGGGTCACGCGGCCGCTGAGGGCTGATGCGACGTACTGCTGGGCGGGGCTGAACGCACTCGGCGCGCACAGCGGGTTCGACGGTTGCGTGGGCCCGGACGATGGTGTCGTAGATCCGGGGGAGGGTGGCGTGGTCACCGTCGTCGTCGTGGCGAACGCGGCGACGGGAACGATGACGACCATCCCAGCGACCACGCTTGCGGCCAGCAGGCGAGCGGCCCTCTGTCCGGTGGAGCGGTGTCTCATCTCACGAGTCTCCTTGCGGATTGGTCAGGTCGGAATTGGCGACGCCGAAGCTGTTGTCCAGTGCCGCGATCTCGACGCCCACCTGATCGAGGGATTGGGGGATCACGGCGTTCGAGGGTGTCGTCGTCGGTGAGGCGGGAACGGAGCCGGGGCCCGAGGCCGCCGTCGTCGTCGTGGGGGTGGGCGACACCGCCGACGTCGGAGGCGTGGTGCCCCGTCCCGCCTGCTGCGGGTTCCCTGTCCCGCAGGCCGTCAGGGTCATGGCCAGGCTCGTCGTGAGTGCCGCCAAGGCGAGCTTTCGCTTCGGCATCCTCGCGTCCTCCTCGTGCCCGTGGGTCCTGCGAGCGTGCGGTGATCATCGGCCCCGTGCTCCTGGCCCTTGAGGTCGCTCGCCGTCGGGCGCAGGGACATCGTCGGCGCGCGTGTGCGGGCCGTTAACGGCGCATTCAGGAAGTGTGACCGTCACGCACCCCACGACCGGGCGGAGGGGAAGGCCGGCGTCGGAATCCGACCCCCGGCGGGCGGCTCCGCGTCCGGCCCGGCGCCGGCGCCCGCTGCCGTCGGGCGGCCGCCGCCATGCCTGTGCCCCGGCTCCTGCGCGGGTCCGGGCACGCACCAGCGTGTCCAGCGCCGTCGCGCGTACGGCCAGGGGTTCCTGGGCAGCCCCGGCCTCCCACCATGCGAAAATCTGCAGTCGATCGTGGAAGGTCCGGCCATCACCCTGGCTGGAGCCATGCCAAGGCCCGTGGTGACGGCCCCCCGCCGAGAAACCGCCGCCCGGCTGTCCCTGGCAGAAGCCACCGTCCCGGTGGCCACGGCGGCCGTGGGGCTGACACCGCGGCCGGACGAGGCCGCCTGGGCGCCCATTGGCTACGACGGGTGCCGGACTGGCGGAATCGGCCGGTGTGCCGCTCCCGCCCGGGTCCGACCGGCGGATCGAGGAGACCGCCGAGCACCGCCGCCGGATCGACGAACAGAGGCGGCGGGAGCACCCAGATCGCTTCGGCGCGGCGTGACCGATCATCTCGATCGTGATGACCTGACGCGCGAATCGGAGCAAGCGCGCTCGGTCCGCGACCGCTGTCAGGGCGACTCCCTGCCCGCAGTAGGGGACACTCGCCTTCTCCCTATAGTTTGGAAGGATGCGCCCGCGACCCCCCAAGGCGTTGGTCTTCTCGGGCGTTCTCTTGATGCCATCGTGCTGCCAGCTGCCCCCGATCTTGACCGCAGCCGGGTTGCTCGGCGATGGGCGCTGATTCGCTGCCGCCATGACCGACGTTCGAACATCGCGCCTGCAGCTGCACGCGATCGATGTCGAAGAGGCCGAACGTATCGTCGCTCGACGTGCGGGACCGGCCGATGCGTGGGCGGACGATTTCCCTTTCGAGGGCGACGTTGGCGCAGTGGGGGGCTTCCTCCGCGCCACCGCCGCGCTCGGAGAGCAGCGGCCGTTCGGCTACTACCGGATCACCCGGCTGTGTGACGGGCGGGCAGTCGGGGGGATCGGCTTCAAGGGCCAGCCAGATGGCGGCTGCGTCGAGATCGGCTACGGCTTGGCTCCCTCGGCCCGCGGCCACGGCTACGGCGCGGAGGCGGTCATCGCCCTGCTGACCGTGGCCGACGACCACGGACCCTTGAGGGTGCTCGCCGACACGACGCTGGACAACATCGCTTCGCAACGCACCCTCATCCGGGCCGGATTCCGCCTCGTGAGCACCGACGCCGAGCTTCACCACTACGAGGTGCTCCTCACGTCGGGCACCGCCACGTAGCCGGCGTGCTCGGGCACGGACGTCAGCGGTTCTGCGACCGTATCGTGACGAACGTCCGCCCCTTCGGCCTCCGGTCCCTAGGCCCTCAACGGTGCGAAGCTCGCTTCAGGACGGGGTCCGGCGAACAAGAGCTTTCGGCAACGTTCGTAGTGACGGACAGGGACGGGCTCAAGTCTGCCTCGCCGCACACCGGACGTGTCCAGGGCATTCGAGGTGACCGCCGACGAACTTCGGCGCGTCATCGCCGCCATAGTCGCCCTTCCGAGGTCTCTGAGAACGAGCCGGGAGGTGCCGCCCGGTGGCGGGCGGGTTTTCGCCTGCACGAGCCGCAGCAGGTCAGCTCGTTGACCCCGACGTGGCAGCAATGGCGCGGCCGGCCGGCGCTGGACTCAGCATGGCGCCCGAGGCGACCAGCGCCTGGTCCGCGGAGGCGTCGTCGGGTACGTCACCGGACTCGAAGGCAGCAGAGACGGAGGAGAGTCTCTTCGTTCACCACGGCGAGAGGCTCCAGCCGGCCGACGACCTCGGGGATTGCCCTGGATGTGTCAGCGGCAGGCGGGCGTCGTGAGCGCCGGGGATCGCCGCTGGACCCGCTCGTCGGCCGCGTGGCTTGGTTTGGCGCCCCCGGCAGGACTCGAACCTGCGCCCCCGGCTCCGGAGGCCGGTGCTCTATCCGCTGAGCTACGAGGGCGAGGGCCTTGCCAGGGCACCGACCCGCTCCCCGCACTGTACTCGGGGTCACCCGAGGCGCCGTTCCCGAGCAGCGACACGACGAGGGGGGGACCCCGTGCCCGCGACCCGCCTCGAGGCACCCCGAGCGTCGCCGGGGCCCGCCGCGGTCGCGGGCAATTGCGTCGCCGCCCCGGGCGCGCCATCCTCGGCGGACCATGCCCGCCCGGCCCGATCTCGCCTCCGCCATCAGTGCCGCACTGTCGTCGTTGGGGCTCGGCGTCGACCCCTCGGCCGTCCATCTCGAACGCCCCGCCCGACGCGAGCACGGCGACTGGTCGACCAACGTCGCGCTGGTGAATGCCAAGGCGCTCGGCGTGGCGCCCCGGCAGCTCGCCCAGAGCCTGGCCGAGCACCTCGAGGAGCACCCGCCTGCGCACCTCAGTTCGGTCGAGGTGGCGGGGCCGGGCTTCGTGAACATCCACCTCCACCCGGGCTGGTTGCACGACGCCCTCCGGGACGCGGTGCGCGCCGGCGAGGACGACTTCGCCCGCCCCGATCTGGGAGCAGGCGAGCGGGTCATGATCGAATTCGTGTCGGCCAACCCGACCGGACCGTTGCACGTGGGGAACGGATGGTGGGGCTCGTACGGCGACGCCCTCGGGCGCGTGCTCGCCCGCTGCGGCTGGAGCGTGGCGCGCGAGTATTACGTCAACGACACCGGAGGCCAGATCCGCAACCTGGGGGAGAGCCTCCTCGCCCGTCGCCGCGGCGAGGAGGTGCCCGAGGCTGGTTACCAGGGCGCGTACGTGGCCGAGCTGGCTTCCTCCTACGACGGGCCCGACGACGTCGTGGCGGCAGGACGGTGGGCGGCTGAACGGATCCTCGACAACATCCGCACCACCCTCCGGCACATGGGGATCGTCTTCGACGAGTGGTACAGCCAGGCGTCGATCGAGGAGAGCGGCGCCGTGCAAGAGACCATCGCCGTGCTGGCCGCCAAGGGACTCGTGGAGGAGGAGGACGGCGCCGTGTGGTTCCGCTCGTCTCGCATGGGCGACGACCGGGACCGCGTGCTCGTGAAGTCGAACGGGGACGCCACCTACCTCGGTGGTGACTTGGCCTATCACCGCGACAAGTTCCTCGTCCGGGGCTTCGACAAGGTGATCGACATCTTCGGTGCCGACCACCACGGCCAGGTCAAGAGCCTCGAACTCGGGGTGGAGGCGCTCGGGATCGACCCGCGCCGGCTCGAGGTCAAGCTCGGTCAGATGGTGTCGCTCGTCGAGGGCGGCCAGAGCGGCCGCATGTCCAAGCGGGCGGGGAACTTCGTGGCCCTCGACGAGCTGATCGCCGATATCGGGGCGGATGCCACACGGCTGCTATCGCTCATGTCCTCGCTCGACCAGGCCACCACCTTGGACCTCGACCTGGTGCGCCAGCAGTCGATGGAGAACCCGGTCTTCTACGTCCAGTACGCGCACGCCCGTATCGCGTCGATCGCCCGCGTGCAGGTCGAACGGGGCATCGTTCGCCAGCCGCTCGACGGCACGGACCTCGGCCCGCTCGTCCACGAGCGCGAGCTCGAGCTCCTGCGGTGCCTCGAGGTGCTCCCCGACGTGGTGGCCGAGGCCGGGCGTGATCGTGCCCCGCACAAGGTCACCGCGTGGGTGCGACAGCTGGCCGGCGCGTTCCACGGCTTCTACCACGACTGTCCCGTTCTGGCCCCCGGCACCGCCGACGCCGTCACCCAGGCACGCCTGTGGCTGGTCGAAGGGGCACGGGTGGGTCTGGCCATCGGGCTCGGTCTGCTCGGGGTGAGCGCGCCCGAGTCGATGTAGCGCTGCTTCGCGCCACGGTCGCCTGTGCCACGGGCCGACGGGGTCGGCCCGTTCGGCAGCGGGTCGGTCCGACGAGGGCGCCAAGCGACGCGTGCGGCGCGCGGCGACGTGGGCGACGTCCTTGGCGACCCCTCGTCCGCCCTACTCCGAAGACCCTTCCGCTCTTTGCGCAGAGACCGTCGGCTCGGGGAGAACGACCACTTCGGATCACGTCGCCCGGACTGATCACGGCGCCCCGGCGTTCGTCACCAGGACGCCGGTCGGGGTCCCGGTCATGCGCCGGTTCGTCCACGGCATGACCCTGCGCCCACGAACCGAACCACGACTGACCGTTCGGGGGCGACGGTGGGATCGGTAGCCTCTCCTGGCATGGCCGGGACCCTCCGACATGCCGGGGACGGGCCGGGCCTGCCCGATCACGGGCCCCTGCGCCCGCACCTCCTGCCGCTCACGGCGCAGACCGGGCCCGACGGCCACCTCCGGATCGGCGGCGTCGACCTCCTCGCCCTCGCCGAGCGCCACGGCACGCCCCTGTTCGTCTACGACGAGGCGCATCTTCGCCAGCGTTGTCGCGACGCCGTGGGGGCGTGGGGGGACGGCGTGGCCTACGCCACCAAGGCGTTCCTGTGCCGGGCCATGGCCCGGCTCGCCCACGAGGAGGGCATGTGGCTCGACGTCTCCACCGGCGGCGAACTCCACGTGGCGCTCAGCGCCGGGGTCCCGGCGCAGCGTCTCGTGCTCCACGGCAACAACAAGTCCCACGCCGAGCTGGCCCGCGCCGTGGCCGTCGGCGTGGGCCGGATCGTGGTGGACTGCTTCGACGAGATCGACCGGCTCGAGCGCCTGTTGGCCCGTCCCCCCGCCGGCGGGCGGGCCCCTGCGCCCTCGGTGCTCGTGCGGGTCACGCCGGGCGTCGAGGCCCACACCCACGAATTCGTCCGGACGGGCCAGGATGACTCGAAGTTCGGGTTCGGGCTGGCGTCCGGCGCCGCCGCCGAGGCGGTCGACCGCCTGAGGGCGACGGAGGGCGTCGAGCTCGTCGGCATCCACGCCCACATCGGGAGCCAGGTGTTCCGGGCCGAGTCCTTCGCCGAGGAGGTGGCCGTCCTCGGCGACTTCTTCGTCCCCCTGCGGCTCCCCGAATTGTGCGTGGGGGGCGGTCTCGGCGTCCCCTACGTCGCCGAGGAATCAGCACCGTCGCTCGCCGAGTGGGCGGCCACCGTGCGCGGCGCGTGCCGCAGCGCCGGCGTCCCCCAGGGGACCCGGGTGACGGCCGAGCCGGGCCGGGCCATCGTCGCCACCGCGGGCATGACCCTGTACCGGGTGGGAGCGATCAAGACGCTGTCGGCCGCTCGCACCTACGTGGCCGTCGATGGCGGGATGAGCGACAATCCGCGCCCCGTCCTCTACGGCAGCGGGTACGAGGCGTTCCTGCCCCGGGAGGTGGCGTCGTCGCGTCCGCGGGCGGTGACCGTGGTGGGCAAGCACTGCGAGTCCGGGGACGTGGTGGTGGCCGATGCCCGGGTCCCCGCCGACTTGGCCGTGGGCGATGTCCTGGCCACGCCGGTGACAGGGGCCTACGGCTACTCGATGGCCTCCAATTACAACAAGGTCCCCCGGCCCGCGGTGGTCTTCGTCTCCGGGGGCCACGAGCGCGTCGTCGTGCGGCGCGAGACCGACGACGACCTGGTTCGCCTCGACGTCTGAGCACCCTCCGGGGCCATTGCCCGTGGACCGGCGCCCTTCCCCGGGAGGGGTAGCGTGAGCCCATGGCCAGCGCACGCGCCCGGACCAGCGCCGACGCGGCACTCGCTGGCGACGTGCCCGCGGTGCGCGTGGCCGTCCTCGGGTGCGGCAACGTGGGCGGGGCCCTCGTCTCGCTCTTGCTCTCGGACGCCGATGCCATCGCCGCCCGCTCGGGCGTCTGCCTGGAGCTGGCGGGCGTGGCCGTGGGCGACGCCACGCGCCGGCGGCCGAGCGTGCCCGGCGACCTGCTCACCGGGGACGCCAAGGGTCTCGTGTCCCGTCCCGACGTGGACGTCGTGGTCGAGCTCATCGGGGGCATCGACCCGGCGAAGCAGCTGGTCGAATCGGCACTCGCCGCGGGGAAGCCGGTGGTGACGGCGAACAAGGAGCTGATCGCCGCCCACGGGGCGGCCCTGGCCGAGATGGCCGCCGGCGCCGGGGTGGACCTGCTGTACGAGGCCGCCGTCGCCGGCGCCATCCCCCTCATCCGTCCCCTGCGAGAGTCCCTCGCCGGTGAGCGGATCCGCAGGGTCATGGGCATCGTCAACGGCACGACGAACTTCATCCTGAGCGCCATGGCCGAGGACGGCCTGTCCTACACCCAGGCCCTGGCCGAGGCCCAGCGGCTCGGTTTCGCCGAGCGGGACCCCAGTGCGGACGTCGACGGCCACGACGCCGCCGCCAAGGCGGCGATCCTCGCCGGCCTGGCCTTCGGGTGCGACGTGGTGGCCGACGACGTGCCCCGGGAAGGCATCGCCGCGGTGGACCCCGTCGACGTGTCCTTCGCCGCCCGCCTCGGCTACGTCGTCAAGCTGTTGGCGGTGGCCGAGCGCGTCGACGGCGACGCCCGGGCGCCGGGCCCGGGCGGCGCGGCGATGCCCGAGATCTCGGTGCGGGTCCACCCGGCGATGCTCCCGGCCACCCATCCGCTGGCGTCGGTGCGCGGTGCGTTCAACGCCGTCTTCGTCGAGGGGGACGGCGCCGGGGAGATCATGCTCTATGGCCGCGGGGCGGGCGGGCGGCCCACGGCCTCGGCCGTGCTCGGCGACTTGATCGACGCCGCCCACCACCTTCGTGCGGGGACGTCGGGCCGCCTGGCGCCGCGCGTGCGGGCCCGCATCCGACCCACCGACGAGCTGCGCTGTGCCTGGTACCTCAACACCGACGTCGTGGACCAACCCGGCGTCCTGGCCGCGGTGGCCCGGGTCTTCGGCGACCACCGCGTGTCGATCCGCTCGATGGAGCAGGTCGGCCTCGGGGACGAAGCGCGGCTGATCTTCCTCACCCACGTGGCACGCGAGGGAGATGTGCGCACGACGATCGCCGAGCTCCGCCAGCTCGACGTCGTCCGTCACGTCGGGGGCGTGCTGCGGGTGCTCGGCGACGAGGAAGGGTCCTAGCGCGGTGGGCGCGTGGCCGGGGGTCATCGAGGCCTACCGGGCGCTGTTGCCGGTCACGGCGACCACGCCCGTGGTGACCCTGCTCGAGGGCGGGACGCCGCTCGTGCCCGCACCCCGACTGTCCGACCGCGTCGGCGCCCGGGTGTTCTTGAAGATCGAGGGGCTCAACCCCACCGGGTCGTTCAAGGACCGGGGGATGACGGTGGCCATCTCCAAGGCCGTCGAGGAAGGGGCGAAGGCCGTGGTCTGCGCGTCGACGGGGAACACCTCGGCGTCGGCGGCCGCCTATTCGGCGCGCGCCGGCATCACGTGCGCCGTGCTCATTCCCGAGGGGCACATCGCGCTGGGGAAGCTGGCGCAGGCGCTGGTGCACGGGGCCCGGGTGCTGCAGGTGCGCGGCAACTTCGACGAGGCACTCAGCATCGTGCGCCGCCTGGGCGACCGGGCGCCGGTCACCGTCGTGAACTCGATCAACCCGTACCGCATCCAGGGGCAGAAGACCGGTGCCTTCGAGATCGTCGACGTCCTCGGCGACGCGCCCGACGTCCACTGCATCCCGGTGGGCAACGCCGGGAACATCACCGCCTATTGGCGGGGGTACCTGGAGTACCGGGAGGCGGGCAACGCCACGCGTCTGCCGCGCATGTGCGGGTTCCAGGCCGCCGGTGCGGCCCCCATCGTGGCCGGACACCCCATCGACAACCCCGAGACGGTGGCCACGGCCATCCGCATCGGCAACCCCGCGTCGTGGTACGGCGCCACGGCCGCGGCCAGTGAGTCGGGGGGGGCGATCGACGCCGTGACCGACGACGAGATCCTCGCCGCCTACCGTTTCCTTGCGACCGAGGAGGCGGTGTTCTGCGAGGCGGCCTCGGCGGCGTCGGTCGCCGGTCTGCTCAAGATGGGGGCGCCGGCGGGGTCGACGGTGGTCTGCGTCCTCACGGGCCACGGGCTCAAGGACCCGGACCTCGCCATCAGCCAGGTGACGGTGCCCACGACGGTGGACCCCGACGACGGCGCCGTCCTGGCCGCGCTCGAGCTGTGACGTGACCGGTCGTCGGGGGTCTGCCACGCCGGTCTGCGCACCGGTCCCGGGGTCGGGGCGACGGTCGCTCCCGGGCGCACCGGCGGCGGTGGACCCGTATCCCGGTGGCGGGAACAATCCCCCGGGGGCGGGTGTTGTTGCCTACGAGCGCCCGGGCCGGTACGATGTGAGCCACCGCCGCCCCCCAAGAGTTCCTCTGGAGCATGCGGGCGACAGGCCGTTGTAGTCGGTCCCACGACAAACCCTTCCGACAGTGGCCGGGGTGGCAGCGGTGGAATCGGCGTGGGGGATTGCCGGGCGCCGAACCTTCTTGTCCAGTGTCCTGTGGCGTCCGGGCTCACGAAAAGCCGTGACGCGGACGCAACCTAGCGAGGTGGCTGATGGCTGCAGAGCAACAGCTCGAGCGCTCCGTCCTGGAACGCAAAGAGCGCGAGGAGCTTCGGGCGATCGCCCAGGCGATGGCCCTCGATACGAATTCCCGAAGCAAGAAGTCCGACATCATCGACCAGATCTTGCGGGCCGCAGGTGTCGACGTGAGCGCCGGCGAGAGCGGCAACGGGGCGGCCTCGGCGCCCGCGCGGGCCCGAGGTGGCCGGCGAGGGCCGTCGACCGGGGACGGCGAGGACGCCGATGCCGGCGACCAGTCTCGCAACGGGGACGGACAGGGGCACGTGAACCGCAACGGCAACGGCGCGGGCGAGGGCCAAGGCAGTGGGAGTGACGTAGTGACAGAACCAGCAGGCGCCCAGCAGACATCGGCCGAGCCCGCCGTGGCGGAGCAGGGCCCGAGCGGGCACGACGGCGGCGAGCAGGCGAACCCGGCTCCCGCGGCGGCTCGCCAGGGCAGCGGCCAGAACCGCCAGCACGTCCAGCAGGGCGGAGGCGCTGCCGGTGCCGGTGCCGGTGAGCCGGGCAACCGGCGGGGCCGCCGGCGCCGCGGCCGTGAGCGGACGCCGGGTGCCGAGCGCGAACTGCAGGGCGGGGGCCAAGAGGCGCAGTACTCGGGCGAGCTCGTCCCCGTGCGGGGCCTGCTCGACCTGCGCGACGAGGGCTACGGGTTCGTGCGGGCCGACGGGTACCTCCCGAGCCCGCGTGACGTGTACGTCTCGATCAGCCAGGCCCGGCGTTTCGCCCTGCGCAAGGGGGACTTCGTCGAGGGGGCGAGCCGTCCGGCGGCGTCGAACGAGAAGTTCCCCGCCCTGATCCGCATCGACTCGGTGGGCGAGCTGGCGCCGGACGAGGCACGCAACCGACCCCGCTTCGAGGACCTCACCCCGCTGTTCCCCGACGAGAAGCTCCGGCTCGAGACGACGGGAGCCGCCGAGGTGACGACGCGGATCATCGACCTGCTCTCACCCATCGGCAAGGGCCAGCGCGGCATGATCGTCTCCCCGCCCAAAGCCGGGAAGACGACGATCCTGAAGCAGATCGCCCACTCCATCGAGGCCAACAACCCCGAGGTCCACCTCATCGTCCTGCTCGTCGACGAGCGGCCCGAAGAGGTCACCGACATGCGCCGCTCCGTCAAGGGCGAGGTGGTGGCGTCGACCTTCGACCGGCCCTCCGACGAGCACACGGCCATCGCCGAGCTCACCATCGAGCGGGCCAAGCGTCTGGTCGAGCTCGGCCGGGACGTGGTCATCGTCCTCGACGGCATCACCCGCCTGGCGCGCGCCTACAACCTGGCGCAGCCCGCCAGCGGCCGGATCATGTCCGGTGGTGTCGACTCGGGCGCCTTGTACCCACCGAAGAAGTTCTTCGGGGCCGCCCGCAACATCGAGGAAGGCGGGTCGCTGACCATCCTGGCCACCGCCCTCGTCGAGACGGGCTCGAAGATGGACGAGGTGATCTTCGAGGAGTTCAAGGGCACGGGCAACATGGAGCTGCGCCTCGACCGTCGCCTCGCCGAGCGACGTCTGTACCCGTCCATCGACGTCAACGCCAGCTCGACCCGCCACGAGGAGCTGCTCTTCGAGCGGGGCCAGCTGCAGCAGGTGTGGAAGCTGCGCCGGGTGCTCAACGCCCTGGCGGCGGACGGCAGTGCGGCCGCCGGACTCGAGCTGCTCATGGACAAGATCCGCTCGACCAAGGGCAACGACGAGTTCCTGGCCGAGATCGCCAAGGGCCCCGCGCCGCCCGTCTGATCCGCATCACCGGGACCGGGGCCCCGCCGGGCGGGCGGGCCGGCTGATGGCCGGCCCCCGACCCGTAGACTGGAGTGACCATGAAGACTGACATCCACCCCTCGTACGTCGAGGCATCCGTCCGCTGCTCGTGCGGGAACACCTTCACGACGCGCTCGACGAAGGCCGAGCTCCACGTCGAGCTGTGCAACGAATGCCACCCCTTCTTCACGGGCAAGCAGAAGCTCGTGGACTCCGGCGGTCGGGTCGAGCGCTTCGAGCGCCGCTACGGTCAGCGCGGAGCGAAGGCGAAGGCCAAGCGAGCCTGATCGCCGCCGGTCGCGGCCCCCGGCGCCCTGCCGGTCGGCCCGGCACCGGGGACCGGGCATCGCCGCGGCGCCCGGTACGGCGCGGCATCGTCGGTACCCTGGAGTGATGGACCCCGAGCGCGTGGCGGCGTGGGAACGCGAGCACTCGTCGGTGCTCGAAGCCCTGGGCGACCCCGCCGTCCTGGCCGACCATGTGCGCCTGCGCGACGTGTCGCGCCGCCACAAGGACCTCGAGGCACTCATCACCGTCGGCCGTCGCCTGCTCGAAGCCGAGGCCGACGCCGCCACTGCCCGGGCCATGCTCGCCGAGGCTTCCGCCGAGGATCGCGAGCTCGTGCGCCCCGAGATCGAGGAGGCCGAAGCCGCCGCCGCCCAGCTGGAGGACGAGCTCCGCCTCCTTCTCGTGCCGAGCGACCCCAACGACGGGCGCAACGTCATCGTCGAGATCCGGGGGGCGGAGGGGGGCGAGGAGGCGAACCTCTTCGCCCGGGACCTGTTCGAGATGTACCGCCGCTACGCCGAGCGCCGTGGCTGGAAGCTCGACGTCCTGTCCTCGGATCCTTCCGAGCGCGACGGGCTCAACCAGGTGACCTTCGTGCTCAAGGGATCCGATGCATGGGTGCGGACGAAGCACGAGGGAGGGACGCACCGCGTCCAGCGCGTGCCGGTCACCGAGTCCCAGGGGCGGATCCACACGTCCGCGGCGACCGTGCTGGTGCTGCCCGAGGCCGACGAGGTCGAAGTGCACATCGATCCGGCCGACCTGCGCGTCGACGTGTTCCGGTCCACCGGACCCGGAGGCCAGTCGGTCAACACGACCGACTCGGCGGTGCGCATCACCCACGTCCCCACCGGCATCGTCGTCTCCATGCAGGACGAGAAGAGCCAGATCCAGAACCGGGCACGCGCCATGCAGGTGCTGCGCGCCCGCTTGCTCAAGCTCGAGCAGGACCGGGTCGACGCCGAGCAGTCCGAGCAGCGGCGGAGCCAGGTCGGCGGCGGGGGTCGCTCCGAGAAGATCCGCACGTACAACTTCAAGGAGAACCGCGTCACCGACCATCGGGTCAAGCTCACGCTGCACAAGCTCGACCGAGTCCTCGACGGGGAGCTCGACGACATCGTCGACGCCCTGCTGGCCGACGAGCGCGAGCGCCAGCTCGGCGAGGGCGCCGCCGCGGCGAGCACGTGACCGCCGCCGGGCGCGCCACGCAGACGCTGACGGTGCGCTCGCTCCTGCGGGCCACCGCCGACCGCCTGGGGACGGCGCCCGAGGCCCGCTGGGTCGTGGCCCACGCCCTGGGTGTCGGGGACCGGGAATTGCCCGCCCACCTCGACCGGGCCGTGGCGCCGGCGACGGCGTCGGCCGTGGACGCCCTCACGGCGCGCCGTCTCGCCGGAGAGCCGCTGCAGTACGTGCTCGGCCGCTGGGCCTTCCGCACCCTCGACGTGGTCGTCGACCCCCGGGTGCTCGTACCCCGCCCCGAGACCGAGCAGGTGGTCGACGCCGCCCTGGCCGAGCTCGCCTGGCAGACGGACCGGGCGGGCGCGGGAGCGCAGATCGTGGCGGTCGATCTCGGCACGGGCTCGGGGGTGATCGCCTTGTCGCTCGCCGTCGAGGGCGCCCCGGAGGAGCCCGGGGCGCCCGGCACCGGGCGCCGGTGCCCCCCGCCCTCGCTCGAGGTGTGGGCCACCGACGCGTCGTCCGGAGCCCTGGCGGTGGCGCGCGTCAATGCCGACGCCCTGGCGGCGCGCCACGCCACGGCGGCCGGGCGCGTCCGGCTCGCCCACGGCTCGTGGTTCGACGCGCTGCCGCCGGCGCTGGCGGGCCGCGTCGCCCTGGTCGTCTCGAATCCTCCCTACGTCTCGTCCGAGGAGTGGGAGGGCCTCGAGCCTGTCGTCCGGTGCTACGAGCCGCGCCACGCGCTCGTCGCCGGCCGCGGCGGGCTCGAGGCGCTGGAGCTCATCGTCGACCAGGCGCCGCGCTGGCTCGCTCCCGGCGGCGGCCTGGTGCTCGAGATCGCCCCCCACCAGGCGGACGCGCTCTCCGGGCGGGCCACGAGCTCGGGCTACGAGGGCGTCGAGGTGCGCCCCGACCTGGCAGGCCGGCCCCGCGCGCTGGTGGCGCGTCGGACCGCCGCCACGTCGGACGCCGCGCCGGCAAGGGGGAACGACCACCCCCGCCGCGGCGGTCACGGTGGGTGAGCGTGCCGCCGGCCCCGGCGGAGCCCGTCGCCCCGAGACGCAGCCCTGGGATCGAGCGGTCGCCGCGCTGGCGGCGGGCGCCGTGGTGGGCGTCCCGACCGACACCGTCTACGGCCTGGCCGCCGACCCGACGCGCCCCGGCGCCACCGCCGCCCTGTTCGCCTTGAAGCGCCGCCCCGAGACGTTCGAGCTCCCGGTATTGGTGGCCGGGATGGACCAAGCCGACGCCCTGGCCGCGCGCGGCCTACCTCCCCTGGCCGGCGCGCTGGCGGAGGCGCTGTGGCCCGGGGCGCTCACGATCGTGGTCGAGCGGCGCCCCGGCCTCGGCCTCGAGCTCGGCGGCGATGGTCGCAGCATCGGGCTGCGCTGTCCGGCCCACGACGGGGTCCTCGCCTTGTGCCGGGCGGTGGGACCGCTCGCCACCACCAGTGCGAACGTCCACGGCGCCGCGCCGTGCACCTGCGCCGAGGAGGTCAGACGCGTCTTCGGCGACGGGGTGGCGGTGGTGGTGGACGGAGGTCGCTGCGACGCGCCGGCGTCCACGGTGGTCGACGTCACCGGCGGCCAGGTGCGCCGGCTGCGCCCGGGGGCGGTGTCGTGGACGGCGGTGGAGCGGGTGGTGTCCGGCGAGGACCGGCCGCTGCCCGCGTGACATGCTCTGGCCGTGCCCGCCGACCACGAAGCCACCGTCCGCTCGTTCTTCGACGCCTGGGTGCAGCGCGACCCCGAGAAGCTGACGTCGTTCTTCGCGTCCGACGGCGTGTGGAGCGAGGCCAACCGCGACGGCGCGCGCGGGCACGACGCCATCCGCTCGGTCTTCGAGCTGCAGACCGGCTTTGCCAGCGACTTCTCGTTCGAGTTCACGAAGCTGGCGGTCGTGGGCGACACGGTGTTCACCGAGCGCGTCGACCGCTTCGTCATAAACGACACGGTGATGGAGGTGCCGGTGGCGGGCGTCATGGAGTTCGACGGCGACGGCCGGATCGCCTCGTGGCGCGACTACTACGACTGGTCGCTGCTCGAGCGCCAGCTGCTGGGTGCGGGCGTCGACCTGAGCGGCGCCGAGGGCCCGTCGACCTAGCGCAACTCGGTGCGGCCGTCGGCTCCCAGCCGGGCGCTGCGGCCGCACCCTTCGCGTTCCATGAGGCCGGCGAGCGCGTCGCTGTCGGTGACGTTGCCCCAGGCTCGCCTGCCGTCGGGAGTGAGCAGGGCGAGGATGCCCAGCTCGGGTTGCCCGTCGCCGTCGTGGACCACCGTGTACGTCTCCACGGTGGCATCGCCTTCATGATCGGAAGCCGGCGTCCGCTGAGGAAGGGCGTCGACCTCGGCCTGCGGGGAGCCGTAACGGAACCCCCCGGCGGGCGGTGAGGTGGACCACAGGCCCACGGCGTGCTTGGTCACGTACCAGCCGAGCCCCGTGACGAGCCCCACCGACCCGGGCTCCGCCCGCAGCCGGGTGGCCATGGCGGCGATGGAGTGGGACACGTAATTGTTCCCCGGGCCGCCGGCGAAGGTGAGGCCGCCGGTCACCGTGAGGGGCCGGGCGGGGTCGTCGAGGGGGAGGCCCAACTCGGCGGCGGCGATCTGCACGGCGCAGGGGAAGCACGAGTACAGGTCCAGGTGGGCGACGTCGTCGATGCCCATCCCGGCCAACTCGAGCGCCTGTCGCCCGGCGAGGCCGAGGGCGGGCGACGAACACAGGTCGGCGCGGTGGGACAAGAACCAGTGGTCGTGTGCGTCGGCCCCCGACACGGGGAACACCCAGCGGTCCTCGGGGACCCCCGCGGCACGGGCCGCCGCCACCGAGCACAGGACCAGGGCGGCCCCGAGGTCCACGCGATCGTTGGCGTTCATCAGCTTCGGGTACGGGAACGCCACCATCCGGTTGCCGGGGCCCGGGGTGCGGATCTGCTCGGCGGTGCGCGCCTCGCGTGACCAGGCGTAGGGGTTCGTGGCGGCCACCTCCGAGAACCGCGCCCACAGCGCCGACACCTTCTCCTGGTGCTCCTCGATGCCCTCACTCGCCGCCGCCCGCCGGGCGTTCTCGAACAGCGGGAACACCCGCAGCGGCCGGTCGAGGCCCCGGGCGGCCTCGACCTCGGTCACCGGCGCACGGTCCGTCCCGAGCACGACGGGGTCGGGCGTGGCGTCGGTCTGGGTGGTCCACGCCAGGACCGGCCGGTCGGGGTCGCGGCGGGCGGCGAGGCGGGTGGCGATGCACTCGGCCCCCGTGACCAGCGCCACGTCGAGCGCCCCGCCGGCGATGGCCGTGGCCGTGGCGCTCATGACGGTCTGGGGGTTGTTGCCGCCGATCACGGTCACCGCCAGCTCACCCGGCGCGATCCCCAGGCGCTCGGCCACCAGGGCCCCGGGGTTCACGTAGCGCCAGCTCAGGGGGAAAATGACGCGCAGCGACCCGGCTCGTTCGAGGAGCCGCCGCCCCGCGGCGCGCGGCCCGCAGTCGTCCGCCGCGGCCTCCAGGGCCCGGGCCATGAGGTCGACGGGCTCGGGCCGCTCGGCGATGGGCGTTGCCGGGTGGGGCCGCTCGACCACCTGGCCCACGCCCACCAGCACGGGCGTGCGGGGATCGACGGCCATCGCGGGAGCGTATCGGCTGGTCGCAGGGCCCACCGGAGGAGCGCGGGGGTGTCGATATGCTTCGCCCATGCGCATCGCGGTCGGCTCCGACCACGCCGGCTACCCGCTGAAGGAGTTCCTGGCTGCGCATCTGGCCGAGCTCGGCCACGAGGTGGAAGACCTCGGGACGCACTCCGAGGAGAGGGTCGACTATCCGGAGTTCGGCGCCGCCGTGGGGCACGCCGTGGTCGAGGGTCGGGCGCAGCTCGGCGTGTGCGCATGCGGCACGGGCATCGGCATCGCCATCGCCGCCAACAAGGTCGAGGGTGTGCGCGCCGCCGTGGTCCACGACGCCACCACCGCCCGCCTGGCCCGGGCGCACAACCACGCCAACGTGGTGTGCCTCGGCGGCCGCATCGTCGGCCGCGAGGTGGCCAAGGACGCGCTCGAGACCTTCCTGGTCACCGACCCCGGCGCCGGTCGCCACATTCGGCGCATCGAGGAGATCGCCGCTTTGGAGGCGCGCTGAACCGTGCGACGGGCACGAGGAGGAACCACATGACCGATGTCGCCGCCGGCGACCGCGCGGCGTCGCCCTTCGACTCCTGGTTGGTCGACGATCCCGAGGTGGCCGCGCTGCTGCGCGCCGAGATGGACCGCCAGTCCACGACGCTGCAGCTGATCGCCTCGGAGAACTTCACCTCGCCGGCCGTGCTGGCGGCCACCGGATCGGTGCTCACCAACAAGTATTCCGAGGGCTACCCCGGGCGCCGCTACTACGGCGGGAACCAGGTGATCGACGAAGTCGAGGACCTGGCCCGCGACCGGGCCGTGGCGCTGTTCGGCGCCGAGCACGCCAACGTGCAGCCCCACGCCGGGGCGACGGCCAATCTCGCCGTCTACCAGGCCCTGCTCGAACCGGGCGACACCATCCTGGCCATGCGCCTCGACCAGGGGGGGCACCTCACCCACGGTTCTCCCGCCAGCATCACGAGCAAGATCTGGCGCTTCGTCGCCTACGGCGTGACCCCGGCGTCCTCGGATCCCGACGTGGCGGGCGAGATCATCGACTTCGACGAGGTGGCCGACGTCGCCAAGCGCGAGCGGCCGAAGCTCATCGTGGCGGGCGCCACCGCCTACCCGCGGCGCATCGAGGCGGAGCCCTTCCGCGAGATCGCAGACAGCGTGGGCGCGCAGCTCATGTTCGACATCGCCCACCCCGCGGGCCTGGTGGCGGGCGGGGCCCACCCCAACCCCGTGGGGGTGGCCGACGTGGTGACGCTCACCACCCACAAGACGCTGCGCGGACCGCGCGGCGGGGCCATCCTGTGCCGGGACGGGCTGGCCAAGGCGATCGACTCCGCGGTGTTCCCGGGCCTGCAGGGAGGCCCCCTCGAGCACGTGATCGCTGCCAAGGCCGTCGCCTTCCGTGAGGCGGCCTCGCCGTCGTTCCGCCAGTACGCGGCCCAGGTGGTCACGAACGCCCAGGCGCTGGCGGCGGCGCTCGCGGCCGAGGGCTTCCGCCTGGTGTCGGGGGGCACCGACAACCACCTCCTGCTCGTCGACCTGCGGCCCTTCGATGCCGAGCTCACGGGCAAGGTGGCGCAGGAGGCCCTCGACCGGGCGGGCATCACGCTCAACCGCAACACCATCCCCGACGACCCGCGGCCCCCGTTCGTGACCTCGGGGCTGCGCCTGGGTACCGCCGCCCAGACCACCGCGGGGATGGGCCCCCAGCAGATGGAGGTCGTCGGCGCCCTCATGGGCCGGGCCCTGCGGGGTCGCGACGACGAGGGCGAGCTGGCCGCCGTGCGGGCGGACGTGCTCGAGCTGTGCGGGCGGTTCCCGCCGTACCCGGGGCTCGGCCGCGCCGGCGCGCACTGGGGAGGGGACTGACCCGGTGCCCCCCATCGGGGCGTACGTGGTGGTGGCCGTGGTGGCCGCCGTGATCACGTACCTGGGGATGTTCCCCGTCCGGCGGATTGCCGAGCGCGTGGGCTTCGTGGTGGAGCCCGACGAGCGCCGGATCCACCGCCGCGTCACCCCGTACGGGGGCGGGGTGGCCATGTTCCTGGCGTTCTTGATCGCCTTCTTGGTGGCGTCGCAGCTGGGCGCCCTGGGCGACCTCTTCCAGGGGTCGTCGGAGCCCCTGGGCCTCGTGCTCGGCGCGGCGGTGATCTTCATCGTCGGCCTCATCGACGACGTGCGCGACATGTCGGCGCCGGCCAAGATGGCCGGACAGGTGCTCGCCGCCATGGTGCTCGTCTTCCTGGGCGTGACCATGTTCCAGTTCAAGGTCCCCGTGGTGGGCTTCTTCGTCCTGTCGCCCGACGTCACGCCCCTGCTCACCGCGCTGTGGGTCATCGTGATCACCAACGCCGTGAACATCATCGACGGCCTCGACGGCCTGGCGGCGGGCATCGTCGCCATCGCCTCGGGAGCGCTCGCCGTCTACGGCCTGCGCCTCATGGACCTCGGCGTGCTCCCCGCCGACAACCTCGGGCCGTTGATCGCCGTCATCGCCTTCGGGGTGTGCGTGGGGTTCCTCCCGCACAACTTCCACCCGGCGCGCGTCTTCATGGGAGACGCCGGCGCCTTGTTCCTCGGGTTGCTGATGGCGGCGGCCACCATGGTCATCGGCGGCCGGACCCCCGACGTGAGCGGCCAGACCTACTTCTTCTTCGCGCCACTGTTCATCCCGTTGTTCATTCTGGGGGTGCCCATCGCCGACATGGCGTTCGCCTTCATCCGCCGCACCGCCAAGGGGACCGGATTCCACACGCCGGACAAGGACCACGTGCACCACCGCCTGCTGCGCCTGGGCCACGGCCCGAGGCGCACGGTGGTGATCCTGTGGGCTTGGACGGCGGTCCTGTCGGCGTTCTTGCTCTACCCGCTGTTCGACAAGCAGGGCAACGCGGTGATCCCCTTCGGGGTCATCGTCCTGGGCCTGGCCCTCTACACCCTGTTCCACCCGGGCCTGCGCAAGGACACGGCCGACGGCGCCGCCCCCGGGCTGGCCGAGGAGGGCCCCCTGACCAACGGCCGGCGCGGCCGCCATGCGGGGCCGGTGGCCCACGCCGAGGTCACCGCGCCGGTGGTGCGGGCGAGGGCCAGAGGGACGAAATCAGTTGCCAACAGCAAGTAATGCCTGGACCCCCCCTCGTTTTGCCGCCTCTGATCGCCAGATGCGAAGATTGTCGTGTGCGCCTTCCTCTCCCTTCCGGTGTCCGCGTCCGGATGCCGGCCACGGTCGCAGCGGGTCCGCGCGCCGGGCTCACCGAGTGAACGCCGGCAGTTCCAGGCGATGCACGACGACCTCTCTCCCCTGACTGGCGCGCGCCGGGGAGGACGCCGTGGAGGAGAAACGGTCCCCCGGGGTCTTCGACCTGCTGACGATGGGCATGGCCTCGGCGCTGATGATCGGCGCGGGGCTCGGGATCGGGCTGGCGATCGACGACTGGCTGCACAGCAGCCCGATCGCCACGCTCGCCGGGCTGGCCTTCGGCATCACGGCGGCCATCGGCAGCACGATCAAGCAGATCCGACGGTTCCTCTGACGACGGCGGCGGCCACGGATCGGTGGCGCTGATGGTGGACGTGTTCTCCCACTTCTCGCTGCCCCAGGTGTCCACCGTGGCCCGCCGCACCGCGCTCGCCGCCCTGTGCGTGGGGGTGGCCGCGCTCGGCATCGGCGTCCTGGTCGACTACGTCCTGGTGGGCGTGGGCGTCTGCCTGGGACTGACCATCGCCCTCGGGAACTTCCGGCTCATCTCCCGGGCCACCGTGAAGGCGGCGTCCTCGGCCAGCGAGAACAAGCGCCGCCCGCTGGCTTTCAACACGCTCGGCCGGCTCGGGGTGATCAGCGTCATCGCCCTGGGGATCACGTTCTTCGTCCCGCGGCTGGGCTTCGGCACGCTCGTGGGGCTGGCCGTGTTCCAGTTCGCCCTGCTCGGCAACGTGGTCGTGGCCATGCTGCGGGACCCGCTCATGGGTGACACGACCATGGGGACCGCGCTCCCCGACGACGACGAGGACGACGCATGAACCTGCTCGCCGCGGACATCAACGTCGGCGTCCACGTCCAGAGGTTCGGGCTCGACCTCGACACCGTGTGGGCCACCGTCGTCGCCGGTCTCATCGTGATGGGAGTCGGCCTGTACCTGCGGTCGCGGGCCACGAGCGGGGTCCCCGGGAAGCTGCAGCTCACCTGGGAGCTGGTGGTGGAGGCCGTCAGCCGGCAAGTGGAGGGCTCGATCGGGCCCCGAGGGGCGGCCGTGGTGCCCCTGGCGGTGACGCTGTTCGTGTTCATCCTCATCGCCAACTGGTTCTCGGTGCTCGGCGTGGGCTCCGAGATCGAGTGGCTGGGCCCGCCCACGAGCGACATCAACCTGACGCTCGCCCTGGCGCTCATCGTGATCATCCCCGTGCACATCGCGTCGATCCGGACCCGTGGCTTCGGGGGCTACGTCAAGCACTACGTGTCCCAGCCCTTCCCCAAGGCCCTCTTCCCGGTGAACATCTTCATCAACGGGGTGGAGGAGATCGCCAAGCCCCTCACGCTGGCCCTCCGTCTCTTCGGCAACCTGCTGTCGGGCGGGCTCATGCTGGCGCTCATCGCCGCGCTCGGCGTCTGGAGCCTCGGCCACATCCCCATCGGGTACGTGGCCACGCTCATCCTCGACCCCGTGTGGAAGCTCTTCGACCTGGCCATCGGGGCCATCCAGGCCTTCATCTTCGCCCTCCTGGCCATCCTCTACTTCGACACCGCCATGAGCCCCGCGCACTGACGGCGACCCTCGACCTCGTCCTCTTCGACAACCCAGACCAAAGGAGCATCACCAAATGGCAGACACAGGGCTCGACCACGCGATCAGCCTCGCCGGGGCAATGGTGGGCGGCGGCCTGCTGATGGGCGGCGGCGCCGTCGGTGCGGCCATCGGGGACGGACTCGCCGGCAGCCAGACCATCGCCGGCGTGGCCCGCCAGCCCGAGGCGCAGGGACGGCTGTTCACGATCATGTTCCTCACCGTCGGACTGGTGGAGGCCATGTACTTCATCAACCTGGCCTTCACCGCGCTGTTCGTGTTCTCGCTGTACAAGAAGGGCGGGCCGTGACCCGCGTCGGCGCAGACCCCCCCGTCACCGGGGCGTGATCACTTGATCCGACCGCGGCCGACCACCCAGCCGGCCAACCGAACCCGAACCGAGCGTGACGCGACATGACCGCCAGCAGCAGCAATTTCCTGGTACCCAATGCCACCCTGATCGTCGAGGTCGTCGCCTTCCTCATCGTCCTCCTCGTCATCGGCAAGTACGTCCTGCCCTTCCTGAACAAGGCCCTCGAGGATCGCCAGGAGCAGATCCGCGCGTCACTCGAGGCCGCCGATCAGGCGCGCGTCGAGGCGGAGGAGACCAGGGCGCAGCGCCAGGCGATCCTCGACGAGGCCCGGCAGGCGGCTCGCGACATCGTGGCGCAGGCCAACAAGACGGCGCAGCGCATGCACGCCGAGGCCGAGGAACGCGGGCAGCAGGAGTACGACCGCCTGGTCGCCCGGGCCGACGCCGAGATCACGCTGGCCCGACGCCGTGCCGTCGAGGAGGTGAGCGCCCAGGTGGGCGAGCTGGTGCTCTCCGTCGCCCGGCAGGTCATCGGCCGCGAGATCGACGCCTCGAGCCACCGGGCGCTCATCGACGAGGCCGTCGCCGCCCTGCGCTCGTCCACCGACACGTCGGCCTTCGGGTCCCAGGCCTGAGCCGGCAGGAGGGATCCCGAACCGTGCATCAGTCCCTACGCGGGTACACCGTGGCGGTGGTGGGCGACATCGCCCGAGAGGCGGACGGTGAGCACATCGCCGACGACCTGAACGCCGTGGCGCACCTGGTGTCGCGGACCAACTCGCTGGCGGTGACGCTCACCGACTTCGCCGTGCCCACCGGCGCGCGCCGGGCGATCCTGCGGGAGCTGCTCGAGTCCCGGGTGCGCCCCGAGGCGCTGCGGCTCGTGCTGCGCGCCGTCGACACCGAGCGCACCGAGGAATTCCCGACCGTCCTGCACGAGCTGTACGAGCTCGTCCGCCACATGCACGAGCTCGGCGTGCTGGAGTTCCGGGCGGAGGAGCCCATCGTCAGCCGCACCGCCTGGCGCCACTTCATGGCGGGCTACGCCGACGCCGTCCTCGAGAGCGCCCCCGACGTGGCCGAGCTCGAGGAGATCGAGGACGAGCTGTTCCGCTTCGCCCGGATCGTGGAGTCCAACCCGTCGCTGCGAGAGGCCCTGGCCGACGCCGACCGCCCGCCCGAGGCCCGGGAGGAGATCGTGACGGCGCTCCTCGAGGGCAAGGCTCGCCCGGCCACGGTCCGCCTGGCCCGGGTCCCGTTGCAAGGGCGCGTCCGCGACCTGGTGAGCTCGCTGGACTGGCTCGTGGAGCAGACGGCACGGGCCCGTGGCTGGCGCGTCGCCCGGGTGCGCACCGCCCGGCCGATCGACGCCCAGGAGCAGGAGGCGCTGGCCGCCGCCCTCCAACGCATCACCGACCACCCCGTCGAGCTGCAGATCACCCAGGACGCGGCGCTGCTCGGTGGCGCCGTGGTCCAGATCGGCGACCTGCTCGTCGACGCCAGCGCGCAGCGCCGTCTCGAACAACTACAGGACCACCTCCTCCGACCCGAGGGGGCAACCCGAGGAGCACACAACTGATGGCAGAGCTGACCATCGACGCCGGCGAGATCGCGGCCGTCCTGCGCCGCCACGTCTCGGACTACACGCCCGAGGTGTCCACCGAGCAGGTCGGGCGGATCACCGAGGTGGGCGACGGCATCGCCCGCATCTCCGGGCTCCCGAAGGCGGCGGTCAACGAGCTCCTGGAGTTCGAGGACGGCACCCTCGGCCTGGCACTGAACCTCGACGAGGACACCATCGGCGCCGTCATCTTGGGAAGCGACCAGCACCTCGAGGAGGAGGCGCTCGTGCGGGCGAGCGGCCGGATCCTGTCGGTGCCCGTGGGCGACAGCCTGCTCGGGCGGGTGGTGAACCCCCTCGGCGAGCCGCTCGACGGCAAAGGGCCGATCGAGAGCAGCCAGTCCCGCCGCCTCGAGGTCCAGGCACCGGGCATCGTCGACCGCCAGCCCGTGAAGGAGCCCATGCAGACGGGCATCAAGGCCATCGACTCGATGACCCCCATCGGGCGCGGCCAGCGCGAGCTCATCATCGGCGACCGCAAGACGGGCAAGACCACCGTGGCCATCGACACGATCATCAACCAGAAGGGCCAGGGCGTGAAGTGCATCTACGTCGCCATCGGCCAGAAGGGCTCGTCGGTGGCCCAGACGGTGGCCACGCTCGCCGTGCACGGGGCGCTCGACTACACGGTGGTCGTCTCGGCCGCCGCCTCTGAGCCGGCCCCGTTCAAGTACCTCGCCCCCTACGCGGGGTGCGCCATGGGCCAGCACTGGATGGAGAACGGCGAGCACGCGCTGATCGTGTACGACGACCTGTCCAAGCAGGCCGAGGCGTACCGGCAGCTCTCCTTGCTGCTGCGCCGGCCCCCGGGGCGCGAGGCCTACCCGGGCGACGTCTTCTACCTCCACAGCCGGCTGCTCGAGCGCGCCGCCAAGCTCTCCGACGCCCGCGGCGGCGGATCCCTCACCGCGCTGCCCATCATCGAGACCAAGGGTGGCGACGTCTCGGCGTACATCCCCACCAACGTCATCTCCATCACCGACGGGCAGATCTACCTCGAGTCCGAGCTGTTCTACGCCGGTGTCCGCCCCGCCATGAACGTCGGGATCTCGGTGTCGCGCGTGGGCGGGGCCGCCCAGGTGAAGGCCATGCGCGCCGTGGCCGGCACGCTCAAGATCGACCTGGCGCAGTTCCGCGAGCTCGAGGCCTTCGCCACCTTCGGGTCCGAGCTCGACAAGGTGTCCCAGGCGCAGCTCGACCGCGGCTACCGGTTGACCGAGCTGCTCAAGCAGCCGCAGAACGCCCCGCTGCCCGTCGAGGAGCAGGTGATGGTCATCTACGCCGGGTCCAACGGGTGGGTCGACGACGTGCCCGTTGGCGAGGTGCGGCGCTTCGAGTCCGACATGCTCGACTTCCTGCGGGCCGACCAGCCCGAGGTCCTCGAGGCCATCCGCACCACGGGTGCCCTGCCCGACGAGGCCCGGCTCACGGCCGCGCTGCAGGCGTTCAAGGACACCTTCGTCCCGATGGAGGTCGACTGAGCCATGGCCGGCGGCCAGGAACGGATCCTCCGACGGCGCATCCGCACCGTCCAGGCCACCCAGAAGATCACGCGTGCCTTCGAGCTCATCGCCGCGTCGCAGATCGTGCGCGCCCAGAACCGGATCGCCGGCGCCCGGCCGTACCGGCGGGGGATCGCCGAGGTGCTCGCCGCCGCCGCCGCCGACGCCGGGCACAACGCCGGGCGCGTGCTCGGCGTCCCTGAGTCCCCCCGCCGGGTCCTCGTGGTCGCCGTCGTGGCCGACCGGGGTCTGTGCGGCGCCTACAACGCCAACGTCCTGCGGCTGACCGAGCGCACCATCCGGGCGGGCGCCGCCCAGGGGATCGAGTACCGGCTGATGACCGTGGGTCGCAAGGCCCAGGCCTTCTTCCGGTTCCGCCACATCGACGTCGAGCAGTCCTTCGGCGGGTTCACCGACCGGCCGACGTTCGAGGACGCCCGCCGCGTGGCGGCGCCGGTAGCCCCGGTGTTCCTCGACGAGGAGGTCGACCAGGTGCTCATCGTCTCCACCCGGTTCCTGTCGGCGGGCAGCCAGGTGGTGGAGACCCGCCAGCTGCTGCCCCTCCCGGAGCCGGCGGGCACCGACGCCGACGGGACCCAGGCGGGCGTGACCCCGGGTGGTGCGACCCCGGGTGACGCCGCCGACCGGCGCCCGAGCGAGGGGTACACCGAGTTCGAGCCCGAGTCACCCGAGCTGCTCGTCGAACTGGTCCCGCGCCACGTCGAGGCGGAGATCTTCGGGGCGCTGCTCGAGGCGTCGGCCAGCGAGCACACCGCCCGCCAGCGGGCGATGGCGGCGGCCACCGACAACGCCGAGGATCTGGTGACGACCCTCACCCGCGTCATGAACCGGGCCCGCCAGGACGCCATCACCACCGAGATCATGGAGATCGTCGGCGGCGCAGAGGCCCTGCGCCAGGCCGCCGACGCCGACTAGGAAGCAGAGCATGACAACCACCACAACGGAGCCGACGACCACGGCGAACGGGCAGCGCCCCGACGGCCGCGTGGTCGCCATCGCCGGGCCGGTCGTCGACGTCGAGTTCCCGCCGCACGCCCTGCCCGAGATCAACATGGCCGTGGAGATGGATCTCGAGCTCGACGGCTCGAAGGTCACGGTCACCGCCGAGGTCGCCCAGCAGATCGGGGAGGGCCGGGTGCGCTGCGTGTGCCTCAAGGCCACCGACGGGCTCACCCGCGGCGCCCCCGTGCGCAATCTGGGCCACGGGCTCTCGGTCCCCGTGGGCGACGCCACGCTGGGCCACGTCTTCAACGTGCTGGGCGAGTCGCTCGACACCGACGACATCGGCCCGGTGGAGGAGCGCTGGGAGATCCACCGCGACGCGCCGGCCTTCGACACGCTCGAGCCGCGCGCCCAGATGTTCGAGACGGGGATCAAGGTCATCGACCTGCTCGAGCCGTACGTCCAGGGCGGCAAGATCGGCCTTTTCGGCGGGGCGGGCGTGGGCAAGACGATCATCATCATGGAGATGATCAACCGCGTGGCCACCGGTCACGGCGGCGTGTCGGTGTTCGCCGGCGTGGGGGAGCGCACCCGCGAGGGCACCGACCTGTGGATCGAGATGCAGGAGTCCGGCGTCATCGAGAAGGCCGCCCTGGTCTACGGGCAGATGGACGAGCCCCCCGGCGTGCGCCTGCGCGTGGGCCTGGCGGCCCTCACCATGGCAGAGTACTTCCGCGACGTGAAGAACCAGGACGTGCTGCTGTTCGTCGACAACATCTTCCGCTTCGTCCAGGCCGGGTCCGAGGTGTCCACCCTGCTCGGCCGCATGCCCTCCGCCGTGGGCTATCAGCCCACCCTGGCCGACGAGATGGGCGAGCTCCAGGAGCGCATCACGTCGACGCGCGGGCATTCGATCACCTCCCTGCAGGCGGTCTACGTGCCCGCCGACGACTACACCGACCCGGCGCCGTTCACCACGTTCACCCACCTCGACGCCACCACCGAGCTGTC
>Ga0209415_10001144_pt1 | contig 50435 bp, 45 predicted proteins | sample PeaSoiSIISIP2007_FD_187696 | JGI IMG/M metagenome (GOLD analysis project Ga0209415, IMG submission 187696) | Peat soil microbial communities from Weissenstadt, Germany - SII-SIP-2007 (SPAdes) (version 2) | ecosystem: Environmental > Terrestrial > Soil > Wetlands > Peat | place: Germany... | reverse complement strand
CTACCGAAATCAGCTTCTTCTCGGAAGCCCTGCAAAACCAGGGGGGCCCTACAGATTCCTGCTCAGAGCCATATTTTGAGGCCTTGGTCTTTGAAATCTTGAAACGGCGGCGCGCGACGGCAGGAGTTTTAATTTAGCATCCGCGTCATCTGCTCGCGAGCCGCTTCGGTCAGCGCTCCCCGGTCCTTCAGCGTCATTCCTGTCGTCGGGATCGGCTCGCCTACTCGCAGCTTGACGCGGCCGCCGCGAATGATCTTGGACCCCATCGGCATAATCTTGTTCGTACCCAGCAGCGCCACCGGAACCAGCCGCGCTTGCGCCTTGATCGCGATATACGCCGCGCCATCCTTGAACTCCTGTAGGGCTCCGTCCGCGCTGCGCCCGCCTTCAGGGAAAAAGAGCACCGACGTTCCGTCCGATTCGATCAGCTTGGCCGTCAAGCTCAGGCTTCGCACCGCCGCCCTCGGATCCTCGCGCGGCACGGGAACGTGACCCGCCGTCTTCAGGTGCCATCCCAGGAACGGAATCTGGAACAATCCCTCCTTCGCCAGAAACCGGAACTGCACCGGAATGTGCGTGAGAATCACGGGCGTATCCATATAACTCAGATGATTTGCCGAGAATACGTATGGTCCCGCCGCGGCAAGCCGCTCCAAACCTTCCACTTCCACCTTCACGCCCGCGAAAAACAAAATCGACCGGGCCCACGCGCGCGATATCGCGATCTGCTTGCTCCGGGTGGAGGGTCCGAAGATCGCGAACAGGCCGCTTACGGCCCCGCAAAAGAAGGTGGAAAGAATGATCAGCGGATCGACGATCAGCAGGCTCCAGAGCAAGGCCATCAATCGGCTATTGGATCCGTGCCCGCAGAAAATCCATCAGAGTCTTGCGCTCCTCCGCATCCAGCTTGCCGTCGTGATTGCGGTCAAAGAGTCCGATCGCCAGCGTCAGCCGCGCCCGCGATGCCGGATTGATCTCCGGCGGGAAATCGTTAAAATTGTCGGCCTGAGCCAGAAACTCATTGATGAACTCGAGCCCCATCTCCCGCTGGAACGACGCTTCATCCGCCAGCGAACCCAGCTTCACGCTCATGAACGCGACCGCCATTTCGTTAGTGGTCTGCTCGCCCCAATGCACGGCCACCGGCGGATTCGAAGGATTCCGCGGGTTCGCCGCTGAATTATCGTAGGTGTATTCCAGCTCCACGCGCGTGCCCTTGGGAAGCTTCACCGGCGTCGAATAACGATACTGCCCCTGCCAGTTGAAATCCCAGTCCTTGATCCAGATCATGTGCGTGACCGACCCATCCGGCAAATGCGCGTCGATCTTCATGTCCTTGCCCAAGTAGTGCGCATGCGGCGTGATGCCCAGCACCTCCACGTCCTGGGGAATCGTGATGCCGGTCTTCACCACATAATGCGATTCGCCCGCGGGGATGTTGATCGCCCTCGAATTGATAAAAACCAAGCCGCGCCCGATCGTCGGAGCTTCGCCGAAAGTCATGCCCAGCGAAGATTGATCCAACTCCGGTTTGCCCGAAGGATGATAGTGAATCTGCAACACCAGGTCGGTTCCCTTGGCGACGGTCAATTCCATCCCCTTCGCGAACACCGCTGGCGATCCGCCCGGAGCCCAACCGCCAACAAGGCCCGTGGGTCCAAAGCCGGGACCTCCGAAACACGGATAGCTGTTGCCGTTGCGAACCATCTTGCGAGCCGCGCCAGTGGGATCGCTGAACACGATGGCGTGATGCACCACCCGCCGGTTGTCCGGCCGGAATTCGAACGACTTCACGTACACGTCATGATCCAGATTCATGGGGACCACGAAGCAGCGGTACTGATCCCCGCCATCCGCCGCCAGCGAAAACTTCTCGGGCAGCGTGAACACCTTGTCCGGTTGGCCAGACTGCCATCCTTCGGTAAATACCGGAGGCGTTGGCTTCTCAGCGGGATCGCCTTCCGGAGCGCCATTCGCCGCCCAATCGGCCAGCATGGCGATCTGGTCGTCCGTCAGCCGCCGCTCGTTTTGGAACGATCCATATCCTGGCTCGGCTTTCCAAGGCGGCATAAACCGGCCGTGCGTCACCGTCGCGATCTGCTTGGCGCGCTTGGCCGCGTCCTGATACGTCAGCAGCGCAAACGGAGCCACCTCGCCCGGCCGGTGGCAGGTGGCGCAATTCTTGTACAGAATCGGCGCGATATCGTGATTAAACGTTGGAGGCGCAGCCGCGGCGGCCAGCGCCCCAGCAATACCGATCCAAATCACCTTGCTCATAAGCATCCTTAATTAACCCGAGCTCCTCAATTCACCCGCACGATGGAACAGCCGATCGGAGTCGTCACCGCCTTGGCAACCGGCCTTCCCGCCAGCGTCGCCGAAATCGCATCCCGCAGGTCGTGCTGCGTGGCTTGCGGGCGCTGTGCCCCAAAGCCCTCCACCTTATTATCGATGCGCCCCAGGTACGTCATCCCTCCGTGCGGAGCAATCACCGCCGTCTCCGGATTCGTATCCGCGTTCGTATATTTCACCAGAATCTGTGTTGGATCGAAAAGCACCGGAAACGTGTAGGCAAAATCCTTCACGTGTTTGCGCACATCCGCGGCCGGCACAGTCGTATCCGTCATCACTCCATAGAATCGGACGCCCCGCAATGCATAATCCTTCGCGATGCGGTTCATCTCCGGCACATAGCCGTTGCTGATGGGACAATCCGTGGTGATGAAGAACAGCACCACCTCGGCTCCCTTCCACTCCGCGTCCGTATGCGCGACGCCGGCCGTATCCGCGAGCGAAAACTTCGGAGTATCCTTGCCCCAGGCCGCAACGGCCAGGAGACCGAGCGCAATCCAACCCTTCATCACTGCCATACCTTTCTACATCTAGAATACGCAAGCCGCGCCTCTCCGATCAAAAAAAGTGACCCCGTGATCACCACTACGTCTTCCGCGGCCACTTCCGCGTTCACCAGCTCCATCGCCGCCGCAAAGTTTTTCGCCCACCGCCCCCTCCCCGCCAGCTCCGCCAGCGCCTCCGGCCGAATCGCGCGCGTCGAATCCGGAGCCGTAAAGATCAACTCCACCGCCAGAGGGAACAAGATCCCCGCAACCTCTTCGATCGCCTTATCGCGCATCGCCCCGTAGATCATCCAAATCTTCTGCCCCGAGTAGAACCGCTCCAGATAGCGCGCCAGCGCTCGCGCTCCCGCCGGATTGTGGGCGCCATCGAGAATCACATCCGGATTGGGCGCGACAAATTCCAGCCTTCCCGGCCAGCGCGTCTCCGCGATTCCTTCCGGCGCGACGCCCAACTCCTTTAGTGCCAGCACCGCCGTCACCGCATTTTCCACCTGGTGCTCGCCCGCCAGCGGACACCTCAACCCATTGAATCGCGATCCCCTTGCGTCGATTTCCAGATTCCGAATCTCGAACTCCTCGGCTCGCGCCACCCGCAGGCCCAACTCCTTGGCCCGCGCCTCAAGGACCGCGCTTGCCTCCGGCCTTTGCCGGGCAAACACCGCCGGCACACCCGCCTTCATAATCCCGGCCTTTTCGCCGGCGATCGCCTCGATCGTGTGCCCCAAATACGCCTCGTGATCGAAATCGATCGGCGTGATCACCGTCAGGATGGGCTCAACCACATTGGTCGCGTCCAGTCTTCCTCCCAGTCCGGTCTCAATCACCGCCGTCTCCACGCCCAGCTCGCGGAACAGCCAGAACCCCATCGCTGTAACTGTCTCAAAATACGTTGGATGGCAGTCTAGATCCAGTTTTTCCGCAGTCTCATGCACCACCTCGAAGGCGCGCTGAAACTGGGCCTGGCTCACCGGGATTCCGTCGATCTGGATTCGCTCCGTCGGTTCAATCAGATGCGGCGACGTAAACAGCCCAGTACGCACCCCGGCCGCCCGCAAGGCCGCCTCAATCATTGCGCAAGTCGAGCCTTTTCCGTTAGTTCCCGCCACATGTACCGCGCGAAAGGAGTGCTGCGGATCGCCCAAAGCGCTCAAAACGGCGCGAATCCGCTCCAGACCCAACTTGGCGGTCTTGATCTCATTCCCCAGCGAGTACAGAAATTGAACCGAATCCGGATAGTCCACGAAGTCCTAGAATAAATGAATGACCCCCCAACCCCAAACCCAGCCGCCGCCCCACGTCGGCCTGATGCAACTTCTCAGCGGTGGCATGATCGCCGGCGCGGTCTCGGCGCTCGCCCGCCTGGGCGTCGCGGACCTTCTCGATTCCGGCCCCCAATCCGCGGAAGAGTTAGCGCCTAAAGTCGGCGCACAACCCGGACCACTCTACCGCCTGATGCGCGCGACGGCCAGTGTCGGCGTGCTCGCCGAAGGTCCCGACGGCAAGTTTTCCCAAACCCCGATGTCCGAGGCCTTGCGCGGTTCTGGACCGGTCAGCCTCCGCGGCTGGGCCATGATGCAATCCCAGGAATGGCACATGCGCGGGTGGGAGCATCTCGAATACTGCGTCCGCACCGGCAAACAGGCGACTGAGAAAATCTACGGCAAGGCGCCTTTTGAGCTGTTTGAGGAGATGCCGGGAGCCGCGGCGATTTTCAACGAAGCCATGACGGATCTATCGCGGCTCGACAGCCCCGCCGTGGTCGAGGCTTACTCGTTTGAGGGCATTCGGTCGATCGTCGATGTCGGCGGCGGCCACGGCCTGCTGTTGGTCACGATTCTCCAGGCAAATCCGGGATTGAAGGGCACGCTCTATGAGATATCCGCGGTGATTGAAGGCGCCCGTTCCGGCCTGCTCGCGCAAGTGATGGATAGATGCACGCTCGTCGCAGGCGACATGTTCTCTTCGGTGCCGCCGGGCGCAGACGCATACATCATGAAGCACATCATTCATGACTGGTCCGACGATTTATCTCTCAAGATTCTTAAAAGCTGCCGCAGCGGCGTTAATGCCGGAGGCAAGCTCCTGGTGGTGGATAACGTCATTCAGCCCGGAAACGGTTTCGACGCCGGTAAATTCCTCGATCTCGAAATGCTCATCTTCCCCGGCGGGCATGAACGGTCGGAAGCCCAGTTCCGCGACCTGTTCGCCGCCGCGGGATGGCGTTTGAACGACATTGTTCCCACCCAGTCGGGCGCCTGCGTTGTTGAAGGGATGCCGGTGTAAGAAGGGGGCTGGAAGCCCCTACGAATCCAAATCGAAGGCGCTCTCGAGCGGGATCTCGATGTCCGGATTCTCGGTCCGCAGCGTGGTAACCGCCGCGCCTTCCGGGTGCTTTTGCGAGTAGCTCAGCGCGGCCTTTTCCTCTGGGTCGATAACCCAAACGTACTCGACCCCGATCGAAAGATACTCCTGGATTTTGGCCAGCATCCGGACCATACGGTCTTCGGGGGAAAGGATTTCCACGGCCAGGAACGGGGGAACCGTTGGAATTCTGGTCCCGATATTGTCGTCCCGCCAAACGGCAAGGTCGGCAACGCGATAGCGTCGCGGTCCGATCTGAATGCGAATCTCTGTTACGACGCGAATGCCTAGCGTTTTCCGAAGGCGCCATAGCAGGCGACTCAGGGTCGATTGCACGTCGCCATGCGGCAATTCGCCCATATTTCTCTCCACGACTTCGCCATCGAGAAACTCGCAATCCGAGCCATCGAAGCTGGTTCGCAGGTATTCCTCGACATCCATCATTTGCTTGGTGCTCATGCCGCCTCATCCGCATTATGCCACTCTGGCGGCGTTATAGTCGGAAAAGAAGCCGCGGCCGACTTTTTTCGCACCGGCGGCGTCTTTACCTACGAAGCTGGATTTTCAGCGAGGGATTTTGAGTGGAGCATAAGTGATCTTCCGGGAAGTTGAGGATCGCGACCTGATCGCCAAAGCGCGGCGGGGAGATGTGGAGGCCTTCAACCTCCTCGTGTCCCGGTGGGAGAAGCGCGTCTTTAACTACCTGCTGCGTCTGCTGGCCAACCGCGAAGATGCGCTCGATGTCAGCCAAGAGGTTTTTTTGAAGGCTTACCAGAATCTGCCCAAGTTGGACGCGGTGGAGAAATTCGCCGGATGGCTCTTCCGCATCGCTCATAACGAGGCCTTCTCCCTGTTGCGGCGCAAGCGGCCCGAAACCGTCCTTCCTCCGGGGCTTGATCTCAGCGGCGTGCGACCGGCTGAAACCGGGGGCCGTTTGCTCCCGATGGAGCTGTCGCTGGCCGTCGAAAGCGCGCTCAAGCTGCTGAATGACGATCAGCGCGATGCCGTGCTCCTCAAGATCTATCAAGGCTTCAAGTTCGACGAAATGGCGGAGATTTTAGGTTGCCCGGTCTCCACCGTGAAGTCGCGTCTGTATACAGCGCTGGAGTTGCTCAAGGGCGCCTTGGCCCCCAGCCTACTTCGAGGTGAATCATGAGTTACGAGTCACATGGTTGTGAGTCTTTCGATTGGAAGTCTTACGCGCTGGGCGAGATGGATCCCCCTGCGCGCCGCGAGGCCGAGGCGCATGCCGCCGTCTGTCCGAACTGCCGCGAGGAGCTGGCCACGCTGCGCCTGACCCTCGACACTTTGTCGACCCTACGCGAGGAGGAGATCCCCCGCCGCATCGCCTTCGTCTCCGACCAGATTTTCGAGCCGCGCTGGTATACCCGAGCGTTCCGAGCTGTCTGGGGTCCCAATTTCGCCGCCGCTTGCGTCATCGCCGGCGCGATTCTGGTGCATGCCTTCGCTCGCCCTGCCGCGCCCGATCAGGCCCAAATGCAAGCCCAGATCGACGCCGCGGTGAACCGAGCCGTCGCCACCGTTCAGGCGAACGATACCGAACAGATTTACAGAGCCATGTCGCTCAACGACAACCGTTATTCCGAAGTCTATATGCAGGCCAAAGGATTGGTGCGCCAATGAAAAAGCTGATTGCTCTTCCCTCCGTTCTCGCGGTGACGCTTGTGGCGATAAGCGCCGCTGCCGCCGTCGCCGACACCGCCACTCACGTGAACCGCTCCGTGATACGGTCTGTCGAAAACAACCTGAATGAGCGGTTCTCCCGGATCTGGCCGGATACGCCGATGGCCCTTACGTCCCATACCCGGGGACTGTATCTGGACGGGTACGGCGCGGTGTTCACGTTGGAGATGAATATCGCCAGCGACGGAGTCAGCCTCATGACCACCAACCTGACTCCACAGATGAAGGTTCAGGTCAAGAAACTGAAGATTGAGCGTGTGCCGCAGCTGCAGAAAGCGCTGTCGCAGGCCCTAGTGGACGCCGCTGCTTCGCTCGATCCCGTGCCTCTCGATGAAAACGTGGTGATCGAAATCGATCTGCTCCGTTACACCTGGGAAGACGGAGCCGGCTATCCGGCGGAGCTGCTGGCGCAATCCACGCGGCGCAAGCTGCTGGACGTCAAGCGCGCCAATGGAGTGGGTCTCGAAGCCGCCGTCCACGTCACGGAACGTAACTAGTCTCATAAGTTAAGATCATGCGGCTGGGCGAGATCCTCATTGAGCGTCGGCAAATCACGCAGGAGGACCTCGACCGCGCGCTTGAATTGCAGCGCGAGCGCGGCGACAAAATCGGCAAGATCCTGGTCGATCTCGGCTTCGTCGCTCAGCGCGACGTCCTCAGCGCGCTGGCGGAGCAGTTGCAGGTCCCGGTCCTCTCCATCGACGGACCGCCCGCCTCCTCCCCCGAGCTCGAAACGCTCTCGCCCCGCTTCCTGCGCCAGTTCCGCTGCCTTCCTGTCGCCCAGCACGATCACACCGTCACGCTGGCCATGGCCGATCCTCTGGACTTCGAAACTCGCTCGACGGTGACCTCTTGCACCGGCTTGGCGGTGCTGGCCGGCATTGCAATCGAGCAGGAAATTATCGACGCCATCGACCGCTACTACGGCCAGAGCGCCCGCAACGAAACCGAAGTCGCAATGCAGACCACCGATACGGAGGATCTGGAGCACCTGCGCGACATGGCCAGCGAGGCTCCGGTCATCCGCCTGGTCAACGCCATGATCGCTTCGGCGGTGGAGAAGCGCGCGAGCGATATCCACGTTGAGCCGTTTGAAAAAGAGTTTCGCGTCCGCTACCGCATCGATGGCGTGCTGGTGAATCAGGACCCTCCGCCGCGCGAGATGAAAGCCGCCATCATCAGCCGCGTGAAGCTGATGGCGCGTCTCAATATCGCGGAGCGCCGCCTGCCCCAGGACGGCCGCATCAAGATCAAGACCATCGGCCGCGAGGTGGATTTGCGCGTCTCGACACTGCCCACGTTGTACGGCGAAAGCGTGGTCATGCGCTTGCTCGACCGCTCCGCCGGTGATTTTTACGATCTCGAGCGCCTGGGCTTCGACGAGCACATGCTTTCGCGCATGGAATATTACACCTCGCTGCCGCACGGCATCTTTCTAGTCACTGGCCCAACCGGCAGCGGAAAATCCACCACGCTCTATTCCGCCCTCAAGCGCATCAACCAGAGCAGCAAGAAGATCATCACCATTGAGGATCCGGTGGAATATCAGATGGACGGCATCAACCAGATCCACGTGAATCCGCAGATCGGGCTCACTTTCGCGCAAGGCTTGCGCCACATCGTGCGCCAGGACCCCGACGTGATCATGGTTGGCGAAATCCGCGACCGTGAGACCGCCGATATCGCCATCCGCTCCGCGCTCACCGGCCACTTCGTTTACTCCACTCTGCACACCAACGACGCTCCCAGCGCGATCTCGCGCCTGACCGACATGGGCGTCGAGAATTACTTGATCACGTCCTCTTTGGTGGCCGTTCTCGCGCAGCGGCTGGTGCGCGTCATTTGTCCCGATTGCAAAACTTCCGCCCCGACGGCGATCACGCCCGACGGCGATACCATTCCGACTTGGCGCGGCGCCGGGTGCGAGAACTGCTTCGGCACCGGATTCCGCGGACGCCTCGGCATCTTCGAGATGATGGAGCTGAGCGAGGAGCTTCGCAGCATCATCATGCGCAATGAGGATGCCTCCAAGCTTACCGCCGCCGCGCGGCGCGACGGCATGCGGAACCTGCGCGAGGACGGCTGGCTCAAGGTCCGCCGCGGAATCACGACGTCGGAGGAAGTCACCCGCGTGACTCAGGAATTCTGATGAGTAAAGGAACCGCAGTGGCAGGTCGCAGACCTGCCCCACAGTGCTGTCAGTCATGGATGGGCCTTTGTGGGGCAGGTCTGCGACCTGCCATTCGAAGGAGCCGCTAACCGTTATGGCCTCGGCTTACTTCTTCAAAGCAGTCGCCTCCGACGGAAAGGTCCGCACCGGCTCGATCACCGCCGACTCCGAACGCTCCGTCGCTTCCGAGCTGCGCCGCCAGGGCCTGGTTCCTGTTCAGGTCAGCGCCGATGCTCCGAAGAAGGGCGTCCAGATCCGCCTGCCCGTGTTAGATCGAGGCAAGCGCCGCGACGTACTTTTCTTCACCGGGGAGATTTCGACCCTGCTTAACGCCGGAGTTCCGCTCGACCGCGCTCTTTCGATCACGGCGGAACTCACTGAACGCGCCAGTTTCCGCGCCTTGATGACCGATGTCCTGCGCATCCTCAAGGGCGGCAAACCCCTGGCCGACAGCCTCGCCGCCCATCCCACGCACTTCTCCGAGCTGTACGTGAACATGGTGCGCGCCGGCGAGGCTTCAGGCTCGCTCGCGCTGATCTTCGAGCGTCTGGCGGAATTTGAGCGCACCCGCGACGACCTGCGCGCTTACATCGTCAGCTCCATGATCTATCCGATTCTGCTCACGCTGGTGGGCATCGCCTCGGTTTTCATTCTGCTGAATTTCGTGGTGCCGCGCTTCGCACAAATCTTTTCCGATCCGCACTTGAAGATTCCCACGCCCACTCTACTGATGATGCAAGCCAGCCAAATCGTGCAGGACTGGTGGCTTCCGAGTGCCATCACTCTGGCCGTGGTTATCGTGGTCTTCTATACCTACATCAAGACCACCGCGGGACGCCTGTGGTGGGACACGCTCCGTCTGCGCATTCCCTTGCTCGGCGACGCGATTCGTAAAGCGGAAACTTCGCGCTTCGCGCGCGCCATGGGCACGCTGGTCTCTTCCAGCGTTCCTCTGGTCTCCTCCATCGGCATCTCCCGAGGCATTCTTAACAACCAGCGCATGGCCGGATCGCTCGAAGCCGTGTCGCAGGGGGTCAAGCGCGGTGAAGGCATTGCGACGCCCTTGCAGCGCACCGGCGCTTTTCCCCCGCTGGCCGGACATTTGCTGGCCGTTGGCGAAGAGACCGGTCGCCTGGACGCTATGTTCTACCGCATGGCCGACATCTACGAAAACGAAACGCGCACCGCCATCCGGCGCTTTACCGCGCTGTTTGAACCTCTCATCATCTTGACGATGGGCATTCTCATCGGTAGCCTGATTCTCAGCTTGCTGCTCGCTATCACGAGCATTAACGACGTAAACATATGAAACCTACCCTTCGCAAAAACTTTCTTCGCAGAAAATCGCAACGCGGCGTCACGCTCATCGAAATGCTGGTGGTGGTGGTGATCATGGGCCTGTTTGTCGGACTTGTCGGAGTCAATCTCTTCCGCAGGGCCGACGAAGCCAAGCGCACTGCCGCACGCGCCCAGATCGATTCCTTCATGACCGCTTTGGGGGCCTATAAGCTCGACACCGGCAGCTTCCCCAGTACGGACCTAGGTCTGCAGGCGCTCCGCGTCAAGCCCGAAAACACGGATCAGTGGGCGGGACCTTATTTGCCCAAGGAAGTCCCCATGGATCCTTGGGGCCACCAGTATATCTACACGTACCCCGGAGAGCATGGCGATGAGCCCGACCTCATCTCCTATGGAGCCGACGGCCAGCCCGGCGGCGACGGAAATAATGCCGACATTCTCAGTTGGAAGAATAAATAGGCCGTGGCGCGCGTACCATTTCCGCGCCGCGCGCTTCTGAGCCGCGATAGTGATGGAGCGGTTGTAGCACGCCGCAGCTTGCACACCAGCCAGCGCGGCGTCACGCTGCTGGAGCTGTTGATCGTGATGACCATCGTCGCCGTGATGACCGCGGTGACTTACCCGACCGCTATGGCCGGTCTCGACTCTCTGCGTTTGCGCTCGTCCGCCGATCGCGTGATGAACTTTCTCAATCTCGCGCTGGACCGGGCCGACCGCGTGCAGCAGGTGGTCGAGATCCGCATTTCACCTCAGGAAAACGCCATGTCGGCGCGCTCGATGGACCTCAGTCTGAACCGCACTCTGGAGCTCGAAGCGCCCGTCCACATCGCATCCGTCGGGCCCGCTGGCCCGACTCAAGCCGGCCCGACTGAGACTGCCGACGCCGCTCCCGCTGTGCCTCTCGACGCGCAGCGCCGATTTCTCCTCTATCCCGGCGGAACTCCGCCGCGCATCACCATCGAGCTTGAAACGAAGGAAGGGCGCAAGCGCCGCGTCTTCGTCGACCCCGTTACGGGCATGCTCCATTCAGAAGGGGGAAATCCATGAGCCGGGCGCATCGCCAAAATCAACGCAGCCAAGGCCAACAAGGATTCACTCTCCTTGAAGTCCTGGTGGCATCTTTGATTATGGGAATCGCCGTGGCGGGTCTGCTGCAAGGTTTGTCCGCCTCCACGCGCAACGCCGCGAGGCTCTCTGCCTACGACCGCGCCACGCTGCTCGCGCGCCAGAAAATGGACGAGCTCCTGGTGGCCTCCGAGATTCACCGCGGCCAGCCGCTCGAAGGCTCTTTCGACCCCGCGATCGCCGGGGGTTCTCCCATAGGTTGGCGCGCCATCGTCCAGCCGTTTGAAACCACCCCCGGAGCCGGGCCCGGCCAATGGGTGGTCGATCGCATCCAACTCGAAATCTGGTGGATGGACGGCGAAACCCGCCACGAGTTTTCGCTCGAAGCTTTCCGCCGCGGCGTCTTGCAGCCTGGAGATCCCACCCATGTCCCGTAAGACGAAGGTGGGGCAGGTCTCCGACCTGCCATTTTCGCGGCCCAGCAGGGCAGGTCGAAGACCTGCCCCACATACCCACGGCTTCACTCTCGTCGAGATGATGATCGCCATCACACTGGTGGCCGCCATCATCACAGGGCTGCTCATGGCCATGCGCACCAGTCTCACGGCCTACGAAAAAGTCAACCGGCGGCTGGAGGACAATCGCCGCGCCATGGGCCTGGACCAGGCGCTCCATCGCCAATTCGGAGGAATGATGCCGGTCACCGGGGAATGCGGCCTGGGCGGCCCCAAGGTCGCGGCCTTCAATGGCGACGCCGCATCGGTGCGATTCGTCAGCAGTTTTTCGCTGGCCGAGGGCGCGCGCGGCTATCCCCGAGTTGTCGAATACGTTGCCGCGCCGGATCCCAACGGCGGTCTCCGGCTGATGATGAATGAGCGGCTCTACTCCGGACCCTCCAGCGTTGCGCCGCAGTGCGTCAATCTAACCTTCCCGCCCGTTCAGGTCACGCCGCAATCGGTCGAAATGGCCGGCAAGCTGGCCTATTGCCGCTTTGCGTACCGCGTTCCGGTTGCCGATTCCCCCATGGGCGCCGACTGGATTCCGCTCTGGCAGCGCCCCGATCTTCCACGAGCCGTGCGCATCGAGATGATGCCGCTCGACCCCAATCCCTCGCGCCTTCCCGCGCTCACGCTGAACGTGCCGGTGCACGTCACCCGCCTGGTGTCAGTTGCTTATGCGGACCAGTAAGAAGCCGCTCTCCGCTCCCTGCGGTCACGGCTCTGATCGCAAAGTTTCGAGACTGAGCCGCGACCAAAGGAAGCGGTTGTCCCGGCATTCTTCCAAAGGCTCTGCGCTTCTCGCGGTCCTGTGGCTGGCGGCCGCGCTTGCCGCCATCGCGTTCGCCGTGTCCTCCACCGTGCGCTCGGAGACCAACCGCGCCGGAGGCGCCGCCGACGGTTTGCGCGCCTACTATCTAGCCAGCGGGTCGGTGGAGCGCGGAATCCAGTGGATGATGTGGGGCTGGACCGGATACAACCAGACCAATCCCGACGGCACACCGCGCTTCTGGGCGGCCAATTCCTCGCGCATGATCATGCATTACCCTAGCGGCGACGCCGTCGTCGAACTGATTCCGGAAACCGCCAAGCTCAACATCAACACCGCCGCTCCGGATGAGCTGTTCCGCGTGGCCGAAGCCGTCAGTGGCGACCCGGCGCGCGCCCGCGCCATTGCCGACGCGATCGTCGATTGGCGGACTCCAGGCGCCAGCCCCCTCGATTCATTCTATTCATCCCTGGGGCCGACTTTCCGTCCGCGGCATGCGTCCTTTGAAGAGATTGAAGAATTATTGCTGGTGCGCGGCATGACTCCGGAACTGTTCTATGGCAACTTCGCGACCGATGCAGAGGGCCGCCTCTACGCCCGCGGCGGCCTGCGCGATTGCCTCTCGGTGTGGGGCTCGCACGGGCCCTACGACATCAACACCGCCAGTCCGGCGTTGATGGAGGCGATTGGCGTCCCTCCAACCGTCATCGCGCGAATTCTCGAACGCCGCTACGTGAAACCTTTTCACGACCTGGGCGAGGTGCAGAGCCTGGGCCTTGGATCGGCGGGCCTGACCATCGGCGGCAACCTCATGTGGACTCTACGCGCCACCGCGCGCCTGCGTGGCCACGACGGCTCTCCCTCCGACGTCATCCGCACCTCAGCGGCCACCGTCAAGCTGCTCGACCCCAAACAATATTTCCAGATGCCTCTGCACGTTCTGCGCTATTACGATGACGCCTGGAGCGAACTAGCCGTCGCGCCGCCCGGGCCTGGAGGTGCGGCCGGAGCGGGACCCGCCGTCCAACCAAGTATTGTTCCCATTTCCGGAGGCCCCGTCCCCGCCGCCGGAGGCATGGTTCAATGAGCTTCTCCGGGCTGAAGAAGTGGGTCGCCTTCGGCAGCGGCGTGGGCATTCAGATCGCCGGACCGCGCGGCGTCGAATCCCTGCGCATTGCCGCGGCTCGCGTGCGCCCCACCGGCGCGCGTCTGGCCGGCGCGATGACCGTCGATGATTTCCCGCACCAGCCCGCCGGAGTTTGGGGAACCGAGTACGCGGCGTTCCTGCGCAAGCTCGGGCTGCGTCACGCCGTCGCCACGGTGATCCTGCCCCGCTCCGCCGTCATCGTGCGGCCTCTGGTTTTGCCGGGCGTTTCGAATAAGGACCTTGACAGTGCCGTCCGCTTTCAAATGGACGGTCTGCATCCTTACAGCGAAGACGACGTGTACTCCGCCTGGACCCGTCTTCCCGGCACCTCCACCGTGGTTGTGGCGGTGGCCCGTAAGGAGGCAATCGAACGCTACGCGGCTCCGTTCGAAGAAGCCGGCATCCGCGTCGGCGGATTCACCTGCTCGGCAGCCGCGATCTATTCCGCGCTGCGGCTCTTTGGCGCGGCACCGGCTCCGGAGCTGCTGGCTGTCGACGACTCCGCCGGAGAACTCGAGTATTACGGCGAGAGTCCCACGCGTCCGGTCTTCTCCGCCAGCTTTGAAATCGGGAATGAGCGCGCCGCCTCGCTGGCCGCCTCCGAGCTACGCATTCCCTCCGACACCGAACCCATTCCCCTGTCCACCCTTCTTGGCTTGGAGCCGGCATTGTCGTTCGCCGCTGCGCTTTCCTCAGCCTGCCCGCACCTGAGCCTCTCCTTGAACCTTCTGCCGGCGGAGCGGCGTCAGGCTGGCTCGCGTTTGCGTTGGGCTCCTTCGGTCGCCTTCGGAACGGCCGCCTTAGTGCTCGCCGGTATGCTGGCCGCCTTCCCCGCCTACGAAAACCGCACATACCTCAAGTCTCTTCAAGCTCAGATCGCCGTAGTGGCCCCCGTGGCCGAACGCGCGGGAGCCATCGACAAACAGGTGGACGTCTTGCAACACCGCATCCAGCTTCTGGACGATCTCCGCCGCCACCCCCGAGCCGACATGGACGTGCTGGCCGAGCTCACGCGCATCCTGCCTCCGCCCACCTGGCTCAGTCTCATGCAGATCGCGCCCAAGCAGGTGAGCGTGGGCGGCGAGACGCCGGAAGCCGCGCCGCTGCTCTCGCTACTCGATTCCTCCCGCCTGTTTGAAGGCTCTGAGTTTCAGGCCGCTCCTCTTCGCCTGCCCGGTCCCGGCGGCGAAACATTTCGGATCAGGACCAATCGCAGGGGAGTCAAATGAACATCACTCCTCGCGAACGCCGCACCTTGGCCTGGGGGGCCGTGTCCCTGGCACTCACCGGCATCGCCTACCTCTGGCAAGGCGGCAGCGGCGGCAGCACAGCGACCGTCGTCGCGCCCACCGATTCGATCGCTTTAGCCGAAAAGCGTCTGGCGCGGCTGCGCGATACCGCCGCTACTGTTCCGCAGAAGGAAGAAATCCTGAAGGGCGTTGCCGCGGAGTTGGCCAAGCGCGAAGCCGGATTGATCCCCGGCGACACCGCCGCCCAGGCGCAAGCCGAGCTGTTGAAGATTCTCGGCCGCCTCTGCGCCGCGCAACAAATCGCGATCAAATCCACTGAGCTGGTGGGCATCGTTCCGCTCGCCGACGCATACGGAGAAGCCAGCGTCGCGGTGAACCTGGAGTGCCGCATGGAGCAGTTGATCAACTTGCTCGCGGACCTGGCCGCGCAGCCCCAGCTTCTCACCACCAGTGAGCTTCAGGTCACCGCCGCCAATCCCAAGGAGAAAACCGTGAATGTGAGGCTCGGGATTTCCGGCGTCACCGCGCGCAAGCTGGTGCCCGACAGGCTGATCCCGAAAAAAGGAGCCGGCTTATGATCTCCTTATGTGGAGCAGGCCTTCGGCGTAATGTGGAGCAGGCCTTCGGCCTGCTTAGGATCCTTTTGTGAATAAGAAAGTTCTCCTCCTGAATCTGGCGCTGTTGGCTCTGGCCGGACTGCTGTTCTGGCAGTTGCGGTTGCGCCGGCAGCAAGCCGAAATGCATGAGCGCGCCGTGCTCCTGAAGAACGCACAAGCCCGGATTCTGCTGGCCCCGCCCGCTCCCACTCCGGTGCCTCCCGTGGCGCCCGCCGAATACATCGACTCGGTGCAGAAGATGCTGTTCTCCAAAGATCGCAATCCCAACGTGATCGTCGACCCACCGCCCGCTCCCAAGCCCGCGCCGCCTCCGCCGCCCATGCCCGCTTTGCCGCGCTATTACGGGCAGATTCATTTTGGCGGGGATCCGGTCGTCATCCTCAGCACCGCCACATCGAGCGCGCAAAAGAGCTATGCGGTAGGCGAGAAAATCACGGTCGACGACCCGGCTTGCAAGAATATCGAGAAAGAACATCCTGGAATTTGCGATTTTAAGCTGCTGGCTTTCGACAAGGATTCCATCACCTTCGAATGGAACGGCCAGGAAGTGGATAAGAAGCTGACCGACCTGAAATCGAAGGACGCGCAGCCGCCGCAACAGGTCGCCGCCGCCGCGCCGCCTCCGCCGCCTCCGCAGTCGAGTTCAGTCACGTCCATCGGCGCCGAGTCGTCCGCCAACAATCCTCCGCCGGCCGTGGGAAACGACATGGGCGGAGGCCTGCATGCATGCACGAATCCGGACGACGGCTCTCCCTCCGGAACCGTGGTGGGTGGTTACAGGAAAGTGATTAATCAGGGCCTGATGGGGAAGTCCTGCTATTGGGAGCAAGTCAAATAAATGATGAAGATTCGCATCGTATCGGTAATCCTGTCGTTGACTCTTGTGTGCGCCCTGCTGGTGATGGCGCAAGCGCCGCCCGCGCCGCCGCAGCAACCAGTCGCCCAGCAACCAGTCGCCCAGCAACCGCCAGCCGCCCCTCCTCCGCAGCCCGCGGCCCAGGTTTCCGCAGCCGACCTCTCCTTACAAAATGCGGCCCTGGGCGAAGTTGTCGACCGCCTGGCGCGCCAGCTTCATATGGTCCTGGTGCTGCCTCCCGCTCCCGGTTTGCAAGGCAGCGTTTCGATCAATTCCTACGGTGAAACCAAGAGCCTGGACGCACGCAATCTGCTGGAGATGATCCTGCGGATCAACGGCTACGCTCTGGTGCAGGAAGGCGACGTCTATCGGGTGGTCAAGATGCTGGACGCGATGCACCAGCCCATTCCCATCCAGATTTCGGGCAAAGAGGTCCCTGAAGACGATCAGATCATGTTGGACTTGGTCTTCCTCAAATACATTACCGTCGACGAGTTGGAGAAAGTGCTCAGGGAATTCATCGGGGAGAACGCCAGAGTTCTCACCTATGCTCCCGCCAATCTCCTGTTCATACTGGACAACCGCCGCAATATTCACCGCATCGAGGGTCTGATCCGTCAATTCGACAGCGACATGTTCACCAACCAGCGCGTGCGTTTGTTCGAGCTCGAAAACGCGCGTCCCTCCGATGTGCAGAAGGACCTGGACAACGTTCTCAAGGCCATCTCGCTCGATAACAAGACCAGCACCGTGCATTTTCTCGCGGTGGACCGCATCAATATTTTGATCGCGGTTGCCCCCAACCCGGGCGTGTTCGATACGGTCGAGGAATGGATCAAGAAGTTCGACGTACCCGCCACTGTCGCCTCCGGCGCGGTCGACACGTACGTTTATACCGTGCGCTATGGGCGCAATGATTGTCTGGCGCAAGCTCTGAATCAGTTGTTTAATCCGGGCGCGGGATTCCTACCGGCCGGATTAGGAGGCTACGGAGCTTCGGCTCCCGCCGGCGCCTATGGGAACTACGGTTACGGCGCGGGCGGATCGGGCGCGTATACCGGAGCTTATGGCGGCGGAGGCGGCTATGGCATCGGCGGAATGGGCAGCTACGGAGGCGGAGGGGGAAGCACGTATGGAAACACCAATAGTTTCAGCCCCGCTTTTGGCGGCAGCGGCGGGTGCGGCGGCGCCGGCGGAATGGGTGGCGCAACGGGCGGAGCCATGGGCGGCGCTTACGGCTCCCCGGCCTTCGGCGGATACACGGCGCAAACTCCTCTAATGGGTAACGCGGCAGGGGCCGCGGGACAGGCCGCCGGAGCGGCAGCAGCAGCCGCCGCCGCGGCAGCGGGGCTCCCTGCCCCGCCTCCGCCTCCGCGCATCGTGCCCCTTTCGTTTGACAACAAACTCATGATCCAGGCCGATCCACAGCGCTATCAGAGCATTCTCAAAATGCTCGAGCAACTGGACAAGGCGCCCCGCCAGATTCTGCTCGACGCCAAGATCTACTCCATCGATCTCACCGACCAGTTCGCCAGCGGCGTGGCGGCGTACTTCCAGAACAGCGGCGTGGGACTCCCCTCGGGAATCTCGGGCCTCGCGCCTTACGCCGCTCTCACCGGCGGCACCGTCACACTGTCCGCCGGAATGATGGTCAGCGCCAGCCGCCAATTGCTGGGCGCCTTGAGTTTGAATGAAAATATCAGCCACGTTCACATCCTTTCCGAGCCCAGTCTCATCGCCACCGACAGCATCCCCGCCACCATCAACGTCGGCACACAGGTCCCCGTGCTCACCTCTCAGGTTGGCACTCCGCTGCAACTGGGAGGCACCAACGCGTTTACTCAGAACATCTCGGGCGTCAGCACCGGCATTACTCTAAACGTAAACGCGCGCGTGAATCCCAGCGGCGTGGTGACGCTGATCGTCGATCAGGAGAACAGTTCTCCGTCCAGCGGCAGCGGGAGTAGCAGCGGTAGCAGCAGTCAGAACCTCACACCTTCTTTCTCGCAACAAGTTGTGCAGACGCAGATCACCATGCAGGACGGCGACACCATCGCGGTCGGCGGGCTCATCGGCGAGACCACCACCAGCTCCGTCAACGGCATTCCATTGTTGAGCCGCATTCCTTATATCGGGGCTCTGTTCGGCAGCAAATCCTACAGTCATGAGCGCACCGAGCTGATCCTCTTCATGACTCCCCACGTGATTTACGACACCACCGATCTGCTGGAAGCCAGCGACGAACTGGTCCTCAAGGTGAAAAAACTTCAGAAGTACATCAAAGACCGGAATTAAGGAAGCTACACTCTTCTCCGGCGCGGCATAGTTTTCCACAGGCACGGTTCCATTCGGTGCGCGTTTTTCGCGCTTCGGGGGCAGATCTTCCCATTCCCTGTTTTCACTTGACGTTGCGGGCCGCGGGATGGTCGAATGGACCAAGCGTAACCACGGAAAATCAGGGTGCGCCCCAGGGTGCAACCCTACTTTTTAGCTTGACTTGGGTCCGTGGAGAGTGTTATCTATAATCTGACTGCGTCCAGGGTGTAACAGTTAGTAGTTCCGTAGGGCGGCATTCATTGACCGTGAATCCCGCGAGCACATAAGAGCACAAGAGAAGTCGACAGCAACAATGAGCGATCGAGCAGAGAAACCGGGAAAACAATCGGCGGCGAAGTACGCCAGCGGGTGGACCTGGGTCCTGAGTTTGGCATTTGAGAGGATTCAAGCTTGAGGAAGAATCGTTTGAGGCTCAGGTTGATAAGAAGAACTTCCATCAATTCAATTTCAGAAATTCACAAGGAGAAGGAAATGGCAGATTTTCGCAGATTGTTTTACGCGCTTGCCCTCGTGGCCCTGCTCGCTGGGCTCACCGTTCCGGCTAGCGCTCAAGCTGCTCCGTTCCAGTGTATTGCTAACGCCGGCGTCCCCCCGTTGATCCGTGCGGAAGGCTGGACAGAGCTCGTGGGTGATCTTACACTGAACTGCACCGGCGGCACCCCCACGCCGGCGGGCCAGATTGTTCAGCCTGTAAACATATCCATCAGCATCAGCACCAACCTCACCAGCCGCCTGTTGTCCGGCGGTCTGTGGAGCGAGGCGTTGTTGATCATTGATGAGCCCCATTCGGCAACCAACCCCACTCGTCCGATTTTGAATTGCGGCGCGTCCGGCGCGCTGGATAGCGGACTCTCGGGACCGAATGTGTGCTCCATCGTATCGACGGGAAATCCCGTGCAGACCTACGACGGCACTCCCAATGGCTACGGCTTCACTATCGGAGGCGTAGGGACCGCGGGGACTTGCACCGGTGGTCCGTCGGGTGGCGTCCCGACGACTCTTCCGGCGTCGGGCAGCTATGGCTGCGGACGCCCGAATGTGTGGCAGGGCCGCTTGGGCACCGCTCAGGATCCCAACCAGTACAACGCCATTAGCTGGCTCGGCGTTCCTCTGGATCCTCCCGGCACCAGCACCAACCGCACCATCCGCATCACCAACATCCGCGCGGATGCGCATACGCTGGGTATTTCCGCTCCCGGCAACTTCTTCTTGAACACGGTTCAGATGGGGATTCAGATCAACGGCAATACCGCCCTGTCGATCAACAATCCGCAGCAGACCGTTGCCGACGTAGTGGTTGGCCTGGTCACCTCGATCAAGCAAACCAACTTCAGCTTCCTGCAGTGCGTGGGTGAACACTACTTTGGAGGCGGCATCACCGGCAGCGTTTTTGCGCCCGGTTCTACGACGCCGCAAACGACGGTCTTCACTTCTACGCCCGGCCAAACCACTGGCGTCTCTGCGTTCAGCAATGGCGTCCCTCAGTTTTCATTTACTGAAGGATTTGGCAGTTCTTGGAAAGCCAAGAATATCGCGCATATTCTCGCCTCCACGAACGCAAACGCGGGCAACGGCAACCAGGTGTCGACAGCCAGTTACTGGACCTACGATGGATTCTCCAGCGCGGCCGCCGGTACGCTCAATTACCCGAAGGACTTCAATCAGAATGTCCCCGGCGCCATTTACAACAGCGAGAGCGGGTTCATGTATCCAGGCGGTGTTCCGGCTGGTTGCACCGCACTCGATACACCGTCGGGCGATCCATCGCCGAATCCGCCCTTTGGTGTCGGCACGGTTACCGTGACCGCAACCTCGCAGGCTCTCAGCAATAGCACATGTATTGCCAACGCTGGGATCGCCGATCAAGGCACCCGTTTGCAGGTTACGATCTCCAACATCCCGGCCGGCGCATTCGTGCTGGTTCCGGAGGCGATCCTCCTGACCAACGGCACCTGCAACTTCACCACGATCCTGTCGTGCAACAGCGGCGTGGCGGTGCTCGTCACCACCGACGCCTCGGGCGCTGGCGCTTATTCGCCGGTTGCTACCGGGACAGCCGCGGGGTCCGCGTTAGCCGCATCGCTCACGTACACACCGCTGGCCTCCAGCGGAATGGCCGTGTACGAGGTGATCTTTGCCGATCCGTTCAGCATTGAGACTGCCGTGGTGCAGGCCCTCGTGGCGTATCAGCCCAATCTGAATCTGAACCAGCCCAGTCCGACCACGACCGCACAGGCCTTTGGCGGCTTCGCTCCGTTCTATAGCTCGGCTGCGGCACACGAACCGCAACCGCTGCCGTTCCAAACCTCGCTGCCCGTGCCGCGCTTCGCTCCTGGTACGGTTCCAGCCAACCCGAACTTCTTCAACGTGAACAAGTGCGCTTGCGACCTGTTGTTCCCGTTCGTCTCCGCTCAGGCGGGCTACGACACGGGCATCGCAATCGCCAACACGTCGATGGATAATTTGGGTATCGCCGGCAACTCAGCGGCGCTACAGCAATTCGGTGGCGTTGAATTCTGGTACTACGGAACGGGTAACAATGGTGGCACGGCGCCTCCGGCGCAGTGTACCAACGCGGCCAGTCCGGGCACTTGCCCTGCGGCCACCACCGTTCCGGCCGGCCAGATCCTCACGTATGTGCTCAGCAGTGGCGGCGGCTCGATTGGGAGTGGTGCCAACGGCTTGGATAACCGTGCCAACGGTTTCTCCGGCTACATCATCGCCCAAGCGCAGTTCCAATACTGCCACGCATATGCGTTCATCACCGCTGTCGGCGCGGGCCCGCTCTCACAAGCGGTTTCCGAGGGCTACCTCGGATTGATCCTCGACAACAGCTCCTTTAACTGCAATTCGGGAGCGAAGGTCGCCGGTCTCTGCCGCACGGGTCAGAGCGCAGAAAACCTGGTCCACTAGATCAGACTCGGTTGTTTCGCGAAAAGGGAGAAGCTTCGGCTTCTCCCTTTCGTTTTTTTAAGGACCGCGTGTTCCGGCCAAAGTGATTCCTTAGCGTGAACATTCCTGGCTCGATTTGTTTCGCTGACACGCTGGAAAAAGTGTGGTACACTATTCGTTGTCCGCCCGCGTCCATCTACGTAATCGAGGTATTTCCATGCTGAATCGAAACGTCTCACTCGTTGTGTGCTTGGGCGTCATTGCGAGTGTGGCCTTCGCGCAAAGCAACCAGGGGACCGGCTATATTTTCCAATTTGCCAACTCCACGGCGGCTTCAGGACAGTTCCAGGCATTCGTCTATAACACCCAATCGCTCGGCACTCCGGTCTTTAATAGCACCGGACCTTCCGGAGCCGACCAAGTCATACCCAAGCCGGACGGGAGCAAGTTTTATGTAGTGGGACCCGGCGGCGTTTACGACTTTAATCCTGCCTTCACGACGTCGGCCGCTCTCAACGGCATAACCGGTACGCCCACCCAGGCGATTATCAGTCCCGATGGACGATACCTCTTGGTCGCTAGCAATCTGGGAGGGGGCGCTGGAAGCGTTTTTATCGTGAACACGACCAACGATGCCGTTGTGCTGAACGAACCCATCAACGGAGCTGTCGTCTCAATGGTTGTCAGCCGGAACGGAACCACGGCGTGGATTCTCGGGAAGTCCTCGCAAGCTATCATCACGATCGTCAGCCTTCCCGCCCAGGGCTCTCCCCAGCAGGTCGGTTCGCCGGTGTTCTTGAGAGATCCCATAACCGGGGACAGCCTCGCTGGAGACGCGCAGGCTATGACCCTTTCTCCCTTGGGGCTTCTGTATGTGAGCGCGGGAAATCAGATCCTCGAAATCAATCCCGCCGTTCTTACACAGTCTGAGCCCACCTTTACCGAAATCTCAGTGTTCGCCACAGCTGGTCCTTTGGAGTTTTCGACGGATGGCACGATGGCTTATTTCATCAATATGACGACGGCGTCGGGCGGCCCATCACTATTGAGTATGGCGATTCCCAGTCATACCCTCACCACATGGCCGCCTTTCGTCTCCGGGCAACAGCCGGAGCAGTTCGATAGCATACTCGTCGCCAGTCCCACGCGCTTGTTCGCACACTCGCCTGCGGACAATACGCTATGGGATGTGGCGCCGGATTTCAGCGCCGTGGGAGTCAGCGCCCTCAACAGCGTCCTGCCGGCCACCAGCGTTTTCTCTTTTGCGCTGTCGAATGAACTTCCCACGGCGCAGTATCTTTACGCGCTGATTGGCAGCGGTACGCAAGCCAGCATCTACCGCGTGGTTCTGAGCACCAATACCGTCAATAGCCAGGCGAGCGCGGCGCTCGGACCGGGCACCTTGCAGTTTGCGATCGTCCCTCCCGAGACCAACCCTACCGGATTCATCCAGTACAACGCCACGCAGACCAACCTCGCGGCAGGAGCGACGGCGCTTCCGCTCATCGCGCGAGTGCTCGATCCTACAGGCCGTCCCATGTTTGCGGTGCCCGTTTCTTTCACCGGGGATCCTTCGCTCACCATCGTCCCGGCAAATTCAACCAGCAATGAAGACGGTTTCGTCCAAGCCCTCGTCACCATGGGTACAACGGCGGAGGCTCCCGGAAATTATCCGGTCACGTTGACTGCGGGGAGCGGGAGCAATGTTGCCACCGCCACCTTTGCGCTGGCCATTCCCGGCGGCCCCGGCACCGGGCCCACTGGCGGCGGCCCCAATCAGATGACCATCATCTCTGGAAATGGCGGCTTGTATCAGGCGCAGAATCCGAACTTCGGAAACAGCGCCCCTCTCACCGTACAACTCCTCGACACCAGCGGAAACCCGCTGGTAAACCAAAGCGTGACTTTTACGATTGTCGGCCCGGCAATCGCGGCCCTGGACAATCCCAACGCCACCACCGACACCCACGGGATGGCGTCGACCGACTTCTATCCGCAAACGATTTCGCAGAACACGGCCTTCGTGGGAACTACCGTTACCGCCGTCGCGACGCAGGGGGCTGTGACCTTCAACGAGACGGTCTGGCAGCCGGACCCGAACTCGAACGACGCCGAACCGAGCGCTTACCTGACGGCGCCTGCGGATCTTCAAACCATCAACGGCAGCGAAGGAAGCGTGCTGCCGGGAGCGATCCAGGCCGTAGTTTTCGCCCATGCTTTCGGTAGCACTACACCGATTCCAAACGTCGCGATTAACATTACTAATTCTGATAACTCTGGAAACCCTGGCCCTGCAACCTGTCAAGGGAGCCCGTTGACCGACGTTACCGGAAGCGTGACTTGCAACCTGATCCCTGTCTGTAGCACCGCGATCAACGCCTCTACTATGCTCCCCTGGGGCTTGGGTTTCCACGGTTTTAATATCGACTTCGGCGACGCCCTCGATCTGACGGGATACTCCCTGAATATCACATCGGGCTCCGGCCAAGCGCTGGTCATCCAATCCGGCAACAATCAGAGCGGCCGCCCAGGCGCGGTGCTCTCTGCGCCACTGATGGCGACCGTCACCGACCAATGCGGTGCGTCCGCCGGAGGCGTCACCGTGACATGGAAAGTCACCCAAGGTTCGGCTACGCTCTCAACAGCCACTACCGTGTCTAATCAAGGCGGTAACGTCTCCACTCGGTTGACCCTGGGTCAGACTCCCGGCACGGTCCAAGTCGTGGCCAGCATTAACAGCACCACCCTGGTTACCTTCACGGAGACGATCCAGGCGGTGGTCGGAAGTATTGCGCTGGTGTCGGGGGGCGGGCAAAGCGCCCTTGAGAGTCAGGCGTTCACGTCTCCGTTGGTATTCCAGGTTACCGACACAAGCAAGAACCCGGTTCCCGGCTTGGCCGTGAGTTTCTCCCTCGCAAGTGGAACCGCTTCGATCAGCACCACCTCAGCCACCACCAACGCGTCAGGCCAGGTATCCGTGAACGTCACTGCCGGAAACGTGGCTGGCACCGTGACCATCACCGCCACCTACGGGACGCTTACGGCCTCGGCAACGCTGACCGTCACCGCCCCGGGGCTGCCGCTAACGCTGTCCAGCTTTGTCAATGCGGCAAGCGGCCAGCCCGGTCTGGTGCCCTGCGGATTGGCCGTGGTGACCGGCTCAGGCTTGGCTCCCGCAATCAGCGGAGTCGTCTCCGGAAGCACTCTCGGGATCGCCCCGTGGCCGTACACTCTCGCGAACGTAAGCATCAGCGTCAACGGAACGCCGGCGCCGCTCGAAGCCGTATCGAATCAAAACGGCGTACAACAGGTAAACTTCCAGACGCCGTGCGAAACGGTACCAGGATCGCCGGCAACGGTGGTCGTGCAAGTGGGCTCTTCCTCAACCCAGGTGACCGGAGTCACGGTGTACCCGGCGCAGCCCGGAATTTTCACTTACGCTGGGCCCGGTGGGGTCAACTACGCGTACGTGATCGATTCCAATGGGAACCCCCTTACCCCGAGCAACCTGGCAACCGCGGGGCAAACCTATTTCCTGATTGCGACGGGAATGGGCGAGACGATACCCGCTGCGTCCACCAACGCTGTCGGAACCGGTGAAATCGTTCCGGCCTCTAGCGTCATTCTGGCGATCAACAACGTCGGCGTCCCGGTGAGCTCCGTTCAATACCAACAGGGCGCCAGGGGAGTGTACGTGATCGCCTTCACGATTCCGACTCCATTTGGAACCGGAAACAATCTGCCGCTCGCGCTGGGCCTGACTGTCAATTCGCAGACCTTCTTCGAGAACAGCCCTTCGGGTTCAGTCGATTTGCCGGGCATTCACTAACGGAAACAGGCGGGGCCGGGAGGTTGCGCCTCCCAGCCCCAAACGTTTCCGGCGTTACTTCAACTGACTGCTTGCTGCGGAGATTCGGACCACTTGAACTCCGCGAGGCCGCTGCCGGCATCGAAATACACCAGATTCTCGCCGCCCAATCCACCATAGGCTCCGTTGGTGTCCAACTCATCGGGACTTCCACCAAAGCCCTGATCGACGGGTCCGCGATCCCAGACGTCGCCCGCGTAATCGTCCATCTCCAGAGTGCCGCCACTCGGCCCGGGCACAGAACCCTTGATGAGCCAGACCGTGATCCCCGAAGGGTTCGGGCTGGGGGGCATGAAGAAAATAGCCTCTCCGTCGAGCGATCCATCCACCAGCTGCAGATGCGCGTTGGGGAAATTCTTTTGGACCAAGGCAAAGACCTGTTGGGCCTGAGCCTGGGTGGAAAACATATACCAGTCCGCGGGCGGGACGGGGAAGGCGGAAGTCCCGAATATCATCGTGACTCCGCTGGGTTGTGTAAGCATGCGGTTTGCAGTCGCCTCCTTGGCAAACCTATTTCCTCATGCTCAGGCCTAAAACCCTGACGAACAAAACCGCTATCCGGCGGATTCGCTTGCTATTATTTCGTTGCGAAGTTACGTTTATGCGTACGCGTTGGCCGCCGTAGTGACGTTTGCTCCATAGGGGCCTTCCGCGGCTAAAGCCGCTTCAGCCGCCGCCTGCTGATCCTGAGGCAGGTATTGAATCATCGCCGGGTTAGGAAGATTGTCAAGATTTCCGGACGCCGGCGGATCCCCGCCGTATTCCTGCGGCGCCTGAATCGGGCCGGAACTACCGCTCGCCGAAACCGCATAGGACGAGTCGGCTGCGGCTTGAATCGCCGGGATCATTTGGGCTTGATCGTAGCTTATGTTCCAGGCTGTATCAGGCCCGGCGTTTTGAGTGAGAAAGTCGCTCATCGAAAGTCCGCCGGTGCCGTAGTTCAGGGCGTATTGATAGGCGGCCTGCTGCGACTGATTCAACTGACCGAAGGTTAAGGTGGTGCCGGGAACCGTCGCAGTGGGAGCGCCACCGCCTGTACCGGACGCGTTCGCGAGCTGAAAGGCCACTTGCTGCGGAGTCATGACGGACCAGCCGTTGGCGAAATCCTGCATGACCGACGACAAGGGAGGCACGGTGGTCCCAGCCATCAGGGCCGGGGGAGGGGAAGTGGTGTCCGCGACCGTGCTGGCGTTCGCAGCGGGCGTTGCGGCTGCCACGGGCGTTGCGGCCGCCGCGAGCGTCGAAGTCGTAACGGCAGGCGTCGTCGCCGCGGCCGGAGGCGTAGTTATAGTGACAAGATATTGCCCACTGCCGGATTCTTGCCCCTGAGCCGGCTGAATATTGATGTCAAATTGAGAACCATGGCCGGATTGGCCGAAATAGCTCGCCAGGGCGGATTCAAGCTGCTGCGCGAATGAATCTACTGTATCTGTTGATGCCGCGCCGGTTGTGCCGCTGAAAAGAGCGATCTCCGGAACCTGGCCGGGTGTGTTGCCGATTGCTGAAACCATGAGTTAGCGTTGCCTCCCGGCTTTGGGAATGCACCGCAAGGGCCATTTTGTTCGGTTCCGCCGGCTAACTATTTTGCCGGCGTTCCAAACATGACCAGGATGGGAACATACTGACCGAACGGAGCCACCTCTAGGGCGATCGTCACCGAAGTGGGCGGGGGCTGCTCACTGGCCATGGGATCGTAGCTGATCTCAAGAACCGCGTCTTGCCCCGAATTCAGGTCTTTCTTATCGAACTTGGCGGTCAAGCCGGGAAGACCTCTCGGCAAGCCCTCCACGCTGACGGATACCGAACCCGGAGCTGCGTTGTGAAAGGTTACCGTTGCGGAAGAAAGCTTGTCGGGCGAGAGGGTGACCTCATTTTTGTCGATACCGCTCTGGTGCAGAATGCGCTGCGCTTCCTTAGCGAGGGTGGCATCGTCCAGCTTCTTAGGTATAGCGGTGGTTCCATCGGGTTTGTGAAAGCCGTCCGAGGGCCCCATGGGCGTGACCCAGCCGTTCGGTTGAATCTGGTGAGTATAGACCCACTTTCCGTTCTCAATCTTCCATGACGTGGACCAGGGCGAGTCGACGACGGTGTCCTGTACGAAGCCTTCGGCCTTCATCTTCCAGACTTGTTTGACGGTCAGCGCGACGTCGGCCTTGGTGAAATCGCTCGAAAAGGTCACTCCGTCGATCTTGAACTCCTTGATTTCCGCCTTGGAAGCCGCAAAATACTCGTCCTGTGTGTCTTCGGCGACCAGATTGATGGCCTGCCGAAACTTGCTGTCCACGAAATCCTGAAAGAATTCCGTCACGCGGGCCCGCAAGGCTTGTTCGACCTCGGGCGGCGCCGCTGACGCCGGGGTCTGCGCGAAAGCCGCGGCGGGAACAAGCAATAGTGCAACGGGAACCAGGAACAAGGTGGTACGAACAACCATGAACGCTCCTTGGGAAGATACTGCCTATTATACCAATCTCCCTTGAGCCCATAGACGCGCGAAGAAGCGGGAGGTTAGTGACGATTCAGCTCGGTTTCGATCATCTGCTGGAGGGTCTGCCACTCCACGCCGTTGCTCCTGCGGCCGTTGATGAAGAGAGTAGGCGTGCCTTTAAGGTTGAGAGCGTGAGCCTCGGCCAAGTTGCGCGCGACTTCCGCGTCGGTGGCCTTGGTCTCAATGCAGCGCCCGAGCTGCACGGCGTCGATGCCATTCTTGCCGGCCCATTCGAGGACCTTGGAGGTGAGGACGTCCGGAGTGATCTGCTCCTGCGTCTCGTAAAACCAATCGTAGATTTTCCAGAAAGCCTGCGGGTTCTGATGGAAAACGCAGCGGGCCGCATCGGAGGCAGCACGAGCCCAGGGATGAATCGACTCTAGCGGAAAATCCTTGAACACAACCCGCACCTTGTCGGGATAGACGCTGGGCAGGATGTTGCGGAGAATGGGCGCTTCGGCTTTGCAGGAAGGGCACTCGAGATCGCCGAACTCAACGATCGTAACCGGAGCGTTGGCGGGGCCGAAACTGGGCTGACCGTCGAGAACCAGCTTGTCCAGATTGATCTGGAATGGATTGCGGCCGATGGTAAAAGCGGGCACGGAGCCGGACTCGGCCGGAATCACCGTCCGTCCATCCGCGGAAAGGTAGAAAAGCGAGTCCGCGGATTGGCTCCCATAGGTGAGATGCACGCCGACCTCAGAGAATCCAGGCAGGGATCGAGACGGCGTGGGATCGCCGACCTTCACCGCGATGTTCGCGGCCAAGCCTTCGTAGTAGCGTACGGATGCCTCGAAGCCGGTCTTATCGAAAGACGGCTTGGCGGCAGCGGACGCCACGGGGGCGGCCGTCTGCGCCCAAGCGGATAGAGCCGACAGAACAACAAAGGCGAACCTCATGGCGTGATTGTCGCATAGGCGCAGGCCGCGCCGCGAGCAGCGCGATTTGCCGAGGGGCAGTTCCCGCGCTTGCCGAATTTTAAGATCACCTGTCAGGCATGATATGGCACACTAATTAAGACTGCCGGTCGAGAAGCAGATGAGCGTCACAGAGATTACTCGCGTCGACATGCTGCCGCTCGATGGCGACCGCTTGTTAGGATTTTGTGTCGATTCGCCGGTCCCCGATGCTGGGCGCGACGCCTACGAATTTTTGTGCGCTGGCTGGGTACTCGGCAAAACGGAGCCGGCGCTGGGCGTGCAGCTTATCGGGAACGATGGATCCGTCCGGCGCATTCCCGTTGGACATCCGCGGCCCGACGTGTTGCGTTGTCATCCCGGGGTTGCGGACGCGGCCGTTGCAGGCTGGTCGTCTCCCGTAAGTGTGCTGGGAATGAACGCAGAATTCGAGCTCAGTGTGCAAGCGCTCCTGAACAACGATCCGAAACCAGTGCCTCTTGCGCGAATTCAGGGCCGTCGCCGTCCAATGCGCCGGAGCTTTGAACCCGGGATTCAGCCTTTAATGGTGACGAGTCTGGGCCGCACCGGATCCACATGGCTGATGCGTCTGCTGGCTGAGCATCCCGGAATCCTGGCCCACCGCGCGCACCCTTATGAGGTGTGCCCAATGCGGAATTGGATGCAGTTCCTAGGGGCGCTTACGGAATCCGCCCCGGATGCGCAGTCTGCGAGCAAAGTTGCATTTCCGGACGCGCAATGGCGGGTTGCCTATCCCTTGTCAAATGCCTCGGCGTTGCTTGCTCCGACGATGCACGGGTGGTACGGCCGGAGGTTTGTCGAACAGGCTGCCGAGTTTTTCCTCCGTTGCGGCGAAGATTGCTATCGAGAACTCGCAACATCACAGCATCAGACTGCCTCGGTTTATTTTGCCGAAAAGCATCTTCCGTACGAAGTTCCAGGGATCGTTTGGGAGCTATACCCAAACGCCCGCGAAATCTTCCTGGTTCGCGATTTTCGCGATATGCTGTGCTCGATCGCGGCATTTAATCAAAAACGCGGAAGTGCGGGCTTTGGCCGGGGCTTTGCAGCGAGCGAAGAGGAGTACATCCTTAATTTAGCCGAGTGCGTGAATTGGCAGGGAATGGCTTGGAACAACCGGCGGGATCGCGCATGCCTGGTCCGCTACGAAGATTTGGTATCGAGAACCGCGGAAACGCTGGCGACGATTCTGAATTATCTTGGACTGCCGGCGGACGATGCGGAGATCGACGAGATGATCCGCCGCGCCGCTGTGGATACGCCCGATTTAGAGCAGCATCGCACAACGCCAAGCTTGCCTGAGTCCGTCGGACGCTGGCGGAGGGACCTGCCTCCGGAACTGTACGCCATCTGCCAGGAGGCATTTGGGCCGGGTCTTGCCGATTTTGGGTATACCGATTTTGGGTATAAGGCTGAAGGCTGGGCTCGGACGATAGGTCAATAAAACAAGTACTTGCGCCATTGATCGTCGCTCTTACCAAGCAGGCGCATCAGGTGGCGGTTGGTATGCAGACTGAACGGGCGCGGCACGCGCGCCAGGCGCATGCCGGCTTCCTCGGGTGTGCGGCTGCCCTTGCGGTTGTTGCAGGGATGGCAGCAAGCCACCAGATTCTCCCAGGTTGTCTCTCCCGCGCGGGAACGCGGGATCACGTGATCGAGAGTGAGTTCGGCCGAATTGAACGTGCGCAGGCAGTACTGGCAGGTATAACGGTCGCGCATCAAAATGTTTTTGCGCGAGAGCGAGCGGGTTTGGTGAGGGATGCGCCGGTATTCAAGCAGGCGGATCACGCTGGGAACCCGAATCGCATGCCGCGCGGAGTGGACCTGGCCGGAGCCGTGCTCCTCGGCCGCGGCGACGCCCTTGATCACCAGCACCAAAGCGCGGCGGGCGGCGCACACGTTGATCGGTTCATAGCTGGAGTTCAGCACCAGCACCGGTCTGTGCAAACGTTCCTGAGAGGTTCCTATCATGCAAATCAACTCCCCGCGCTGGCAGCCACGCCGGCGATGTCCTCGAGCGCGGCCCGGCGGTCGCGCCGAGCCAAAGCAAGAAAAGTCACATGAGCGGCGCCGGCGCGCTTTAGAGCGCGCGCACACGCGCTGGCGGTTGCGCCGGTGGTCAGCACGTCGTCGATCAGAAGAAGACGCATGCCATTTAAACGTGCGGCCTTCTTGACTGCGAAAGCTCCCTGCACATTCTTGCGGCGCTCCGCGCTGGTGAGTCCGGCCTGAGGCGCGGTGGCCTTCTTGCGGCGCGCCAGTCCGCACACGGGAACGTTCCACTTGCGGGCGATCTCGCGCGCCAGCAATTCGGATTGATTGAATCCCCGCTGCCATCGCCTGCGCCAATGCAGAGGCATCGGAACGACCGCGTCAAAGCTCAATTCACGAGGCAGGGCTCGCGCCAGAAGCGCGCCCAAGGGCCGCTGCAACGTGCGCACGCCTTCGAACTTGAAGACGTGAATCAATTTGCGCAGCACGCCTTCATAAGCGCCGAAGGAATAAACGTCGTCGAAGCCGTTCAAGCCCAGCCGGCAGAGCGCGCACAGGCCCGCTTCATCCAGAGGCGCGCGATTCAGAAACGGCGTGCGGCAACTGGCGCAAAAGAATTCGGCGCGAAAGAACTCGGGCTGGCGGAGACAACGGGAACAGACCGGGATGCGGGAAACTTCATGAAGGCGCTCACCGCAAACGCGGCAATCGTCGGGAAACAGGAGATCGATCAGACCGCAGACTGCCCCGCGCGCCGCGCTACGGGCGCCGCCGGCCGTCGCAACAAAGCGAGTGCCACTGGATAGCAGGCTACTCGAGAAGACCCACCTCCACCTTACGTTCCCAGTTTACACCAGGTTATGTTTCAGAGGTAAAACAGGCTCAGGCGGGGCAGAGCCGCCGCCTCCAGCAGTTTGCGCTCCAGGAACTGCTTTTCCAGGCGCGCGAGCTGATCCGCAGTCATTTTGCCGCGATAGGGTTTGAGCTCGAGATCCAAAGCGCGGCGAGCCTCGAAGAGCGACTCGTCGCTTGCGGACGCGCGGAGACGGGCGATCATCTTCTCTTCGATGGCCGTCAGGCGCTGCTCCAGCTGCTCGAGGTCCGCGTAGAGCGTTGAGGCGTCCAGTGCATCGAGCGAAGCCGCGAGATCCTCTTGGCCGGCTTTGCGCAGGATGGCGGCGTTGCGCGCGAGGAACTCCCGCACAGCGTCGAGCGAGAACGGAGGCGCGGCTTGTTTGCGCAGCCGCGGAGCGTTCTCTGCCATAGCCTGGGCTTCAAGCGCCACCGCCTGCGAACAGAACGCGAGCGAGTTGATCATCTGGGTCCGCGCCCGAGGCGGCTTCGCGCGCCACTTCTCAAAAGCCGCGTCGATGCCGCGCAGGACGGCTTCGAGCGGGACACCGGCGTTCTTCCAGGTCTCGATCAGCGCCCAGTCGAGCGGCGATACCAGAAACAGGCCCGTGCCGCGGGCGATGCGGAAATGCTCCTCGATTTCGGTGAAGTAGTTGAAGTAATTTTCGGGCGCCGGCTCGCGCATTATTTCGTGCAGTTTCTTTCCCAGATGAAGCGCAAGCCTTCCAGCGTCAGATCTTCGTCGTAGTCCATGATCCAACGCGACGGCCGCACGATCAGGTCTCCCTGGCCTCCGGTGGCGATGGCCTTCATTCGCGGTCCGAGCTCGGCGGCGAGGCGCTCCAGTATGCCATCGATCATGCCCACGAAGCCGTAGTACAAACCCGAAGTGATACTGCCGACGGTGTTCGAGCCGATCAGTTTTTCGGGCTCGCGAAAATCCACCATGGGCAGCCGCGCGGTGCGCGCGAACAATCCCGAGATCGACATGCCGATGCCGGGACAGATGATGCCGCCCAAGAATTCGCCCTCGGCCGAGACGATATCGAAATTGATGGTGGTGCCGAGGTCCACCACTACGACGGGTCCACCATACTTGCGAAACCCCGCGACGCTGTTCACCAGCCGATCCGCGCCCACTTCGCGAGGATTGTCATAGCGCACGGTGATGCCTAGATCGGTCAGGTAGTTGACGAAGATGGGCTTGCGATTGAAGTAACGCTCGGACATCGCTTCGAGCGGTTGATCGACGGCCGGGACGACGCTCGAAATAATCACGCCGTCGACGTCCGCCAAGCTGAGCGAAGACAGCGAAAAGAGATTGCGGATAAGGATGCCCCATTCGTCGGCGGTCTGCTCCCGAATGGTGCGGAGACGCCAGCGTCCGGCGAGCTCTTTATCAGTAAAGGCTCCGATGGTCACATTGGTGTTGCCGACGTCGAGAGCTAGGAGCATGGGCGGACACCTCCCGCAAGAATGGTCGAGTCTTGGCCATTGTCTTGACGGACGATCAGGAAGCCGGATGGGTCGAGGCCCCGCGTTACGCCTTCGATGCCGCCCTGCTCCAAGCGGACCCTGCAGCCGCGAGCGTAACTGGATGAGGCTTCGAACATTCGCAGGACCTCCTCCGGCTTCGCATTGCAATAGCGATCCACCGCTCCGACTAACGCTACCAGAACATCTTCACGAGTGGCTGTCGCGCCTGCGAGGAGCAGCGAGGTGGCTTCCAGCCCGGCCGGAAATTGGGGCTGGCTGACGTTGATTCCGATCCCGGCGATCACCGCGCCGCCTTCGAGCTGCGCGAGAACTCCCGCGCATTTGCGTCCATCAAGGAGGACGTCGTTGGGCCAGCGCAGGTCGACCAGTGGGGCAGGCCTGTGGCCTGCCAGGGCAGGTCGCAGACCTGCCCCCCGTAGCGCGCTAGCAATTGCGTCTCGCGCGGCGAGGCCCAGCGACAACATCAACACTGGCACCGTCTCCGGGAGCCTCAGGACGATAGACACGTACAGTCCGCCCTCTTGCGAATGCCAGGAGTGGCCGTGACGTCCGATGCCGGCAGTCTGTTGGTCGGCGGCGACGACGGTTCCATGCGGAGCGCCTTCACGCGCGAGTTCGGCTGCGACGGTCATGGTTGAACCGATGCTCTCGAACCAATGCACGGTTCGACCGGGGATCTCAAAGCGCTGCGCGGTTTTTGGCAAGCTGAGCCTCGTATGCTGCCTTCTTTTCTCGCATGCCAGCAATTACTTTCTCCGGTTTCTTGGCCAGAGACTCCTGGTCTGCGAATTGCTGCTCCAGGTTGGCGATCTGCTTCTCGAGTTGAGCGTTTTCTTTTTCGAGGCGCGCGCGGTCGACGGGGATGTTGAGCTTGACCGCGTAGACGCCTTGCGCGAGCGTGAACGTCACGTTGGCAAATTTCGCGATCGCCTCCCGATGCGCCGCGATGAACGCGTGGTCCGGGCCGTCGGCTTGAATCTCGGCGTTCAAGGCCTGGCTGCGGTCGATCTTGTTGGCGGCGCGGCTCTGGCGGATTTCGGTGACGATGCGCTGGAATAAAGCCATGTCGATCTCAGCTTGCGCGTCGCTCTGTTCCGCGCTTGGATATCGGGCGAGCGCGATCGACTTCCCGCCGGTCTCGAGTCTCTGCCACAATTCCTCGGTGATGAACGGCATCAAGGGATGCAGCAGCCGTAGCGCTTTCTCGTAAACAACGTAGGCATAGCTCCAATCCGCCTCGAGTTTCTTCAATTCCAGATACCAGGCGCAGAACTCATCCCACCAGAAGTGATAGAGCGTGTCGGCGGCTTCGTGATAGCGGTGATGTTCAAAGGCGCGATTCGCGGTCTCAGTGGCGGCGCTGAGGCGGCTGGCGATCCACTCGTCCGCCAGCGAAGCCGGCGTCCCGGGTCCTTCCTTCGACTTACTGAACAACAGCCCCGAGGCGTTCCAGATCTTGTTTGCAAACGCTCGCTCCGCGTCAAGACGCTCCTCGCTCAAAGCAATGTCGCCGCCCGGAGCCGCGCTCACCAGCAGTCCGAAGCGCACGGCATCGGTGCCGAACTTATCGTTGATGATCAGCGGATCGACCACGTTGCCCTTGGTCTTGGACATCTTCTGCTTTTCCGCATCTCGCACCAGGCCGTGGATGTGAATCTGGCGGAACGGCACTTCGCCGGTGAGCTCCATGCCGAACATGATCATGCGCGCGGCCCAGAAAAAGATGATGTCGAAGCCGGTTACCAGCAGCGACGTCGGATAAAACGCGCGCAGATCCGGGGTATCGTCGGGCCAGCCCAGCGTCGAAAAGGGCCACAGACCGCTCGAAAACCAGGTGTCGAGCACGTCGGTCTCCTGCACAAGGCGGGTCGAGCCACATTTCGTGCATCGCAGCGGCGTCTCTCTGGCCACCGTGATCGCCTTGCAATCGCCGCAATGCCACGCGGGAATGCGATGGCCCCACCAAAGCTGCCGCGAGATGCACCAGTCGCGGATGTTGTACATCCACTCGAAGTACGTCTTCGACCAATTCGCGGGAACGAAGGTGATACGGTCGTCCTCAACCGCCTTAATGGCCGGCTCCGCGAGCGGCTTCATGCTCATCCACCATTGCTTGGAGACCAGCGGCTCCACGATGGTCTTGCAGCGATGGCATTTGCCGACGCTCAGCTTGTAGGGCTCGATCTTCTCCATCAGCCCGAGCGTTTCCAGATCCGCGACAACTAGCTTGCGCGCCTCGAAGCGGTCGAGGCCGGCGAATTTCCCCGCGGCCTCAGTCATGCGTGCGTTTTCGTCGATCACTTTGATGCTGGGAAGGTTGTGGCGCTTGCCGGCCTCGAAATCGTTGGGATCGTGCGCGGGCGTGATCTTGACGGCTCCGGATCCGAATCCGAGCTCGGCCATTTCATCCAGCACGATAGGAATGTCGCGGTCGGTCAGCGGAAGACGCACTGTTTTCCCATGCAGGCTCGCCGCGCGGGGGTCTTTGGGATTGATGGCCACGGCGGTGTCGCCGAGCATCGTCTCCGGCCGCGTGGTCGCGACGACAAGCTTTTCATTGCTACCGTTCACCGGATAGACGATGTGCCACAGGTGGCCTTCGGTCTCCACGTGCTCGACTTCGAGATCGCTAAGAGCCGTCTGGCAGCGCGGGCACCAATTGACAATGTAATTCGCCTGATAAATGAGACCTTTCTCATAGAGGCGGACAAAAGCTTCGCGAACGGCGCGGGAAAGGCCGGGGTCGAGAGTGAAGCGCGCGCGTTGCCAATCGCAGCTCACGCCTGCGCGCTGCATCTGCTCCAGAATGCGCCCGCCGTTTTCCTCTTTCCACTTCCACACGCGAGCTTCGAAGGCTTCGCGGCCGAGGTCGTGCTTGGTCAGGCCTTCCTGGGCGATCTGGCGCTCCACCATGATCTGTGTGGCGATGCCCGCGTGATCGGTGCCGGGGAGCCATAGAGTCTTCACGCCGGTCATGCGGCGCCAACGGATCTGCGCGTCGATGATGGAGTGCTCGAACATGTGCCCCATGTGCAGGGAGCCGGTGACGTTGGGCGGCGGGATGGCCAGCGAAAAATACTCGTGCCCCGGCTCGACGTCCTTGGGTTCGACCTCGACGTGGAAGATTTGCTGGTCGACCCACCACTTGGCCCAGTGCGGTTCGAACCGCTGGGGTTCATAGACCTTCTCGATTTCCATGGGGAACTACGATTTTAGCAGGCCAAATAGGAAGGGCCGGATCCGCTGCTACGCGAACCCGGCCCATGCTGCGTTGTGCGGGGTTAAATTACTGCGCCGGTCCGCGGCCGCCACCACCACCGCCTCCACCGCCGCCCCCTCGTCCGCCACCGCCCTGCGGGCCACCCGCAATCGCGATGTACTGTTTGCCGTCGAGCATAAAGGTCATGGGCGGCCCCACCTGGTTGACGTGGAGGTCCAGATCCAGAAGCTGCTGGCCGGTATCGGCGCGATAGACCTTAAGGTTGCTTCTCGAGCCGGAGAATACGAGGTTGCCGGCGGTTGAGAGCGTGCCGCCCTGGTTAAAGCCGGCGGCGCCGTTATCGGCGTGCCAGCGTTCCTTCCCGGCAATCGGGTCCCACGCGACCAGCGGCGTTCCGGTGAGTTCCGGTCCAATTCGGGGAATCGGCACAGGGGGAGTCGCAGGGCCACGGCCGCCGCCTGCTCCTCCACGGCCTCCACCGGCAGCAGCAGCTCCACCGCCTGCTCCGCCACGGCCTCCGCCACCTGCCGCGGGAGCTCCGCCGGGCGCTGCCGCTGGGGCCGCAGGCGGCGGAGGAGGCGGAGGCAAGGTTGCCGTCGCATCAAGAGCGTAAACCAAGAGCCGCGAGGGAAGCGGCGCCGCCGCTGGAGCCGCTCCAGCACCGCGTCCGCCGCCTGCACCGCGACCTGCAGCACCGGGATCGAGGCCGGGAGTCGCAGGTGCGGCAGCAGCGCCGCCACGTCCGCCTCCGCCTCCGGCTCCTCCTCCACCACCGCGAGCCGCGCCCGTTCCCATGTTCATGGCTCCGCGTCCGGTGGGACCGACGTCAGTAGGCGCCGGAACATAATCCGCGTTGGCTTGGTATCCGTAGCCCCCGCCGGCCGTACTGGGAATGTAAACCAAGCCCGTGGTCGGGTTGAAGGACCATGGTGGCCACACGTGGCCGCCGCCGGGGCCTGGCATGACCGACACGCTTCGTTCGGTCCCATAGCGAGCTTCCGGATTTACCGTCGGACGGCCGGTCTTGAGATTGACACCCGACGCCCAGGTCACAGGCACCCACGGATCGGCGGACAGCAGCTCGCCGGTAACCCGGTCGAGCACGTAGAAGAATCCATTCTTCGGCGCGTGCATTACCACGTGCCGCAGCTTACCGTTGATGGTCAGATCGGCCAGCATGATATCGGCGATGGAGTCGTAATCCCAATCGTCGCCGGGAGTGGTCTGGTAATGCCAAACGTATTGGCCAGTCGCGCCGCGGACGGCGATGATGCAGTCCGTGCAAAGGTCGTCGCCCTTGCCGCGGTGGTAGGAGGTCCAGGGGCCGGGCTGCCCGGTGCCGACGTAGACAATGTCGGTGTCGGGATCGTACGCCACGCCGCCCCAAACCGGTCCGCCGCCGCCGATCTTCCACCATTCACTCTTAGGGTCCCAAGTCTTGGCCCAGTCGGCTAACACGGGTTGCTCAAAAGGCTTGGAGGGATCGCCGGGAACTGTGTAAAAACGCCACGCCTGTTTACCGGTTTCCGCATCGTAGGCGTCGAAGAATCCGCGAACGCCATACTCGCCGCCGCTGACTCCGACAATAACCTTGCCGCCCTTAATCACACGGGGCGACATGGTGATCGTATAGGCCATGTTGGCCGGCGATACGCGCGTTTCCCAGGCGATTTTTCCAGTGGTCATATCCAAGGCTCGCAACCGTCCATCCACGACCGGAGCGATGATCTTATCCTCGTACATGGCGATTCCACGATTCACTACGCCGCAGCAAATGCGGGACTGCCAGACTTGGCGGTTAACCTCGGGATCGGAGTGCCACACCTCCTTGCCGGTGTGGGCGTCCACCGCGTAGACGATGCTCCAGGGCGTGATGCTATACAAGATCCCGTTGTAGATCAGGGGTGTTCCCTCCTGACGGCCTCCATCGTTGGCGCCCGGAATCGAGGGAATGTCGTAATACCAAGCCAGTCCCAGCCGGCTGACGTTGGAGTCGTTGATCTGAGCGAGCGTGCTATAGCGCTGCTCCGACCAGCCCAAGTTGTAGGTGATCCATTCCCCCGGATTCCTGGCGGCGTCCTTCAACGCAGCCTCGTCCACTTTTTTGGGCTGCTGGGCCATCATGGTCCAGGCCGTGAGGATTACGGCGCCAAGACCGCCCATCAACCATGCCATCTTTCGTGCGCGCATTCTTGTGACACCTCTCCTAAGGGAAAAATTACCGAGATTCAAAAACCGCTGAACCAATTACGCTATCATGCTGGAACCTCGCGGGCAAGGGAGGTCGCGAGCAAGCCTCGGCCTCCCAATTCAGCAGAGGAACATAGGGAGAACGGCGCTGCGACTACATTTTTTGTAAACCTTTTTGAATTTCGGAGCGCCTCTAATGGGAAGATGGTGTGTTAGGAGTTGTAGAGAGTTTCAATATTCGCGACGGGACGGACTAAGACAGACATGAGGATTTGTGTTTTAGGAGGTGACGGCTATTGCGGTTGGGCCACGGCGCTGTACTTGTCGAGGAAGGGACACGACGTTGCGATCGTCGACAATTTCCTGCGGCGTCTGTGGGACCATGAGCTGGGAGTGCAGACTCTCACGCCCATCCAACCCTTAGCGCAGCGCCTGGCGGCGTGGCAGGAGCTAACCGGACGCGCCATCGAGCTATACGTCGGAGACGTCACCGACTACGAGTTTCTGGCTTCGACAATCGAGGCGTTTCAGCCCGATACGGTGGTTCACTTCGCCGAGCAACGGGCCGCCCCTTACTCGATGATCGACCGCAAGCACGCGGTTTTCACGCAAGTGAATAACGTTGTCGGCACACTGAATCTTCTGTTTGCCATTCGTGAAATCGTCCCCGATTGCCATCTGGTGAAGCTCGGCACGATGGGCGAATATGGAACTCCGAATATCGACATCGAAGAGGGCTATATTAAGATCGAGCACAACGGACGGTCCGATGTGCTGCCTTTCCCCAAGCAGCCTGGCTCCTTCTATCATCTCTCGAAGGTTCACGACAGCCACAATATCGCGTTCACGTGCAAGATCTGGGGTCTGCGCGCGACGGACTTGAACCAGGGCGTGGTATACGGAACGGTAACGGATGAGTGCGCTCGGGATGAGGCGCTGATCAACCGGTTCGATTATGACGACGTTTTCGGCACCGTTCTGAACCGCTTTTGCGCGCAGGCCGCCGTCGGACATCCTTTGACGGTGTATGGAAAGGGTGGACAAACGCGCGGATTCCTGGATATTCGCGACACCGTGCGCTGTATCGAGATCGCATGTCTGAACCCGGCCAACCCAGGCGAGTTCCGCGTGTTCAATCAGTTCACCGAACAATTCTTCGTGCTGGAGCTTGCGCACATGGTGCAGGCTGCGGCGCGGGAATTGGGGCTCCGGGTGAAGATCGACCACCTTGATTCGCCTCGCGTGGAAGCGCAAGAGCATTACTACAACGCGAAGCACTCCAAGCTGATCGACTTGGGATTGCAGCCGCATTATCTGTCGGACGCCCTGCTCGATTCTTTGATGAATATCGCCATCCGTTATCAGGATCGGGTGGATGCCGCCCAATTCCTGCCTCAGGTGAAATGGAGGGAGGCGCGGAACCAGCGGTCGCGCCGGAGCGTATCGGCAGCAGTGGCAGTCTCGGAACCCCGGTAGGAGTCGGGCGGCGGCTTCAGTCGGCGTGATACACTGAGCCAATCCACCTTGAGTCATAACGGGAGAGGCTGAATTTGTGCGGTATTGCTGGTTTTACACATAGGAAGGGCCCCGCTCCAGCCGGCCGCATCGAAGACGTTATTGCGACCCTGGCGCATCGCGGCCCGGACCACCAGGGGGTGTTCGAGTCGAACGCCGTTTCGCTCGGCGCGGCGCGGCTGAAGATTATCGACCTCGCCTGCGGCGACCAGCCCATGACGTCGGCCGGCGGCGACGCGGTGATCGCCTTTAACGGCGAGGTCTACAATCACCTGGAACTGCGCCGGGAGCTCGAAGCGCTGGGCCATCGTTTTCGGTCGCGGACCGACACTGAGACTGTTCTTGAAGCTTTCCTCGAATGGGACACCGGCTGCTTTTCCCGCATGCGGGGAATGTTCGCCGTGGCGCTGTGGACCGAATCGAGCAAGCGCCTGGTGCTGGCGCGCGACCGCCTGGGAATCAAGCCGCTTTATCTCGCCCGCAAGGGAGACGATTTGTACTTCGGCTCCGAGCTCAAGGCGCTTTTCATGCATCGTGAGATTGAACGCACGCTCAGTCTGGCTGGTCTCGATGCGTATCTCTCGCTGAACTATTGCGCTGGTACTGCGACCTTGGTGGAAGGCATCGACAAGCTGGCTCCAGGGCACTGGCTGGAATGGCGGGACGGCAAGACTCGCGAGGAATCGTATTGGCGATTGCCGGGCGGAGACCCGCAGCGCTGGACCATGCAGGCTGCCCAGGAGGAGCTTGATCGGCTTCTGAAGCTGTCGGTGAAGGAGCATCTCGCCTCCGATGTGCCGATCGGCGTCTGGCTCAGCGGCGGCGTCGATTCTTCCACCCTGCTGCATTATGCCGCGGCGGCGTCGAGCTCCCGCCTGAAGACCTTTTCGATTTCCTTCCGCGGGCAGAGCTTTGACGAATCGGCGTACATCGGCAAAGTGGCAGCCCAATACGGCACCGAGCACGAGCAGCTCGATTTGAATCCGGATCAGGATCTGGCGGGCGCTATCGAAAAATTTGCGTACTATTCTGACGAGCCGAACGCGGATGCGGGCGCGCTCCCCGTCTGGTTCCTCTCCCGGCTGACGAAATCGAGCGCAACGGTGGCCCTGAGCGGCGAAGGCGCCGATGAATTGTTCGGAGGCTACCTGATGCAACGCGCGAGCCTGCTGGCTCGGCGCATGCGGTTGTTGCCCAGACCCGCGCTGCAACTTGCGCGGCGCGCCGCGAGCTACTGGCCGGTTTCGGATGAAAAGATCGGCTTCGACTACAAGCTGAAGCGGTTCTTGGAAGGCTGCCAAATGCCCGCGCTCCGCGCGCATGTGTATTGGGGCGGTACGTTCAGCGACAGCGAGAAGCAGCGTCTGGTGAAGCCGGCATTGCCGGGTGCGCTGGCGTCCATGCTGGCGCAGCATGCATCGAGCGACGACTTATCCGCTTACCTGGGATTCGATCAGAAGTATTATCTTCCCGACGACATCCTTACGAAGGTGGACCGGATGAGCATGGCCCACGCTTTGGAAGTGCGGCCGCCATTTCTCGATCATCGCATTGTGGAATTCGCGAACTCGCTGCCCGGCCATCTGAAGATTAACGGCTCCCGGCAGAAGGTTCTTTTGAAGGCATTGATGCGCGGCAAGCTGCCGCCGGAAATTCTAACGCGGAAAAAGATCGGCTTCGATATTCCCGCGCACGAATGGTTCCGTGGGCCGTTGCGGCCGCTGCTGCGTGAAGCGCTCGACTATGCCCGCGCGGAGCACGCCGGCTTCTTTCGCATGGTTGAGATCGAGACGCTGGTTAGGGCTCATTTGGAGCGGCGAGCAAACCTCGGGTATCATCTTTGGGGCTTGACGATTCTGTTCTTCTGGATGAAAAAATGGGGAATTCAAACGGGAGCGCTGGCCGAACCGGTGTCCCGGAAGATGGAAAACGCCTTCCATTCCATCTCTTGAAGAGATCGCCCGTACTGATCGTGTTCCTTTTCGCGGCGGCGGTTTACGCCGGCTGCATGGTTTCTCCCCCCTCGCTGATGGACGATGTGGATGCGGTGCAAGCGCAGATTGCCCGCAACATGCTCACGTCCGGCGATTGGGTGACGGCGCGCCTCGACGGCATTCCGTATCTTGAAAAAGCGCCGCTAATTTACTGGCTGATCGCGATTTGCTTTAAGATTTTTGGCGCGTACGATTGGGTGGCGCGAATCCCGGTGGTGCTGGCGGCTCTCGCGCTGGCGTGGGTGACGGCCGCCTTCGGAACCTGGGCCTTCGGACGCAGAGCCGGTTTCTATGCCGGTCTGTCAATCTCCACGTGCATTGGCTTGTGGTTGTTCACGCGAATCCTGATTCCCGATGTGATGCTGACCGGGAGCATCGCGCTTTCCATGTGGGCCTTTCTGCGCGCGATCGATATTGAAGACGAACCGCGCAGCCGCCTGTGGGCGCTGGTGCTGGCCGCGAGCCTGGGCGTCAGTCTGCTGTTGAAGAGTCTGGTGGGGATTGTGTTTCCGGTAGGCGCGGCGATTGTGTATCTCGGCGTGACGCGCCAACTCTTCGTTGCAAAGACGTGGCAAAGGCTGCATCCGCTCAGCGGCGTTGCGATCATCCTGTTGATCGCCGCGCCCTGGCACATTCTGGCCACGCTGCGGAATCCTCCCTACTTCGATTTCACCATGCATAGCGCGCCGGGCGAGTATCACGGCTTTCTATGGTTCTACTTCATCAATGAGCAGCTTCTGCGGTTCCTGAATCTCCGCTATCCGCGCGATTACAACACCGTCCCGCGAGTCTACTTCTGGCTTCTGCACCTGGTCTGGCTGTTTCCGTGGAGCGTTTACCTTCCGGCCGCGTTGAAGTTGAATTACAAGCCCACAGATCGCGCTGGAAGAACCCGCCTACTCGCATTGTGCTGGACCGGCTTCATCCTTGTATTCTTCACGTTTTCCACAACGCAGGAGTATTATTCGATGCCGTGCTATCCCGCGCTGGCGCTCCTGATCGGCTCGGCGATGGCCGCGGGCGGCGACTGGATTCGCCGAGCCACTCGGGTATTGTGCGCGATTCTGGCTACCGCGGGAGTGGTCGCCCTGGTCTTATACGTGGCCACACGCTACGTTCCCGCGCCGGGAGACATCTCCTCGGCATTGAGCCGGAATCCGGGCGCTTACACGCTTTCGCTCGGCCACATCGAGGACCTTACGCTACCGTCACTCGCGTATCTGCGCACGCCTCTGCTCATCGCCGGAATCGCATTCCTGCTGGGAGCTCTCGGAACGTTTCGAACCGGACAGCGGGCCTTCCTCGCCGCGGCAATGATGGCAGTGCTGTTCTTTCAAGCTGCGCGAATGGCCCTGGTGGTGTTCGACCCGTTCCTTTCCTCGCGGCCGCTGGCGGAAGCGCTGTTCCACTCACCGCCGGGAAAGTTGACGGTTGACCATCACTACTACACCTTCTCCTCGATCTTCTTCTATACCAATCGCGAAGCGCTCTTGGTGAACGGCCGTTTCAACAATCTGGTGTATGGTTCCTATGCTCCGGGCGCGCCCGATGTGTTCATCGACGATCAACAATGGAAGGCGCTGTGGATGCAGCCGCAACGCGCGTATCTGGTAGTGAAAAGCGATGAGATGCCCCGTCTGGAAAAACTTGTGGGGCGGGACCGCCTGGAAACGGTGGAAGAGAGCGGCGGCAAGTTGCTGCTTACCAATCATGGGCTGCCGCTAGAGGTTCGCTAGAATAGCGAGAGTATATGCCGGGCGCCGACTTGCTCCTGGGGATTGCGGCAATCCCCTTTATCTATTACGTGCTCGTGCTGTACAGCGCCTGGAGATATTTCCGCACGCCGGTCAGCCCGCCCGATCCCGATTTTTGTCCCCCCGTCAGCATCCTGAAGCCCATCCGCGGCCTTGATCCAGACTCGCAAAAGAATCTCGTTAGTTTTTGCCAGCTGGATTACCCCGAATATGAAATCGTCTTCTGCATCGACGGCGAAGACGAAGCCGTGGTCTCCGCCATCGAGGAGCTGCGGCGCGGCTTTCCAAAGCGCAGCATTCGCGTGCTGCATGGGTCCGGGCGCATCGCCACCAACGATAAGGTGGCCAAGCTGGTGCGGCTGGTGAAGGAAGCCGGGCACGAAGTCATCGTCATCAGCGATAGCGACGTGCGCGTGCGCCCGGATTATCTGCGGCAAGTGACCGCTCCCTTGCGCAATCCGAAAGTAGGAGCGGTGACGTGCTTCTACGTGCCCGCGGAAGTGGCAACGTTCACGGATCATCTTCAGACCGTGGGCATGATGTCCGATTTCTATGCCGGCATTCTGGTGGCCTGGCAGTTGGACGGAGTCAAATTCGCGTTGGGGCCGACCATCGCCACCACGCGCACGCGCCTCAACGATTTCGGCGGCTACGCCGTGCTGGAGAATCGTCCCGCCGACGACCTGCTGGTGGGCCGATTGATAGCCGAGCAAGGCTACGAAGTTGCGCTGCTGCGCTATCCGGTGGAAACGGTATCGGATTATCAATCCATGAGCGAGCTACTGCACAAGCGCCTACGCTGGGTGGTGGTGATGCGGCATATGCGGCCATGGGGACACCTGGGCCTGCTGCTCACGCAAGGTCTGCCATGGTCGCTGATTGCGGTGGCGGCGTCGCCGACAGCCATCACCGCCGCCGTGTATCTCGGCGGCTATTTCGTGCTGCGCGCGGCGATGACCTGGATGATCGGGATTCACGGCCTCAAACAGCGGTATTTATGGAAGGAGCTGCCGCTGATCCCGCTGTGGGATGCCGTCGCATTTGTTATCTGGATGGCCAGCTTCCTTCGCAGCAGCATCCGCTGGCGCGGCGCAGATTACTACATTCAGGACGGAAAGCTGGTGCCGGTGGCGTCTTCGAGCCCGAAGTAACTTACCCGCCAACCAGAACCACTCCGGCGAAGACGATCAGCGCTCCCGCAGCTCTACGAATGCCGATTCGCTCCTTCAGCACCACTTTAGCGAGCACCGTTTCCAGCACGAAGCTCGCGGCGGAGGCCGGTACCGCGAAGCTCAGCGGCTCCACGCGGACCAGCGCCATGAAGGAGAAAAACGAGACCGCCATGCAGCCGATGGCCAGCATCAGGAAGCGGCGCTCGACTATGGACCGCAGCAATCGCGCCAGGCCGCGAGCGCCCACCGACTGCTCACCCGCGCGTTTCATTTCATGGCTCTGAAGCAGATCGCTGAGGACGGTCGCCGCCACCATGATCGCGACCAGAAGCCATCTCATGGAGATTTTGCTCCGATTTCGGTGGTCGTCCGCGAGGTCGACCCAACCAGCGCCGCGCCCATGCAAATCAGAAAGGTTCCCGCCCAGCGCCGGCTCGTCACCGTCTCATGCAACACGATCTTCCCGAGGAATGCCGCGACCGCATAGCCGATCGCCGTCACCGGCAGAACAAAGCTCAAGTCCGCGAGGCTCAACAGAACCATCCGCGTGAGCAGCGCCAGAATCAGCGCGGCGATCCCGGCGGCGACAAACGGGTCGAACATCGCGCGCACATACAGCAGCGGATTCGCGCCAGGATCGGACGGAAGGCGCTTCATGCCCCAAGCGAGGGACAAGTTTCCCGCGGCTTTCTGGGCGATGAACAGAGCCAAAATCAAGTATGTCTTCAGCAGGCCGGCCTTCATCCGAGGGGAGAGACCTCTTTGGCTGCTGCGGTCTTTTGTTCGAAAAACTCCTCAGCCGCGACCCTGCCGTATCGGTGAGCGATGGCGAGGCCTTGCTCGACAAACTCGGTGGCTCGCTCATCGCCGGCCTTCTGAAAAAGGGCGGGCAACTGGTTAGTTCCGTATCCGATCATGGAAATCCCCACCTCTTCCACGATCCGCTGAAACGCGTTTAGGTACGCAGCCGAGTCTTCATTGATGCGACGGGCCAGATTCAGCGCACTGGAGTGATTCTCGCCCGCCACGGCGACGCACGCACCAATCGCCGCAGCAGTCTTGAGTTTTGCCAGAGCGGGCAGTAACTCTCGCGCAGGTTTTGAATCGAACATCGCCTCGGGCGAAACGGCGGCCATCAACTTTTCAACCAGCGGCCGCGCATTCGCGCGGACGGCTACGCTCGCAATTTCGGCCGCTGCCAGGATAATGTTTCCAGAGGTCTCCTGATATCTACACACGCATCCTGCCAGAATCTCGCAGTCTTCCGCGGAAGCGCAGGTGTTGAAGCATGCGATCAACGCCTCGACGCCGCTTGCTTCCAGTTCCCTCAGAAGCGCGGCGATATTCGGCAAGATCCCCAGGAAGTGAGGACGCGCGGCGTCGGATATCGCTCGCAGCCATTTCGGGTAACCCGGTAGCAGCACCTGGATGTTTCGACGATCGGGTTCGGCTTCCGAAAGCGCCAGCGCCAAGCCGGCCAGCGTCGAAGCCAAGTCATTCGTCTCGGGTCTCACCAGCCCGCGGAGACCGTCCAGCGTCCCGCCGTCGAGCGAAATCTCGTAAAACTGGATCCGGTCCACGACTTGCGCGAGGCTCGTGAAACAGGACTCGTCCGCTTGGGGATTCTCCTCCAGGGCGAGCAACAGCTCGTACGCCTTGAATTTTCGCGCAAGCTCCCGGACGTGTTCGATGGCGATCGGAGTCAGGCGGCTCCCCTATTTCTTCCGCGTGAAGATGGAAAGATCCACCGCATCTGCCATGGCTTTGTAGCCGGCGTCGTTGGGATGCAAGTGATCCGTGATGTTGTAGTCCGGACGAATCTGTTTGGGATTGGCCGGGTCCTGCGTGGCTTTGTCGAAATCGGCCACTGCGTCGAACGCGCCTCCGGTGCGAATCCATTTGTTGTACGCGGTGCGGATCTCCTCGCCCTGATCGCTGTAATAAGCCGCGCCGGCGAACGGGGTGAGCGTGCAGCCGACCGCTTTGATGCCGTGCATGTGCGCCCGATCCACCAGTTGCTTCATGCCCTGGATCAGATCGTCGGCGGTGACGGCGTTCTCCGGCGGAGCGCCTGCCCTGGAGCCCTGGCCGATGTCGTTGATGCCTTCCATCAGCATCACCCATTTCACCCCCGGCTGGCTGATAACGTCGCGGTCGAAGCGCGCCAGAGCATTGGTTGCTGTGCCTTCGCGCAGCACCCGGTTGCCGGAGATGCCCTGATTTACGATGGCCAGGTTCGCCGTAGCGGGATTCGCCAGCAGGCGCTGGGCCAAGATGCTGGGCCAGCTACGATCGGCGTCCACTGTCGATGTCGCGCCGTCGGTGATCGAATCGCCGAAGGCCACGATCAATCCGGTATCTGCTGCCGCGGCGACATCGACGCTCGAAAGAAAATACCAGGAGCGCGTGGTCGGGACTTGGCCCAAAACCGCGATACCGGTGACATCGCCGGCCATGATGTAAGTGGTGTGAAGGCCGGTGGAGTGCATCGTGAAAGGGCCGGTATCAGCCGGGAAGAAGACGCTAACGGCGAGATCGCTCAGTTTGGGGACCGCCAGATTTACAGGGTCGCTGATGGCGAGAGCCCCCGGTGGGATCGAAATCGAGGGCTTGCCGCCGAACGTCAGGCCCTTGTCGGATGAAGGCATAATCGCACCTCCGGCCCCGCTGACGCGCAGCGCGACGTGCGCCGCGCCGATCTGTAGCGGAGCGGTTCCATAAGCATTCGAAAGCTCCACGCGCACTCTCGATCCGCCAATGCTGGTGTGCACGATCATGCGGACCGTCTGATTGTTGAAGCTGGAAGCCTGTGCTGGATTAGCGGGAGCCGGTGCCGCGCCGCCGGAAGCCCCAGGCTGTGGCGTTCCTGCTTGAGGCGCACGAGGCGGCCCACCGGCGCGAGCTTGCGGAGAAGCGGCCCAGGTTGCCACCCAATGCTCCTGAGCATAAACGCCCTTGGGCAAGAAAGTGCCTTGTGCCGTGGCGGCGGCCTGGCCCAGCAGCATGCACGCCAGGGCTGCCGCGGATGTTCGAAACCGGTTTGCCTTCATACTCCTGTCTCCTTGCTCCAACCTTCGAAACCCATCGTCGGATATGTTAACATGCGGTTGCCGAGTGCCGATACATAAAGATAGGTCTATGTACGAATCCGAACCCGACAGCGACGCCGTCCTGGCGCAGTTCAACCGGCTTGTCCAGGAACTGCTTCGCGGAAATATGCGCCGCAACACTTTCCGGCCGTGGGAGGTCGAGTTGCTCCTGGACATCGAAGCGTGCAATTTGCGCGAATCAGCCAAGCGGGAGGTTCTCAAGCGCTATCAGAAAGCAGTCCAGAGACACATGGAGAAAGGCGCCAGCCTGCCGCTGAAACTCTCAGAGTACCTGGAAAACGTAAAGGCCAAGAGGGCGGCGCAAGCCGATGCCAACACGGCTCCGCCCTTGCCCCAAACCCGCTAGCGAAAACCGCCCGCGGTTCGCGTATCCCCCGCTTTTCGAGTATCCTTAAGGAGCATGGGTTGCAGCGGTGGCACGCCCGGTCCCCGGACCGAGGAAATCAGTAAGAGCGGACGCACGGTGTTCTGCGTCAAGTTCCAGCGTGAAATGCCCGGCTTGGATGAGCCCCCTTTCGATAACCACCCCCTGGGCCAGCGCATCTTCGAAAACGTCTCCAAAGAGGCGTGGAAAATGTGGCTGGAGCAAATGAAGATGATCATGAACGAGTACCGGCTGAACCTTGGCACCCAGGAGGCCCAGGAGTTCCTGCTCAAACAAATGGAAGATTACTTCTTCGGTGAGGGGGCGGCCCTGCCCCCCGGCTACGTTCCACCCAGATCGAAGAACTGAGGTGGCGCACGCGGCGGGGCTTACTTCCCGGAAACTGAGCCAGATCCTTTTCATCCTCTGAGCAGAAGCTTTCAATAAGTTCCGTCCGGCAATAAGCGTAGGTCAGTGGAATCGTCACCGGTTTGGTGTATGCCTTAGGGTCGGGTGCAGAGATTCGCTGCGACTTCGTTGCAGAAGTTGTGCTGCGCGCAGAACCCGTTGCAGCGAATTCCTCGGCCCAGCCCTATCATTCCGGTTTCTTCCAAAACTCTGCACGCCACACCTGCGCGAGGCCCTGCGACGCCGGTCGGCTATAAGACGACTCCACCTTGGCTGAGCACGTCAAGCAGCGGCATTTTGTAGGGAGTCCCGTCCGGTGCGTTCATCGCGGGAGTTCGTGGTGAGGTAAAGGCGCTGCGGATAAAGCCGTCCCAGCGCTGCTGTTGCTGCGCGATATTGCCGTGATCGGTTTGATTGTCGTATGGCGCATGTACTGCCGCGATAAAGCCGTCAAATCGCTGAAAGATCGCCTGCGCGGCCGTGACCACCGCTTGGGGCGTGGACGAGGACTGCTGTTTCAGCGTCATGAGCTCAATGAACATGTCGCGACAGAACAGCGCGACAAGATCGTAGTGACCTTGGTGCAGCAGGTCTGTCGGGAACGGCGCTGGCAGGTTCAGCGCCCACTGGTTCACGAACGTCTGTCCGGGGTTGAGCTCCACCGAAATTACCGCATCGTCCCGCAATCGGAACTGCGGTGGACGAGTGCCTGGTAAGTGCTCCGCGAAGATGGTGCGGTTGGGCCGCGCCCGAGTCTAGGCTTTGGTTGCGCGCTGGCCGGGTGGTGGAGGATTCCCGGGACGTGGCGGACCGAAATCCCGCCATGTCAAAGTGCGCTGTAAGCCGTTTAGACGAGATGGCATTGTTTGCCTCCAGGTCCGCACTATACTGTTCCAAAACTTTGTGTGTCTGCGAAGGAGGGCCTGATGCTCCTACTGCCCCGCGCCCGGCACCGGCCTCGGCACGTGAAACGACATCAGCACCAGCGTCTGCTTGATCTCGCTGAACCAGTGCCCGGTATTTTCCGGAACGATGATGAAATCGCCCTTGGCCACCGCCTGCGGCGTCCCGCCTTCAATGGCCGTGCCGTTGAGGTTGTCCCCATTCTTGGTTTCGCCCACCAGCTTGCCGCCGGTGATCAGGGTTCCCGACCCATCGATCACGTAAAACATCTCGGCTTCCTTCATGTGGATGGCGGCGGGGCCGACGGAGCTGCGGTACTCCAGATTCGCGTTATAGGGCGCGAGCCGTAAA
>Ga0209415_10001143_pt1 | contig 50447 bp, 38 predicted proteins | sample PeaSoiSIISIP2007_FD_187696 | JGI IMG/M metagenome (GOLD analysis project Ga0209415, IMG submission 187696) | Peat soil microbial communities from Weissenstadt, Germany - SII-SIP-2007 (SPAdes) (version 2) | ecosystem: Environmental > Terrestrial > Soil > Wetlands > Peat | place: Germany... | reverse complement strand
CGGTTCATGGCGGCATGAGCCGGGTCAAACGGTCGCGCACTCTGCCGTTTTCCTTCCTCAAGCACGCCGGTCTTTCTCTTTGACTTTTCTGTCACTGTATTATACGAGATTCAGTAAATACCGCGGCTGGCAATCGTCGCTCATACGGATTTTGGCTGCGTAGCGCCACGGACTCTTGTACGGGGTGCCACGTACGGATCAAGCGTGAACACGAGATCGCCATTCAAATGAGCTAGTCAGGGCGGTGCAGGAGACGCGACTGAGGCACCGGCGCTGGGGGCTGTCCAACTTGCGCACCCGAACGCAGCGGGAAGCGCCGGAGGTGGAGCAGCGTTCGGCCCGCACGATCGAGGTAAAGCTCAAGCGGGCGGCTGAGTGTGCCGCGGAAGCACACCCACAGAGCGCTTGATCGGCCCGGGCAGGGCCATCAGTGCCTGATGGAACTTTAAATAGCCGAACTGTTTGTCGGCTGCGAGGCCGGCTTTGGCCGCCACTGACGATTCCGGCCTGAGAATCGAGAACTCCTTAAACACGAACTGGATGTCAGGATGGCCGCCAGCAGTTTTCTGATGGCGCTCTCGGCTCCCTTACAGTATCCGCAGCGATAATCGAAAAATTCGACAACGGTTATACCGCCGGCCGTCCCCGCCACGGGAGACGATGGGTCCTGCTGAAGATCGTTGAGCTTGGCCAAGACGGCTTACTTGGATCGCTCGCGCTGTGCCACTCTCGCGCTCCTGGTACAACCGCACCGATTTCCAGCAGCACCTCCGGGTGCCGCAGAATGTATTCGTGGACGACCGGTTCGATGGCCGGGCGTGACGCTCCCAAGAGAGGCTCCGGCAGCGGCCACGGGCAAGATGGCAGTAGAGCTAAATACTGTCAATCGCAGATTGAATTTCTCGCGCATTTCACGTCTCCTTCAAAAGTTTTGGCATCAGACTATTTGGGCGGCGTTTGCTCGTTGGACCGGCACCGCGGCCCCTGTTCAGCCCAGTGTCAAGGCTGCTCGATTGCCTGGAGCAGCCGGACTAAATCCAGGAGGTTGTCTTTGAGCACGTAACCGCAAGCGCCGGCACGCATCGCTGCGTGGCGCAACGCATCGTCGTAGTAGTCGGTCACAATTACGATCCTGGCCTCGGATCGGCCGCTTTGATCTGTTTGGTCGCTTCGATGCCATCATTGATGCGGATCCATCAACGCAACATCAGGTCTTTGTCCCTGGTAAACGGAGGGCGCGCCATCCGCACATTCGCCGATCTCGCCGGCAAAGGGCAGCACGATACTCCTGATTAGGCGCCGCACGGTTGCGTTGTCGTCTACAATCAGGAGTTTCAAGAGTACCTCGGCTTGCCACTTAGGACTGTACCTTTAGGCGAGCATTTGGGGAATCGAGGCTGCTACGGATTTCGTTTATTGGAACACGACAGATTTTTTCTATTCTATGTAGTGCCACGTAGCGCGAACTGCAGCCGCTTGCTACAGGCATATGGGTAGGCGTTTGGCCTGCCTCAAATCCGGCAGTTCTGCTCTCCGGAAACTCTGCCGTCGGGCAGACCATCGTTTTTTGTGTCTGCCGCATGCGCAGCAGCCAAGGACAGACTATCTAGAATCTGTCACACAAGGTTCAAGCGAGCAGTCTGGGACTTATGTTCCAGTGCAAAGCGGAGCAGAGAGTTCGCACCGTTCAGTTGGAGTTTGTGGCAGCGGTTCGACACACATCCCGCCCGGCGAAGGTTCGACATGACCACTCTCTGCTAACTCAACTACGTCCCGAGTTGTCCGACAATCTGGACTTATGGTCCATTTACTTTTGAAGGACCGTATGCCGCACGGGCACTTCATGTCAGAACACGTATTTCGCCGCCAATTGAAGTATGCGTGGGTCGAGAGCGCTGGTGATCTGACCGAAGGTCGGCGACCCAAGCGCCAGGGAGATCCCGGGGCCGCCAGCGGATAAACTCGGCAGCGGAACGCCGGCACGGAAGCTGTTGGTCAAGTTAAATGCCTCCCCGCGCACTTGTAGTCTCTGATGTTCCGCGATCCGGAAACTCCGCACGACGGCCAGGTCCAGTTGCCAAAAACTCGGTCCGGGCACATTACCGCGATTCATGCCGCTCAACGTGCCGAAAGCCGGAAGCACAAATGCCGCGGGATTAATCCAACATGCCGATGAGGGATGCGAGCAAAGCGTGTCCCGCAGCACTTGAACCGGCCGCTGGTTGCCGGCGCCGCTCAGTTGACGGTCCGGCGGCGTCATAATCACGGTGAGCCAGGGCGCCGACTGCGCCCGGTAGATTCCCGCTGCCTGCCATCCCGTCACCACCGTCCGAAGCGCCCGATTTCCGAACCTCGGTGCTTCGCCGACTATCGTGAGATTGAAAATCTGCCTGCGGTCGCTGGAGAAGAACCCGCTAATCTCCTGCGAGGCGCAATTGCTGCGGTCCTGGCGCCGATATTCAGGCAGCACCAGGCCCATTCCCGGGAGGCCGGGGCTGTTGCCAACGGCCGGATCGCCGATGCAATGCGACCAGGTGTAATTGGCGTTCGCGCTCACGCCGCGGCTCAGCCGCTTCTGTAAACCCAAAATCAGACCGTGATAGCTGGCAGTGCCGCCGTCATCGAATTGGTCCATGTTGGCGATCAGGCCGGCGCCGGGATACTTGTTGACCGTAAACAGGCGGCGTGAGTTCGTGTTGTTGTTGCTGTTACAGGTGGTCAGCGGCGCGGCTCCGGAACAGGGCAGTATCACGGCCGGATTGAGCTGGTACATCACCCACAGGTGTTCGGTCTCACTGCCGGCATAGGTGATCGAGGCCAGCCAGTTGGCGCCAAATTGGCGCTGAATCGCGAGATTCCATTGATGGACCGCAGTGGTGTGCAGGTTCGGCCTGAGCGCGATGAAAACACCACCCTGAACGAAGGGAGCATTCGGTCCCACGGCGTACGGGAAGATGTTCGCGCCCGGATTGCTGACGAATGGGTCGGACAAACTGGAGGCCGGAAAGGCCGATGTCCCCTGAAACGGCGGTGACCCGACGCTGTTGACGAAAAGCTGGCCATTGTTGAAATCGTATGCAAGAGCATACGAGGCGCGAATGGAGAGTTGTCCCTTTCCGGCCGGGTCCCAAGCGATCCCAACACGTGGCGCCAACAGGTTCCACTGACGATTCATACCCGAAAGCCCGGGGAAGCCGGGATCGCCCGGAAAAGTCAGCCCAGGAGGCGCGTTCTTATAGACCGTGGTTTTCCTGCCCGCGATCATATCGGCCAGGTTGAAGTTGTACACGGCGCCCTCAAGCTCCTCCGGCGGCAACCAGGGCTCATATCGCAGGCCTGCATTGAGCGCCAGCCGCGGGCTGACCCTCCAGGTATCGCGCACATAGGACCCGAAATACCACTTTTCCTGGTTCATGTTGAGCGGCAGCGACGTGGTCACCTGCACCGGGTTGTTGGTCGCGCCTCCCAACAGGAACGCCACCAGGTTGGGAAACGAATACTGATTCTGGGCGTACACCGTCGAGCGCACATTCAGCCGGTACTGAGAGAGTGTCCCGCCAAAGCCGATCTGGTGCGCGCCCTTGATCACGGAAAAATCGTCGCCGAGTTGATACGTATTGCTCACACTGCGTCCTTTCGTGCCAGTGACGACACCCAAGGCGAAGGAATCGGTCACAGTGAAATAGGACTGATGCGGCACGTAGCCGCAGTACATCTTCACCCCCAGGTCGCACGCGGAAAAAAAGTCGGCGTTCCCCCGCGTGATCGCCACCCGGTTCATTCCCACTCGAAATGCGTTCACAGCGCCGGAACTGATGACCCATGTGTGCCCGATAATCACCGATTGCATGAGATCGTCGAGGCCCGCCTGCCCCGTGGTCAGTATATTGGTGGGCGCCAGCGTGTATGCCGGGGGGCGGTAATACGTGACCGCCATATATCTGCCGAACAGCGATTGCCGGCTGTTGATCTGGTAGTCCGCCCTGGTCACCACCTGGTGTTCGCCGATGTGGGTCGGAAACGCAAAATGCGTCCGGCCGCACGGATCCGATGTGGACGGCAAGGCGCGGGCCAGTTTCAACGAAGCTGGGTCGAAGCTGAAGCCCGGCGCGAGCTTGCCATCGATGAAATAGGAAGCCAGTGTGTCCGGAATAACCCTCGGGCAGGCGGAAAAGTCGCCCGCCTGCATGGCCGCGGTAGGCACAAAGGCGTCCGGCGCCACTGCCAGCATGCGCGTCTGGGTGCCTTGATAGCCGCCAAAAAAGAACAGCTTGTCCCGGATGATCCGTCCCCCGATGACGCCGCCGAACTGATTGCGTTTGAGCGTGTCTTTAGCAGCCGTGGGGGTAGCGTTGGTGAAAAAATTCTGGGCGTTTAAGGCACTGTTGCGGAGGAATTCGAAAGCATCGCCGTGGAACTCATTCGTCCCTGATTTGGTGGCCGCGTTGATCGAGGCGCCCGCGTGCACACCTTTGGCCGCATCCAACGCGCTGGTCTCGATCTTGAACTCCTGAAGCGCGTCAGGAAACGGAAAAGGCAAATTGGCGTGGTCCCACGGGTTGTTGAAGAGGCCGCCGTCCAGATGGAATCCCACCCCGAACGCCTGACCGCCCGCGATCACAATCTGGCCTGTGTTGGGGAAGCCGCCCGCGCCCGCCACTCCCTGAGGAATGGCCGCGCCAGCGAGCTGAATCAGGTCGGTCGCCTGGCGTCCGTCCAGGGGCAGTTCCAGAATGCGCTGGTTCTCCATCACGGCGCCGACGTTTGTCGATTGCGTTTCCACCAGAGCCGCGCCGGCTTCTACCTTCACCTGTTCGCTGACATTACCGACTTGGAGCGATGCGTCTACGGTGGGCTGGCTCTCCACTTGCAGCACAATTCCCATCTGGACGTAGGTACTGAAGCCCGCCTTGCTGATCTCCAGGCGATACGGCCCGATCGGTAGATTGGGGAGCAGATAGGCGCCATCCGTATCGCTGATGGTCGTGCGGGTCGCGCCCGTTTCCGTTTGCGTTGCTTTGATGACGGCCCCCGGAACGGCCGAAGCCGAAGGATCCACGATGGTTCCCTGGATTTGTGCCGTGGACTGGGCCCGAACAGCCCAGGTCAGCACAAGAAACACAATCACTGGTCTTGCAACGTGTTTCATTTCTTTGCCCCTCCTTTGTCCCCTCCTCCACGATTCCAGCCGTGACCAGGGCGGCGGTCACCTTCCTTCTGCTTGCCTGTCAATTCCCACTCCCGTTCAGAATGCGCCCGATTCATGTGGTGTCGGTTTCGCCTCGAGGATCATGACATCGCTGGCGACTGGAATGGTTCGCGTGATCCAAAAACCGGCGCTCGCCAGCAACTCGCGATGTTCCTCCACGGTCCGTTCCTTGCCGCCCGTTAGCGCGAGCATCACCAGGTCAATGGTCTTGCCAAGCGTGGGCGTGTTATCGCTGCCGACCCAGTACTCGACCAGCAGCAATACACCATCGTCCGGAACGGCTCGACGGCAATTGAGCAGAATCTGTCGAGCGCGCTCATCATCCCAGTCGTGAATGATGTTCTTCATCAGGTACGCGCGGCACCCCGGCGGAACCGCCTGGAAAAAATCCACGGGTTCGAAGTGGACGCGGCCAGCGAGATCGGGAGGCCAAAAGCCACACTGCCGGGCACGCTCCAGAACTTGTGCCTGGTCGGCCAGGACTCCACAGAGGGCGGGATGTGCCCTCATGATCGTGGCCAAAAGCAGACCGTTGCCACCTCCGACATCCATCAGGCTGCCCCATTGACCAAAATCGTAGGCGGTGGCGACGCTGGGCGCCCAGAGCATTGATAGATCCGTCATTGCCGCATCGAAAATACGGGCGTCTTCAGGATTACGGCGCAGATGCTCAAACCCATCCACCCCCAGTCCTTTCTCTCGAGCCGGCGCCCCGGTTTCGATGCTGTAAAGCAGGTCGGCGAACGGCGAGAAGTAAAAGGAGCTGCCTCGGTAGATCAGTATCGAACGCACGGAACCAGGAACGTCCGTGCGCAGCCATTCCGATAACGGGCTGTTGGCGAACGTGCGGGGAGCGACCTCATGAAACACCCCCTGCCCGGCAAGAAAGCGTAGGGTTCGGTATAGCGCGTCCTCATTGGCCTGAAGGGTGGCCGCAAGATGCGCGGTCGAGCGCGATCCGTGCTTCAGCAGGTCTGCAATCCCCAGGTTGGCGGTCGCGCACAAAGACTGATGGATCACCAGGCCGTCCGTCATGCGCAGCAAATCGAGCGCTGTCGATGTTGAGGCGCTTTGCGTTCCCATGCGATACCTACACTCCGTGACGAACTAAAGCGGGCGCTTCCGGTTTTCGTGTTACGGCAAAGCGATACGGCCCAAGACGGCCCACCAGCGCAGCGGCCGCCATGGTCGCGATCAAGAAGCCGGACAGCGGCGCCCGATAGGAGCCGGTATGATCGAACACGAATCCCATCACTAGCGGACCAAGGCCGCCCGCCAGGACGAACGCGCCGAATGCGAACCCGAACGCCGTCCCCAATGAGCGCAGTCCAAAATAGCGGCTCATCAAATACGCAATAATGTCCACTTCGGCTCCGAACGCAAGTCCCACCATGAAGACGCCCAGGAGCGCGGGCACACCGGTTGTGCCGGCCCACAGCGAGGCAATCCCCAGTCCGGCAACCGCAAAGAGGAACATCGCCACGTGCGGACCAAAATACCGATCCAGGAAAAAGCCGGTTCCGGCTCTGCCCGCCAGCAGGGCGAGGCCGACAACCGAAACAGCCAGGGCGGCCGACGCCGTAGTGGCCCCGCGGTCGGAAAGTAATTCGGCTATATGAATGATGCAAGCCTGGACGCTTGCTCCCGCCAGCACAAAGGCTGTGATCATCAGCAAAAATGTCCGGGTTTTCCGGATCTCACGCCAGGTGAGGCCTGCGGCTGGGCCCGGCGCTACAGTTGCGGCCGATGCTCCGTCCGGAAACAGGCCCATCCGCTGAGGAGCCTCCTGAAGTAACAGACCGATGATCGGCATCGGAATGATCAGGACCGCACCGCCGGCGATGGCCAATGCGGACCGCCAGCCGAATCTGGCAATGAGTAACTGCACCAGGGGCGGGATGACCACGGCTCCTGCTCCTAAGCCGGCCTGCGTCAGCCCCAGTGCAAGTCCTCTGTGCCGATTAAACCAGCGCGAGACCACCACGCCGTAAGGAACCGACGTGGTCGTGCCGCTCACAACGCCCAATATCGAGTAGAAAACATAGAGTTGCCAAATGCCCGATCCAATCGCCTTCGCCGACAGCAGGACCAGACCGAGAATGCCTAACCCCGGGAGAATCACGTTTCGCGCGCCGAAGCGGTCGGTCAGCCGGCCGATCCAGGGGGCTAGAAATGCGGCAACGAAGTTGTGCATGGTCAGGGCCAGTGAGATAGCGCCGCGGCCTGTATGGAATTCGTGAATGTAAGACTTGAAGAAAATAGCGAACGATGACACGACGATCGGAAAGGCGCCAAAGAGCAAGCCGAGCGCAGAGGTTGCGACCACAACCCAACCATAGAAGAACCGTGCGTCCCCTCTCATCGTCTTTCCCAAATATTAACGAAATTTGGCAGCAGACATGTTCCCATTCCATGGCGAACGGAGCCGGCGGCGAGCCGCTTTCCGATTCAGTCCAACGGTGGATCACCGCTCTGAAAGCAGAATCGAAAGTACGGGCCGGGCTCAACCGAGGCTGCACCCGGCCCGCCGCAGGTCTACGGGGCGCGTGTCGCTAATGCCGTCGAGCACGCGGTGCCGAGCAAGTTGCCGTTGATGTCGGAGATTTTCAGGAAGTCCTGGGCGGTCCAATGATCACCGTCGAGCTCGAGGGTTCGCGCCACCTGGATCATTGTGGCGAAGGCGCCAGCCGGAGTAAGGCCGACAAACTGAAATGTGGAATTGTAGGTCTTCCCTTGGGCATGCCGCCAGACGCCGACACTGGATGAGCGCGCGTTGACCAGGCCAGTGACCGTCGCGCCGGCTTCCGTAAACGAGCCGTCGTGGATGAACAGTGCCAGGGAACGAACGGTTCTGATGAACGCGCCCGTTTGACAATCATGGACGGTGACGTTCGAAATCCAAGCCCCTTCGATGCCGGGCGTCTCCTGCGCCGAGGCGTTGGTATGCGTGGCCGCGAAACCGAGCGCCAGAATCGTGCAAATACGCAAAACACGTTTTTTCATACTTATCCCTCCTCGTTCCCGAATTCCGGCTTCCCTCCCGCCTGACGGGTTTGGGCCGGAACCGGTCAGTGAAGGTAGCATCGCCTGAATCCCGCTCCGCTGTCCTTGGAATGTTCTGAAGTTTTCTGAGAAAATATGAAGACGCCATGGCCTCTCCAACGGCGCCGGTTTACGGATTCGGGGCCTTCCGCCTCCATGCCGCGAGGCGTCTGTTGACGGGGTGTGATGGTACGCCGGTATCGCTGACTCCAAAGGCTTACGACACCTTGGCATATCTCCTGGAGCATGCCGGGGCCGTCGTCAACAAAGATGAACTGATGCGGGCCATCTGGCCGGATACTGTGGTCGAAGAGAACAACCTGACTCAGAATATCTCCCTGCTTCGCCGCGCGCTGGGCGAAGGGCGAGGCGACCATCGCTTTATCGCCACGGTGCCCGGCCGCGGCTACCAGTTCATCGCGCCAGTGAGGGTGGCTGATGCGCAGCCCGCCGGCATGGAGCCGGCGGACGAGAAGGCCTCGATTGCAGTCCTGCCGTTTGTGAACGTCAGTACAGATCCCGATTACGACTATTTCGGAGATGGGCTCGCGGAAGAGGTTATCAACGCGCTTTCCAAGCTGGAGGGCGTGCGCGTAGTAGCCCGCACCTCGGCCTTTTCCTTTAAGGGCAAGCAGGCCGACATTCGTGAAATCGCGGACCGGTTGCGCGTCAACCTGGTATTGGAAGGGAGCGTGCGCAAGTCGGGAAACCGATTGCGGATCACCGCCCAACTGGTCAACGCGGCCGATGGCTACCAACTCTGGTCGGAACGTTATGACCGTGAGATCGACATGCCCGACATCTTCGGCGTGCAGGACGAAATCACGCTCGCCGTGGTGGATGCGCTGAAGATGAAATTGCCCCAGGCGCGGAGGCCGGTTGTGCTGAAGCACGCCACCGAAAACGTCAAGGCGCATGAGCTCTGCCTCAAGGGGCGATTCCATGTGTTCCGGATGACACGTTCCGGAATTGAAGCAGGCATTTCGTATCTTGAGAAAGCTCTGGAGGCCGATCCCTCATACGCGTTGGCTCAAGTGGGCCTCGCGCACGCATACCGCATGTTCGGGCTCTCCCTGGAGATGCCTCCATGGGAGGCTGGACCGAAATCGAAAGCGGCGGCGCTTAAGGCCATCGAGCTCGATGAAAGCCTGGGCGAAGCGCACGCTGTGCTTGGGTTAAGCCTGTTTTGGTATGAATGGGCGTGGAGCGCTTCCCAGAAGCATTTCGAGCGTGCCTTGGAGCTGGAACCAAACAACGCGTACACGCACTGGATGTACGCCCACCTTTGCTCGAATTTGGGCCGGCATGCGGAAGCTCTTGACGGGATTGCTCGCGCACGGGAGCTCGACCCCCTTTCCGGCTTTATCCATGCGATGGAAGGACAGTTCCTGCTCCACGCCGGACGCACCGATGACGCCATCGATCGGCTGCGGGAAGCCCTGGAGCTCGACTCGAAGTCCAGGGTCGCGCACTTGTTTACAGCAAATGCCTACATCCAAAAAGGTCGCCTCGAGGAGGCCGTCGAGGAAGCTTCCGCGGCCCATGCCGTCAGCCCATCGAACATGAGTGCTCTTGCGATTGAGGCATACGCAAACGCGAAGCTCGGCAGACACGCTCAGGCGCGCGGTGCGCTCGAACAATGTCTGCAACTCTCGAACCATCGTTACGTGCCGCCTTACTACATAGCGGTGATCTGTAACGGCCTTGATCAACCTGGAGAAGCCCTGATGTGGCTGGAGAGAGCATTTGACCAACGCGATCCCTGGATGGCCTTCCTGAAGGTCGAGCCCAAGTGGAACAACCTGCGGAGCAATCCACGATTCGTCCGGCTCCTGAACCGGCTTAAGCTTTTCCCGTGATGACGTTTGTCGCTCTGCCGAGTACAAAACCTCTGCAGGTCTGTTCAGTAAGAGACAGTGCTGTAATACGAATTCGGTCTCGCCCCTCCTGACAAATAGGTATTGTGCTCGTTCGAAATGCAACGTCAGACGACGAGACGCCTCCAAGAGTGTGGCAAAGAAATACGACGAAATGGACCGCCGTCGCGCAGTAGCGGTTACAAGTTGACGGTTTGTCGGCGAATCGTGGAACTGCCTGCGGCAGTTGCCTGTCCAAGGGTCACCCGCCGAAAGTCGCCTTTGGCTTACCGATCCGAAGCGGGAACCGGCCTATCGGGAACGCCTGTGTAGCGGCCAGAGGGCACCCCCAAGGAGGTGATTTGTGGCGGAGCCATGAGGGAACGCCGCACTGGAACAGACGCGTCCGGATGAGCCACGGTACTCTAAGGATTCATGCCCATCATTCCGGCCCCCGAGCTCGCGCGATTCGCGGAACAGATTCTGCTTGCGGCGGAGGTGCCGCCGCACAAGGCCGCCGTCGTGACCGCCTGCCTGATCTCCTCCAACCTGCGCGGAGTGGATTCGCACGGAGTCCAGTTGCTTCCTTTTTATACCGACCAGTTGCTGGCCGGCGAAATGGACGCGCAGGCGGACGGGCGGGTGGTCTCGGAGATGGGATCGTGCCTGGTTTTCGACGGGCAGAACGCGATCGGCCAATGGGTGGCGGAGACGTGCTGCGGGCACGCCGTGCGGATCGCGCGGGAGCAGGGAATGGCGATGGTGGTGGCGCGCGAATCGAACCACTTCGGGCCGGCTGCGTGGTGGGCGCAGAAGATGCGGGACGCCGGGCAGATCGGCATCGTGATGTGCAACGCTTCGCCGATCGTGCCGCCGTGGCAAGGCAGGCAGGGCCGGCTGGGGACCAATCCGATCTGCATGTCCGTGCCGGGGCCGTGGCTGCTGGATATGGCTACGACCACGGTGGCGGCGGGAAAGGTTTTCAAAGCCTTTCTCAACGCGCAGCCGGAGATCCCGCCGGGCTGGGCGTTCAATTCCGCAGGCGTGCCGACCACCAACACGGTGGACGCGTACAAGGGCATGCTCATGCCGCTGGGCGGGTACAAGGGCAGCGGCCTGGCGATGATGGTGGAGATCCTGAGCTCGGTGCTAAGCGGCGGCGTGATGCCCAACGAGGTGGGCGGGATTCGCTTCCGCGGGAAGAAGGTGCGGGTGAGCCAGATGTTCATGGCGATCGAGGTGGCGCGCTTCATGCCGGTGGAAGAGTTCACGGATCGAGTGGAGCAACTGGTGCGGCTGATGAAGTCGACGCCGGCGGCGCCGGGCTACGACGAGGTGATGGTGGCGGGGGATCCGGAGTGGCGGACCGAGGCCGAGCGGCGGGAGAAGGGGATTCCGATCGCGGAGGGGAATTGGGAAGCGCTGAAGAAGGCGGCGGGGAGGGTGGGGGTGGCGGTGCCGGCGGTGTGAGGGGCCTGCAGATGGATTTCGGTGTCCGACCGTGTCAGAACGGGATCTTGGTGACGAGGTTGATCCAGTCGTTCGGACGATCGTCCGCCCAGATCAGGATCAGCGTTTCCACGACGTCGCGCACTGGGGCATTCTGCGGAATCACGAGAAGCACACCCGGGCTACTGCTGCCACTTGCGAGGAACGACGCCAGGTGCCGTGACATTGTGCGTTTGTCATGGGTGACCAGAATCCTGGCCTGTGAGGCAGCCAGGCGCAGGACCATTTCGTCATTCATGTGGTCCAGTCCGGCTCTGCGGGCTGCCTGAAAATCTATGCTGGGCTCGCGGCGGAGGGTGGCATCTACGATGACCGACTTCAGATCGTTGTCTGCCTGGAAACGAATGCTCAAGAACGTTTCGCGAGTTCCTCGCGGGCACGTTGCAGTCGGGCGTACAGCTCAGGGCGGCTCTGGCTCAAGGGAGGAATCAGGCGTTCGATCTCCTCCTCGCCTTCCCGGATGTTGGCGTCGACCTCGTCTTGATGGGCCCAATAGAAAGCGATCGCACCGTACACCTGTTCGAGGGTTAGCGACTGGAAGTTCTGGCGAATCGTTTCCGGCGAGTCGCCGCTCTTAAGCGAGTACACGATGGAATCCAGGGACACTCGCGTGCCTGCAAGGTAGTAGCCGCCATTCCGCTGTTCGATGTATTCGCGAGGCATCATCGTCTCTCCATACCATTATAGAGGTTGTCCAGGGAAGAGAATCAACGGGATATTCCGATGCTGAAAAGGTCGCGTTCGCGGCGCAGTGCGTCGATTGTATCGTTGACGGTGTCAGCAGAAATAGGGTGCCCGGTGCGGAGTGCCCACATGCCGTCATCCAACTTGATCATGTTTTCTTCGGCGCCGGGCCGGGCGGGTTGTTCAACTCCGGCCACGGCGAACTGCCGAAGGAGCGTTTCCAGTAGAGTGTCAAGAGACACACCCCGAGCTGCAGCCTCGGCAAGAAGGCCTTGTTCAAGGTGGTTGATTGTGGTTTCTGCTGACTGAGACGATCACGGCAGTCCCAATACCCGCGCGGGGTTGGTCTTCGACATGCGGTCGATATCGGCTTGCGAGAAGCCTTCCTTGCGGAGGGCTGCGAAGAAGGCCACGAGCCCTTCCGGGTGCAGAGGATTGGCGGGCTGGCCCAGGTCGCTCGAGAGGATCGAAGACTCGGGTCCCACGGCGCGAATCGCCGCGGCGTAGTCCGCGATCGTAAACTCTCTGTTGGGGCCGACCAGGGCGTTGTACACGAATTCGATGTACGCGCCTTCCTGCGCGGCCTCGCGCATTTGTGAGATGGTCATTTGTACCGGCGCGATCATGGCGTGAGTTACCACCATGTGGCGCACGCCCTGGCGGTGCGCCTCGCGCAGGATCATGAGGCCTTCGGCCGCCGATGAGTGGCCGGTTTCGAGAGTCAACTGGTGCTTCGCGACGATCGCGATCACCTGCTTGACTTCGGGGAGGAGTTGCCCGTCGCGCGCGACGGAAACAAAGGGCCGGCTCTCGCGGGAGTAGCGGACCTGGTTTTCGGCGTCGAAGGTGGGCATCCAGACTACGCGGCCCCAGCCGCCTTTCACCATGGTCATGCGCTCGACGGCCGCCGGGTTGACGCCGCCGACCGTGAGGTTGAGGTCGATGCCTCCGAAGATCTCGATGCCCGGCACTTCCTTGCGCACCACGTAGGCCAGCGAAGCGGTGGACTCCCAGTGGTTCTTCAGCACCAGGCCGCGCATGCCGCGATCCTTCGCCAGGCGCGCCAGGTCGATGGCGTCGATGCTGCGCGGCACGCTGTCGGGATCGCTGTGCACGTGGATGTCGAGGACGCCGTTTAACTGCGACGGCTGGGCGCAGCAGGCGGCAACCATCCAAAGCGGCATCAGGGAGCGCATGATGACTTTTTTTATTGTGGAGTCGCAGCGCGCCGGGTGCAAGTGGAATACACGGCGACCGCGGCGACCACCAGGTTGGCGGCGACCACCGGCAGCGCGTGGATGATGCCCCCGTAGACCACCCAGAGCAGCGCAGCCGCGGCCTGAACCTTGCGCAGCGCCGCCGGCTGTCTGAAAAAATAGGAACTGGCGAACAAGGCGGTGGCCACCCATCCGATCCAGTCCGGTTTCACTGGATCTCTCCGGCCGTGAGGGATGCGGCGCGCGAGATGGTCAGCGAATCGGTGCGGACCTTGTCCCATTCCTGCAGAAGGAATCCGTGCTCTTCAAACAGCGTGCGAATTTGGGTGGAGCTCCAGCCGAGAATGTCCTCGAGAATCGGAATCAGCACGCTCAACGCGTCATCGCTGAGGATGGTGCGGCGCGCGATCTGGGTGATGTAGCGGTTTTCCGATACCGCGATGGTGAGTCCATCCAGGCGATTCACATGGAGCATCACGTGGACGTCGGAGCTGCCGTCGCCCACGTAGACGATGCGGTCGTGGCTGATGGGCAGTTGTGCGCGGAGCTCTTCGAGCACGGCAACTTTTCCGTAGCCTGCGGGAACGCGGAGGATGGATTGGATCTCGCCGGTGGATTCGTCATAGCGGAAACGCGTTCCGAAGATGTGGTCCGGGGGCACGATTCCTTCGAGTGCCGATTGAATGACCTCCTCGGGCGCGGCGGAGACGACGTAGAACGTGAAGCGATGGCCGTCGAGATCGTCGAGCATCCGGGAAAGCAGGCGGATGTTCTGCTTGAGACGGATGCGTTTGCCGGCTTCCATCAGGTCGTGGCGGCGAACCCGGCGGAACTCGGGATCGTGCAACAGCAGGTATGCCAGTTCCCCGCCCTGCTGCACCAGGTGTATGTCAGACAGGCCGGCGATGCGGTCGTGAAATCCGGAGATGCCGAGCATCTCGCTGAGGACAATTCCGGAATCGTGAAAGCTCAGGGTCTGGTCGAAATCACTGATCAACAGGTACTGCTTGAAGGCGGATGTTCTTTCTGGTGACACGTTGAACGTCTCCTTTCGGGTAATGCAGAGATTGTGTGGTCAGGAAGCGGGCGGACCGGGCCGCGCTAAAGCGATATTCATTAGATGCAGGGTGCGGGGAGGGGGTTGCCGGGAACGCGGAAGTGCCATGGGGAGAACGAGATACGAATCATTGAATATTGATGGTGACGGTGTTGGAAGTTTGCCCGTCCACCGTGAGGACGACATTGGACTGGCCGCTGCCGCGGAGGCTGAGGACCAGGGCAGCGTTGACCTGATCGAGGCCGGCGTAGTTCGGCGAGGGACCCGCGTAGGTCACGGGGACGCTCGTGCCGTTGATGGTCACGGTGACATTCGCCAGGGAACTGCGGTTGCGGATGCCGGTGCCGTAGAACGACACGTAGATGGGCGTGTCGACTCCCAGGTTAATTGGCACCGCGACGCAGCCCGAGTTGGTGCATTGAAACACCGGCACGGGCGATTGCAATTGCGGATTCGCAGCCTGGACGGCGACCGCTGTTGCAGCAGCCACTCCACTTCCGGTGCCGTTCATGGAGAAGAGGGTGGGCGCGACCGGTTGAGCGGTGCCGGTGACCGTTTGAGTTGCGGATCCGTTGGTGACGGCGAAGGTGGCAGGGCCGGCCACGGTGCCATCGGGAACTTCAAAATTGATCTGGCTTGGCGAGACGTAGACCAGCGGCGCGGGGCGCGGCGTGCCGGCCGCATCGGTAACGGTGAGGGTCACGCCACCCAGGGTCGTCGGCAGGGGTTGGGAGGCGGCTTGAGCTATTCCGGCCGCGAGATTGGCGCCGTAGAGCGAAGCCAGCGAATCGGGAGCAACGGTACTCGAAGGCGCGGCGGCGGATTGCACAGCGCCGCTCGAGATCACGCCGTAGTAGCGGGCCATCCAATAGGGCAGAATATAGTCGATGCCGGCGCCTTCGATGGTTCCGAGGCCGCCACCCGTGAGTGCGAACGGATCGCGCTGCCAGAGGAAATCCGTAGGGGGGCGGAGTGGCACGGGCACGGGTAGGCAAGCCTCGCTGCCGCAAACCTTGACCATGCTGGTCACATCGACATAAGGGTCGCGTTTGGGCCTCTGGAGCCACTCGTCGAGCAGGGCGGGCGCTTCGGCGTCGCGGGCCGCGTTGGGTCCTTGCAGGGCGCGGTCGACCATGTCGAAGAAGGCGTTCTGGTGGGACGCCGTGTCGTTGCGTACGGTCTTGTAAGCTCCCAGGTTGTCGCCGTTGTTCTGCAGCCGGACCAGATTGTAAAACGTCATGTAGTCGAGGTTGAACTTGAAGTAGGAGCTGTTGCTCTGGACGTCTACCAGAACGGCGGTTTCCACGGGGAGCACAAAGAAGGGGCCGCTGACGGTGTTGGCAGGATTGACGTGGCGTGCCACCTGGAGGAGCATCTGCAGTTCTTCGGGGCGCAGCATGAAGGTTGACGTGGGATCGTCGTTGGGTGACCACTGGTGGCGGGAGATGTATCCGATGAGGCGAGTGGCGACATCGCTGACTCCGCTCTTGACCGTGGCATCGTCCACCAGGTCGAACGCGGCGCAGAGCCCGAAGAAGGCCCCGACGATCTGGTCGCGGGAGGTATTGCCGATCCAAACCAGGGGGGGATTCTGGTTTATCCCGTTGGACGCTTCTTCGCTCTCGATGCCCGCGGCGTAGGGAGAATCGGCGGGAAACGTGCACCTGGCGAGACGGTTGTCGCCGGTAACATTGGAGAGGAGCGTGAGACCCGCGAGCGCCGATTTTACATTGTTGAGCGCGTCGGCGGATTGCGTGACCTTGTAGCGGAAGGACTCGGCCGCCAGGTATGCGCCGGTCCATAAGGCCGAATCGCCGCAGCGGGTATAGCCGACAATCTGATTGCTTGAAGCCGAGGAGTAGACCGGATCCGTAATGGTGCCGAATGGCATATGCCTGGCCTGAATGGCGGCCGAGATCGCCAGAGCGTCGGCCTCCGACGCTGCTGCCGGAAGAGCGATGCTGCAAAGGATGACGAGGGAGGCGAGAGTCATGCGCACGGGGTAGTCACTTGCAATATACGGGCCGGGCCGCTCGCCGGTTCCCTCCGGCAGACTGCCGCGCCGGGTACGAGCGTGCCGGAAGACACCAACCCTCGGTGATCGAGGGCCCTGTCGCTCCCCGATGGCGGATGATAGACTGAACCGGTATGAGCATTTCCCGGCGTGAGTTTCTGGAAGCCACGGCCATCGGCAGCCTGGCAGCGGGGCCATTGACGGCGGCGGAAGACGGCAAGACCGGACTGCCGACGCGCGTGCTCGGCAAGGCCGGCGCCCAGGTGTCCATCCTGGCGATGGGGGGCGGCAGCCGTTTTCTGATGTACCAGCAGCACGACCAGGCGGTAGAAGCGGTCCATAAGGCGCTGGATTCCGGCATTACGTATATCGATACCGCAGACGACTATAGCAACCATCTGAGTGAGCGGCGGATCGGGATGGCGCTGAAGGGCCGGCGCAGCGGAGTATTTCTGGCCACCAAGCTTTCCAACCGCAACGGCGCGGAGAGTTTCCGGGTGGTGGAAGAGAGTCTGAAGGCGCTCGATACGGACCACGTGGATCTGCTGCACATTCACGCCTTGCTGAAGGCCGACGACCTGGCGGTAATCGAGGCGAAGGGCGGCGTGCTGGAGCAGCTTCTGAAGATGCGCGACCAGAAGATGACACGCTTCATCGGGATCACCAGCCACTTCGACCCGACGGTGCTCAAGATGGCGCTGGAGCGGCACGATTTCGATTGCACGCAGATGGCGCTGAACGGGGCGCTGGTGGGCATGGACTCCGGCAAGGGGGGCATGGTGCCCAACAAGGCGATCCAGACGAGCTTCGAGACGGTGGCGCTGCCCGTGGCCAATCGCAAGAAGATGGGAGTGCTGGCGATGAAGGTGTTCGCGCAGGAGGCCCTGCTTGCGGGCGCGCCGACGGAGAAACTGCTCACCTATACGCTCTCGCTGCCGATCACGGCGGCGGTAGTGGGAATGCCGAAGCTGGAGCACATCGCCGACAACGCGCGAGTGGCCAAGGCCTTCAAGCCGATGTCGAAAGAGGAAATGGAGCGGATGTCGGGCGGGCTTTCGCGGCAGTATAAGGCTTCGCTGGATCGGTTCTTCAGCACGCACGTGGATGCGTAGGGCTTTGGAAGACCGCTCGCTGACGCTCGCGGCTCTGAACGGAGCCACGACCGTTAGGGAGTGGTCTTCCCCCGTCCGGCTTCAGTTCAACGCGGCGTATTCCTTGCGAGCTTCGGCCAGAATGGGCAGATCGGGATCGGCGTCTTTCCACAATGCGAGGAAATCCTGATAAGCCGTCTTGGCCTTGGCGTGGTCGCCCGCCAGCGTGGCGGCGCGAGCCAAGCCGACGTAGGCCAGCGGGTAATTCGGACCCCAGTAGGCGCCCCGGTGGTCGATGATTCTCTGGAATTCGGCCTCAGCCTCGGCGGCATGGTGCGCGCGAAGCTGGGCCAAGCCGCGGAGATAGGCCGGGTTGGGGTTGGAACGCTCGTAGGGAACCGCGGATTGCAGCAGCTCGATGGCCTTGGCCGGTTGGTCGTGCTTCAGTTCGATGGCCGCGCGGATGAGGGGAATGCCGACCGCGTTGGCGATGGTGTCGGTGGGAAACTCTTTGGCGATGGCGGAGGCGATCTTCTCGGCTTCGGCGCCGGCGCCGCAAAGGCCCAGAGCAGTAGCGGCTGGACCGGCGGCCGAGATGGTGCTCGCATCCACCAGCGCCACCGCCGCCCGCCCCTGGCTGAGAGCCGAGTCGCAACTCCCCAGCACGGCGTCTCTCCACGCGTCGCCCGCGGCGTATCCCGCGGCTACCGTCGCCAGGTTGCGGCGTTTCGCCATGTCCTCGGCCCGCTTCCATAGTTCTTTGCCTTTTCGCCGTTGGCCCAGGTAATCGGCATTGAGGGCCTGCAGGTTGACGAAGCGGTATTCGTCCGGCTTGCCGGCTCCCCATTGGATCTCGCGGTTCACCGCCGCCTGGTCGCCCTGGGTGTAGGCCAGCCGAAGGAGATTGATATGTGTGGAGGGAGACTCGATGTTGCGCTCGAACACTTTGGCGGCGATGGCCTTGGCTTCATCGTACCGGTCCAGGTAGGTGTAATAGCTGACCTGATTGGCGTATTGATTGGACGCCCCGGCATCCAGGCGCACCGCCTCCTGTAGTTCCTCGATTCCCTTTTCGTACTCGCCGGCCCGGCCGTAGTCGACGCCCAGGTTATTATGGGCTGCTGAGTCCCTCGGATACGTGCGGGCGTACAACTGGTAAGCTTCAATCGCCTTGTCCAGCTCGCCAGTGGCGTAGTTGTAATACTGGGCGGTGATATAGAGCCGTTCGTGCTCGGTGACCCGATCGATCAGTGAATGAGCTTTCTTGATGTACTCGATACTGCGCTCGCGCGCGCCGAGATTCGCGTACATGGTAGCCATGCGCGCATACGCCATGGCGAAATTGGGATCGAGCTCCGTGGCGTGCTGAAAAAAGGGAATCGCCGCCAAGTAGTTGCCCTGGTTATTCTGGGCTGCCCCTAGCGCATAAGCCTGGAAGGCTTCGAGCGAAGCCGTGGTGACCTGCTCGGGAACGTGGCTGAGCTTCTGGATGGAGCTGAGCGATTCTCCCAACTTGGCACGCAGGCCGTTGGCCGCTAAGGCCAGGGCCTTGATCACGTGCTCCTTGTCCGGCGCCTCGGCCTGCTCGCGGGCCAGGGTCTCATCGGTTTGGCAGGTGGCTGCTTCGAGCGCGATCAGGTAAGATTTCCCGAGTCCGGCGATGGAGCCGGCGATGGTGGCCTTGTCGCCGGCGCGCTCGCAGATTTCGCGGGCGATCTGGCTGTTGACATGTTCGTCGGGAGACTTTCCCATGAATCGCAGTCCCGCGCGCACCTCGCGGTCGTCCATGATCTTCAGAAACGGCGATTGCTCGAGCTGAATGGCCAGCGCCTGGCGGAGCGCGCCGTCGAAGACCGTATCGCCGGTGGTGTTGGCGAAATCGGCGAGCACCACCACGTCTTTGTCGGTGAGCGGAGCGGGCCTGCCCTTCTGCCACCAGAAGAAACCGCCGGCGATCGCCAGGACCGCGGCAGCGGCCGCGATTCCGTACATCGCCCGGCGGCGCGGCTTGGACGGGGAGGCAGCTTGGGCGGCGGGCACTTTGCCGGAACTGGCCTCCCGCTCCACCCGCTTCAGGTCGGCGCGCATATCGGCGGCCGATTGGTAGCGCGTCTCGCGGTCCTTTTCGAGCGCCTTGTGGATGATCCGCTCCAGCTCCGCCGGCGCCTTGGGATTTCGCTCCCGCACGGGCACCGGCGCCTTGGTGAGCAATCCCTCGAAGATCACGGCGTTGGTGGGACCATCGAAAGGCTGCTTGCCGGTGGCCATCTCGTAGAGCACCACGCCGAAGGACCACAGGTCGGTGCGCGCATCCACGGATTGCCCGCGCGCCTGCTCCGGCGACATATAGGCCACGGTCCCCATGGTGGTGCCGGGGGTGGTCAGAATATCCTGTGTCATGGCCGCGGTATCGTCACCGGATACGACGGGCTCGCCGTGCTTCGCCAAGCCAAAATCGAGCACCTTCACGTGGCCGCGCCTCGTGATGAAAATGTTGGCCGCCTTGATGTCGCGATGGATCACGCCCTTGGAATGGGCCGCATCCAGGGCGTCGGCAATCTGAATGGCGAACGCCAGGGCCGTTTCCGTTTCCAGGGGGTTGCCGCCGATTCGTTGGAGGAGCGTCTGTCCCTCCAGCAACTCCATCACCAGATAGGGCCGGCCTTCGGATTCGCCCACGTCGTAAATGGCGCAGATGTTGGGATGCGTCAGGGCGGATGCGGCGCGGGCCTCGCGCCGGAAACGCTCGCGGGCCGCGTCGTTGGCGAACGTTTCGGGCAGGACCTTGATGGCCACGTCGCGATTCAGCCGCGTATCGCGGGCCTGATAGACCTGACCCATGCCGCCGGCGCCGAGCAGCGCCACTGTCTCGTAAGGACCCAAGCGGGTGCCAGGGGATATCGGCATAGTTGTCCCATGATTGTACCCCGCAATACGATTGCCCGGTAAGCCGTCTGCACCTTGGCCACCTTGGCCGGCTTCACGCCACCTGGGTCCGTGGCACCTTGAGCGCGGTCCGCACCCAGGTCTTCACGGTACCCAGCGGCTGGCGGAGCCGCTCGGCGATCTCGAAGTGGGACAGTCCTTCGCCAAAGGCGAGCTGCACGACCAGGCGATTGTCCGGCCGGAAACGAGCGATCGCCTCGCGGATGGCCAGGACTCTCTCGCGATGCGGGAAGTCGTCCTCGAAGCCTGGAGGCGCCGTTGTTCCACCTTGACAATGCTGCCCGTGGCGCGGGCGCCGTTGGCGACCACCACGGCATCGCCGACTCTCACTTCCTGGGTGACCGAGAAATCCACGGTCTGGCCGAGTTCGGCGGTTTCCGAAGTGAGTTTTTCTTGCAGCCGGACGCGGACCTTGGTTCCGTCCGGGATCATTACTTGAGCCATGGCCATTCCGGCCGTAAACAGTGTCGCAAGCATCAGGTTGGTTTTCATCGTCGTTCTCCTTCTATCTGGGAACGCGACAAACGGGGGAAAAGGGGATCATGAGCACTGATCGGAACAGGGGTGGTACAAAAGGCGCTCTACGCGGCCAGAGGCAACGAAGGGCTCACGCACACCGGCTGGTGGCGCAAGCTCTTAACGTCCTTCTCGACATCGACTGGACTGGGGTGTCGGCCGGTGGACTCCCATACTCTCAGCCAGTCAGAAGCCTCGGCTTCGTTACCTTGAATTGCTTCGAGCAGCGCAAGGTTGTAGGCGCCGCTTCCGGAGCGAAGTTGTTCGGCTTCGAGGAGTTTCTGACGTGCCCGTCGCAATAAGGTGTCGGCATCATGCCCTGATGTTCGTTTGGCCTTGCTCATTAGCGCGGCACCCCAATTAACCAGAGCCTCCGGAAAGTCCGGTTTCACCTGGAGTGCTGCGTCGAACTTCCGGCCCGCTTCTTCGAAGAGCCGGTCAGCTTCCTCTCCAGTCTTCTTCTTCGCTTGGTATTGAAGCGCATTGCCCCAATTAAAGAGGGCTTCCCAAAAGCCCGGTTGCAGTCGGAGAGCCTCCGCGTATTTCTTGCCAGCCTCGTCAAAATATCGGTCGGCTTCCTCTCCAGTCTTCGACTTCGCTTGATTGAGAAGAACGTTGGCCCAGTTGAAAAGCGCGCGCGGGAAGTCCGGTCTCAGTTGGAGAGCCTCAGCATACCGCCGGCCCGCCTCGGCAAGTAGGGAGAAGCCTGTTTCGCCCGTCTTCGTCTCGGCTTGATAGCAGAGAGCGTTACCCCAGTTGAACAACGGATCCGGAGAGCTCGGATCCAGGCGCAGGGCCTCCGCGTATTTTCTGCCCGCCTGTTCAAAGAGGCGGTCTGCTTCCTCCCCAGTTTTTCTTCTCGCCTGCTCGGCAAGAGCAGATCCCCAATTGCGGAGCACCACGGGGGAATTGGGCTTCAGCCGGAGAGCCTCGGCGAACTTCCTCCCCGCCTCCTCAAACCGGCGGTCGGCTTCCCCTCCAGTCTTGGTCTTGGCCTGTTCGGAAAGCGAACAACCCCAGTTGTCAAGAGCTTCAGGATGGTCCGGCTTCCGGTGAGACGCCTCGGCGTACTTTCGGTGAGCCTCGTCAAAGAGGCGGTCGGCTTCCTCCCCGGTCTTTGTCTTTGCTTGATGGCATAGCGCAGTACCCCAGTTGTTGAGGGCTTCGGGATACTCCGGTTTCAGATGGAGAGCTTCGGCGAACTTTCGTCCCGCCTCTTCAAAGAGCTGGCCAGCTTCCTCCCCGGTCTTGGTCTTGGCTTGATTGCATAGCGCACTACCCCAGTTGTTGAGTGCCCCGGGAAAGTCCGGCTTCACACGAAGGGCCTCGGCGTACTTCCGGCCTGCCTCTTCAAAGAACTGGTCGGCCTTTTCGCCAGTTGTTGTCATGGCTTTGTGGGCGAGCGCGTTTCCCCAGTTGTGCAGTGCGGCCCGCCTATCGTCCGCTATCTGTGAGAGGAAAGCGTACAGTTGCCTGACCTCCGGATCGACGTCGCCTTCCGGCCTTCGTTCGGCGCACAACTTAAGCAGCGCGACGCCCAATTGCGGCACGGCAGAAGCCACGCGCATGGCGCGCACGATCGCTCCCCGCGAGTCGTACACTAGCCTCTGCGCCTCCGACATCATCTGAACGACATCGTCGCCCACCAGCGCCATCACCCGGGTCGCAAGCATGCCATACTCAATCGCCAGGTATTCTTCCAGGTAGTCACGCACGAATACGCTCTCCATCAGGGCCATCTGCGGGTGATATGAGAGCGAGACCGGGCGGATGCCGAGTTGTTTCTCCAGTTCGCCCAGCCGCTGCCGTTTGTAGATGATCTCGCCGGCAGGCACTGGGCTCGCGACTACGATCGTCGGCTTTGGACCTAGGTTGGCGTTCTCGGTACCGAGTGCGCGGACCGTATCGGCGTCGTCCCATTTCTCGTCGCCTTCGGGGCGCGGTACTGTCTTGATTCCGGCTTCTTGCAGGAAGGTCAAGGTTCCTTGCACGTTCTGGTCGTTCAGACTCGTAATTACCACCAGCCGGTCTGCCAGCGGTCCCACGCCCAACCCGCCGATCTCCGTCATACCGGTGCGGCTGTCCACCAGAACATAGTCGTAAGGGGTTTGGATCGGCGGCTCGAAGTTTTCGATTCCAAGCGGCCGGTGCGGAAATACCTGGGCCTTGAAATAGAAATGGAGCAGGTTGCTCAGGGCGACCAGTCCTTCGTGACCGAGCTTTCGCAGGTCCAGCTCCGCGAGGCGGTCGAAGTACTTGGGCGATTGATCCGTGCCCAGGATATCCAGGCGGCCCAGTTGCCCCATCCTCGGGCGAAGGGAGGCCAGCCTCTCCTCGGCCACCGGCCGGATATAGTTCGACACCGGAGGCAGATTCGCCACCTTCTCCTTGACCGTGCCGCCTCCAGACGCGGCCCGGATCGCCTCCCCGAGCAAATCGAGGACATCCAACCGATGGTCCGCGTCCGGAGCGAACTCCTGGTTACGCCTCAGAAAGCCGGTGAGCCCGGGAGCCTCCAGGTCCATGTCCAGCAGAAGAACATGTCGTCCGCGTCCCGCCAGTGCATAGGCCACGTTCATCACGGCCATGCTCCGCCCGACACCGCCCTTGTAGCTGTAGAAGGTGAAGATGTACGGGAAGGGCATCGGCAGTCTTACGCGGCGATCGCCCTCGTGCATGCCATATTCCGCATCGGCGTAGGCTTGCAATACGGGAACGTTGCATAGTAGTCGTCTACCAATGTTCGGAAGAGGCTCTCCTTGACCCTCGGAGCGGCTAGTTCCCCCATGAGGCGCTCACCTGCCCAGTCTCCCTTGCTGCGGCAAATCGCCGCCTTGATCGCCAGTGGTTCCACTCGCCGATCGTCCGCACAAATGGCGACTCCACTCAGGTGCTCCGCCTGCCCGATATCTCCCCTTCGCAAAGCTCCCTCCGCACCCTGGATCGCCTCTGTTGCGATGCGGCCCAACTCCTCCTCCGCTTCATACTCTGGTTGGTAGTGGTACCGGAAACACTGGTCTATCCAGAGTTCAAAATCGGCACGCGCGGGAAAAGCGCCATCGAACAGCGTGATTTCGTCGGAGTCTCTCAACTCCTCCAGTTCCGAGTCGGGTACCTCGGTGGCGTTCCATAAGAAGCCCCGGTTTAGGTGGTAAGGTGGGAGCAGGCCTCTCCGGGCATCGGCTTTCAGGCGGAACACGGGCGGCACCACGGAAGGCACCATGGTCTCTGTGAGGACGTTGGCGTAGCCCACAATCTCCAGGTCGTCGATTTTCCAAGGGTCAGCCATTGCCAAGAACTAGTATAGCTTTCGGACGTAGGCGAGGCACGTCTTCTGCAACGCTTCGAACTCTCTTCCGCGGGGTGTGTCAAAAGCGATGTGGTCCACACCTTCTTCAGCACACCAGCCGAAGAACCTCTCGATCTCCGGGTCGCGAGCCACTCGGGCCAACGGCGCGAAGGCTGCCTGCAAGTGCTTGCTCCGCACCAAGACTTGGTCCGGGATGCGAACCTCGTGCGTCCACCGGCGCTGGTCCCCCCCAGTCAGACCGATGGGTCCTGGCCGGTGCGGCGTCAGGCCCTCGACATAATCCTCCGCCTTGTGAAACAGGAGGCCCATGGACAAACGGAGATAGCCGCGATGCTCGGGAATCGGCATTTCATGACGCGCCAGGAATTCCTGGGGCGATTCGGCGGAATTGGGTCGGGTGAATATTCCCAGGAGTCCCCCGGAATCGAAAGGGGTCGCCACGCCGTCGTCTTGATGCTGGTGTTCCAGGGTTCCGGCAAACAAGAGACCGCAACCCGTGCTCGGGTATCGGAACGGGGAAACGTAGAAGAACACCGAATCGGCGGTCCCCATCAGAACCTCTGTGCGCCGGGGTGGCAGGGCTTTTCCGCGGCTGGCAGCGAGCCGCGATACCGAGACCAGATACCCGCTGGCGCAGACGCGGGAGAATTTCGCATCGGAGGTCGAGTGCGCCAGGTAGAGGGAACTACTTAAGGGCTCGGCAAGCCCTGATGGGTCACTTGGTATGCCAGACGGATTGGCCTTGGCGTAGTCTTCGAGACCTTGGCAAAGCTTGTCGAGGTTCGCGCTACACTTGTGCCGGTCCATATTACGCCGAGTATCGTAGCACAGCAAAAAGCCGGGAGCGCTTCAGGCGCCCCCGGCTGGAGTCAGAGTTGCAGTTTCGACTTACTTCGCAGCCGCTCTCTGCACTGCTGCGCGAGACCCTAACGTGGCGTTGATCGTAACCGTTCCGTCGGTCACCTGGAGATCGCGCTGCCACACACTCGATCCCTGCCGCAGCACCACCTGGTGAACCCCCGCCGGAAGCTGGATCGTGGTGGGCGCGTTGCCTACGAACATGCCGTCCACTTCGATGTCGGCGCCCGGCTGGTTGGCGTTGATGCTCAGGGTGGCCGTGCTGGCCGGCCCTGACTCCATGGCCGGCGCCATCATCTGCGCCGGGTTGGTGGCCGAGGTGTTGCTTACCAGCACCGGGTTGGGCGACACATTCACACCCGCGGGCAGACCGGCATTGGCGACCACCGCGCCGTCCGGCGTGCGCAGGGGCTGGAGCGGCGCCTGCGGCAACACGCGGGTCACCAGCGGTGCGCTGGCGGCTGCGGCCGAGGCCACGTAGGTGCTCTCATCGGCGAATACCTCGTAGGTGCGTCCCTTGATAATGGTGGCGTCGTGTCCCTTGATCAGCAGTCCCAGAGGCGCGGCGGGCCAGAAGACCACGGCCAGTCCGGCCGTGAGCACGCCGGTGGCGGCGCCGTTGCCCCTGCCATGATTCTTCACGGGGGTGTAGCGGACATTGAGCCAGTTGCCATCCACCAGTTGGACCCGCTCGAAGGTGAAATCGAGCTGTCCGGCGCGGCCCAGGCGGCGCTGTTGTTCCGCCTTGACAATGCTGCCGGTGGCGCGGGCGCCGCTGGCGACCACCACGGCATCGCCAACTGTCACTTCCTGGGTGACCGAGAAATCCACGGTCTGGCCGAGTTCGGCGGTTTCCGAAGTGAGGTTTTCTTGCAGCCGGACGCGGACCTTGGTTCCGTCCGGGATCATTACTTGAGCCGTGGCTATTCCGGCCGTTAAACAGTGTCGCAAGCATCAGGTTGGTTTTCATCGTCGTTCTCCTTTTTTGAGCTCTCATCAGCTCTCAACGTGAAACGCGACGCAATTGGGGAAACGGGATCAAGAAACTTTGGGGCGGGCTTCCGAGATTTCCACTCTCCTATTGACGCTCGACTGGAGTGCGCGTATAATCCCTACAGACGGTCGATAGGAGCATGAAAGAACCTTCCGAAATCCTGCAAGGCACGCTCGACATGCTGGTCCTGCGCGCCCTCGATCTGGGCCCCATGCACGGCCTCGGCGTCTCGGATCGCATCCAACAGATCACCGGCGGCGTCTTCATCGTCCGGCCCGGTTCCCTCTTTCCGGCCCTGCAGCGCCTGGCTCAGAACGGGTGGATTGTGGGCGAGTGGGGCGAATCCGAGAACAACCGCCGCGCCCGCTACTACACGCTGACACCAGCCGGGCGAGTGCAGCTCGGGCGCGAAAAACGCCACTGGCGCCGAGCTTTCACGGCCGTCAACCGTCTGCTCGATGCGGAGCCGGCGCCATGAACCCGATACCACGCGGCGCCAGTCTCATCCGGCATCTCTTCCGCCATCTCTTCCGCAAAGAGCAAGTGGAGGCCGAGCTCGACCGCGAGATCGAAGCCTACCGAGCCATGCTGGTGGACCGCTACCTCGCCGAGGGCCTCTCGCCCCAGGCAGCCAGGCGCGCCGCGCAACTGGAATTCGAAGGAGTCGAGCAGGTGAAGGGACGGGTGAGGGACGCGCGCGCCGGGTGCGTCATCGATACCGGACTCGAGACGGTGCGGTACGCCTGGCGGGTGCTGCGCCGCCATCCCGCGTTCACCGCCATCGCCGCGCTCACGCTGGCGCTCGGCATCGGAATCAATACCGCTATCTTCAGCGTGGTGTACGCCGAGCTGCTGCGGCCGTTGCCTTATGACCACCCCGGCCGGCTCGCGCTCATCTGGGTAAACTTCCAGAAGATGGGAGCGCCGCGCGGCCCTGCCTCCGGTCCGCTGCTGCGCGAGGTCCGGCAGCGCAACCGGATGTTCCAGGATATCGGCGGCATCTGGGTCGGCAATGGGACCTTCCTCGGCGCCAACCCGGAACAGGCGCCGGAACAGGTAAAACTCGGCCTCGTGACCAGTAATTTCCTGGCGCTGCTGGGCGTTCGCCCGGTGCTGGGACGGGTCTTCACTCCCCAAGACGAGCTTGGAGACCAGACCTCCGTCGTGCTGAGCCACGCGTTCTGGAAACGGCGCTTCGGCGGCGACCCCGGCATCGTAGGCAAAGGGGTGCCGATGCAGGGGCAAATCGCCACCGTGATCGGCGTGCTGCCGGACGACTTTCAGCTTTACTTCGCCGCGGACGCTCACATCCCGTCCGAAATTCCCGCCTTCATGCAGTTTGGATACAACGTCTATGAAGGGCCGCTCAATACGTATTTTTTGCGCACGGTGGGACGTCTAAAGCCGGGCGCGAACCTGCCGCGCGCGCAGCAGGACATGAACGATGTGGCATCGCAGATTCGCGGCGCGTACACCGCATTCGGGAAGGAGAACATGGGCTTCTCCGTCGTCTCGCTCGAGAGCGACGCGGTCCGCGAAATCCGGCCGGCCCTGTTCGCCCTTTTCGCCGGCGCGGGATTCGTGCTGCTGATCTGCTGCACCAACGTCGCCAACCTGCTGCTGGCGCGCGCCAGCGACGGGCGCCGCGAGATCGCACTGCGCTGGGCGTTGGGCGCATCGTAGCGCCGCATTCTCGGGGAGCTCTTCGCGGAGGCGCTGATCCTGTGCGGCCTGGCCGCCATCGCCGGTCTGGCCCTCGGATGGTTCGGCATCGGCTGGCTGGTGCGGCTCAGCCCCGATCACCTCGCGCGCATCCGCGATGTCGGCGTGAACTGGCCCGTGCTGGGCTTCGCCGCCGCCGTCTCGCTGGCCTCCGTGATGCTGTTCGGCTTCACGCCCTTCCTGGAGCTGCGCCGCTGGGACCTCTTCAAATCGCTGCGCGAATCGCGCGGTTCCGCCTCGCCCGCGCGGCGCGGTGTGCGCTCCGTCCTGATCGCCGCCGAGATCATGCTGGGGTTTGTGCTGGTGATCGGCGCCGGCCTGATGATCCGCACGCTGGCGAATATCCGCCAGGCTCGTCCCGGCTTCGATGCCCAGAACCTGCTCACATTCGAAATCGAGTTTCCCGGCTCGCGATATGCTATGAAATTCGTCAGTCAGTGGGAGGCCGCGCTCCAATCCTTGCCGGATGTGGTGTCGGTGGGAGCGACCTCGCATCTTCCGCTCGACGATTACCCGAATTGGTACAGCCCCTACCGCCCGGCCGAGGTCCCGGAAAGGGAGGCGAGCGGCCTGGTCGCCGATCACCGATGCGTGACCCCGGGGTATCTGCGCGCTGCCGGGACGAAACTGCTGGAAGGCCGCTATTTCGACCAGCAGGACCGCGCCGGAGCCCGCCCGGTGGCGATCGTGGACGAATGGCTGGCGCGCGCTACCTGGCCCGGGGAGAGCGCCATCGGAAAGCACATCGAGTCGGAGCACTTCACGGCGCAAGGTATCGCCCCGGTGATGACCGAAGTGGTGGGCGTGGTGGAGCACGTGCGCAACCATTCGCTCTCGCGGCAGGTGCGCCCCGAAATCTACCTTCCCTTCGAGCAGAGCCCGCGCAGCCACCTGAGTTTCGTCGTGAGAACCAGCGTCCCGCCGCTCGCGCTGGCCGGCGCCATTCGCCGGGAACTGTTCAGCCGCGCTCCGTCACTGGCCCTTTCCAAGCTCCGCCCCATGACGAATTACGTGGAGCGCGCCACCGCGCCCGCCAGTTTCACGGCGCTTCTGGCCGCGGTCTTCGCCGCGCTGGCGTTGGTGCTGGCGGCCATCGGGATCTACGGAGTGATCTACTATTCGGTGGCGCGGCGCACCCACGAAATGGGCGTGCGGATGGCCCTGGGCGCCACCCCATCGGACGTCATGCGCCAGGTGATGCGCGAAGGACTGGGGCTCACCGCCGGCGGCATGTTGCTGGGCCTGGCCGGCTCGTTGGCCCTCTCGCACTACCTGCGGACTTTGGTCTACGGCATCTCACCGCTCGACCCGCTGACGTACGCGGTGACCATCGCGGCAGTCGCGGCTGCCGCCATCGCCGGCTGCTGGCGGCCCGCCGCGAAAGCCGCTCAATCCAACCCTATGGACGCAATCCGAGTGGGGTAAAAAAAAATGCGAATCATCACCGTCTCTCTCTTCACCGCCGCCCTTCTTAGTGCAGCCCCTCTTTACGCGGCCGATGACCGCGCCGACGACCGTGCGGCCATCCGCGCGCACATCGACCGCATCTTCCAGGCCTTCATCCACAAAGACGCCGCCGACCTTCGCGCCACCCACGACCCGAACTGGCTGGGCTATTTGCAAGGCTCCACCACCATGATTCGCGGCGTCGGCGGGTACATGGAAGACGCCTCCTACGGAATCGGCAACCCCGACTACGGCATGACCGGCTACCACATGCGCGAGTTCGACATGATCTTCCAGGGCGACGCCGCATTCGTGACGTTCGTCGCCGACGTGGACTCCAGGACGCCCAACGGCCCGGCCCACAGGACGCTGCGCATCGCCGATTTCTATGTGCGCCGCAACGGCCAGTGGATCCAGGCCGGGTCCGACACCGAGGAGCATCCTGAATCGCTCGAGGCGCGCACCGAACAGTCGCGGACGTTGAACGACAACGAACGCAAGTCGCTGCTCACGGCCCGCGAGGCGGTCTGGCGCGCCTTCTTCGCCAACGACAAGCCGGCGCTCGAGAAGCTGATTCCGCCGGAACTGGTGACCATCGAGGCGTACGGCAACGAGTTCGGATCGCGCGCGGCCGTAATGGCCGGGTCCGAGCAGTTCGCTAAGAGCGGCGGCAAACTGGTCAAGCTGGAATTTCCCAAGACCGAGATCCAGTGCTACGGCAACACCGCCATCATCTACTCAACCTATTTATATGAGACCGAGCAGAACGGCCAACGCAACAGCAATTCCGGCCGCGTGACGGAGGTCTTCGTCCGCCGCAACGGCCAGTGGGTCAACCCCGGCTGGCACATGGACACCGGGAAGTAGCATCGATTTCACACCGTTGCCCATTCACTCACGCCTGGAACAATACGAGAAACAAGCCGGTGAGCTACCGGATCTGGCCCGCCGGTACGACTTCCCAAGTTGGCCGGCACTTGTCGAATGGGTCGAAGCAGTCACTCGGGAGGATTCACCGATCTCGAAATTCGAATCCGCCGTGGAAGCCGTCATCACGGGCGACGTGCCGACACTCGATCGATTGCTGCGCGAACATCCGGGATACGATCTATAAAGGCACGCCGCTCGGCTGGGCGGAATACGGTGGGCGTAAGGAGATTGCCCAGTACCTTCGCGCGCGAGCCGGACGGCCGGAGGAAGCATGACGCAGCCCGAAGAGCTCAAGAAAAGCGAGCCCGTGATGTGGTCCACCGGGACCGGCACCGATGTCTGGGAGATGTTCTGCGCCGCCACGACGGGTGATCTCGAAACCATCCGGCGGCTGCTCGATAAAGACCCGTCGCTGGTGCGCGGCGCGTACCATTACCGGACGCCGCTGACTTTCGCCGTGCGTGAGAACCAGGTGGAAGCCGCTCGATTGTTGCTCGATCGCGGCGCCGATCCGATGATCCAGGTGGGGAATCCCGGCACCCTCCTGGACATCGCTCGCGACCGCGGGTACACGCAGATGGAGAAGCTGCTGGAGGCCACGCTCACCCGCGTCCATGGCGTCTCGCCCCGCGCGGAACCCATCGCCGCGGCGATCCGCGGGCGCAATCTGGCGGAGGTGCGAAGCCTGCTCGACGCCTCGCCCGATCTCCTGCATACCGGCGACCAGCGCAGCAATCGGCCCATCCATTGGGCGGTGATGACGCGGCAGCTCGACGTCATCGACGAACTGCTGGCGCGCGGTGCCGACATCAACGCACGGCGCTCCGATGGCGCGCGGCCAATTCACCTCTTCAACGGCGATTACCACTATCGCGGCTGGCGGGATGTGCCTGAGGACGTCGCGACCACCCCCAGCGAAGTGCTCGCGCATCTCATCGCGCGTGGTGCGTACCTCGACATCTGGACGGCGGCGCACATGGGCAATCTGGATCGGGTGAGGGAACTGCTCGACCAGGACTCCTCGCTGGCCAACAAAGTCTCCGACTACAACTCGTACTACCTGGGCTGCGGCTCGCCCCTGAGAAACGCCGCCGCCAAGGGACATATCGAAATCGTAAGGCTGCTCCTGGAGCGCGGCGCCGATCCCAGTCTTCCCCAGGAGCACATCGCTCCGCGGGGTCACGCGCTGTATTCGGCGGTATATAACGGACACCACGAAATCGCCAAGCTTCTACTGGAGAAAGGCGCCTGGCCCAACGCGGCGGTCGAAAGCTCCGCCGACGCGTTGAGCATCGCGATCAGGAATTCCGACCAGAAGATGATCGAGCTGCTCGCGTCATATGGCGCCGCGCGTCCGGTGCATCTTCTGGCCTACTACGGCGATGTCCAGACGGCGGCGGCCGTCTTCGCGGCCAACCGCGCGCTGGCGGACGACGCGGACGCGCTGGCCAACGCCGCGGCAGAGGGTCACGAGGCTTTTGTCCGCTTGATGCTGCGCTACCAGCCCGATCTCGCCAGGCGCATCGCGGTCGGCGCGAAGACCCGCGAGTTGACCGAGCTTCTGTTCGAGCACGGCATGAATCCCAGCCGGCCTAACTGGCTGGGCATCACGCCGCTCCATCGCTTCGCCCAGAATGGCGATCTGGAACACGCCACGCTCTTCATCGACCACGGAGCCGATCTGAACGCGCGCGATGAGGACCTCCGCTCGACGCCGCTGGCATGGGCGGCCCGGTCCGGCAAAGTCCCCGTGGTCGAGCTGCTCCTGAGCCGCGGGGCAAAGACCAGCCTCCCCGACGACCCGCCGTGGGCCACACCCTTGGCATGGGCTACGCGGCGCGGGCACGTCCAGGTGGTGGAATTGCTGAAACATTACGAGTAAGAAGGCGTGCTGCGCGCAGTCAGGCGATTGTGGGGCAACGGACTCGCAATGGACTCCACGGCAGAATTCCCCAGTGAGAGCCAAGCCTGTTCCGGGGTGCACCGTTGATTCGGAAGTCATTCGATCCACCAGAACCTATTCCATTCGCGCCGTCTGTTGATGGTGTGGTGTCACAACGGACCGCCGTTCCACCGATCTTCAGCTCAGCTTACAGTAAGTCTATTGCGGGGTGTTGCGAAAGAAGAACGCTAGGCTCACTTCATCGCAAAGGCGCACAGGTCCGCCGCGGGACATTGTTCGCAGAGCGGCCGATTATTGCGGCAAATGGTCTTGCCGTGCTCCCGCAGCAGCAGGTGGGCACGGGCCAGGGCGGCGGGGTCGCGGGGAAGTTGCCCGATCAAGGCTTCCTGAACCGACCGATATTGCGCTCCGTAGTTCTTTTGCGCGCGGCCGTAACCCACGCGAGTCAGGACGCGATTCCCGTTCCATTCGAGCGGCAGGCCCGAGTGCGCGCCGCAGAAAAGCAGGATCTTCTCCGCGCCCGGTACTCCGATACTCGGAAACTGCTGGAGCGCCTTTTTGGCCTTCGCGTAGGGCTCCTGCAGAATCCGATCCAGGTTCCCGTCGAACTGGCTCAGGGTGATGCGCGCGATTTCGCGCCAGCGGAAAACGCGGGTCTCCGGACGCATGCCGCCCATTTTGGCCAGCGCCAGCAGGGTGTCGCGGTCGGCCTTCCAGATGGCGTCGGCGTTGAGCCCCACCGCGGTGCGCAAGCCTTCGAACACCGCTCGGCGCCGGTCGTCCGGCAGCAGGTAGCAGGCGTTCTCCCACATCACCAGTTCGAACGGCCCCCGCGCGGGGGGCAGTTGCGGCTCTCCGTAGTGGCGCTTGAGGCGCGCGATCAGCTTCTTGAACTCGGGCATTTTGCGATTATACAGGGGACCGGAATGTGCTATCGGTGTCATGTGGAGCAAAGCCGCGTTCGTTACCGGGTGGTCGCGTTCGCCGTCGCCATGGCCGGAGTGACCTACCTGGACCGCGTCTCGATCGGCATCCTGGCGCCCTCCATCATGCGCGACCTCGAACTGAACCGCATCCAGATGGGCTACGCCTTCAGCGCGTTCACGTTCGCTTACGCCATCTTCGAAATCCCCCACGGCGTGGTGGGCCGATCGCGTGGGCAGCCGCGGGGTGCTGGCGCGCATCGTGGTCTGGTGGTCGGCATTCACCATGTTCACCGGCGCCGTCTTCAATTTTCCGGCGCTGCTCGGCGTGCGTTTTCTATTCGGCGCGGGAGAGGCGGGAGCGTGGCCGAATGCGGCGCGCGTCTTCTCACGCTGGATTCCGCGGCGGGAGCGCTGGCGCGTGCAGGGCATCTTCTTCGCCGGCGCGCACCTCGCTGGAGGATTGACGCCGCCGCTGGTTGTCTGGATCGCCACCCTGCTTCCGTGGCGGCTGGTCTTCGTCGCGCTGGGAATGGGCGCAAGTCTTCCGCACGCGGAGCCTCGCGCCCCTGTGTCTTGCAGTACCTGGCCAACACTTACGGCTTCTACTTCTTCATTACCTGGCTGCCCAGCTATCTCTTGAAAGCGCGAGGTCTCGAGACCGCCGAACTAGCCATCTTCTCGGGCCTGCCTCTGCTTCTCAGCGTGATCGCCGATATCACCGGAGGCATGACCACCGACGCGCTCTCCCGCCGTTTCGGCGTGCGCATCGGCCGCTCCGCCGTCGGCGCCGGCGCCTATCTGCTGGCGGCCGTCATCATGTTGAGCGGCACGCTTGTGCCCGAATCCCAGAATCGCCGGAGTGCTCATCGCGGCAGCCGGGGCGCTATCGATGTTCACGCTGGCGCCGGCGTGGGCAACCGCTATCGACCTCGGCGGCAGAAATGCCGCGGTCATGAGCGCCATCATGAACACCGCGGGCCAGGTTGGCGGGCCCCGAAAAGAGCCGCGAATCCGCGCAGTGTTAAGTTATGTAAAGGTCGATCCGCCGGGGTAACAATCGATGTAATCGCATCGTATCTCCATATGAGAGCTGCGGCATAGGAAACGCAGTTAAAACGATAAGGAGATACAAAAGATGAAAATCATGATGACGATCTGTGCTGCGGCGATTGCGATTTGCGGCACGTTAAGCGCCCAGCCGGCCACAACTGTGGACCTGGTCAAGGTCCACTTTTCCACGCCCGTCCAAGTCGGCGATGCCACCATTGCGGCGGGCGACTGTTCGATCCAGGTGCTTCGCGGGTCGAGCGACTACTTGATTCTCGCATTCCACCCGGAATCGGGCCACACGGTCTCTGTCCTGGCGAACCGCGTGAGCGAGCAGTCCGGCGATACGAGCACCGGCAAGTTCCCCGAAGTGGTCCTCAGCCGCCGCGGCAACGATTACCGGTTTGAGCGCTTCCTCATGCCGGACCACAGCGGATTTGAAGTGCTGGGATCCGTCGAGTAGCTTGGTGCTACTGAATCGGTGAGAACGCGGCCGGCCTCAGGATTCGGAAATTGGTCTGATCCACGATCTGCCCGCCGCGTGCCACCGACTCGGCGCGAACCTTGACCCACTCCGGGTCGGCGCCGAAAGCATCCCAGGCCTTCTCCCGATCGGCCAGGCTGGCGAACGGCATCATGTAGGTGAGGTTCGGCATGTGGGGACCGATCAGCGTGTCGGAATAGAAAATCGGATGCACGCCGGAGCGGTGGAAAATCGCGATCTCCGCGCCCGCGAAGCGCTCGTGCACGAGCCGCAACTGCCGCTCCGTGGGTGAATGATAGGTCCGCAGTTCGAAGATGCGCGGTGTCTTAGGCTTCTCCTTGAGCGGCACGATCTCGGGCGAGAAATCGGTGGCCCGTAGCAGCACCCGGTCGGCGTAATCGTAAGGAGGCTCGGCGCCACTTTCCATCTGTTCGAGCGCGCTTCGATATCCGGAATCCTTTTGGATACGGTCGTCGGCCGCTTCCATTTCGTCGAAACTGGAGAACCCCGACAACACCACGGTCGTGGGAATGTGCGGGCCAATCAGTTCCGTGAAAACCCCCAGCGCCGGTATGTGTTTCGTGAGCAGCGGCATCTGCGATGAGAGAAACTGGTTAATACGATTCCCCTGCTCGCCCTGCCGCAGATACAGGTTCTCGAGACGGTAAAGCCTGGTTTTGCGGCCGGACTGCGCCAGCGCCCGGGCTCGAAGGCCCGACAGCAAAGTCGCGAATCCCACCGATTGAATCAAGGAACGCCTGTTCATGATGATCTCCTTCCGGTTTACCCCAGTCCTAATTGCTTGATCGCCGCACCCGCCCCGCGCAGATTTGCCAGTTTCATTTCGGAGTACTTGCGCGACAGCAGCACTCCGTCGGCCCCCGCGCGGAAGGCCGCCAGCACCGCGTCGCGCGTTCCATCGGGAGTGGATTTGCTCGACGCCGCAGCCGTCGGAATGTCGATATCGATGCCCGGCCACAGTTGCGTCTTGGCGCCGTTCAGCGCCTCGCGCGCCCGCTTCGCCTCGCGGTACACGTAGTCCGATGAGAAGCCGGCTTGAGGAAGCTGCTCCAGGTTCTTCTCCACCTTGTAGTCGAGCACGCGGTAGTGGAAGTCGAGCAACTCCTGTTGCGGCACTTCGCCGAACATGGTCTGGCCGATATTGTGGATGTATCCCGCCATGCGCTCACCGCCGCAGTTGTGGTACATCACCATCTTCAGAAAATCGGAATACTGCGTCAGCACCGAGAGGTCCTGCTCCGCGCGATAGATCGGGCTGAACGAGTTGTTGTGCCAGATGTGCCAGCCGACGCCGATCGAGGGCTTCACCGACTTGACCCTGCCGTACATGGCCGCGTACGTATCTCGCAGGCTGTCGGTCCACAGCATTTCCCACGCCAGCAGTTCGGGGTAGCGCAGCATGAGGCGCCACAACGTGACGTAGTAGCCATCCACCGGCCGCCTTCCGTTGCGGCCCGCCTGCACGAAGTTGGCGAGGGCCTGGAACCCCTCTCTCGCCCGCTCCACGTCGATCCCGCGCCGCCGGGCCTTGCTCTCGCAGAAGTCGCAGAAGCACGTGACCTTCACTGGGTTGGCGGAGACACCTCCATGGCCGCCGCGGAGCGCATCGGAAAAGGCGCCCTGCCGCTCGGAGCCCCACATGATGCCGTCGATCTCGTACGACCGCGCGTAGTCCTCGACCGTCCCCAGCAGCCAGTTGGCGTAGTTGGGATTGTTGAAACACAAGGTGGTGGCGTTGGTGCCGTCGAAGTTGCGTTCCTGCGCCTCGCGGACGTTGGGGACGCTCGAGTTCCACACGTCCTCGAACCAGCAGATGGTCTTCATGCCACGCTTGCGGGCGGATGGAATGACGGCCTCCAGGACATCGTAGTCGCCGAATTCGGGCGCGCGGAAATCCTGCAGGACAGTGTCCTTGTAGTATTGCGGATGGACGCGTGTGTACGACCCGCCATGAAAGGTTCCGGGGCCGCTGCCGTTATCGTATTCCTGCTTGCCGTGGTCGGGCAGCGGACTGCCGGGCACCTGGCGTCCGGCGATGCCGCGGCCGTAGGTGAAGGTGGCCACGAAGAGCGTGTTGATGGAGGCGTCCTGCTGGAATTCGTCGAGCACCTTTTCGACGCCTTCGTCGACGAAGGAGACGGCGCCCACCTGGATGCCGATCATCTTATAAGCGGGCGGCGCCGCCGGGACGGGGGCCGCAGCGAGAGCGCCGGCTGCGGCGGTGTGGAGAAAACTGCGTCGGTTCATAAGTCTGTTGGCAGCCTGAAGCCTGCCCACCTCACTTCGACTCCGTCGTGGTGGGCGCCAGCGGATCCAGGCGCCGGTCCGTGAGGAGCTTGTTCACCGCGGGCAGATCGGTCTTGAGCGTCGTGTCCAGGCGCGTCTTCTGCACCGCCAACTGGTCCGACAGGAGCTTGAACACCTCGTACGAAGCGGCGGTCGGCTTGCCGTCGCCGCGCTCGATGCTGGAGCCCAGCGCGGCGATCTTGTTATTCAGCTTGATGGGGAAGTTGAGCGGATCCTGGCCGCTGCGGTTGCGCACCTGGTAGACCTCCTCCTCCACCGCGCTGAGCTTGCCTTGGAAGTTGTCCAATGCCGTCTTCAGCGCGGCGTCCTGATTCTTCTTGAGACGATCGTCCATTTGCTTTTTCAGCTCGCGGACCAGAATCACCATCTCGTCCGCGTCGGTCAACCGGTCGCGGACCTTCAGCGCCAGCGCGAACTGCTCGGCAAGGTCGGCGATGGTCACATTGTCAAGGCGCGGGTCTTTCTGGATCACAAACTTGTCGGTGAGGGTCTTGCCGTTGGCCGTGAGCCGCACCTGGTAGGTGCCGGGCACCGCGGCTGGTCCTTGCGTGCTGCCGCTCCACAGGACCATGCCCTGAAAAGTCTTGGCGCCGGGATAGCGGCCATCCCATTGGAAATGATTGATGCCGGCTTTCCGCGGCACGGACGGCGCAACGGCCCCGCCACGGCCACCACCGCCTCCGCCGCCGGCACCGGGATCGTCACCGCCTTCAGCGTCGGCAGGCAGGCCAATGGCCTGCCCCACCAGGCGATTGCGATCTTCCTCCGGGCTGCCGATGAACGAGCGCACTACCTGCCCCTTGGAATCCAGGATATCGATGGTGATCTTATCCACCGGCTTGCTCAGGAAATAGTCGATGCGCGCCGGATTGACATTGCGCTCGGCGGTAGGCGGATGGAACAGGTGCACGTCTTCGGTGACCAGCGCCGGCGTTAGCTGCCGCAGCGGCGTGATGTCGTCGAGGATGTAGAACGAGCGGCCGTGCGTCGCAATGACGACGTCCTTGCCTTCGATCACGATGTCGGACACCTGCGTGTCGGGCAGATTCAGCGCGATGGATTGCCACTGGGCGCCGTCGTCGAACGACACGTAGATGCCGTGCTCGGTGCCGGCAAAAAGCAGGCCGGCGCGGCCGGGATCTTCGCGCACCGCATGTACGAAGTCGTCATCGGGAATGCCGTTGACGATCTTAGTCCACGTCTTGCCGTAGTCCGCAGTCTTGAAGATGTAGGGCTTGCGGTCGTCGCTCTGGTAGTTCTTCACGGCCACGTACGCGGCCGCGGGATTGTGGGGCGATGCGTCGATCAGGCTGACGCGGCCGAAGTCCGGCATGCCGGGCGGCGTGATCCTGGTCCAGTTCTTGCCACCGTTGCGCGTGATGTAGACCAGCCCGTCGTCGGATCCGGTCCAGATGGTGTCGGCCTCTTTGCGCGATGGCGCGATGGTGAAGAGGGTGCCGTAGATTTCGGGACCATTCTGATCGTGAGTGATGGGGCCGCCGGAATCGCCGAGGGTTTTGGGATCGGCGCGCGTCAAGTCGGGGCTGATCTTCTGCCAACTGTGGCCGTCGTCGGTGGTCTTCCACAAATGCTGCGACGAGGTGTAGAGCACGTCGGGATTGAGCGGCGAGAAGACAATGGGGAAGGTCCACTGCCAGCGCTCCGGCAGGGAGCCGGCCGATTCGCCGGAGAAAAACAGCGGGTACACCTGGATGTCTCGCGTGTAGCCGGTGCGGCGGTCGAAGCGCGTGAGCAGCGCGCCCTGGCTGCCGGCATAGAAGAGGTTGGGATTCGTTGGGTGCGGCGCGATGTAGCCGCTCTCGCCGCCGCCCACGCTGTAACTGTTCACCGCTCCGCGTCCACCGCCTCCACCGCCGCCCCCGCGCCCCGGCCCAGAGGGCACCCCCGCGCTCGATACGCAGATGGTGGAGCTGTCCTGCTGCGCGCCGCAGACGTGATAAGGAATGTCACGGGTCACTGCCACGTGGTAGAGCTGCGCGGTGGCGTACTGCTGGCCGGTCCACGTCTGCCCGCCATTAATCGACACGTTGCCGCCGCCATCGTTGCTGTTGATCATGCGCTGCGGATTGGTGGGGTCGATCCACACGTCGTGGTTGTCGCCGTGCGGCGGGCGAAGCTGCCGGTAGGTCTTGCCGCCATCCACTGACTTGTAGAATCCCGTATTGAGCACGTACATCGTGTCCTTGGTCTTGGGGTCGGCGTAAATGCGGCTGTAATAGAACGCGCGCTGGCGGAGACTGCGATCCTCGCTGACCTTCTTCCAGGTGGCGCCGGCATCGTCGGTGACAAACACGCCGCCGTTTTCGTTCTCCACGATGGCGTAGACGCGATTGGAATCGGCGCCCGAGACGGCGACTCCGATTTTGCCGATGATGCCTGGCGGCAGGCCGGGGTTGCGCGTGATCTCGGTCCAGTGGTCGCCGCCGTCGGTGGTCTTGAAGAGGCCGCTGGATTCACCGCCGCTGGTCAGGCTCCACGAGGTGCGATTGGCGTCCCAGATGGCGGCGAAGAGCACCTGCGGGCTGTGCGGGTCCATCGCCAGATCGACCGCGCCCGCGTGGTCGTCGCGATACAGCACTTTCTGCCAGGTAGCGCCGCCATCCTTCGAGCGGAAGACGCCGCGCTCCGCGTTCTTCCCGTACGGATGGCCGAGCGCCGAAACGTAGACGATATCGGGATTCGTGGGATGAATGCGGATGCGCGAGATGGCCTCGGTGTCGGTGAGGCCGATGTGTTTCCAAGTCTTGCCGGCGTCGGTGGATTTGTAGACGCCGTCGCCCTGCATGATGTTGCCGCGCAACTCCGTCTCGCCCATTCCGAGGTAGACCACGTCGGAGTTCGATTCCGAGACCGCCACCGCGCCCACCGACGAGCTGTGAAGCTGGCCATCGGTGACCGGGCGCCAGGTGAGGCCGCCGTCGGTAGTCTTCCACAAGCCGCCGCCGGTGGCGCCGAAGTAATACTCGTTGGGGAGGCCCGGACTTCCCGCGCAGGTGATGGAGCGCCCTCCGCGCGGAGGCCCGATGCTGCGCCACTGGAGCGAGGCGAAGATGGCGGGATCGTACACCGCCGCCGCGCACAGGGCCGCGACGATCGAGATGAGGATGGTGAGTTTACGCATTTTGGGCCATTATATACCGCGGCGGGACTGCGGCCCGGCTGGTTGGACGGGTGACGCGTGTGACGCGAGAATCGGTGTGTGTGTGTGCATTTTTTTGCACCTGGGTAAGACGTTTTGTTTGCGTGGGTTGCGGAGACCGCCAAAATTTGGGTGACGCGTGGGGAGGGTTTTTTGGACGCCACGCGTCACCCGGTTTGGGGAGGGGCTTGCGGCTGGGGGCAGGCGGGCGGGAGACGCAGGAGACGCGAGATTCGGGGGATGTGTGTGTATTATTTTGTACCGGTGTAAGATGTTTTGTTTGTGTGGGTTGCGGAGATGGACGAAAATTGGGTGACGCATGGGGAGCATGTTTCTTGCGCGATGCGTCACCCGACCGGCGGGGCGGTTGAGCGTCGTGACGGACGGTCTCGAATAGGTGTGGCGCAGGCATAGATTCGCGGGGAGGGACTGCAAATTCCTCCCCAGTTTCAAGGTAGCACCCGTTTGAAGCGAATACGGAGTTTCAGATGCGGAAGTGATTGATAATATTCGGCAAAAGTTTGGGCGGAGTTGGTGAACGCTTTTTCTTCGCCCTCGACGGTCGAAGGGGGAGCGGAAGGGCTCCGCCAAGGCCGCCGCCCAAAGGGGGAGGGGGCGATTTCCATGCGGGGCCCCGATCCGGCGGAGGGAGCGCGGGGTTCTCAAAGGATCGGGTGTTCTTCGGCTTCCGGCCTGTCTCCCAGAGGGACGTGTCCGGACAGCCGCCGCACCGCCGCTCCCAGCGATCCCGCGTTGCGCGCCTGATAGGTCGCGTCGACCAGATTCATCAGCAGCTCGATCGACGCCGCCACCAGGCTCTGACCGATCGAAAACCGGTAGGACTTCGGGAACTTCTCCACCTTGGGAATGATCCAGAGTGCCCAATCATAGGCCTTCTGTACGACTACCGCCGGCTCCATCGAATGGCTCAAAAAATTTTTCTCCAGGGGGGAAGTATCCCCCCTGACCCCCCTCGTAAACTCAAAACACTAAACTTTTAACGTAATTCCCCGGCACAACGAAAGCCGACATTGTAGCTCCGGCTCGACGGCACGTACCTGACACGGTACGAGACGCGGACGTACAGAGGATTCACGAGCCACGATCCCCCGCGCGGCACCCTCCTGTCCCCATCCTTCGGCCCGCGCGGGTTTTCCTGGCCTCGCATTTCGTACGGGCCATACCAGTCCCCGCACCACTCATAAACGTTGCCCAACATGTCGCACAGCCCTTCGGGTGAATTCCCTTTGGGAAACAGACCCACCGGCGTGGGATGACCCACCTTCGCCTCATAGTTCGCGTGCGAAGCGTCGAGCGGCGGTTCATTCCCCCAGGGATAGCGGGCGCCCGCCGGGCCTCGCGCCGCGCGTTCCCATTCGGCCTCGGTGGGCAGCCGCCCTCCCGCCCAGGAGCAGTAGGCGGCAGCCTCGAACCAACTGACGCCCACCACGGGCCGGCTCGGATATTGTTTCTGCCGCTCCCAATCCTCGGGCTCCGTGAACTGGCCATATCCTTCCGCCCAGTATTTGGGTGTCGAATAACCACCACCCGCGCGGAACTTTCCGAACTCCTGCACCGTCACCGGAAACCGCCCGATCCGGAATCCCGGCAGCGTCACCACATGCACCGGCTCGTCGTCAAAAGCTTCCGGATCGTAGTTCCGGCCTGTCTTGTTCCCTTTCTGAGCTCCCATGTGGAATGTCCCCGCGGGGATTGCCACCCAGTTGTCTTCCTCCAGCCTCGGGTCGCCCACCTGGCCCAGCGCATCGGCCGCTTCGATCCGGGTTTTGAGGTCGATCCGTTCGGCGGCCGCGTCGAAGATCCGCATCGCCGCCTTGATCGTCCCGTCATAGCCGGGCATCTTCGGCTGGTAGCCCATGCGCGAGAGATCTCTCATCATCACGCCGAGCAGCGCGGCGCACCGCGCCTGGTCCGCGAGGTTGGGCTGGTCCCCAAGACGGTCCAGAATCGCCTGGAAAAGCCCCTCGACCTTGGCCTCACCCTGCTTCAGCAAAACCCCGCCCAGCAGGCGCATGGTTTCGCGCCATTCCGGGTGATAGAGCTTACCGCTGGCAACCACCGTTTCGATCTGCCGCTTTTCGGATAGCCCACCGATTTCGAGCGCGGCCAGGTACTCCTGGAAGCTCAAGTGCCAGAACTTCAGGTCATTGCCTAGGGAGGAGACGATTCCACTGTCCTCGGTCTCGCGCTCCAGCAAATCCTCCTGGGCGTCCACGGCGCCGCCAAACTCGCCCGCCAGACGCTCCGCGGCCATGCGCTTGCTTATCTGTACCAGGCGCCCCCCGCCCGGAGCGTCCTGCATGTAGAGAGCCAACCGCCGCATGTAGTCCAGGCATTCCTTGGGCCCGGCCCGGCCTTCCTTGTACTTCCGTGCCGACGCCAGCCAGCCCAGGATCGACCCATACAAATCCACGCGATACTCCGGCAGCCGCTGGTCGTTATGCTGCAAGACGGCCAGCGCCGTCAGCATCACGGCGTTCCTGGCCATCTCGCGAATCTCGATCCGGCCTTCGATCGCCCTCTCCAGCTCTTCTCGAAATCTCTTCGATTCCGCCTCGCTGAGGGCCAACGCTCGCGCAAAGTGATCGAAGAACGTCCTGATTTCAGGCGCCTCCAGCTCGGCGATCCGGACCGGGTGAAAATCTCTGAGTACCGAATCCCCCACATTCGTTTGTGGGCGCGTGCTCACCAGGAAATCGCACTTCCCGAAAGCCTGGGTAGCGCGTTCGAAAAGCCGGGCAATCCGCTCTCTTATCCGCAGTTCCGGCGCTTCATCCAGCCCGTCCACCATCACCAGGCAATGCTCGTGAACGAGTTTGCGCCGGAAGAATGCCTCGCCGGCGCCCCATCGATACTCTTCGCCCTGCTTTCCCAGGAAGTAAGCAATCCAGTCCGGCGAATCGGCCAGTTTGGGGGATGGGTCCGCCGCCAGGACCTTGGCAAATTCGGCGACACGGATCAGGATCGGGAAACGGCGGTCGTCCGGGGCCAGAAAGGCAGGCGCTTCGGCCGGCCGCGTTCCTCGAAGCGCGCGGCACAACTCAAACGCCACCCGCCGCAGGAACGTCGATTTGCCGGAGCCAGGATCCCCCACGATCACCACCTTCCGCTCGGAGAGCGCCCGCTCCAGCGCCACCCGCCGCTGTTGTTCCACGTCCCGTACCGCGCCCTGCTGTGAGGCTTCGTGGCTCGCAAGTGTGGTGAGAGGAATGTAGATTTCGTCGATTCCAAAGAAGTAGGGCTCGGCGCGCTTGGTTGTCAGGCCCGTGATGCGGATCTGGCGCGCATCGTCTTCGAGAGCTTTCAAGTAGGCTTCGGGATCGCCCTCGGGCAACGCCTCGTGGGCCGGGTGCAGCCGCTGCCATTCCCCAAGGAGCGCCTCGGATACCAATGCACGGAAGCCGGGGGCATCGGTAAACTTCTTGCGCAGCCTGCGGCTAATCTCCCGCTTGAACTCCGCGAGCTTCTTTTCGTTGCGCTCGACCTCTTCCATGAGGACGATGCGTTCCTCTAACGGCAGGTTCCTTTGCTCGACGAGGCGATAGCTCTCATGCAACTCCGCCGGCCAGGCGTAGTTCGGGTCCACCAGGAACGCCAGCACCGGTTTGTTGGCCTCCCAGGCGCGCTCGCATTCGAGCCAGGTGATGCTCTTCGCATGGGGGTTGGCGGGATCGTCCGGCACCCATCCATAGCGGTGAGCCACAATCGCCACCACGACTTCCGCCTCGTCGACTTTTTCCAGGCAAGCCGATAGTGTGGGCCGTCCGTTGTCCGACCAGTACTCCATCCTGCTGACTGCGAATCCACTCACCTCCGCAGCAGCCGCGGCTTGCTCGCGGTATTTTGTCAAGTCGTCCGACGTGGAAGAGATGAAGACAATGGGACGATAGGCCATCGCACCGCTAATTATAGCCAAGGATACTTGAAATCTTTGAGGACCCGAGTTTTCAGCGATCAGCCGTCAGCGTTCAGCCTGGCCCTCAGTGGCGGGCTGACCGCTGAATGCTGATCACGTCCTGCAACGGGTTATACGGAGGCAACATCTGAGGGACGAATTCTCAGATATTGCGGACTGGAAACTAGCGGAAAGCGCCGGGACGGATACTGGAAAGCCCAATAGAAGAGACTCGTCCTCGGGTGGATAGCTGTCGGGGAATCCCCTTCCCACCAGCGAACGCCGCGACCTGGGAAGTTTAGCCGGATCACTCGCATGAAACGCATAGTGTTTGGGTTTAAGAACCACATGGTGGTGTCGTCGGGATTGAGTCGTCGGGGTTGTGAAGTCGCGGGGGCAGGTTGGATCGGTCCTTTCAGGTTGTGCTTTGGATGACGAGCGTGGCTCGCGAGGAGTGTTCCAATTTCGCGATCAAAATGGCATGCCGCCGCAGAAGGTCTTCAACCCGGGCGGTCCGGTAGTTGCAGTTCTCGAGCTGGACTATCTTTGGCGGCGCGCCGCGGGACCTGGCGAGGTGGGGAAAATCGGAATCGGCTGTTACGATCGCGAACCCGTTGGCCCTGCATACTCCCAAATACTCTCGTCCGAGGTGAACCGGGCGAGACCCGTGTCGAAAACGTGGACGGAACCGGGGAAAGGCCCCGCAAGGCGGCCAACCAGCTTAGGCGACAGATTCGCAAATGTCATACGCGATTTGGACCGGCATGGCAATCTTGGGCGAGCGACCCGCATGCAACTGCTCCACTGGTGCCACACTGATGGCAACGCTTTTTTCAGAGGGGCGTCCCGATCGCTCGCGAGATCTGCATCGCGATCTACGGCTGCATCCCTCCGAAAGACTGGTAAACGGGCCGCCTTCAACTGGCCGCATAGCACCCTAACTGCTTGTAGCCTCGGCCTGCCTGGCGGACGATTGTGGTCGTGACGTGGGATTACCTGAAACTCCCCCCAAACGGAGTTCCGTTGTCGAGGCCATGAAGGCGTACAGGATTACAGCCCAGACCGCGCAGGTGTTCGGCGGCCCACGTTCCAAACCTCCTGTATTAATAAACGCCTGGAACGAGGGGTTCGGAGCATCTCCGACTTCCTGCAAGCGAGTATACTGGAGACCAGGAACATGACCATCCCCGCGAAATACGAGAATGGTGTCTTCAGACCCCTTCAGGAAGTGCCGATCAAGGAGGGCACCGTCGTTGAAGTGTACGTGCCTGTAGAAACGCCCACAATGAGGCCGCGCTCCATTGGCGATTCGCCCTTCGCCGGCATGTGGAAGGAACGTGAAGACATGGCCGACAGCGTCGAATACATAAATCGCCTTCGCCGCGAACTCCACGGCTGAATCCAGGCGTTCACAAAATGATCATATGCCGTTCTTGAGCGACAGCAATGTCCTAATCGACGTTTCACGAGGCAACGCGGGCGCAATCAAATACGTGGATCGTCTTGCGGAGCCGTGGGCGCTTTCCCAGGTGACCGCAATGGAACTTATAGTCGGCGCTCGAGACAAGCGGGACCTTGCGACGATTGACGGGTTCCTGTCGCTGTACCCGGTTGTACCGCTCAGCGACAGCATCGGAGCGGGGGCCTACCGGCTCCTGAAGACCTACGCAAAATCACACGGCCTTCACGTCTTCGACTCGCTTGTCGCGGCGACGGCCATGGAGAAGGCGCTCACCCTGGTCACCCTCAATCGTAAACATTATCAGATGATTGAGGGCCTCCAACTTGAAGTGCCTGATTACTAGACTCGATGTCCGTCCGCCGTGCCGCCTCGATGAAAACGCCGGCGTTACGGACAAGGGACTGCATCCCCGGTTCCCTAGATCCCGCGTTTAGCCGCATCACTCGCGCAAAACGTGCAGTGTTTGGGTTTAATTAAAGAGCCACGTGGCGGTATCGTCGGGGTTGTGAGCCGCGGGCGCAGGTTGGGTCATTCCAATCAGGTTGTGCCTTGGATGACGAGCGTGGCTCGCGAGGAGTGTTCCAATTCGCGATCAAAATGGCGTGCCGCCGCAGAAGGTCTTCAACCCGGGCGGTCCGGTAGTAGCAGCTCTCAAGCTGGACTACCTTGTGGCGGCACGCCGCGGGACCTGGCGAGGTCGAGCAAATCGGAATCGGCTGTTACGCTCGTGAACCCGTTGGCCCCTGCATGGCGTAGGCATAGACTGCCGGAAAATCGGCCTTCTCCAGGTAGGGGTAAGTCGCGCAGGATCTCATCCTCGGTCATCTCGGAAGCGAGCATATCCAACACGTCCCATGCGGTTATCCGAAGTCCGCGGATGCAAGGCTGCCCTGAGCGCTGGCCCGGTACAATGGTGATCCGGGAAAGATCGGCCTTGTCGGCAGTCGCCATGAACAACATTATCCCTATTCCCAAGCGCAGGATTGCCCTTGGGCTGCGGCTCAAGCAGCGAATCGTCCAATGGCAACATCCTGACCAAGCTGCGCGCAAACGACGGGGCGATGCTCGGCACATTCGCCGCCGCACGAGGCTACAAACCTTGCCGAGGGCTTCGCGCCGCGGGCCAACGACGGCACTTCTCCGGTAAGCCGACGATAATGTCACAGGATCAGGCCAGCCGGACGCGCGGATAGGAGGCGATCTTGCTGTCCTCAGTCAAGAAAGGACACTCAAAGACGCGAGCGGTCGCGACCAGCAATTGGTCGGCTGGGTCGCGATGAAAGGGTTGTGGTAATAGGGTGGCTCTGAGACTGTGGCCCCGCGGGCTCCACAGTGGCGCCAATCACCGGTTCAATCGCCTGGCGAACAAGAGCCTCCGGCGTTGTTCCTTGAGCTTGTGCCTTGGCGGCCGATCGGGCTTCTTCTGCCGCGGTGAGGGTCAGGTTCATAGCGGCTCGATTTCATCATAGCAAGCGAATCTCACGGCCTCGCGGTCACGCGCGGGAACAAGTACTGCAGCACCGCGCCAAAGCGGGCTCCCCAGGCGTGTTCGTTGTGCCCCGCGCCCTCGACCTCGCAATAATGCAGATCGGCACCCTCGTGCCAGCCCTTTTCCAGAAGCGCGTCGCGCAATATCCGCAGGTCCGGGATCACCGGCCCGCCTTCCTCCGTGCCGGCATCCAGCCAGATGCGCGGCCTCACCGTCAGATCGGAGCACCGCAACATCCCCAGGATCGACCGCTCATGCCACCACACGGAAGGCGAGAGCACGGCCAGCCTGCCGAAGACGCGCGGATACAGCAACCCCGCCTCCAGCGACACCAGCCCGCCGAGCGAAGAACCGCCGATTCCCGTGTGCGCAGCCGCGCGATTCGTCCGGTACTGGCGGTCGATGAACGGTTTCAACTCGCGCGCCAGCATCACGGCGTAGCGGTCCGCCTTGCCGCCTTTCCTGTGCCGGGGGTCGCGCGTCGGGGTGTATTCGGAAACGCGCCGGACCCCGGTGTTGTAGATCCCCACCAGGATGACGGGCTCAATCGCGCCGGCGCGAATCAGCTCATCGGCGGTCACGTCGGCGCGCCAGTCCTGCCCGGCGAACGCGGTGGCCGGATCGAAAAGGTTCTGTCCATCCTGCAAGTAGAAGACCGGGCAGCGCCCGCCGGCCTGGTAACCGGGCGGAAGATACACCACAATATCCCGCGGCGTGGAGAGGTAGCGGGAAGGGAACCGGCGGTGAAAGAGAATGCGGCCTTCGTCTTTAGCGCGGCGGTCGGGCAATGTTCAGTGTACGCCAGGTGGACCGGTCAGGCTACAATGACGTGTTGCATGCGCCGAGATTACATCAAGTGGTTCAGCCCGTCGTTGCACCGCGATATGGAGCTGCTCGCATTCGGCGATCGCGGATTCCCGGTGGTGGTGTTTCCGACCTCGGGCGGCCGCTTCTACGAATACGAAGACCGCGGCATGGTGGGCGCCCTGGCGCCCAAGATCGAACGTGGCGAGCTGCAGGTGGTGTGCGTCGACTCCGTCGACCAGGAGTCCTGGTACAACCGGTGGGCGCCTCCGGCCGACCGGCTCCATCGGCAGAACGCCTTCGACGCGTACCTGGTCCGCGAGGTCGCGCCCTTGGTTCGCGATCGTACCAGTTGGCCGCGGATGGGCACCACCGGCTGCAGCTTCGGCGGATACCACGCGATCAACTTCGCGCTGCGCCATCCGGACCTGGTGACCTATGCGGTCAGCATGTCGGGCGCGTTCGACATTCCGCGGCGGTTTCTCAACGGATACTACGATGAGAACGCGTACTTCCACGCTCCGCTCGACTATCTGCCGAATGTGAACGACGCGGAGCTGCTGGAAAAGATGCGCGGCAACTACTACGTAATGGCCGTGGGCAATCACGATGCGCTGTTCGATCAAAATGTGAAGTTGGCGCACGCGATGGGCACGAAGGGGATACCTCACCTGCTGGATGTGTGGGAAGGGTTCGGCCACGACTGGCCATGGTGGCACAAGATGGCGGAGAAATTCTTTGTGTAAGGGGGACGTATGACGAAGATCGGCGTGCTGTACGGAATGGAAGAGTCGTTCCCGCCCGCGTTGGTGGATTGCATCAACGCCCGGATCAACGCCATGGGCGTGGACGGCGTCGTGGCGGAGCACCTCAAAACCGGCGGCGTGCGCATGGCCGCGCCCTGCCAATACGGAGTGATCATCGACCGCATCTCGCACGATATCCCGTTTTACCGCTCGTTCCTCAAAAACGCGGTCCTCACCGGAACCAAGGTCATCAACAACCCGTTCTGGTGGAGCGCCGACGACAAGTTCTTCAACTACGCGCTGGCCACGAAGCTGGGGGTCGCCGTGCCGCCCACCGTGCTGCTGCCGCACAAGAAGCATCCGGAAGGCACCAGCGGGCGCTCCATGCGGAACCTGGAATATCCGCTGGACTGGGACGGCATCTTCGCCTACGTCGGCTTTCCCGCTTTCCTGAAACCCCACGATGGCGGCGGGTGGAAGAGCGTTTACAAGGTCCACTCGCCCGAGGAGTTCTTCGCGGCGTATGACGAGTCGGGCGACCTCTGCATGACGCTGCAGCGCGGCGTGCAATTCCAGGAGTACTTCCGCTGCTACGTGGTCAACCAGGAAAAAGTCCATGTAATGCGTTACGAACCCGGGCAGCCGCACCACCTGCGATACGTGGAGGGGAATCCTGCGCCCACAGCGGCGCTCGGCGAGCGCATGGTGAGCGACGGGCTGACGTTGTGCCGCGCCCTGGGCTATGACTTGAACACCGTGGAATTCGCCGTGGAGGACGGCATCCCCTACGCCATCGATTTCATGAACCCCGCTCCCGACGCGGCTCTCGAGTCGGTCGGCGAGGAGAATTTCCGCTGGATCGTGGACGCTGTCGCCGAAATGGCGGTGGCGCGCGCGCTCGAACCGGCCGCCGCCGCGCCGTATCACTGGGCCCAATTACTGGGGACGAAGCCGCTGGCGCCCGAGCGCGCCGCGGGAGCGCAATCATGACCGCCACTCACGAGCCGCCGCGCCCCAGCCTGAGCATCGGCATCGAGGAAGAATATCAGACCGTCGATCCGGTCTCGCGCGATCTCCGCTCACACATCCAAGCCGAAATTTTGCAAAAGGGCAAGTTGATTCTGAAGGAGCGCGTCAAACCGGAGATGCACCAGTCGGTGGTCGAGATCGGGACGGGCGTATGCAAGAACATCCAGGAGGCCGAGGAGGAGATCCGCTCCATCCGCCGGCAGATCGTCACGCTGGCCCGCGAGAACGGCTTGCGGCTGTGCGCCGGCGGCACGCATCCTTTCGCCCAGTGGCGCGAGCAGGAGATCTATCCCGACGACCGCTACCGCCGCATCGTCGAGGACCTGGCGATGGTGGCCCGCGCCAACCTGATCTTCGGGCTGCACGTCCACATCGGCGTGGAGGACCGCGAGACCGCCATTCAGCTCATGAACAGCGCGCGCTACTTCCTGCCGCACATCCTGGCGCTTTCGGCCAACTCGCCATTCTGGCTGGGCATGGACTCGGGTTTGCGCTCGTACCGCTGCAAGGTTTTCGACAAGTTCCCGCGAACCAACATCCCCGATCTATATCGGAGTTGGGCGGAATTTGAAGACTACGTCAACCTGCTGATCCACACCAACTGCATCGACAATGCGAAAAAAATCTGGTGGGACATCCGCCCGCACCCCTACTTTCCCACGCTGGAATTCCGCATCTGTGACATGCCCATGCGGCTCGAAGAGTCCATCGGCATCGCGGCGCTCTGCCAGGCGGTCATCGCCAAACTGTAC